>Ga0163154_10000575_pt1 | contig 56860 bp, 67 predicted proteins | sample OliLakLV19MP9P1_FD_148649 | JGI IMG/M metagenome (GOLD analysis project Ga0163154, IMG submission 148649) | Freshwater microbial mat bacterial communities from Lake Vanda, McMurdo Dry Valleys, Antarctica - Oligotrophic Lake LV.19.MP9.P1 | ecosystem: Environmental > Aquatic > Freshwater > Lake >...
CTTTTGGATCGAACAAAGCAGCCCTCACCACCCGCCCTTCCATTAGACCTGGATACTCTTCATACAACTTCGAGAAAGTATGGACAAAATTGTTACACCCTTGGCTATGAGCCAACACCAGAATCATTTGCTCGTCTTCCTCAGCTATAATATCCGCAATGTCCTGCGCGTAACCACCCGATACTTTTTCAGCTTCTCTATTGAGAACATCGCTCCCATCAAATGTCACAAGCCCGTCGAGATCAGAGATTATTTTACTAAAATTCACATAACTCTTGAAATGGACGGCCGATATATCGGGATCATAAATAGGGCGATGATTTGAGGGCCAACGTTCCAGAACTTTATTCGCAAAATGAATAAGCGCCGTGCCTTTATTTAACCCAGCCAGCGTTGCTGATATTCCGCTAAACGTAAACAGTCTCATGTGAACTCCCCTTTGATGTTGTTCCTAAATCCTGATGAAAAGTGGCTGGAAAAGCGATGGGTAATTGATGATCTTCCAGATGAAATACAAATGGTTTTCCATGCGCTAATGCTGCTGGAAAAATTTCCACAAAATTCCGTTTGCTCATATAAAAAATATTTCTCGCCCACAACAGACTATTATCCGGACATCGCACGGTCATTTCCGAAGTTGTCGTGGTAAACCCAGCCACAGATTTATCCATTGGTTTATTACTTATAGGCGAGGTCACCACTTGGGGAATCGATGAATATCCGTTTTCATGTTTAAGTATGATTTCTGACATCCCCGCAAGGTGAATGTCCCCACTCACAATAACCACCTGCTTGCCACCGGAATTCAACCCAAAAAGAACCAAAAGTATTCGTTCCAATGTCGCGCGGTTGCAATCTGATGTGAGCCCGTCCTCAAGGTCATCCGACAGTTTTGGCAATTCGGGCACACTCAATATTATTTCCGGCACAGCCAATGCCAAAGCGACAGCAAAACTCATGATCGCAAGGGGGATAAACATCATGTCCAACGAAGCGTGACCTACGGAATAGAGGCATATTCCCCATAACAAGATCTGCAACACCAGAAAACAAATCCGTAACATCGAACTGCTCTCAATATGATGTGTGATATTAAAAAGCGTCCTTGAAAAGGAGGAAAGGCGCCGGTCTTCATCCGTATTAGTTCGGAAGGGAACCACCGGTAACACCAGAAAAACCGATTCCACCGAACGAGGTAACGACTGTAATGCATTAAACAAGGCCGCTTCATGATCAGGAGCCAGTAGAACTTCCAGTTGCGCATTTTTATCGTGCCTCAAATCCACCATACACACGGCGGATGCACCTTTGGTCATGATAAACGATTTTGCGCCATTGACTAAAAGGGGATCAGGATTCCGAATGGCCTGGTATGCGATAAAAGCTTCCTTCGCGAGGTTAAAATAAAGTGTCCACTCTTTGGTAAATAACTTTCCATTAAACGATTCCATCCGCCCGCCCCATCCGTCAGTGATATCATGATCGTCCCACATCGCGATGGAGGGAATCCGCGCCAAAACCTTACGATAAGACGAGTGTCCCCAAAAAAGCGCGTAATTTTCAATGAAAAAACGGCGCAACTCCTCAGGCGAAGAAGTCCCTAGTTTCATCCGTAGCAGCATGGGTTTTTCCAACGCGTCATTGTAAACTTGATCACCGGCCATGACCAACAAGCGGGGCGCAGATGAAGTATTCAGTAAACCCTCCAATCTTTGCCACATCGTCCATCCATATTCAGCACTGCCGCGTTGGTGTTCGAACGGATTGTGGCAACTCAAACAAACGATCGATCCCTCATCCAAGGTGGCGTGATAAACAAAAAAACAATCAGAGGCCGTGAGTCCCTCCAGTTCGACTGCTGTGCCATTGGAACTTTTAAAATTATACGCGTACCTCTCCCCTTCTTTCAGGTGAATAAAATCAAAAGTAAAAACGCGAAATGTTCCGTACTCACTTTCGCTCCGAATCGGCGGGAGCACCATCGGATTGGTTGATTCAAGGTAACATAAGACCGATTCGGCAGTGTCATCGGGAAGGGCCACAACAATCCGAACACCATTCGCCAATGGCCCTAAAAACGGCCCTATAACGATCCTTTTTCGACCTGTCTCCCGCAATGAAGAATCAAGACTTGATTCCATAATACTCTCATTTTCTAGCGAAATTCGATCAGCCATTTTCGACGCGAACCATCCCGGATGGATCCCTCGAAAAAGAGGTCACGGGCAGCAGCGCAAGAACCCAAACCCAGAAATAAAAACAAGGCAGGGAAACAAAATGTGTTTAAAACGTGAACCCAATAATGCGGCACGCTCACGTAACTTTCAACCTTTCGCCTAACCAATACGGTTGCTCGATCATCCAAACTAGAGCTCCGCTTTATATAAAAGGTAGCTGAATCAATAGGATTAAATACAACAGCAGGTCGTCCTTCAATAACAAGTTCGACCATAGTGACTTGATCACGAGGGCTCAGAGCCACGATGCTTTTATGACCTTTGCGTATGTCTTCCGCAGACAGCGTGTGTATCGCTCGATCTGGGCCCCACAACATCCGTATGTTCATTCTAAAAAAATATAAACCTGTGCCCAAAAAAATGAGGGACATTAAAACGAGGGCTATAAATTGGTTGGGGCGACGCAGGTTCATTTAAAGAGATTTAAGGATAGTATCGGACGACCTTTAAAGGCGTCAATCACACAAAAAACTTTAGGACATCTTCTATCCGAATTAGGAGGGTAAGTTTTTGCGAAACTGACTCGGGGATTGGCCTATCACTTTGCTAAAGGTCTTAGAAAAATGAAATTCATCACAGAACTGTAATGTGGCGGCAATCTCTTTACTCCCCTTTCCGTTGTAGATCATGTGACAAGCCCGATCAATAACCCGCAGGATATGATATTTGCCAGGTGAAAATCCGCTCAGTTTCTTGAATTTCTTGCGAAAACTTTCGTGCGACATCCCTAAGTCCCGCGCCACAAACGCATACTCCCCTGTGCTGCGCGATTTTTCTTCGATCAAACTTTTAGCCCTCAAAAGCCATTCGTGATCGGTGCGCGGTCGACTGTGCGTTTGGAATACGCTTGCCACTTCGGCAAGTACTAATTGCAGTCGCGCCACCTCCTCAAGACTTTCCTCCATGGAGTCAGGCACTGACTGCCGCACAATTGATGATAACCGTTTGACCCAGTGATCGATGGGTTCAAGGTGGACTTTGGGGCGGTCACGCGAGAAAAAACCCGCTTTTGCCCATAAATCAAAAACCGGCCCATCAAAAACGAGATACAATTCTTCCCATGTTTTGCCAAGCTCCGGTCCATAAGCGTGGCTCACGTTCGGCAAAACAAAAAACAAATCGCCCTTCTGAATCTTAATGGCGGCGCCTAACCCATCGTGGTATTCCCCTTCCCCGCTGATGACGTAGACAATTGCATATGATCCCAAAGTGCGCATGGATTGACGGGAGACACCCACATTTTCAGGCAGATACCCCGTCCAGCTAATACGTCCAATTATGGATTTAAAGGGATTTTGCATCCGTTGCACGAAGAGTTTGTCGGGTTGTCTTTTCATTGCCAAAAAGTACATATATCTTACCAATGAAGCCATTCCGGGTCAACCTTTCAAGGCGTATAGTGCCTATACATGATTGATCTCTCCACCCCGACACTCACATCCCAAGGGCATAAAATCGACACTTCACCAGGGGCGTTTGGACTTTTGACGGATTCATCCGCACTCCTCGACTCGCCTGAGCTTCTTCAGCAACGGATGAAAAAAGAGGGTTACCTTTATTTAAAAGGGCTGCTGAACCAAACCGAAGTTATCGACGCGCGAATGGAGCTTTTAAAGCGATTGGACGCGACTGGGCGGGTTGATAAAAATCATCCTTTGATTGAAGGCCATGCATCACCTGAAGTGGTTGAATCACCTTTTCCTGATCTCACCAAGGACAACGCACCGCTCAAACGTGTTTTGTATTCAGGCGCGATGATGGAAACGATGACAAAGCTCCTTGGCGAGTCCGTTCGTCATTACGATTACACTTGGTTCCGTTGCATCGCTCCAAAAGGCCACGGTGTCTACCCCCATTCTGATGTTGTTTACATGGGTCGCGGGACTCACAACCTTTTCACAGCTTGGACGCCGATGGGTGACATTCCCCTCAATGTGGGGGGTCTCATGATTCTGGAGAATTCCCCGATGTTTATCGACAAACTCCAACCTTACTTGAAGCGGGATGTAGATCAATACTGCACGAATTATGCGGATGCGGATGATATTCGCACCGGTAAAAAGTTATGGCACTGGAGCGGTCAACTTTCAAAGAACCTTGAGAGCCTTCGAGAAAAATTCAATTCTAGATGGTTATCCGCTGACTTCAAAATGGGTGATGTCCTTATCTTTTCCGTGTACACAATCCACTCAAGCTTAGATAACCAATCAAACGTATATCGCTTGTCCTCTGACACTCGTTATCAATTGGCCTCCGACCCGATCGACGAACGGTGGATCGGCGAAAACCCGCCCGCCCATGGCGTTGCAGCTAAACGCGGACTTGCCTGCTAATTTCAGCCCCGCCCATCAATTAACTAACTAATTAATTAATTAATTATGACCACCGCCACCTTGCCCAAACTTGTTGCAATGAAATTTAATCTCGAAACGACACCCGACAAATTTGGGGTCATGGAAGATTCATCGCACCTTATTGGTAACCCCAAAGCGCTTCAGGATAAAATTCACGAAGATGGGTACTTGTATTTAAAGGGCGTGTTAGACCGCCAAAACGTTTTAGACGCCAGAGAAGAAGTGTGTCGGCGACTTGAAAGCGAAGGGTTTATCCAACCCGGCTGGACAGAGACCGAAGCCACTTGCGTTGAGGATAAGGTTATTGGATGGGCTCCTCATTATACCGAGAATAACCCAGCGTTAGATCAAGTCGTATTTGGCAAACCTATCATTGATTTTTACAAGAACCTCGTGGGTCCCGATGTCCGCCATTACGATTACAAATGGTTCCGCCCGTGTTCCACTGGGGTCAATGGAGCCCCTCCTCATTGCGACGTTGTTTACATGGGCCGTGGCACGCACAACGTCTACACAGCATGGATTCCTTACGGTCCGATTTCCTTCCAAATGGGACCGCTTATGATTCTTGAGAACTCATATAAAAATAGGCATCGCATTCAAAACTACCTGTCTCGGGATGTGGATACTTACTGCACAAACTACTCCGATGGTGATGACATTAAAACCGGTAAAAAAATGTGGCATTGGGAAGGATGGTTATCGAACAACCCTTACTCCCTTCGCGAAAAGTTAGGTGGACGTTGGATGGCAGCTGAGTTTCAACCGGGTGACTTCCTAACCTTCACCATTGAAACCATACACGCGTTTCTGGACAACCAAACACCGCATATTCGCATCACGTCAGATACGCGGTATCAATCCGCCCACGAATCAATTGACGAAAGGTGGATAGGCGAAAAGCCTCCAGCCCACGGGCTGGCCGGAAAACGTGGCAAAATTTGCTAATTCTTCGGGCTTTCCCAAAATAAATAATAAGACACCGGAAAAACCGGTGCCTTATTATTTCTTACTCCTGCTTAAAATTGTCTAAATAGCTTTGTCTTTAACTTCCGTGAAAGCTTTTTTCAAGTCATCCATAGCTTGATTTGCCTCCTGCTTTAGGCGATCAGCCGCTTCCCCAGACGAAGACTCAAGATCTTTGAGTTTCTTTTCAGCGAGCTCTTTTCTTTCCTCGAAAGTACTGACAGAGGTTTTCGAATCCACCGACGCCGTGCGGTTTGTTTCGGTCAAGGCGGCATTCTTAGCATCTATTTCTTTTTTTAACGCAACTCGTTCCTCCTCCATTTTCTTAATCTCTTCGCGTTGATTCTGCACATAAGTGCTTTCTTTAGATTCCACTTTTTCCTCGGCTTTTTGATCAGCCTTCGTTTCCGCAGTGGTGGTTGTTGTCGTTTTCTGGGCACAACCGGTAAAACCCAAGACAGCGACTACACTGACTAATATTGATGATTTAAATAACTTCATAATTTCTCCTTAAAATTTAATCGCCCCCAACGTCTCACTCGTCGCAGGGGCGAAAAACTGAATGATGGTTTCTTAGACTCTTGGTGAGCGCCCAATAAAGAACGACACGATAAACAGGACGAGGAACACGACAAACAGGACCTTAGCGATCCAAGCGGCCGTACCCGCAACTCCTGCAAACCCCAACACCGCCGCGATAAGCGCGATGATTAGAAATGTAATGGCATACCCTAACATATTTTCTCCTTTTTAATGTTCAAGGTTCACCGAGCTTCTTTAAGGACTCCGGTAGACCCAATTTGTTAAATAGCTAAGGCCGTGCCAAGTAGGTGGCCTGACGAATGTTGGAAAATTCACACCAAGGCCTATTCGTGAGTGAAATAAAGAAAAATGGTGGTCGGTACTGGGTTCGAACCAGTGACCTCCTGCGTGTGAAGCAGGCGCTCTACCACTAAGCTAACCGACCGGAGACCGAGAATACTATGAACGATTGAATGATGAGGCAAGCGGTTTTTAAAGTCCTATGGCCGTTTTGCCTTTATCCTTTACCTCGTTTATCCATAGTTTCAGTCAAAATTTTGCGAAGCGATGGAAGGTTAAGCGCCGGTGATTGGCAAGTATAGTCATCACAGAGATGCACAGCGTGTTCCCCTTTTTCCACGTTGATAGCCTGCAAATATTCCTGATGTTCGGAGAGGTACTTTTGGCCCTCATCACCATCGGCATAAATGACAACTTTGTTCGGAATATAATAAGCGTTAATTTCCCTTAAAAACGAAACAAGCGCGGGGTCGTCCCGACGAGAGGCCACTACAATTTGTTTTGATTTAGAAAGAAAGGCATCAAGTCCGCACAGCATCATCGGGACTCCCTCTGGCATCTTTCCAAGTTGATCCGAAAATCTTTGAAGAGTTACTTCCGCTTTATCGAGATAAGATTCCTGATGAAACATCCGACTCAATCGCACCAAGTTGAGGACCGTAATCGAATTCGGAGAGTGCTCGGCCCCGTCGTAATCTTCTTTTAACCTCAGCAGAATTTCTGAAACTTTGGGTGTACTGAAGTACCCGCCTTCGGAAGGATCAAAAAACAGACTGTCCATTTTCTCTTGAAGTTGGACGGCCCACTTCAACCAGTGCACATCAGATGTGGCTTCATAAATATCCAATAATCCTTGAATAAGGTACGCATAATCGTCGGCGAATCCTTCAATAGCCGACGGGCCTTTGCGGTAGGTGCGAAGTAGGGTGCCCGACTTTGGATTAAAAAGGTTTTTTTCGATAAACCCAGCCGCCGCTTCAGCTGCATGCAGGTAAACCATTTCCCCAAGAACTGACCCCGCCCGCGCAAGGGCACTGATCATGAGCCCATTCCATGACGTTAAAATTTTATCATCCAAATGCGGTCTTGGCCTTTTGGCGCGTACATCAAAAAGAACAGCAAGCGATTCTAGGAGCATCGTTTTAGTGGCTGTCTCAGACAGATTAAACTTCTCAGCCGTTTCTAGAAGTGGATGCCGCTCAATTAAAATGTTTTTATTCGTAAACTCGCCGTGCGGATCGATTCCCGCAGGTGCGTTACCCGCAGGTTCCACCCCATAGTGATAACAAAACACCTCGCCATTGGTGGGCCCCAACACCTTCAAAAGGTCTTCGTGTGACCAAACGTAAAAGGCGCCCTCTGCATGTTCTGGTTTACCTGCTTCGATAGTGCTATCGGCGTCTTCAGCTGAATAAAATCCACCTTCGGTTGACGTCATGTCTCGGAGGACATATGTCAGGATATCCCTCACGACCGATGAGAAAAATGGATCGTTTGTGATCTGATACGCCTCAAGATAAGCCACACACAGTTGAGCCTGATCGTACAACATCTTTTCAAAGTGCGGTACATGCCAAAATTCATCGACTGAATACCGATGAAACCCGCCGCCCACATGATCATGCATGCCACCCTGCGCCATTTTCCTGAGTGTAAAACACCCCATATCAAGCGCACTCTGACCTCTCGAACTTCCTTTAGCCTCTGCTGCATAGAGCCGGAACAGGAGATGAATCGAAGAAGGCCTAGGAAATTTTGGCGCGTGACTAAACCCGCCCCATTGCGCATCGAAAGCCCGGGTTAAACGTCCAAATGCACCATCCAGAAACGATTGACCCACAGGTTGTGTGTCCTTGTCTTTGATCGTCAATTTGCGCAGAGCCTCAATGACTTCAATTCCTTGAGCGTCAATTTTGGCGGGGTTGCTTTTCCAAGCCTCACCAATCTTCTGAAGAATAGAGCCGAACCCCGGTCGTCCGTATTTATCCGTGGGCGGAAAATAGGTGCCACCCACAAACGGTTTTAAGTCCGGCGTTAACCATACGCTCATGGGCCATCCCCCCGACCCTGAGGTCGCCTGAATAAAAGTCATGTACATCCGATCCACGTCAGGACGCTCTTCGCGGTCAACTTTTATATTGATAAACCCCGCGTTCATAATGGCTGCAATTTCCTCGTTCTCAAACGATTCATGAGCCATGACGTGGCACCAATGACAGGTCGAATACCCTATGGAGAGAAAGATCGGTTTGTTTTCCTTCTTCGCCTTTTCGAACGCCGCTGGACCCCAGGGCATCCAATTCACGGGATTATGCGCGTGCTGAAGTAAGTAAGGACTCTTTTCCCCCACCAGTTGGTTCGAATGTTTTGAAGATGATAAAGATGCCATTTAATTCCCCCTTAAAAGGCAAATTCTGTTTATCCATGCTACGAAAGTAAAGGACATTGATTACAACATGTATCGCAATGAGTTGCTATTGATGCATTGATTGTTGGGACTGAACTCTTTTGTTGATTCCCGATGTTTAAAGAAAAGTTGCGATCCAAGTAGATTCTCCTACTCCTAAGGCGGCAACCCATTTAAGGTACGGGGTATGGTAATGCTCGGTAAAAGGAATAAGTTGGAAATCATCAAAGAATCGACCCCAGGTCTGTATTTAAATGGGGGCGACGGGACGGAAATATTACTCCCTGGTCGTTACATCCCAAAAGGCTGGAAAACGGGGGATATCCTTGACGTGTTTGTTTATCTGGATTCCGAAGACCGTCCAGTGGCCACAACTGAAACACCGCTGGCCATGTTGGGAGATTTTGCCTGTCTGAAGGTCATTAGCATTAATAAAAAAATCGGGGCATTCCTTGATTGGGGCCTAGCAAAAAACTTGTTGTTACCCTTCCGTGATCAGGTCGGACCCCAAGTTGAGGTGGGGCAATCAGTGGTGGTCTATGTGGACATGGACGTTAAATCTTCGCGCCTTATTTGCACAATGCGCTTTAAAAAGCATTTTAGCCCACTTATGCCCCCCTACACCAAGAATCAGGCCGTTCAAATGTTGATCGCGACTGAATCGCCTTTGGGCTATAACATTATTGTTGATAACTTATACGAAGGTTTGCTGTACCACACCAACCTAGCGGGCCCCATTGCACTCGGGTCCAAGGTCACAGGCTACGTTCACCAGGTTCGACCCGATCATAAAATTGACCTCCGACTGGATGCCGCTGGATACAAAAAAACGATCCCCATCCGAGATCAGATTTTACAAATGCTCCACAAAGGGGGCGGGCGAATGAGGTTCGATGACAAGAGTTCTCCGGAAGACATACGCCAGGCGTTTAAGGTAAGCAAAAATACCTTTAAACTAGCTTTAAGTGCCCTCTACCGAGAACGGATGATCTCCTTTGAAGCCACCGGAACACACCTCGCACCCCCAAAAAAAGTCGGACGGTAATAGTCGCCTCTGGCATGTGGGAGAAGGAAAAGAGGCGAACACCAAGGCATTTAAGCTGCTTGAGTTGAGTCAGGCACTCCACTAGCTTTCTACTTCAACATGGCGACCGTTAACACAACTTTGGCTTTCGAAGAAAACATCCCGTTGGCCCCTCACACAACGATCGGTTTAGGAGGTAAGGCTCGCTATTATGCCAGTTGCCATTCAACGGAGATGCTGAAGGATGTTTTGCAGGCAGCGAAGGATAAAAACTTGCCTGTCCATGTGCTTGGAGGCGGTTCAAACACAATTTTTCCGGATAATGGCTTTTCAGGATTGGTCATTAAGGTGGCTCTGAAAGGAATGCAATTCGTTAAAGCTGAGGAGAGCATCATTGCACGCATTGCCGCAGGAGAAAACTGGGATGACTTTGTGGAGCGTGCGATCAATGACGGGTTTTCGGGTGTGGAGTGTCTTTCAGGAATTCCCGGGTTCGTCGGAGCTACACCTATCCAAAACGTTGGAGCGTACGGTCAGGAAGTGAAGGACTCGATTATCCAAGTTAAAGCTATTGACCGGCAGTCTCTTGATGAAGTGGTTTTTTCAAATGCAGATTGTCGGTTCTCCTATCGACAAAGCCGTTTCAAAAAGGACGACGCCGATAAGTATATTGTCACCGAGGTCTCTTTCAGGCTTACCCCCGAGGGCACTGCACAAATCAAGTATCCAGAGCTTAAAAAATATCTGGAATCCACGATTGACCTTTCTCAGTTGCCACCGGGAAAAATACAACTCCAAGAACTGCGTAAGGCTGTCATCACTCTTCGTAAGAAAAAATCCATGGTCGTCGATCCTACGGATCCAAACACAAAGTCTGTAGGCTCCTTTTTCCTGAACCCTATTGTCTCCAAAGATGAGTTTGAGCGGATCAAAGGCCTCTGGAAGGAATCAGGTCACACCAACGGAATCCCTGTGTTTGACGCGGCCACCGGGGTTAAGATTCCCGCTGCGTGGTTAATTGCAAACGCCGGTTTCGAAAAGGGACAACGCCTGAATGGCGCCAAAATTTCTGATCACCACTCGTTGGCTCTCGTCAATTGCGGAGGAACCACAGCTGATATCGTGGCTTTAGCTGCCCTTATCCGTGGTGGTGTCCACAAGGTGTTCGGCATTCATCTTGAACAGGAACCGATTTTTGTGACTGAATAAAGACAAGGCTATTGCCTCACTCTCTCAAAACTGAGGGCATTTGGCCCCCTATTGTTTATTTAAAAATCTTGCCAATTGACTTACCAATTTTATCAAAGAACCCTTCAACTTTGCGCCCTACTTCTTGGGGCAAAGATTCATTGGGACTTATCACATCAAGGGAACCGGCAGGGTATCGACTCGATGAAGCATTCTCCATAAGGTCAACCCAAATGGGAAGTGCCAGAACGCTGCCATAACCTTGGTTCATGATGGTTTTCGGTTTATCGAACCCCACCCAAACTCCGCAAGTCAGGCTCTCTGTATACCCCACAAACCATGCGTCAAAATAACTGTCTGTCGTACCGGTCTTGCCCGCAGCCCTTTTTGAAAAACCTAGTCCCCGCGCACTGGATGCTGTCCCCGTTTGCAGCACCTTTTCGAGTATACCTGAGGTTTTTAATGTGGCCTCGCGATCAAATATTTCCATTTGTTCAGGTTGATTTTCAAAGAGAACAACCCCCTTCGCGGTAACTACTTTTCGAATGAGGTAAGGCTTTTTTAATACCCCTTCATTGGCAAGCGCTGTGTACGCTGCGGTTAGTTTAAGTAACGAAGTTTCAAAGGCGCCAAGATAAATAGAAGGAACATTGGGTATGTCTTTATCTTCTCCTAGTCCTATGAGAGCGGCAACCTTGCGTGTTTGGTCCAACCCGACCATTTCACCTATCCGCACGCTCATCGTGTTGCGGGAATGAATTAGACCATAATAGGCAGGTTGCATTCCATTATAAGTCCCATCGGAATTCGCCGGTTGCCAAGATCCAAATCGACCAGATTTAACTTCGCCCTTTACTATCGGTCCGTCATCAATGGGAGTGTCCGGTTCCATACCCTGTTCAAAAGCTGCCAAATAAACAAATGGTTTAAATGTCGATCCTACCTGTCGTTGCGAATGTATCGCGCGATTGTATCGGCTCAATCGATAATCGCGTCCACCTGACAATGCCCGAATTCCCCCCGTTCTATTATCAATGGCTACCAACGCTCCTTGAATGTAATCAGTTGAGTCAGCTTCAGAATCCACCACGGCTTGAGCTTTTTTCGGATGCGCCCAGCCCCCGCGCCCTTCAATCCGGGTCAAGTGTTTATCAACCGCATTGTCGGCTATTTTCTGTAAATCAGCGTCTAGGGCGGTGTAAATACGAAGACCCCCTTGATCAATTTCATCGTCATCAAGCATTGAAGCCAACTCGTTACGCACAGCATCCATTGCATAATTTTCTTGGAACGGAAAGGCCCGCTTCTTTGTTACGAGAAGTCGGGATTTCTTGGCCTTTTTTGCTTGATCACTCGTGATGTACTTTAAGGTGACCATTCGATCCAAAACGGTATCGCGCTGTGCGTACGCGCCCTTAATGTTTCGCGCGGGGGAGAACCGATTGGGACTACGGATGATTCCAGCCAGCGTGGCCGCCTCACTCAAGTTGAGTTTAGAAGCAGGCTTTCCGAAATAGACTAGGGACGCCGTTTCCAGGCCATAAACACCCGACCCAAAGTAAATGCGATTTACATAACATCCCAGAATTTCGCCCTTGGAATAGTGTCGTTCGATGCGTTTGGCTACAAATGCCTCAAGGAGTTTCCGATGAATATTTTTTCCACCTAATTCAAAACTGTTTCTGGCTAACTGTTGTGTAAGTGTACTTGCCCCTTCCTTAAAAGATACGTGGATTATGTTTCGATACATCGCCCGGGCAATTCCCCGATAATCAACCCCATGATGTTTATAAAACCGACTATCTTCGCGGGCCAGAAGCGCTTTTTGAAAATTATCAGGGACTTGGCCCAGGGGGATGACCACCCTGTTTTCCCCACCCATCCGGCTGTACAACTTGTCATCGTGGGCATATACGAAAGATCGTTCGGGAATCTGCCACACCTTTTCGAGGTCGTACCGGCCCGCAAGGATAGAGTAAAATAAACAAACACCGATCCCTAAGGCAAACATGATGATCAATGGCCATTTCAGTTTCCACGCAAACTTCCCAATAAACTGTAGTTTTTGTGGTTTAGCAGGCACAGGTGTCTCCATAGTTGGGTATTAGAGTGGTGCTTTTTGCAGGAAATTCAAATTGTATCTAGAAATTCCGTAGTGTTAAATTGTCTATACGGTTTATGGTTGCCATCATAAAAAGGAAACGAAATCCTTTTCTGTTCTCCGTGCGATTAAACCCTCAGCGCCTACCAATCGAAAATCATAGCTCTCCATGGATCCGACTTCCCTAATTCTCCCAGCTATTCGAGCGGCACTTGAAGCGGTACTCCCTGACGTTTGCATTCAACGCAATTTACGTCGAAACGGCCGCGTCCTGAGTTATCAGGATTTTCATGTCTCTCTCGACGATTATACTGACGTGAGCTTGTTCGCAATTGGGAAGGGCGCGATGCCCATGGCCGATGCGCTACACGATCTTCTCTCTGTCTGTTCCCCAAAAACGCTTGTCATCACAAAAACACATCATGCAGACGCTTTTAGAACCAAAAAGAACGATTCAGTGCTGTTTAAATCAAGTGACGTTATCATTCACGAAGGGGCGCACCCCTACCCCGATGCCTCCAGCGTTGAAGCGGGTGAGATAATAACTCGATTTCTGAAAGAGCGAAAAAGGAACAGTCTCTTAATTTGTGGCATCACCGGCGGGGCTTCGGCTCTTGCGGTATCACCTATTCCCGGGATCCATTTTGACACGATCAAATTGATTAACCGGACGCTCCTGTCGAGTGGAGCGGATATTAGAGAAGTGAATTTAGTGAGGTCCCGGTTGGATACCCTTAAACGGGGAGGATTTGTAAACCTTCTGGATAATTCGGTTCATCCGGTGGCTTTTATTTTATCTGATGTCATCGGTGACCCGATTGAGACCATCTCGTCAGGTTTAACTTTTCATCCGCGCGCTAAAAACTTCATAATCGGTAACAACAGCCTAGCTTGTGAAGCCCTCTCTGTGTACGCCAGGTCGCTCGGATTTGCACCTGAGATCAAAACAAATTCACTTGCTGGGGACGCATTAGAACAAGGTAAAATGATAGCGCACGAAATTATGGCAGCAGGAAATAATAAATTCCTGATTTATGGCGGAGAGACAACTGTCAAAATAACGGGCTCTGGAAAGGGTGGGAGAAATCAGGAACTCGCTTTAGCTGCGGGACTCGAACTGGCAAATGCAGGCAACCAAGAATGTACTGTCGTTGCTTTTGGGACAGATGGCACCGATGGACCGACCGACGCAGCCGGGGCATGGGTAAATGGTTTGACCATGGATCGAGCTCGCCGATCGGGATTGGACCCGGAATATTTTTTAAAAGAAAACGACAGTTACAACTTCTTTAATTCTGCAGGAAGCCTGATTAAAACCGGCCCAACGGGGACAAACGTATCGGATATCATCTTTGCATTTCGTCCGCTCAAAGCCTCCGCCTAGTGGTATTACCTCCGATATTCTCGAACAGTATCGAACCATTCCTCAACCATCTTGGGCTTTTTTACTTCTGCAACGGTTTTTCCATCAACAATGAGTTTAACCCACCAACCAATGATTGGATCAAATGTGGAATCCAACTCAGGGGCCCCCGAACTGACCAAGGAAGAGGCATGAGCCAAAAATGTTTTATTTTGGCCTTGAACGAGTTGATCGACAGTAACTTCTCCGGTCAATTTGTTGCGTCCGGCGGTACGGGTATTCACAAAAATGACGTAAACAATCTTACCCTCCTTCTGGAGTGTAGGCCCTTGGTTCTCCAGCGAAATAATCAGATCTAGGCTATTGGGCATTGCTATCTGAGTGTTTCCACTCCCAGGAAAGCTGGCTGTAAAGGGCACCTTCCTTTGAACTGACATATGGATTTTATCGGTTTTTTCTTGGGCGCTAACGATCCCAAGGCCGAGAACAAGAAAAATCAGAGCCGCAAAATATTTTATCATATAGGAACCTTAATTAAATTACCCTCTTCATTAGACAGGTGACAGCTTGAAATATTCAATCTCAAGCTCCTTTGCCAACAATGGGCCTTCCATTTGCACAGTAACCTTCTCCGCTGCCTGTCGACTTAATAACACTTCGCTTCCCACTGCAATATCCTCGCCAAGCTTGTACGCAACGTTAACTTGATCCCCAAAAATGTCGTCCTCTAAATGAATGATACATCCATATCCGATTCCCACACAACATGTTATATCTTTGTAATTCAATGCCCGTATCTTTTTAGCCACTTCGACGGCTTCCTCAACTGTACGGAAGGTCGCGGTAAAATTGTCCGCTTTGCATTCAAAATAACAACATTGGCTGTCTTTAAAAAAAGTCTCAATTTTTTGAGCAAATATACGAAAAGCTGATAAAAAATATAAAATACCCTTTTCCCTCGTGAGTCTTGTGAACCCCGTCATATCTGATACGAGGATGGCGTACTCCCCACTTGCCTTAGACCAGACATCTTTCTCCATCAATGCACGGTCAACTTTTCCGGCATTAACATCTCCCAGCAGCCGATAAAGTTCATCACGTGTCATGATTGGAGAGTATCCGTTATTGTGGAGGTGGCTTTATGGCAGGTGCATTTGTCGAAGCAGATGCGCCTCCGGGCTTTTGCAGTTTTAGGACGAGTGCTTCCAGGTTGGCTATTTTGATTTTTGTCGCATTGCGCTCACGGTTCAGAAGAAACTCAATATCCTCTTTGTCCTTCTTTAATTGCTCGGCATTTTTAACAATCTCGTCTCTTACTTTCTGCAGCTCAGCCTTGGCTTTTTCGGCATCCATCTTACGTAGTTCCACGGCGTCTGAGACACGTTCCTCGGCTTCAATACGAACTTCCTCAATTTTCTTGGAGGATTCAGTCGTGTATTTTTCAGTTATTTCTTTCTCTTTCGCAGCAGTTTCATTTTTAGCTGCGGCGATTTGTTTAGTTGAATCGCTCTTAACTTTAGCAAGTTCTTCTTGAACAGGTTTAATGCTTGCAGGCATAGCCACAAAATAGAGATAACCGGCTAACCCAAAACCCAAGAGACCTAAAACCCCTGCCACAATCCAAGGAATGAGTGCTGCCTTTCCTTCGGATTTACTTGTCACTTCAACAACAGGAACCGTACTTGCAACCTGTGATGCCCCCGGCGGAGGGTTAACTGGAGCCGGTGGGGCGTTAGGAGGTGCAGGGGGTGCGTTATGTTGGACTGGAACAGTCGGATGGAAAGGTGGAGCAGAACCGCCGCCTGGAGGAACTGGGGGTGCTGGTGCGGCTGGCGCCTTATGGGCCAACGATAACTTCGGAAGAGCTGGTTTTGAGGGTTCAGAACTCATGCAAGAAAGAGAGGTTATATAGACATTGTAAAATTGTCAATGAAGAGCAGGTCGCCCACACGCACGCTAATAACGCCGACGACGCTCTTTGGTCCCTCCGATACAACGAATAATTGCTTGAGTTGCTTCAATAACACTTGTTCCTGATTTAGGTTTACCGCCAAATAACAAAAATCGCTCGCCAATTTTTTGAATAAAATTTTTATAAAGCCTTATAAATCATTTGGTTGCGACTGGCTCATTAAATCAATTTGACATAATCAATTTGGTTGTTAGGTTATCACCCACTTATGGCCGTACCTATTTCTCAAATGTACACAGTTGCCTCGTATGTACTGGGCAAAAAATTAAGCAAAACCAAGCGATACCCTCTCGTTTTGATGCTTGAACCTCTCTTTAAATGTAATCTGGCCTGCGCCGGTTGTGGAAAAATCCAATATCCTGAACATATCATTCAGCGGAGACTGACTCCGGAGCAATGTTTTGCAGCTGTAGAAGAATGTGGAGCACCAATGGTGAGCATTCCTGGCGGCGAACCCCTTTTACATCCGGAAATTAAACAGATCGTAGAGGGTCTGGTCAAACGTAAAAAGTATATTTACCTTTGCACGAACGCCATCCTCCTGAAGTCTAAAATCGATCTTTTCACACCTTCAAAGTATCTGACCTTTAGTGTTCATCTCGATGGCTTAAAGGACGAACATGATCATGCGGTATGCCGCGATGGTATTTTTGATGTCGCAGTTAAAGGCATCAAAGAAGCCCTTAAACGCGGGTTCCGTGTCACAACCAACACCACACTATTTGATGACGCAAACCCCGAACGGGTACGCGAGTTTTTTGATTTCCTCACTGGTTTGGGGATTGAAGGGATGATGATTTCACCTGGGTACGGGTACCAAAAAGCCCCGGATCAGGAGCATTTCCTTCAGCGGAACCGGACAACAGATCTTTTCAAAAAAATCCTTCACCAACCAAAACGCGAATGGAAGTTTAACCTTTCTCCTTTATTTCTTCGTTTTTTGCAGGGGGAAAAAGACTACGAATGCACCCCTTGGGGCATGCCGGCCTATAACATTTTTGGGTGGCAGAAACCTTGTTACCTACTGGGTGAAGGTTATGCTTCCTCATTTAAAGAATTGATTGAAACCACTGAATGGGACAAATACGGCAATAAAAGCGGCAACGAAAAATGCACGGATTGCATGGTTCATTGCGGGTTTGAAGCCACAGCTGTTAACGATACTTTTGGGAGTATACGCGGGTTCATGGATACCGTTAAGTTCACGATCAACCCTTCCTTGGTGTAACAAATGGCAACCCCTGAACTTCTTAAAAGCATCGAAGTGGGCATGGATTATCGTGGCGATGTCACGGTCGACCTTCTTGACGGCAAATCAATCGAAGGTTTTCTTTTCGCATGCGACCAAAAGGCGGCCGAGCCTTTCATTCAAATGTATCTTAAAGGTGAATCACTTCCCATCAAAATTCAGGTCATCAATCTCAAAGAAGTCCGGATCACCGGCGAGGACACAGCGGCTGGAAAATCCTGGGAAGCTTGGAAAGCCAAACAAGAAGCTGTCAAATCTTCCGCTCAATAACGGCGCATTTAATTTTCAACTTCGCTCTACCGTACTTCTGGACAGGGTAGGGCGCTGATAACCTCTTAAGTTTCAGCCACTCTTATTTATCACATGATTTTATATTCAATTGCCACTGATCGGCCCATACCACTAAGATAAAAAGCGAACCGGGTATCAGGTTCCATCGCCCAAACAAAAGCAGGTCCGCGGTCCATACCACCTCCATCACGTTCATAGTGATGACCAAAAGAATCTGGCTCGTTGCGCAAACTCTTGGAAAGAGTCGGCTGAGGATCCACACAACCATCATTATTTCAAAAAAACCTATGGTCCGAGTCATTAAAAGCGCGTGCTCATCTCCAAGAAAGCGCCCCACGATTTGACGGTGCCTTGGAACCATATCGAGCACCTTGCAGAAAAAGCCACTCGCAAACCAAACTGCCACGATAAAAGCTCGAGTGAGCCACCCTATGTTTTTTAATTTATCATGATGATAGTTCAGACTCATTGGTTAAGATCCCCTTTGGGGGTCTTGTGTAAATGTGGTCCTAGAGGAATCCTCCGAAAGTCATAAGTGTGGACCCTCGCTTGTTATAAGATTAAAATTCGAACTGAAATAATTTTAATCCTTGAGATTCTTTATCGTCGCCTTGGCGATTCAATCGACGCTCCATGACTGAGGGAACGAAATTTCTTGATCCATCGCTATACGAAGCGGGGGCGAATGGGTTAACGAGTTGAAGAGGGTTTCGGGAGCGGTATACCTGAACACCTACTCCAGAAACGGCTGTACGCCCGCCATTGAACACCTTTCGGTCAATGCGATCTTTGTTGGCACCCAATGAGGGAATGACAACGCGAGAATCCTTTTTTGTACGTGTACCAATCTCAGTACGAGTCACACGATCCTGCCCAAAGCTGATTTGTGCAATTGAAAAAATGGCTACGGCGACTAAAAAATTTTTATTCATAAAATCCTCTTGTTAGCTCTTCAGCATATAGGATACCTGAAAAGGAAAACAAGGGATTTAATCAATCCGACCCATAGTCGCCGGATGGGTCACTGGACGTTACCGCTCTACGGGTTTCATGTTTTCCGTAAAACACCGGATTAACTTGCTTAGTGTGTCCCGCATTTCTCGACGGTCAACTATGAGGTCTACCAATCCACGCTCGAGGAGAAACTCGGCGGTTTGGAATCCCTTCGGAAGATCCTGATGCGTCGTCTCCTTTATCACGCGAGGACCAGCAAAGCCTATCATCGCATCCGGTTCGGCTATGATCACGTCTCCGAGCGATGCATAGCTGGCCATAACCCCCGCTGTGGTTGGGTTGGTTAAAACGGAAATATAGGGCAAATTCGCTTGGGCATGCCGGGCTAGCGCCCCACTTGTTTTGGCCATTTGCATCAAACTCAACATTCCTTCGTACATCCGCGCGCCACCAGACGCGGATATGATAATCACAGGCATGCTCTCGCGGGTCGACAGCTCAATCGTTCGTGTAATTTTCTCGCCGACAACTGATCCCATGCTCGCTGCTAAAAAACTAAAATCCATCACGGCAAGTCCAACGGCTTTGCCTTCAATAAGTCCTTTGCCGGATATCACAGCATCATTAAGTCCGGTTTTTTTACGATAATCCTCAAGTTTATCAGTATAGGAAGCCGTTCCAGTAAACTTAAGGATGTCCACGGCCTTCATTTCGGCGTCCATCTCCTGAAAAGACTCCGGGTCCACAAACGAATAGATCCTGTCATAAGCCCCGATTGAGTTATGATGATCACATTTCGCACACACACGTATGTTTTTATCGAGTTCTTTACAATAATTAATCTCGCCGCACTTGGGACATTTTTCCCATAGCCCATCGGGGATATCGCGTTTTTTAACTTGTCCTGACGTATACGTTGGTTTTAAGAAATTCGCCATAATGCTGTAAATAACGTTATAGTAACCCGCTTTTATTTAACCTCGGGCCACTGTTAGTACCAAAACCTTTCGTGCCCCTGCCTTTTTCAAGAGTCGACTGCATTCGTGCGCCGTGGCTCCAGTCGTAAATACATCATCTATTAAAGCGTAATAGCCTCCGCGCAACTCAAATTTATTATTCAAAGCGAAGGCCTTTCTTAGATTAGTTAATCTCTCAGCCCTATTCATCGTGACTTGAGAATTTGTGTACTTCACCCGGTTGATCGCTTTCAGGATCGGTTTGCCAGACTTTTCAGCCAATGTTTGAGCCAGCACTTCCGACTGGTTAAACCCTCTTTCTCGTTTGCGAGCGGGGTGTAAGGGAATGGGGATCAACCCGTCAATCTGCCCCCAATCCTCCACCAGATGGGTAGCTTCCTCTATCCAGAGTCCTAATATATTCTTGAGCCAGAGCTGTTGTTCGTACTTGAACTTATGAATGAGCTCTCGAACGCTGCCCTTGGCAATATATGCGGCTCTCGCTTCTTCAAAAGCAAACTCCAACTTCACACAGTTGGGGCATTCAAATTCCGACAATATTTCACCCGCATACATCAATCCGCATCGGCGACAATAAGGTGATTCAATTCGAATCCGGTCTTCAATGGCTTCGTCGCATACCCATAGCTTGTTTTCTGCTGGCAGCGGGACATGGCTTAATACGCACGTCCTCGGATAGACCAATCCAATTAATCGCTCAAAATTGATTTTGATTCCCGCGCCGATTTTCATAAATCGCCATGACCCCCCAGAACACGAGCAAAATCATGATCCCATATACCCCGTCATAAATTTCATCCCCTGCCAGCCAAGGTCTAGATATGTTCTCGGTGCTGTCGGTCAAAATTTTGGTAGTTTGTAGGGTAAATATCCACCCAGCGTGCAGACCAATACAAAAATAAATCGATCCTTTTTTTAAAAAACTATAACCCAAAACCATTCCCGCAAGAAACAAACTGGCAAAGTCATATAAAACGGCCTGTGGATGCAGAAAATTTTCGAAGCTTTGTGGAATGAGCTCAAACCCTGCTGTCCACGCAATTTCAACGTTCCCAACGTCGGCGGCTGGTTTTAAAAAATGAATTGCCGCATAAAATAAACTACTTAGAAAGAGTGCCCACACCACATGGATCCGTTGTCGAAGTTGTTTCAGTATGATCCCCCGGAAAAAAACTTCTTCTAATCCCCCCACCATCACACATACAACGATCGTCCAAATAATCTTCTCAATTTTTGCATCGGCCCTTATCTCACGCAGTCCAGTGCCGAGCGTGATAGCCGCCAAGATAAACATTGAAATGACGGCAAATACAAACCCCCAAAAGAATCTCGATGACTTCTCAATCTCAGCACTTAACCCAATATCGGACCACGTCGTGGCAGCGATTCGCCGAAGCATGACGGGAAGCAGGACCAACCCGACGACCATGACTGTGCGCCTGAAATAAAGGGCAAAATCCTTCTGCTGCACCCAATCAAACACATGGTTGTTGAGGTCCGCAGCCTGAACCAGATTATAGACAACAGGCGAGACAATAGCGCTGATGACCACGACAGCCAAAACGTACAGTGTTATGACCCAAAACGTCTTCAATATTTATTCCACCACTTTGATGTGCAGTTCTTTGAGTTGCCGTGGCTCAACTTCCGCGGGAGACTGAGCCATAAGATCGTGGGCACGTTGATTCTTAGGAAATGCGATGACGTCCCGAATACTGGTCGTCCCACACAGAATTGCTACCAAGCGGTCAAGGCCAAGAGCGATTCCTCCATGAGGCGGAGCTCCGAACCTGAATGCCCGCACCATATACCCAAAACGGGCTTCTGCGATTTCTTGTGGAATCTTTAACAAGTCTTCAAACAATTTCTTCTGCACGTCAGGTTGATGAATTCGAATACTTCCTCCTCCAAGTTCAGTCCCGTTTAATACGATATCATAATGCTGACCTCGGACTTGGGTCGGCGCATCGTCCAACTTGGCAATGTCTTCGACCACAGGGGAAGTAAATGGATGGTGAGTCGATACATACCTATTGCTGTCCTTATCGTGAGTCAGCAACGGAAAATCCACAACCCACAAGAAATCAAACACGGTGGTGTCCAATGAAACTAAATTCATCTTAAGCATATACTCGATACACTTGAGTCGAATCTTTCCCAACACTTCACAGGCAGCGAGCCATTCGTCGGCTCCAAATAATATGAGGTCCCCGTCCTTTATATCGAGTTTCTCGATCAACGCTTTCTTTTCGGCTTCGTTGAAGAACTTGACGATGGGTGATTTCCATTCGCCGTTCTCAACTTTTATAAACGCAAGGCCTTTGGCCCCCGATGCTTTGGCGAGGTTTGTCAGATCGTCAAGTTGACCGGCGGTCACCACGGCAAACCCTTTAGCATTAATAGCTTTGACCACCCCTCCTCCAGCGATCACTTTTGAAAACACCTGAAAACCAGAACTGCGAAACTCCTCAGTGAAATCCACTAACTTCAACGCAAACCGGCGATCGGGTTTGTCGATTCCATAAGTATCAAGCACCTCCCTAAACGTGAGCCGTGGAAAGGGCGTCGGGATATCAATCCCTTTTACTTCTTTCCACACTTTTTTAAGTAAGTTTTCGATCAAGAAATATATGTCTTCCCTAGTAATAAAAGACATCTCAATGTCGATCTGCGTAAACTCAGGTTGACGGTCCGCGCGTAAATCTTCGTCACGGAAACACTTGGCAATCTGAAAATACTTTTCAATTCCAGAGACCATCAGCAGTTGCTTAAATTGCTGAGGGGATTGCGGAAGCGCAAAAAATTTTCCTGGGTTAGCTCTTGATGGGACGAGGTACTCACGGGCGCCTTCAGGGGTACTTTTAAAAAGGATTGGTGTCTCAATTTCAAGAAAGTCCTGCTCGTTAAAAAAGTTTCGTACCGTGTGGACTGTTTTGTGCCGCGTTTTTAAATTTTCTAACATCGGACGCCTGCGCAAATCCAAATAGCGGTAGGTTAACTTTAAATCTTCATTTGTTGGTTCATAATCGAGGGGGAACGGAGGTACCTCCGACTTGTTCAAGACTTCCAACCCACTGGCAACGATATCAATGGTGCCTGTTGCGACTTTTGGGTTCTCGGTCCCTGTCGGCCGTTTCGTCACTGTTCCCGTTATTTTCACAACATCTTCAGACCTCAAATGCTCCGCCACCTGAAATATGTTCTGGTTCTGTGGATTAAATACAACCTGCACGATTCCTTCGCGGTCTCGGAGATCAATAAAAATGACTCCTCCAAGGTCCCGCCGGATATCTACCCATCCTGATAGGGTCACTGATTGGCCAATGTGAGTGTCACGTAGTAAATGCAATGATATAGAACGATACATAAGTGTTTAACCTCCCAGTATTTCAGGGAACGCAGAACCTAGGTTTTGCCAATTAAAAAGGCAATATTTAAACCACCCTATTCGAATAAAAAAGCCCGGTTATCTTTCGATAGACCGGGCTTATAAAATAGGTCAAAAAGTTATTCTTTTTCCTTCTTTTCAACAACTTCTGCTTCAGCATCAACGGTCTTAGGTTCTAAGCCTTTAACTGATGACTTCTTCTTGGCATTGGTCTTCATCTTCTTTTCAAGAGCCTTGAGTTCGTCTACCTCTCCTATAGATCCAGCACCTTCCTTGACAATTTCAAGAAAAGCCATGGGAGCTGCATCACCAATACGATTTTCAAGTTTGATAATTCGCGTATACCCGCCTTGGCGTTCAGCTTGAATCGGAGCAATTTCTTTAAACAACTTGGCAACCGCCCCTTCATTACGAAGACGACTTGTAGCCAGGCGACGATGATGAATCGTGCCCTTTTTAGCGAGAGTGACTAATCGCTCAGCCAAAGGTCGTGCCGCCTTGGCTTTTGCCAAAGTGGTACGGATACGACCGTGTGTAAAAAGGCTCGATAGCAAATTGGCAAACATCAACTCACGATGTTTTGATTTACGTCCCAATCGGACTGTTCCATTACGATGTCTCATATACTATTCCTTATTTAGCCGTTTAAGGCTCTTTCGCTTACTTTAACCCATCGGCCTTTGAAGGCTCGAGCAGATTGGCCTCGAACTTCATGCCAAGTCCCAATTGCAGTTCCGTTAATTTTTCTTTAATTTCGTTCAAAGACTTCTTACCGAAATTGCGGTACTTTAACATTTCAGCTTCCGATTTCATCGCCAATTGACCCACTGTGGTAATGTTAGCGTTGTTAAGGCAATTCGCCGCACGCACAGAAAGCTCAATCTCGTTGACGCTCATCTGCAAAAGCTTACGCAATTTGTTATTTTCTTCGGATATTGCCTTTTCAGGCTCTTCAAATTCAATAACAGTATTATTAAAATCAACAAACACGTCTAAATGATGACGTAAGATCGCAGAAGCCTGGGTCGTTGCGTCTTCAGGCGTAATACGTCCGTCAGACCAAACCTCAAGAACCAGACGATCGTAATCAGTCCGTTGTCCTACACGGCAACTCTCGACAGCGTACTTCACTTTGCGAACTGGTGAGAACAATGCGTCTACAGGAATAACCCCAATGGGCATATCCTGCTTCTTGTTTTCTTCGGCACTCATGTAACCGCGTCCGACACGTACCTCAAACTCAGCCTCAAACTTTTGCTTTTTATCAAGGGTACAAATATGGTGACCCGGATTAATGACTTCCAAATTCTGGTCACACTGAATATCTGCAGCTGTAATTTCGCCATCCTTATTGACAGAAATACGAGCACGGTGAATTTCGCGATCGTGAATTTTAAACAAAACTTTTTTAAGGTTCAAAATAATATCCACCACGTCTTCTACAACACCAGGGATGGTTGTGAACTCATGAAGAGCTCCTTCAATTTTTGTACTTGTAATTGAAGCACCTTCAAGTGATGACAAAAGCACACGACGCAGAGAGTTTCCAATTGTGTGGCCATAACCAGCTTCAAAAGGTTCTGCAACAAACTTTGCGTAATTTTCCTTAGCTGATTCCTCTTCTTTAACGAGGCGCTTCGGCATTTCAAAACGTCCAAGACGTACTGGCATATATTAATCTCCTAAGCCGGGTTTCCCTGTCCTGCGGGTTGTGAGGACAGGACCTACGGCGATTTATTTTGGTCCCGCTTACACTGAAAAACAGCGCTACTTATCTTGAGTAAAACTCGACGATCAATTGTTCATTGATATTGACCTGAATCTCATCACGTGAAGGAATCCGGTTCACCGTCGCTTTAAATTTTTCCTTATCCAAGGAAATCCAATCAGGACAAACCTGTGACGGTGCCCCTTCTATGGACTTAGTGGCTAACTGACGACTCCGGGGAGTATCTTTAACTTCCACAACGTCGCCTTGTTTAACTTGAAAAGAGCATATGGTTGATTTACGGCCATTCACCTTAACATGCCCATGGTTAACCATCTGCCGAGCGCCACGACGCGTGGTGGCAAAGCCAGTGCGGTAGATAAAATTATCAAGACGCGTTTCGAGCATCTGCAAAAGGGTTTCACCAGTTACACCACGCTTTTTCTTTGCGCGCTCAAAGAAAATCCGGAATTGCTTTTCCATCATTCCATATTGGAAACGGAGCTTTTGCTTTTCAGCAAGGGCCACAGCATAATCCGAGTTTTTACGACGGAGTTTTGGACCGTGGATTCCCGGAGGATAATTTTTCCGTTCCAGTGCCTTGGAAGGACCGAATAGGGGCACGCCAAAACGGCGGCTGATTTTTGTTTTTGGACCAGTGTAACGACTCATACAAATTCCTTTTAATTAAACGCGACGCTTTTTCGGTGGACGACATCCATTGTGTGGAACAGGAGTGACGTCTTTGATAATAGTAATTTCCAAGCCAATAGCTTGCAAAGCACGAATGGCTGATTCGCGCCCTGAACCTGGACCTTTAACCCACACCTCAACTTCACGAAGTCCATGCGACATAGCTTGACGTGAAGCTTCTTGAGCAACAACTTGAGCTGCATATGCTGTGCTTTTCCGGGAACCTTTAAACCCACACTTACCGGCACTTGCCCAACCTATGACGTTTCCATTTAAATCTGTAAACGAGACGATCGTATTGTTAAACGACGCCATCACATGAGCCACACCCGTTGTAATGTTTTTAGCACCTTTGATTTTAACAATCTTCGGCTTTTCAACCGGAGCATTTGGATCAAGGCTTAAACTATCAAGCGCCGGAGCGGCCGTTGCGGCAGGAGCTGATGATGCAGCTGCCGTCGCATCACCCTTTTTAGGTTTTGGCGTTGCTTCTTTCTTTTCTTTCTTAGGCTTTACTTCTTCAGACATAACTCAAACTCATTTCTTAATTTAGACCTTACCCGCTTTCGCATCCTTATTGCGCTGGACGCCTACTGTCTTACGTGGACCTTTTCGCGTACGCGAATTTGTCTTCGTCCTTTGACCACGCACTGGCAAACTCCGCCGATGGCGGACGCCACGATAACAGTTGATCGCCTGTAAACGCTTTAAATTCTGTTGAAGATCCCGACGCAAGTCGCCTTCAATTAAATATCCGTTCTTAGTGATCACAGACATTATCTTTCCCAACTGCTCGTCGCTACATTCTTTGGCGCGAAGATCAGGATTTATTCCTGCTTCCTCCAATATTCGTGTTGCGCGGCTTGGGCCGATTCCATAAATATAACGAAGCGCAATTTCTATCCGCTTGTCGTTGGGAATATCAATTCCTAATAAACGTGGCATATCTCTTTTTCTCCTAGCTAATTATCCCTGGCGCTGTTTGTGCCGGGGGTTTTTGCAGATTACACGGACTACATTTTTCCGCTTCACAATCTTGCATGCTTCACACAATCTTTTTACTGATGGTCTTACTTTCATTTTTCTATCCTTCTTGAACCTCTATGATCCGCCCCTTACTCAGATCATAAGGGGTTAAATCTAATACAATTTTTTTTCCTTGCTCAATACCTATTTTCAATTTTTTTAATTCAAGAGACAGGAATCCAGTAAGTCGATGCCCATTAGACAGACTTACTTCATATGTCTCATTGCTATTTACTCTTTCTACCGTGCCTTCCAATCGAATTACATCGCTAGTCGACACGTCAAAATCTCCGGATCACCTTTAGTCACCAGCACCGTGTGCTCATCGTGACATGATGGTTTGCCATCCAACGTTACCACCGTCCACTGATCACTCAATATCTTAAACTTACATGTACCCATGTTCACCATAGGCTCAATCGCCAAAGTCATTCCGGGCTTTAATTTCTCGCCATACCCCGGCTTTCCATAATTAGGGATCTGAGGCGCCTCATGCAACTGCGCCCCAACTCCATGTCCTACAAGATCCCTCACAACCGTAAATCCGGCCTCAATAACCACCTGCTCAACGGCGTAACCAATGTGTCCAACCGTATTGCCCGACCTCGCTTGTTCTATTCCAGCAGCTAATGCTGCCTTGGTGACTTGCATCAGTTTGGCAATTCCAGAATCCACGACCCCTATGGCCACGCTCACTGCCGTGTCGCCAATGTATCCATCTAAATTCACTCCAATATCCAACTTCAAGACGTCACCGTATAAAAGTTTTCGCGTCCCTCCGATTCCATGCACAATTTCTTCGTTAACAGATATGCATATTTGGCCGGGAAAACCATTGTATCCTAAAAATGCACTTTTACCACCGGTTTCGTGGATTTTTTCAGCTGCCAAACGATCTAACTCCCCGGTTGATATCCCCGGAACAGCCAATGGTATCAGTTGTTCCCTAACCCTTGCTGCCGCTTGACCAGCCTTCCGCATTAACTCAACGGCTCGACCAGTTTTTATGACAACCTTTTGGCCCATTACCCGACACGACCCCGAATACGACCCTTCTTCAAGAATCCATCATAATGTCGTTGCAACAGATGTGTTTCGATCTGCCGCATGGTGTCAAGCATTACACCCACTGCAATTAACAAACTTGTACCACCAAAAAATTGACCCACGGAATAAGGGATTTTTATCTGGTTATTTACGAATTCAGGTAAAATGGCGATAATGGTTAGGAAAGTGGCACCCGCCAAAGTGATCCTTGTCATCGTATAGTTCAAAAAGTCACTCGTTGGTTTGCCTGGGCGTACTCCAGGAATGTATCCACCGTATTTTTTCAAATCATCCGCGATTTGTATTGGGTTAAACATCGTTGCCACCCAAAAATAGGAGAAGAAAAAGATCATCCCAGAATAAAGTAAACCGTATGTCAATGTGTGAGGCTGAAGCATCATTAACAACTTGCTAATCCCTGGCACTTTTTCAAAAAATGAAAAAGTTAAAATTGTCTGTGGAAATAACAAAATGGCTTGAGCAAAAATAATGGGCATGACCCCAGCATAATTGACCTTTAAAGGCATATAATTTGTCTGGCCGCCATAGACTTTTCGGCCCACGACGCGTCGTGGATATGATACGGGAATTTTCCGGGTAGCCTCCGTTACTGAGATCACCGCCATGATCACTCCGAATAGAAATCCCAATAACAAAAGGAGGGTTATTGGATTCAACTGGTTAGGCCCCGCTACGGTGAGCATCTGCCAAAGTTCAGTAACACCAGATGGAATCCCTGCAATAATTCCAACCATCACGATAATAGAAATACCTTGCCCGATCCCGCGTTCAGTTATTTTTTCACCCAACCACATCATCAGCATGGTCCCCGCCGTCAATGTCAAAACACAACTGAAATAATACTGAAAGTTAATAATAGGCACCAAAGGTTTACCTTCACTTTTGATGACTTCATCTATTCCACCCAATAAAGGAAAACTTTCTGGGTACGCAAATCCTTGTGCAAGCAGGAATCCTTGGAAAAGACAAAGGCCCAAGGTCATGTACCGAGTATATTGTGTAATTTTAGCACGCCCACCCTCTTCCCGCGCGAGCTTCCCAAATCGAGGCACCACAGCGGTCATCAGTTGCATGATAATTGAAGCACTGATGTATGGCATAATTCCCAAGGAGAATATGGCACAATGTTGAAGAGCCCTTCCGCTGAACATATTAAATATGGCCAGTACGTTCGTTTTATTCCCTGTTTCAACCACTTGATTAAAAAAGGCATTCAGAACTGTTCCATCCACTCCAGGAGCTGGAATCGCACTTCCTAAACGCACGATAATAATAATTCCTAGCGTAAACAAAATGCGTTTACGCAATTCTGGAATCTTAAAACAATTTGTAAAAGCTGAGAGCATAGGGGGCCGAACGATTTCTTACTTGGCGACGGCTGTAGGAGGCTGGTATTTCAGAGGTAGAACCTCGATTGTACCGCCCGCTTTTTCAATTTTTTCCTTAGCGGATGCACTAAATTTATGGGCTTTCACAGAAAGCTTCTTGTCGAGTGCCCCGTTGCCGAGAATTTTAAAAGCATCAAAAGGACCGTTCGCAAGTCCTTTAGACTCAAGAAGAACCAAATCAATGACTGTTCCGTTATCAAACTGATTTAAGTCAGAAACGTTAATAACGACGTAATTTACGCGAAACTCCGCGTTATTAAATCCGCGCTTTGGAATACGACGAATAAAGGGCATCTGACCGCCTTCAAAGCCCAATCGGATACTTCCGCCGGAACGTGCTTTTTGGCCTTTATGCCCCTTGCCGGAAGTTTTTCCGTGACCAGAGCTTTCGCCGCTCCCTAAGCGCTTAACGCGATGTTTTGAACCGGGACGAGGTTTTAAAGTATGTAAACGCATATCAATCTCACTAATTAGTTGTTGGGGAAGCTAGAGCCAAACCGCGGATCTTGTAGATCGCATCACGGGAGCGAAGGCTTTCGAGAGCTTTAAGGGTCGCTTTCACGACATTACCAGGGTTATTGGATCCAAGAGACTTACTCAGAATATCTTTAATTCCTGCCGCTTCAACGACCGCACGCACACCGCCGCCGGCGATAACACCAGTACCAGGTGAGGCAGGACGTAGAATCACCATTCCGCCACGATATCTGCTTGCGACTTCATGGGGTATTGAATTGAGATGAATGGAGACCTTAACCATTGACTTTCGGGCCGACTCAGTTGCTTTACGAATAGCATCACCCACTTCGTTTGCTTTACCAAATCCATACCCGACCTGGCCTTTTCCATCACCGACAACGATCAAAGCACTAAAGCTAAATCGACGTCCGCCTTTAACGACTTTCGCGCATCGATTGATGAAAACGGTTTTTTCAATCAATGCATTTTCGTCCTTGCGTTCATCTTTTCGATCAGGACGACCCCCACGGCGACCGCCACCTCGGTTATCACGTGTATCTTTTTGTTTAATCTCTTCGCTCATAGGTCTTCCTTAAAATTTTAATCCTGCTTCACGGGCAGCATCGGCCAGTGCTTTGACTTTACCGTGGTAACGGAAACCACCGCGGTCGAAAACCACAGCATTAACATTCCGAGCCATTGCGCGTTCAGCGGCAAGTTTTCCCACTTTACTAGCAGTGCTAATGTTCGCGGCATTTTTGCCATTAGCTTTCATCGTTTTTTCCGTCGTGCAAGCGGCGGCAATTGTTTTTCCTAAATCATCATTAATGACTTGGGCGTAAATATGTTTCCCTGAAAAGTGAACAGCCAGACGTGGACGTTCGGCAGTGCCTTGGAGTTGTTTCCGGATACGCGTATGAATACGCTGACGCGGTTTTAAATTCTTAGAATTGATTCGAGATTTCATTTTAATTGCACCGGTTAATTACTGAACTGTTTTTCCATCCTTACGACGTACTTGCTCACCTTTATATCGAACGCCTTTGCCTTTGTACGGCTCGGGAGGATATTGCGAGCGGACATCCGCAGCGAACTGACCCACCTTTTGTTTGTCCACACCTTCGATGATGATATTGGTGTTTTCCACTACTTGAACCTTTAAATCATCGGGTATGACTTTAAACAATGGATGCGAATATCCAAGACTGAGGTTTAGATTTTTCCCCTGAACAGCAGCCTTAAATCCAACGCCCTGAATTTCTAGTTCCTTCTTAAATCCATCCGTAACACCTTTAATCATGTTACTGATCAAACTGCGCGTTAAACCGTGCAATGCTTTGACCGCACGATCTTCGCTGGCGCGTTTAACTAATACGTTAGTCCCATCGACTGAGACCGTAACGTTACGGTGAACTGAAAAGTTCATTTTACCCTTCGGTCCTTCGATGATAACATCGGAGCCATTGACCTGCACTTTAACTTTTGCAGGAATTTCTACTGGTTTTTGTCCAATACGTGACATTATAAATTTCCTTTCTTTAGTAGACGTAGGCGAGTATTTCGCCACCCACTCGTTGCTTACGCGCATCCCGACCTGTCAGAATTCCTTTTGGCGTTGAAAGAATACTGATACCCATTCCACCCAACACACGAGGAATATCATTAGATCCTACATAAACACGAACACCGGGTTTACTGATACGTTTAACGCCCTGAATCGCGCTTTCACGACCAGCATACTTTAGAACGAGACGGAGTTCAGGATGACCTTCACTCGTTTCGACTTTGTAATCGACGATATAACCTTCGCGCTTAAGAATACGGGCCATTTCCCCTTTCATGCGGGAATACGGGACTGTCATCTCGCCCTTGCGGACAGCAGCAGCGTTGCGAATACGGACAAGAAAATCTGCAATTGGATCGTTAATCATAAAATATCTCTCTACCAAGAAGCCTTGGTTATGCCCGGAATTTCACCCCGTAGTGCCAGCTCCCGGAACTGAATACGACTCACCCCAAACTTACGCATAAAAGCGCGAGGACGTCCTGAAATTGGACAACGATTATATGCGCGGCTTGAAAACTTCGCCGGTCGTGCATGTTTAATAACAAGTGATTTTTTTGCCATATGCGTGCCTTCTTACTTCTTCTGCTTTTCTTTGTCCTTATCTTTATCTGAGAACGGCATTCCCACCTGTGCCAAAAGCTCCTTAGCTTCTTCATTCGTGTTTGCACTGGTGACAATGGTGATATCCATACCGATATTGCGTTTGACTTTGTCTAATTCAATTTCTGGAAAAATGGTATGATCGGTTACGCCCAAAGTATAATTGCCGTTACCATCAAACGCGCGAGGTGATACCCCACGAAAATCACGAATACGGGGAAGACTCATCTTAATTAAACGATCCAAAAATTCATACATGCGCACCCGGCGCAATGTGACCTTAAGTCCAATTTCCTGATCTTTACGAAGTTTGAAATTGGAAATACTCTTCTTTGATTTAGTGCGGGAAGGTTTTTGCCCGGTAATAATCTGAATATCTCTCTCTGCATCATCCAATGCCTGCTTAATATCTGCACTGGATCCTACGCAAACGTTAACCACAACCTTCTGGATGTGCGGAATCTGCATGTCATTCTCGTAGTTGAACTTCTTCTTAAGTTCACCCTTTGCACGTTTTTGATAATCTTCAAATATGATACTACTCATTTGCTTTTCTTTCTCCCACGACTTTCAACCGTAGGAACTTTTTATTTACTTTTTATCCGCTGCCTTCTTTTGACCGGCTCGGCTTTTTTCAAACTTTTCCACAGTCATTACATTTGATATATGAATACTGCCTTCACGCTTAATTACCCCGCCATTTGGGTTATCCTGAGATTTTTTAGCATGTTTGGAGATCATATTGAGCCCCTCAACCAAAACACGATTCTTCTTAGGAAGAATACGGAGCACTTTGCCCCGATTTTCATTAAGCTTACTTGCGCCACCGGACACAACAACAACAACGTCCCCTGCTTTAATATGAAATTTTTGAGCCATAAATTTTACACAACCTCCGGAGCCAATGAAATAATCTTCATAAAGTTCTTTTCGCGAAGCTCCCGCGCCACTGGACCAAAAATACGGGTTCCAACTGGATTATTTTCTTTATCAATAATAACGATGGCGTTGCTGTCAAAACGTACGTAAGAGCCATCGTTCCTGCGAATCGCTTTACGCGTCCGAACCACTACAGCATTAACAACAGCGCTTTTTTTAACCGTTCCGTCTGGAGCGGCTTCTTTAACGTTGGCCTTAATGATATCCCCTATTTCAGCAATTAAAGTGTGTTTTTTACCGAGAACACCAATCATAGTCGCCATCTTGGCGCCCGTGTTATCGGCTACATCACAGCGTGAACGAATTTGTAACATACTTTTATCCTATTAATGTTTTAAAACTTCTACCAATGTCCAGCGCTTCAACTTACTCATAGGACGCGACTCGCGAATGAGAACTCTATCTCCAACTTTTGCCTGGCCGCTCTCGTCATGGGCATAAAACTTTTTGGAGTGCTTTACAATTTTCTTAAAAATCGGATGCGGCACGCGTCTTTCGACAGTTACCACAATTGTTTTTTGCATCTTATCCGAAACAACAACGCCCACGCGTTCCTTACGAATACCCTGTTCTTGCTTATTTTCTGTATCAGTCGTCATGACTTAATTCCTTATTTCTTTACTATCTTCGGCACTGGCTTCGTCACCTTGTCTGTTGTGACCACCTTGTTTTTACGGCTCAACACCGTTTCAACACGTGCGACGTCCCTTCGGATCTCTCTAAGCCGACTGGGTTTTTTCAGTTGCCCACCTTGTTGTTGAAGACGAAGATTCAGGAACTCCTGACGCAAGTCTTTTTTCTTGGCGCGAAGCTCTTCTACCGTCAATTCTGAAAATGTCGAAATAAATGCCATATTTTTTTCCTTTAGACCGCGTGGTGTCGGGTTATAAACCGTGTCGGAATGGGAAGCTTTGTGGCTGCCAAACGAAGGGATTCACGAGCAACGGCCTCAGTGACACCGTCGAGCTCAAACAAAATATTTCCTGGGCGGATAACTGCCACCCAGAATTCTGGAGAACCTTTACCCTTACCCATACGTGTTTCTGGAGGACGAGCCGTCACAGGCTTATCTGGAAATACACGAATCCAAAGCTTTCCTTTGCGCTTCATATTGCGCGTTAAGGCCACACGAGCCGCTTCAATTTGGGTATTCTTTAACCAACAACGATCCAGCGCTTGAAGCGCGTATTCACCAAAATCAATTTTGTTGTTGCGTGTCGCGAAACCTGTGCGACTTCCACGCTGGGCTTTACGAAACTTAACACGTTTGGGCATCATGGCCATAAATTAAATTCTCCTCGATTTTTTCAGCTTAAACTGTGGCAGTGGCCTGCTCGTTTTGAGCATCCCGTTTTTGTTTCAGTGGTTGCGGCGCCAAGCGCGCTGCTTCCCCTTTATAAATCCAAACTTTTATCCCAATCTTGCCCGCCTGGGTCATCGCTTCAGCAAAACCGTAATCGATATTCGCTCGCAATGTATGCAACGGAACTTTCCCAGCTCGAGCGGGTTCAGTACGGGCAATTTCAGCTCCACCTAAACGACCGGCACATCGGATCTTGATGCCTTCAGCACCGAAATCCATAGTCGTTTGAATCGATTTTTTCATCGCGCGCCTAAACGAAATACGACGCTCAATCTGAAGGCCAATATTCTCAGCAACCAACTGGGCATCTAGTTCAGGTGTTTTAACCTCTGAAATATCGACGTAAATTTCTTTGTTGCCTGTAATCCTTGAAATTTCTTCTTTTAATTTATCAATTTCAGTTCCCTTACGCCCAATAACAATACCTGGGCGTGCCGTAAAAATAGTGATGCGAATACGACTCGATGCACGCTCGATGAGAATCTTTGGCACAGCTGCAGAGGCCAATTTCTTCTTCAAAAATTCACGAACCCGATAGTCCTCTAGGATAAATCGAGCGCAATCAGCTTTACTTGCATACCACTTCGAGCGCCAATCACGAGTGATAGCGATACGAAACCCAATTGGATTAACTTTTTGACCCATATTTTCCTTATTATTCTGTGACCGGGGCGGTTTTTTCGCCGTCGGTGAGTACAATTTTAAAGTGACTTGTGCGCTTCCGGATCGGGCTGGCACTGCCGCGCGCCCGTGGTCGGAATCGCTTGATTGTCGTACCTGCACCAACCACAGACTCTTTGATAACCAACTTGCGAGCGTCTATGTTGTGGTTGTTTTCGGCATTTGCAACAGCTGATTTGATTGTTTTATAAAGAATACGCGCCGCCTTTTTAGGGCTGAACTGCATAAGACTTAACGCCTGCAAAGCAGGAAGTCCTTGAACTTCCAGTGCAACCTGTCTTGCTTTTAAAGGCGAGATCCTTTGGTATTTTGTAATTGATCTAACTTCCATACTTTTTTCTTCAGTTCAGGTTTTTATGCCTGTCGTTTTTTTACTTTTCCAACGCGATTTTTACGCGGTCTCCAATCAAAAATTTTTCATTTTTTTTAATTCTAACAATAGTAGCTCCGGACAACTTGTCTCTCACATCGACGATCCTTACCTGACCGATAACTCTATCTTTTCTTAAGATGTGAAAGGGCATTTTATCTTTTACTCCGTGCTGCCTTCCAATATTAATCACAACCAGCGATAACCGTGAGTTAATATCAATGACCTCTGCCGACTGTAAGGTGGCCTCTACAGTCGAATTCACTTTTTTATTTTCGGAAAGGTCATTTAACAGTTTACGTGTAATCCGTAGCTCGACCTCCAGTTCACCTCTTGCCGAAAGATCAGAGAATTCTGCTGTTTTCAAAAGGCGATCGATTTTTTCATCGATAGCTTTTAATCGTTTCAAAAGTAACTGTCGCTCACGTTCACTCGCATAAAGGTTTCTTACAGCTAAAAGTAATTTCTCATCCGATTTGTTGGAAGATAAATCACTTTGAACCGCAACTTGTTTTTGCGATTTGAATTCCCGGAGCTGTTTGTGGAGTTTTTCAACATCGTCACTTGCACTTCCGAGGTTCTGTAAAAGTTCTTCGATGGTTAGGGTTTGTTCCTTAACCAATTTTTCGAGTTTTTCATTTTCCAGTTGAAGGCTGTGGAGAAGTATTTCCGCTTCATCCGCCTTAACCGGCTCAAACTTGCCGTTTTTACTATTGTCTAAAGAACGTGCAGGCTCTTGAGCCTGCGACCCTATTGCCATGAGCAATAAGGCTGCAACTACCAACGATAAAGCGTTACTTCGCTTCAGCTTTGGCGGTATGCGCACCATGTTTCTTAAAGGTGCGTGTTGGTGAAAATTCGCCGAGGCGATGTCCCACCATGTTTTCAGTGACAAACACTGAATGAAAAATTTTACCATTATGTACCATGAACGTATGCCCAACAAAGTCAGGCGTGATCAATGATCGGCGCGACCATGTTTTGATGGGCTTCCGAGAGCCACCCATGTTCATCTTTTCGATTTTCTCGAGAAGATGATCATCAATAAACGGTCCTTTTTTTAATGAACGTCCCATAATTCCAATACCTCGTTAGCTGGTCTGTTGTGGGAAACGCACCGACTTGCGCTTCGTAATAATAAATTTGTTTGTCGGTTTATACTTACGCCGAGTCTTCTTGCCTTTGGCAACCTGACCCCATGGAGAGACAAGATGTTGCCATCCGCCACCACCCTTAGATTTACCCTGACCACCACCGTTGGGGTGATCCACAGGATTCATGGCCACACCGCGAACGGTGGGTCTCCAACCCTTCCAACGTTTGCGTCCAGCTTTTCCAAGTCTCACCTTTGAGTGCTCAGAATTACCAACCGCACCGATGGTCGCGTAACAATTCTCATTCACCAACCGAACTTCACCGGATGGCATTTTTAAAACACAATACCCTTTTTCAACAGCACTCACGCTCACAGAAGAACCCGCAGACCTAGCAATCTGACCGCCACGGCCAATGGTTAACTCCACATTGTGAACTTCTACACCCACAGGAACCATTCTTAAAGGGAGCGAATTCCCGATTTCGCGCTCAACGTTATCGCCAGCAATAATTTTTGCCCCGACTTTTAAGCCTTCAGGAGCTAAAATATAACGGAGTTCTCCGTCCTTATATTTTACGAGAGCGATACGGCAACTGCGATTTGGATCATACTCGATTCCCTCAACCGTTGCTTCTATGTCGCGCTTATTTCGTTTAAAATCAATAATACGATACTTCTGTTTGTGCCCACCCCCGCGATGCCTGACAGTGGTACGGCCATGAACGTTCCGACCCCCACTCTTTTTGAGAGTCTGGATGAGGGATGGCTCTGGTTTATCCTTTGTAACTTCTTCAAAGTTAGGCGAAACGCGAAAGCGTTGGCCAGGTGTAATTGGACGATATTTTTTAAGTCCCATACTATATTACCTCAATCTTTTCGCCTTGCTTCAAAGTCACAATAGCTTTTTTCCAGTCTGATTTTTTTCCACTCTGCGCTGTGCGCTTACGGCGGGCTTTTCCAAAATAATTTTGTGTGTTTACACTCAAAACCTTTTTGCCAAAGAGTTTCTGTATTGCGTTCTTGATCTCCACTTTATTTGCAGAAGGCGCAACTTCAAATACGTACTTATTGTATTTTTCGCTCAAAAATGAGCCCTTTTCCGTTAAACGGACTTTTTTAATGACATCAAATGGATCTTTCATTTATTCGCCCTCTCCGCTACTACGCCAAACGCGATATTAGTGATTACAACTTTGTCATAAGCGAGCAACTGCTCCGCATTTACTGAAGCTGCCGTTGCAATCTCGATGCCCGGAATATTACGGGAGGCCTTAATGACCGTTTCATCAATTTTGTCGTTAATAAAAAGAGTTGAATGATTCTCAACCTTAAGATCTTTGAGTACCGTTAAGAAATCTTTTGTTTTTGGTTTAGAAACAAGGACTACGTCCACAAGTATAACATCCCCGCCCATAATCCTGGAGCTTAAAGCTTTCCGGAAAGCCAAACGCTTCACCGATTTAGGGGTAGTCTTGGAAAAATCACGAGGCAAAGGTCCAAAAACGACACCGCCTTTACGCCAGAGTGGCGAAGAACGATACCCTGCGCGAGCCCGGCCGGTCCCTTTTTGTCTCCAAGGTTTAGTCCCTGAAAAGCTGACCGTCCCTTTTGTTTTTGTTGAGGCTGTGCCCGTGCGACGATTCGCTTGATAGGCAACAACGGTATCATGAAGTGCTTGAGTTCCGATTCCATTTTCAATCAATGGAAACTTCGCTTGTAGCGCTTCTTCTTTTGTTAAAATTTTGCTTTTAATAGCCATAACATCTCACTTATTTCGTGGCAACCGCAGCAGGTTTTTTCTTGGCCTGACGGATAATCACATAATCACCATTGGCACCCGGAACCGAACCGGAAATCACCAACAAATTTTCAGTTTCCCGAACTTGAAGAATTTCCAAGCTCTGCATTGTACGTTGGCGCTGTCCCATATGCCCCGCCATACGATGATTCTTATAAATACGACCTGGAGTGGAACGTTCCCCAATAGCACCCGGACGACGATGTGATTTAGAACCGTGGGCGGCTCCGCCTCCAGCGAAACCATGACGCTTTACCACACCTTGAAAACCGTGTCCCTTAGATGTCCCCACGATATCAACGTATTGACCTACGATGAAGTTGGTTACAGTAATCAAGTCCCCTGGATTTAATTCTTCCTTGTCGACACGAAATTCACGTACTAGTTTTTTAGGAGTGGTATTCGCCTTCTTTGCAATACCTGCTGCTGGTTTCCCAACGCGGTTCTCTTTAGAATCTAGAAACCCGACCTGGACGGCCTTGTATCCTTCTTTTTCTAACGTTTTAGTTTGCAAAACAACGTTAGGACCTGCTTCAAGTACGGTAACAGCGCGCATGGCGCCCTTACTGTCATAAATACGGGTCATTCCGACTTTCCTACCTAGTAATCCTATACTCATGGTTTTCCTTTACCCGTTAGATCTTGATTTGAATGTCCACACCTGCTGGCAGGTTGAGTTTCTTAAGCTCATCAACTGTTTTTGCCGTAGGGTCCACGATATCAAGCAAACGCTTGTGTGTCCGGCGCTCAAATTGTTCCATTGACTTTTTATCCGCATGCGGAGAGCGGTTCACGGTGAAACGCTCAATTTTTGTTGGTAAAGGAATAGGCCCAGCGACTTTAGCGCCTGTGCGTTTCGCCGTTTCCACAATATCCCCAGCAGACTGGTCGAGGATCCGGTGGTCGTAACCTTTTAATCGAATTCGTATACGTTGAGTCATATATTTAACCTTTTATTCGCGTCTATTAGCTGCGCGCGGGCTTCCTCGTGTTCTGGTCTAAAATAGTCGTCAGCACCTGCGCCGGAACCTGTTCAAAGTGTGAAGGCTCCATGGAATAAGCAGCGCGGCCTTTGGAAAGTGAGCGAATGGCGGTAGCGTAACCAAACATTTCAGACAAAGGAACCTCCGCACGAACGACACACCCAGTGGTCTTCGTTTCAATATTCATAATCTTTCCACGGCGTCTGTTAATATCGCCAAGAATATCACCTTGATATTCGTCCGGAGTAATACATTCCACAGCCATTATAGGCTCAAGCATGATAGGAGACGCCTGTTTCATCGCATCTTTTAAGGCGAAAATAGCAGCCATTTTGAAAGCCATTTCGTTGGAATCGACTTCGTGATAACTTCCATCCAAAATATTTATTTTGATATCGACAACAGGATACCCTGCGACTACACCATTCAAAACGCCTTCTTCTAGACCCTTCTTGACCGCAGAAATATATTCCTTTGGAATGTTTCCGCCAACGACCTTATTTTCAATTTCCACGCCCTTACCCTGTTCATTCGGCTCAACATCCAAGATAACGTGACCGTATTGTCCACGACCACCGGATTGTTTGATCAACTTACCTTCACCGTCTGCATGCTTGGTGATGGTTTCGCGATAAGCGATTTGAGGTGCGCCAGAAGTGGCTTCAACTTTAAATTCACGGAATAAACGGTCGCGAATAATTTCTAGGTGAAGTTCACCCATACCCGCAATAATCGTTTGCCCGGTTTCTTCGTCAGTAAACACGCGGAAAGTAGGATCTTCTTCAGAAAGACGCGAAAGACCTTCGCCCATCTTCTCGCGGTCAGCCTTAGTTTTTGGCTCAACCGACATGGAAATGACAGGTTCAGGAAATGTCGGTGGTTCTAGGAGAATAGGATGATCCTCGTCGCAAAGGGTATCACCTGTTGTTACATTCTTAATGCCGACAATGGCTGCAATATCTCCAGAATGAACCTGATCGATTTCTTCGCGTTTATCGGCCTGAATCTGAATAATTCGGCTGATGCGATCCCGCTTATTGGTCCGCGGATTGTAGACCGTATCGCCCTTGGAAAGCTTACCGGAATAAACTCGGAAGAAGACAAGTTTACCAACGAAAGGATCGCTCCATAATTTAAATGCAAGTGAACAAAATTTACCATTATCGTCAGGGCGAGTAAACTTAGGCTCCATCGTATCAGGGTCTTGACCCTTAATTTCTGGAAGGTCGAGAGGGTTTGGAAGATAATCGATCACGGCGTCAACCAAGAACTGGACACCTTTGTGTTTAAACGCAGAGCCCCCGACCACTGGGACTAAAGTATTTGCAATTACCGCACGTCGAATAGCGGCTTTTAATTCTTCTGAGCTAATGGGTTTTTCTTCAAGGAAAAGTTCGCCCACTTTCTCGTCAACATCAGCAATTTTTTCAATCAGGAAAGTAAGAGCCGCTTTTGCTTTGGCTTGCCATTCAGCGGGAATTTCTTCAACGCTAAAAGTTGAACCAATATGATCGTTGTCAGCGTAAACAACTGCCTTCTGATTGATGATATCAATCTGACCTTTTAAATTATCTTCTGACCCGAGGGGGAGAAGGATAGGCACGGCATTTGCACCCAATTTCGTGCGCATTTCGTTGACGGCGTTCTCAAAGTTTGCGCCTGTGCGGTCCATTTTGTTAACGAAAGCAATACGGGGCACATTGTATTTGTTCGCCTGACGCCATACAGTTTCAGACTGTGGTTGAACCCCTGCCACACCGCAGAAAACTGCAATTGCGCCGTCAAGCACACGAAGCGAACGCTCCACTTCCGCCGTAAAATCCACATGGCCCGGAGTATCAATAATGTTGATACGCATATCCTGACCCACAAAACTTTTAATAATTCCAGCATGCTCCTTCTGCACCCACGAACAAGTAATAGCAGCTGAAGTAATCGTAATACCACGTTCACGCTCCTGCTCCATCCAATCAGTTGTCGTTGTTCCCTCGTGAACTTCGCCCATGCGATGAATAGCGCCTGTGTAGAAAAGAATACGCTCGGTGAGCGTTGTTTTTCCGGCGTCGATATGCGCACAAATCCCAATATTCCGCGTACGTTCAAGCGGAAAGCGACGATCAGCCGCGTTGGGATTAGATTCAGTTGAGGAAGTGGCCGTCGTCATATTAAAACCTTAAGTGAGCAAAAGCTTTATTGGCCTGAGCCATCTTATGAACATCATCCCGTTTTTTAATGGCGTTCCCCTGACCTTGAGACGCTTCGTAAATTTCACTAGCAAGGGCCTGCATAGTAGGCACCCCTTTGCGGGCGCGCGCAAAATTAATCATCCACCGCATCGCTAACGCATGCTGACGTTCGTGGGGAACTTCCATCGGAACCTGATAAGTCGCTCCGCCTACACGGCGACTTTTAACTTCGAGGCGAGGTTTGACGGTATCAACCGCTTTTTGAAGAATATCAATAGGATCAACGGTTCCACTTTTTTCGCGGATAACTTCCAAAGCACCGTAAATGATATTTTCAGCTGTGGACTTTTTACCACCGCTCATCACCGTACTGATAAATCTGGAGACCACAACACTCCCGTAACGGGCGTCTGGATTAATACTGCGTTTTGATGCTCTACGACGACGTGACATAAATTATATTCCTACTTTATTTTTTACCCGATTTAGCTGGTTTGGCCTTATCGCCAGCTGCGGCAGCTCCGGCTTTTGGACGTTTAACACCATACTTGGAACGACTCACGCGACGTTTTTCAACGCCAAGGGCGTCGAGCGTTCCGCGGACAATATGATAACGAACCCCAGGCAAATCTTTAACACGACCTCCACGAACTAATACAATTGAGTGCTCCTGAAGATTGTGACCTTCATCAGGAATGTAAGCTATGATTTCCTCGCCATTCGTCAAGCGCACTTTTGCAACCTTACGCAAAGCCGAGTTTGGTTTCTTAGGAGTACGGGTCATCACCTGAATACAAACCCCACGCCGCTGCGGAGCGTTATTCAAAGCCGGAGCTTTGGATTCGTATTTCACTCTTTTGCGACCTTGGCGCACAAGTTGGTTAATCGTCGGCATATCAAATTCTCTTTATATCTGCGTTAAACTGCCCGTTCACCGGTTTCCGGTTTAAAGGCAAAAATTCCCTGCGCTTAATTTCTTAAGGTTTTTTACTGGCCAAAACAGGCCCCTAAAGACTTTTTACGAAAGGGAAGGCGAAACCTAAGGAAAAAGTTTGTTGAGCGCAAGCGTTTTTTTAACTTTTTTAGATGAAAAGTAATTTTTTCGCTATAATCACAAAAACCCTCATTCTACAGTGGTTTTACAACTTCCATTCTCGTACTGCCTTTATCAAACAGGGTGTTGAACATATCTCAGCAAACTTTATTTGCAAGGTCGCAAGTCTCTTTTGTGTTAAGAAACGGCAAAAGGTTGGCTTCAATCCCACTTATAGCTGCTCTTAAGTTCGAGTTTTATCTTAATAATCGCTTTTTTTACCTGGAAAATTACTGGTTTTGAGTTGACATATTTTCTGGCATTTCCTCGGAAAAATTTTATAACATGTTCTATAAGAACAGCTTATAAAACACACTCCGATCTTAGGCGCGTACTGGTATTCCTTTTAGCGGGCTTTAACGGCAACCGAGCATATTGCTTGAAGCCATTTTGAGATCGACTGGAGAGCCTTGAGCCCAAAACTGTACTCCCCCACATGATACGGACCCTCACTGGGCACATCGAGCAATTTACAAATAATTTAAATAGTCCAATTTGTTATAAACACTCGTGTATTGCGATAAAACAGCTGCAAGATTGGCCAATTGATACGAATGCTGTCGCCAGTAACGAGAACTTGCCCCCTACAAAAAAGGAGGCACTATTAACGCCCATCTATGCCCAAAGAAGTTCTTTTTATTGCAGATGACTTCGGCCTCAATTCAGAAGTGAACGCTGCTATTATTTCTGCCCACCTCAAGGGAGCATTACATGGAGCCGCATTAATGATGGGTCAACCTGGGACGCAGGAGGCCATTCGCCTAGCGATGGAAAACCCCACTCTCAGGGTTGGATGGCATTTGCACTTGTGCGACTCAAGTCCGCTCACGAGAAAGGCCTGGCCCTGGGGTAAATCCCGTTTCCTTGCCGGTTTCTTATTAAGTTTACCTGGCTTCGCGTCGATCACAAGGGCCGAGTTCGATGCCCAATGGAGCCTTTATCAGAAATCTGAATTGCCGTGTCATTTTGTGAATGGACATCATCACCTCCACGTTCACCCATTTGTATATAAAATGATTCAACGCACATTCAGCTGTGGATTCAAAGGTTTTGTCCGACTGGGTATGCTCAAGTTTTTCAATTGTTCGATAATTAAAGACCTGATTGGTCTTGGCACAGAGTGGTTTTCGGTATCCAGAAAAAAACGGGCCCCCTATCGTCTGAGTACTACTTTATGGGGCGTGGACCGCATTTTTTGCATGAACTCAAAGGAAGTTGCTGCGATCGCAAACGGATTAGGAAATGGCCTCCATGAGTTTATTTTTCATCCCCGCCGACCGGAAATGACGGATCAAGATTACCGTTGCTTAATTAATCTCAAGCGCGAAGCGGAACAAGTCATTGATGAAAAGTAGAATAAGGGTTTTGTTCCGGGCTGTTGTGCGCAAAGTTCAGCGTGCTCTTAGATCATAGTCGGCTACCTGCTCATTATGAAAATACTGGGCGAATGGAAAATGAGTGACGTAATGTGGAAAGCGCCCATCTAGGGGCATATATTGCCCACCTGAAAACCATCGACTCGCTAGATAAATTAGAAATCCTTTGGATTGAGAGAGTATCATAATGCCTATATGAATAAGCATTGAGCAAGCCACTTTTGCCTAAATCTAGTTGCTTAAATAGAGAGTATAACGATCTGTATCCGCAGATAATCTAAATCTTCCCGAAGCCAGGTCTCCGTCGTCAAGAGTTTGATCGATTACAAGCAAGTGCTCATAATCATAATTTATACCAAATAAAGAAATGCCCGCATAACCCACCAGATCAGGGCCATCGTATTTATAATAGCCACCCAGTTTGTTAACAGCAGCCCAATGAGCAGAGTTTATCCTTGCATCCATGTCCGTTCCCGCCGGATGCGTTGCGGCTCCAGTATCATCGGGAAAAGCCCCATTGTCCGCACTGTAAAGCACGTAGGCATCACCATAGGTTTGAAGCTCTTTGGCCATGAGCACCATCTGACTCTTTCGTCTTGCCCGGAGAAAATTAGGGACAGCGATAGCCATAATGATAGCTAAGATGGTGGTAACGAGCATAATTTCAAGCAGTGTAAAGCCGCTTTTTGATGTTTGTTTCTTCATTTGTTTATCCTCCATATAGGGTCATCTAACGGAATCGATTCTTTATAAAGTTCTCTATATTTTGCGGGCACATCGAACGTTTTTCCAACTTCGATTTGAGGGAAATTTTTCTCGTAGTCGAGGTCGGGCGGTAAAGTTACTAATTTCATCGAATACTTCCCTTGGCCGATGGGAGATGCAGGATGAAAATACTTTCTTTTTTTAATCTCTTCAAAAGTCACAACCGTTATCTGCTTCTTTTTATTCTGTTTTGCAAAGGTTATGGCAGCACTTTTGATTTCCGTGATATCAGCCACCATTTTGCGGGCGTCCTGTTTTACGAGAAAAAGTTTATACTGCGGAATAGTGATAAATAATAAAATCAGAGTACCGAGAACAAGACCTGTGTACCCAGTGATTAAGGCTTTTTTAGCCAATTTTTCGCCTTTATATTTTTTAGGCGATTTTTTGGTCTGTTGTAACGCGACGTGCCCAGCGATAATCGAAGGCAAGGCCATGACCGGACCCATTCCAAAAAAGCTCAAGATGCCTGCTCCAAACGCAAGCCAAACCATATCGGGATACTGTGGATCTTTCTGAACAACTCTATATTGGGCTGCTGCATCCAATTCTTTACCACCTCCTGCTGGTTTAAGCATGGTAGTGGCTCCTACTCGATTCAAATCGTCAGCAACAATAGGTGCCACGATTGATAAAAATTCACGGGACCTGAGATTTAGGTTTGGCAAGATATGGGTGGGACATACCCAGTCTCCCATTCCTTCTTTCCAAATAAGATGCTCGGAAGTGAGCTTGTTGTTTTTCCAACATTCAAGCAATTGACGGGTTGTCATGGGGCCTTCGGGCTGACTATCTTCGCCCTTCGTAAAAAACCAATGGAACACCGGGCACTCTATATCAAAGGGCTGAAGTGTCTGACATTTAATGTTCTCGGGAGCTGCTGTTTTATGAGTCATCTCATAAAGCTTTGGCATGACATCCCCTATTTCTGCCCTCTTTTCCATCGTTCCCTTCCAAATTTCATCGTCCTGACGGAATACCCCCTCTTCCCAAAATTTAATAATTTCTTGGGTCGAAACAGGTCCGGAAACCACAAATAGCACTGTACAATACCATTTGTCCGTCGCCTCTTCCTCTCTTGGAACTCCGGAAACGGGGGGGATTGTCAACTGACCAAATAAGGTTTCGTCTGAAGAACTTTCCTGCGGTTCGGAAGAGTTGGGCATAGAAAGGTGGGGCTCCCCTTCAATAAGAGTAGGGATAATATGAGAGGATGTAACCCAGCTCTCCATTCCTTCCTGCCATACAAGACAGTCAGCTTTTAAAGAACCAGCATTCCATTGACTTATTAATTCTTCTGTAGAGAGGGGCCCTTTAGATTCTTCGCCGTCTCTATAGTACCAAATGGACATTAATCACGCCTACCATGTCTTAGTTTCTCTGCCGCTGCAAGGGGTCTACCAACGGACAACGAGAAAAAGCCTTACTCCATCCTCCTAAGTCCGCGTGTGGAAATCAAGCTTTTTAATTATGGTAATTCTATAAAACGACGTTCTCTGCACCCTCGAATTTTGGTGTCCCGCCTAAAAAATCCACCTCTGAAATCGCCTAAACCCGTACCCCACCAATTATGGATTTCGATACGATCCTCATTATAAAAAATAACAGTTATTGGTTGCCGCGTGGAGATTTAAAAACACATCCGCAGGATTGTGATCATTGCTTCGGGTTCAAGCCGCTTGCGCACATGGTTAATTTGACTCTATTTCACCATTTATTATTTGTCATTTGCCAGTAGTGTGTGGTCCCGATGAAAAAAGTGGTCATCTATTCTGACGGAGCATGCCATGGCAATCCGGGCCCGGGTGGGTGGGCGGCTGTCCTGATCTATGGCAAATACAGGCGAGAAATCAACGGCGGTGTTCCGGCGACAACGAACAATCGGATGGAATTACAAGCCTCACTCGAAGCGTTCATGCTCCTCAAAGAACCTTGTGCCGTGGAGTTCCATACGGACTCCGAATACCTCCGTCAGGGGATAACGACCTGGCTTCGCTCATGGAAACAAAACGGATGGAGGACCAAAGATAAGAAATCGGTCAAAAACGCGGATCTTTGGGTCCTACTCGATGCACAGGTGGCCCGTCACATTGTAACCTGGTCTTGGGTCAAAGGCCACGCTGGCGACCCCGAAAACGAGCGTTGCGACGTGCTTGCCAATGAAGGCGTGGCGGTCATTAAAAAAGATTATACCCCCGATCAACTTAAGTCCGCTCTAGCCACTTTTATCGCCTCCGCTAACCCAGCCCCCAGCCCCTTGCTCAATCTCATCTGAGGTTAACTCACTGGCTCGCCCTTTTCCTTATTGTGCCTGGGTCGCACGTTGACTGAGGATATTCTTTGAGGGGCGGTAGTTTTCAATAAAGGCTCGTCGGAACTGAGCAAAAGTTCCGGAAGCGATGCTTTCACGGATGCGACTCATTAATGTAAGGTAAAAATGGGTGTTATGCACACTCAACATACGTAACCCGAGGATTTCTGAAGCGTTCAGAAGATGGCGCAAATAGGCCTTTGTGAAGTTGCGACAGGCGTAGCAAGAACACCCTTCTTCCAATGGGGAGAAGTCAGCTTTGTTGAATCCACTTTTCACGTTAATGGCCCCTCTACTCGTATAAGCTGTTCCGTTTCGGGCAACGGTCGTGGGAAGAATGCAGTCAAACATGTCTATTCCCCGCGCCACGAGTTCCACAAGCTGAGCGGGTGTGCCGAGCCCCATTGCGTAGCGCGGTTTTGATTCCGGTAAATGGGGTTCGGCCATTTCTACTGCAGCAAACATCTCGTGCTCAGGTTCTCCCACACTAATCCCACCCACCGCATACCCATCGAACTCAAATGGAACCAATTCCTTTGCGGACTGCTCGCGGAGGTGCGGGTAATGAGCGCCCTGAACGATCCCAAAAACTTTTTGACCATCGGCCCGAGGCTGGTCCCGGCACACTTTTGCCCATGCGGTGGTGCGTTTAACGGCGCACGCCACATCATTTTCACTTGAACCATACCCGGGGCATTCATCGAACACCATGGCGATATCTGATCCCAACTCCCTTTGCAACTGCATCGCTTCGGCGGGTCCAAGGAATAAAACATTACCATCTAGGTGCGATTGAAACCGAACGCCTTCATCCGAGATGGATCGGTTCTGGGCGAGACTAAAAACTTGAAACCCACCGCTATCGGTAAGCAGCGGTAACTGCCAGTTCATGAAACTGTGAAGTCCCCCCGCGGCCTTAATAATTTCAATACCGGGTCGAAGTGCCAGGTGGTAGGTGTTACCCAAAATTATTTGAGTGCCCATCTCAAGGAGTTCACGCGGATCCAGGGCCTTGACGGTGGCTTGCGTCCCCACCGACATAAATACAGGGGTATCCACACACCCATGCGTCAGAGTTAAACGACCCAATCGAGCTTTGGAGGAAGTATCTTTTTTTATTAAATCAAACATCTGACTTTAACCAAAAAGCAGGCACCAAGGATGGCAAGACGTAACTTTCCATTAAGTGAACTTTGTGAAAAACCTGATACGCGGGGAGTAAGCCTTTATTAATTAAGGTTTCGCATTTTTAATTTATTGTGTCAGTTACGTTATATGTCATCCGACTTTCATATTGTGCCCCTTGCCTGTGGGGGATTTAGCGTTCGATCTGAGGTATATGGTGAAACGATGCATTGCGGAATAGGTCCTGAAAAGGAGGCCCAATCTCTTTATGTTGAACAACTGAACACGGTCGATCGTCTCAAAGCGGAAAAATCCCTGACCCTATGGGATATCGGTCTCGGAGCCGGTGCCAACACATTCGCCGCGTTCTCAGCCTGCAAAAATGTGGCAGGTCACCTCACGGTCATCAGCTTCGACAGGTCACTGGAGCCCATCCAATTGGCTTGTGCCTCCGCTGACAAACTGCCTTATGTAAAAGGATACGAAGCCGCGACAGAGGTCCTCTTGAGCAAAGGGAAATTCGAAGGATTTTTCGATGACCTTCAAGTCACTTGGCAAGTAGTCCAAGATGACTTTTCTAAATGGATTCATTCCCCCGCCGCCAAGCAGGCACCAGCACCACAATTGATTTTTTTCGACGCATATTCGGCTTCAAAAAATCCAGAGATGTGGGCGGTTCCCATTTTTAAGTTTCTGTACGAAAAATGTCAGTTCTCTCAAACCACACTCGCGACCTACTCACGAAGCGCCTCGGCCCGAACTAGTTTGCTGGCCGGTGGGTTTTTTGTAGGGCGCGGTCAAGCGACGGGTCTCAAAGAGGAAACCACCGTTGCCGCCTCGAACCTCTCCCTTCTGAAATCCCCTTTCGACCACACTTGGCTGTCGAAACTCCACAGATCCTCCGCAGCAGAACCCCTCTGGACAGCAGAATACATCAAACAACCACTCACTCCCAAAACCCTACAGCTTCTGGAATCACACCCGCAATTCCTCAACAAAGGTTAATTTTTTAACTTAATGCTGCGCAGCACTATGGCTACGCTTGTTTTTCCTCTTTATCCTTCGGGACTTCGTGCTACCTTTTCGGGCTTCATGGCTAAGGTTTACATAAAAACTTACGGTTGTCAGATGAACGAGAGGGACTCTGACCAAGTTTCCCATAGTCTCGTGGCCAGGGGTCATGTGGTCACAACAAAGGTCGAGGAAGCTGATGTAGTCCTGCTCAATACATGCAGCGTCCGAGATATGGCCGAACAGAAAGCCATCGGTAAAATGCGTCAGGCAGTTCATTCGAAACCTTCAGCACAAAAACACCTTGTTTTGGGGTTTCTTGGTTGTATGGCCCAAAGCCGGGCTGATCAATTGTTCAAGGACGTTCCGGGCATCAATCTCGTCGTGGGGACCCAAAAATTTCATCGTGTTGCAGACTATGTGGAGGAACTTCTTGCCGCCGAGGAGGACAAAAAGATTTGTGCCACCGAAGAGGAACTCGACTCGCAAAACACGATTCGTCACCATACCCTCGAACCGCAACAAGCCTCAGCCTTTGTCTCGGTTATGCAAGGCTGCAACATGCATTGCACGTTCTGTATCGTTCCTGACACGCGTGGCGAAGAACGAAGCCGCCCTATTTCAGAAATTGTCGAAGAGGTCCGAAACCTTGCCAAAAATGGGGTCAAAGAAGTGACGTTGCTGGGCCAAATTGTAAACCTCTACGGGCGTCACGAATTTGAAGTCATAAATGGATTATCTCCTTTCGTGCAACTCATTGAAGCAGTCCATGATATCGATGGCATCGAGCGCATAAGGTTTACCTCCCCGCACCCAGTCGGTTTTAAACAGGATTTAATTGAGGCTTTTGGAAGGCTGCCAAAACTTTGTGAACACGTGCATATGCCTATGCAATCGGGTTCTAGCAGAATCCTTAAACTCATGCATCGCCCTTATACGATGGATAAATTCCACTCGCTCATTAACGCGATTCGCGCCCAGAAGCCGGATATTGCCGTGACAACCGATATTATTGTCGGTTTCCCCGGGGAGACTGAAGCTGATTACGCTGAAACGCGTCAGGCGGTTGAGACCATTGGTTTCGATAACGCTTTTGTTTTTCGATATTCGAAAAGGAAAAATACTCCTGCGGCAGAAATGCCCGACCAAGTGTCCGAGCCGGTCAAGGAAGCTCGCAATCAGGAGTTGCTCGAAATCCTTAAATTTCAAGCCATGGAACGTACAAACCAACTCATTGGTCAGGATGTCGAAATCCTGGTGGAAGGCCCGAGCAAGACGAACCCCGACCGGTTAAGCGGGCGCACGCGGAAAAACGAATTGGTCGTTTTCGACGGCGGGAGCTCAAGACATATTGGACAAATTATGAAGGTGCGTATAAATAGCACCACGGGATACACGCTCTACGGTCAGGCTGATATCCTTAACCTTTTAAACGACTGATATAGGACACTTTTTGTGGTTTATCCCGGACTTTCTGAACATTTGAAATTGGTAGCTCTCCTATTGGGTGGGCTTTACATCGTGACGCATAGCCTCGCCTTTATTAAACCAGCAATGGCTTCAAAGTGGCTCACGGATTTCCCACGAAATCACGCCGCTGGTGTTGTCCTGACCTTAGTAAATGTGGCATGGGCCGCCTGGCTTCTTTACCACCTCGACGTAGGGAATTTTCATAAGTTCAGACCGGCTATCGTCCTCCTAAGCCCAGTCATTTTTTATTTGCTGATCACTTATATCGACCACTTTCTTTCCGTGCGTGCGCTTGGCTGTTTCTTACTCCTCGCGGCGTGCGCACTGCTGAAGGCGTGTTTCCTGAGAGAAGAAACCTCGCGTCTTTTTATCGTCGTTTTAGCCTACGTCTGGATCGTAGCCGGAATGTATTTTGTCGGAGCTCCGTATCTGCTTCGAAATCTGATCCAAAAAGTCACCGTTTCACATAATCGACTCAAACTCGCCTGCGCCCCTGGCGTCCTTTATGGGATCATGGTCGTGATTCTTTCAGTGTTCTTCATTCGCTAATGGTCAAAGTTCTGGTTATTCGCGGCGGAGCAATTGGTGATTTCATTCTCACCCTACCGGCGCTGAAGGCGCTGCGTGACTATTACCCAAGTATCGAGATGCATGTGATAGGATTACGGTGCGTCATAGAATTGGTCCATCGCAGGTTCTATGCGGATTCAATCCAATCCATTGAATCAGCAAGCCTCGCTCGGTACTTTACGGCGAATGCTGAACTGCCTCAGGACTTGAATGATTACTTTTCGTCGTTCGACCAAATCGTCTCCTTTTTATACGATCCAGACGACATTTTTAAGCCCAACCTTAAACGAGCGGGCGCTCCTCGAGTTTTATCCGTCAATCCCCTTGTTCAAAGTGATTCGAAGGTCCATGCTACGGAATGGCTCGCCAAGGCTTTGAGCGAACTCGGGGTGAACTGCACTGACTTACAGCCCAGGTTATTCCTCCATGAGCATGAAGTTTTTCAGTCAACCACTCAGGGACATATCGTTTTTCACCCCGGAAGCGGATCAATAAAGAAAAATTGGCCCTTGGACCAGTGGCAGCAACTCGTTGAATCAATTCTCACTAAACTACCCTGCGACATTTTCCTCATCACGGGAGAAGCCGACACTCAGGCGGTTCCACTTGTCGATCTGTTAATGGCAGCTCATCCAACGCGGATACGACATTGGCACCACCCGCCGTTAATTAACCTCGCTGGACTGATAAAAAGCTCAATGGTGTTTGCGGGACACGACTCAGGGACAACTCATATCGCAAACGCAGTGGGATGCCCTGTGGTGGCCTTATTCGGCCCGACCGACCCTGCCATTTGGGGGCCAAACGGCCCGCGAGTGCAGATACTCAGGAACTCATTTGATAGGGTGGATGTCAGTCTTCAGTCCGTCAAAACGGCCATCGGCGATGCCTATCATAAATCCCGAATTTGAAATTTCTCGTATCGCTTTCCACATTGATCTAAGGATGGTCATCACATGTCCTCTCCTGTTGAGCCCAAAAAACCACTGGTTCTCCATCTCATTCTCTCCCTGAAAACGGGCGGGTTAGAAAAACTTGTAGTATCCCTCGCTAACCATAGTTCTCAATTTAGCCCACTCATTTGTTGCCTAGAGCAGACGGGCCCTCTGCACTTGAATCTGAACCTAGGCGTTAAGGTCATCGAAATCGATAGACGCCCGGGATTGCGAATCGCCGACTTTTGGCGTCTGATACGAATCGTTAAAGCCCATGGCGTAAATTTAATCCATACGCACAATGCCGCTGCGGGATTATACGGAGGGATTGCAGGATTTCTGACAGGGGTTCCCGTGGTTCACACTAAGCATGGAATGAACTTCACGGGAGGAAACGAGAAATACCTGAACAAACTGGTGTACGCACTTTCAAGGAAAGTGGTTGCGGTGAGCACGGCGGCTCGTGAGGTTGTTTTAAGCGAAGGTTGCGCCCCTGATAAAGTCAGCATCATCGATAATGGAGTGGACCTGACTTCTTATTACTCGACTCCGGAACGACGACTGGAAGCGCGGGAGCTTCTTAAGCTAGGCGAATCAGACCTATGCATTGGCACTTTGGGAAGACTGAGCCCTGAAAAAAACCAAGCTCTTCTCGTTCAAGCGTTCGCAGCCGCGCAGATCAAAAATGGAAAACTCGTCCTATTAGGAGATGGCCCTGATTTTAAAAAAATCCAGGGCACGGCGGCGGCTCTTGGCCTTTCTGACAGGATCATGATGCCAGGCAACGTGACCCACCCTGAGATTTACCTGCCTGCCTTTGATATTTTCGTGATGCCCTCAAAGAGTGAAGGCCTTCCTATTGCCCTCCTTGAAGCCATGGCCAGTGGCGCTGTCCCAATTGTCTCATCCACTGGGGCGATGCCTTATGTGGTCATGGATGGACGTTGCGGGTTGGTTTTTCCGGTAGATAATCAAAGTACGTTGACCACAGCTTTGATGGACTTGGCCAAAAATCCTCCTCTAAGAACATCCCTTTCGCGACAAGCGCAGAGTCGCGTTGAAGAGCATTTTAACATCGTTTCCACTGTCAAATCCTACGAGTCGCTCTATCGCACTCTTCTGATGGAGTAAAATCGTTCCGGGTTTTTCCTTTTCATCGGCAATGCAGACCCTTAAAACATCGAAATGGCTCTCCGGCTCACCGACCTTGATCTTACGAAACAAATAGATTCGAAAAGTGAATACAAGGAGAAGCTTAAAGAGCTTCAGCTCGATTTGCTCCACTACCAGCGGAAGATTTTAGAAAGCAAACGAAGCATCATGCTTATCTTCGAAGGTCCAGATGCCGCAGGTAAAGGCGGTGTCATCAAACGAATCACCGAACGTACGGATCCCCGGTTGCTCCGCGTTTATTCAGTCATTAAACCGACTTCCGAAGAATATAAACGTCATTACCTGTGGAGGTTCTGGACCAGAATCCCTCCTTACGGGCAGATAGCCATTTTTGACAGGTCTTGGTACGGACGAGTTCTGGTTGAGAAAATAGAAAATTTTGCAACTAAAGAAGAATGGTCCCGCGCATATAAAGAAATTAATAATTTCGAAAAGACCCTTTCCGATGACGGGGCTATCCTCCTCAAATTCTACATTCACATCAGCAAGGAAGAACAACTCAGCCGCTTTAAAGCACGCCAGGCCAATCCTTATAAACATTGGAAAATTAACGATGAAGATTGGCGGAACCGCCGGAAATGGGATGAGTACACCCAAGCCGCTGAAGAAGTCTTTAAGCTCACTTCAACAAAAGAAGCTCCTTGGCACCTTATTGAAGGCGAATTCAAATGGTACGCACGGATTAAGGTCCTGAAAACTTTGGTCAAACGGGTCCACGAAGAATTTGCATAAGGTTAATCCGTAAAAATTTCGTCAAAAACATTTCAATTCCGCTTACGTGATTCCTGCGGATCAACCAAAACTTCTCCGTCGACTTCTCCTTCATCTGGCATTTCCGACCTATTCCTCAATATGTGCCTGCGTATGATCTTTTTGCCACCCTGTTCGATCACTTCCGTTTTTAACACCCGATCTCCTGGCCGTAATCCATCCTTATTCTGTTTGGGAGATTTCACACGCACGGGACGATCCGCTTCCGGCACAAAAACATTGTTGTTTCTTGTGGGTGTCCGGTTTTCGTAGTCCTCAGCAGGCACGGGAATGGGGGGTTGTGCTACTCTTCTGTCACCTTGCAGCACGGGTTGATCTTCAAGAGGGACTTGAACAGATTGGTTTACTGGTTCAACGACTCGTTCATGGGGCGCATTATTGGGCACAGGCTCGACGGGTCGAGGTGTTGTTCCAAAAATGTTTTTTATATCTTGGTGCAAGGTTTCCATGATCCCTGAAACCTCGCCATAAACGTTTTCGTTTGGATTAATAATCGGTGGCGGAGCTAGGTTGGGACGTACTGCATAATAAGATCCTTGAGTGAGTTTTCCCGGCAGTTTCTTTACAAAATTGACCCATATGGGAAGAGCTAGTTCGCTCCCATACCCTTTTTTCATAATCGTCTGGGGATCATCAAATCCCACCCATACTCCGCACGTGACTCCGGGAGTAAACCCAACAAACCAAGCGTCTTTATAGTCATTTGTCGTTCCCGTTTTTCCTCCACCTTGACCTTTAAACCCTAACGACCTCGCTTTAGAGGCCGTTCCTGTTTCCATCACCATTTCCATAAGCCCAGAGGTCACTCCGGCTGATTCACGACTAAACACCCTTTGCTCTGTCGACTGTCCCAAATAAAGCACGTTTCCCTTGGCATCCTCGATTTTTTTTATGACATACGCCTTACGCATTTTACCTTCATTGGGAAAGGAAGTGTATGCCGCAGTGAGATCCGTAAGAGTTGTTTCAAATGAACCTAAAACAGTGGAAGGATAATCCGGAATGTTATCACCTAAACCCATAGACTTGGCGAGACTCACCACGCGTCCAAATCCTGCGTTTTGGGCTACGCGAACGGTCATGGTATTACGAGAGTGGACTAACCCCAATCCCGCGGGTTGTAGACCCTTATGCTGCCCGTCGGAATTTTCGGGGCGCCAGTTTTTATAACTCCGCCCTAGCTCACCGGGTTGAATCGGGCCATCATCAACCATGCTTTCTGGATTTAATCCACTTTCAAACGCCAATGCATACACAAAAGGTTTAAACGTCGATCCGACCTGACGCCGTGCTTGGGTCGCTCGATTATATTTGCTATCGTCATAATCCCTACCCCCGACCATAGCTAATATCCCACCGGTTTTATTATCGATGGCAATGAGTGCTCCTTGAAGGTATTTCGTCTTCCCATTTGATTCCTTATCGGGCTCCCCCTTTTTCTTCGTGTGCTTAAAACCTTTTCGATTTTCAACTGAGTTCAGAAACTCATTCAGAGTTTTCTCAGCGCCCTCTTGAAGCTTGGGCTCAATAGTGGTAAATATCTTGAGGCCACCTAAATCGATTTGATCGTCGTCAATGAGGCTTGAAACTTCATGTCGAATCACATCAATGGCATAGTTTTCTTCAAACGGAAATGCACGTTTGCGCGCTAAGGTGATGACCTCTTTTTTGGCTTCTTCGGCATGATGCGCAGAGATAATTTCATACTTCACCAAAGAATTGAGCACTTCATCCCGCTCATGGATCGATTTTTCAAGATTCTTGAACGGAGAGTACACGTTAGGACTTTTGATCAGACCAGCTAAGAGAGCTCCTTCTGAAAGGGTCAAGTTCTCAGCGTTTTTTCCAAAATAAAATTGAGAAGCGGTTTCGATCCCCCAGACTCCTGATCCAAAATATATCCGGTTTACATAAAATTCTAGGATTTGCTCTTTTGAATAATGCTTTTCAATCCGCCATGCCAGAAACACCTCAAGAATCTTGCGTCTATACGATTTATCCCGAAGATCAAAACTGTTACGAGCAAGTTGCTGAGTTAACGTGCTACCACCTTCGCGAATAGATCCGCTCTTTACGTTCCTTACAAGGGCCCGGGCCGTACCATAAAAATCGACACCCCCATGTTTGTGAAACCGACGATCTTCACGACCGAGTAAGGCATTTTTGAAATTGGGCGATACTTTACCTAAGGGTACCACCACCCGATTTTCGCCTCCCATCCGGCTATACATCTTACCCGAGTTGTCATAAACAAATGAACGCTCAGGTATTATACCGACCTCTTTCATATCATACGTGGCGGCTTTTCCAGAATAGTAAATGATGCTTACAGCTACTACAGCGAATACCACAAAGGCACTGATCGCTAGGGGCAAAAGTACATACTTTTTCAACCAAATTTTGCGATCAGGGTTCATCTTCCCATAGAATAGAATAAATCGTGCCAAGGCGGGGTAAGGCAACAAATTCAGGTTAAATTGTTCAATTTCAATCCGGTGAGATGAAAGGAGGGAACTAGTGATATACTTTTTTTGTTTCTGCCACTGGCGCACACGTTCATTTTTGAGTACATTCCCAGCATGCCAAAACGCTCGCGCCTCCGTTCTTTCAATGATTCCTCTACTCCTTGGTGGATGTGGGGTCTTCTGTGTATGTCTATCGTTGGATCAACTTACTACTTTTATACCCGTGGCTACCTCGACTTCTCCAGTAAACCGGCACCCAAGCCAACCTCAGTCACCCATCAAAAGGTAACAGCTAAACCGAAAAAGCCTGAGGTGTACGCCACGCCAAAAGCGACCGCTCCATTACCTGTTCCAACAAAAAAATCTCTGACTATTTCTACTCAACTTATCGCTCGCGCCTCGTCACCCCTCATTTTTCAGCCCGAAAATATAGACCCTCCTTCAAACGTGATTAAGGTGGCTTCTCATACTCCGATTCCTGTGGAGGACGATGTCCTGATTGATCCATCACCCACAAATATCAATCCTCCTCAATCCGGTTCCAACGCCTTTGAGGAAATCTCTCAACCGTTTATTC
>Ga0163154_10000576_pt1 | contig 56805 bp, 54 predicted proteins | sample OliLakLV19MP9P1_FD_148649 | JGI IMG/M metagenome (GOLD analysis project Ga0163154, IMG submission 148649) | Freshwater microbial mat bacterial communities from Lake Vanda, McMurdo Dry Valleys, Antarctica - Oligotrophic Lake LV.19.MP9.P1 | ecosystem: Environmental > Aquatic > Freshwater > Lake >...
TCCGGGCAACAGCCGTTACCAGGTAATAAAAGCATTAAATACATTCGGCGGAGAAATCAAAAACTATACTTTTACTAAATATGGGCTAACCACCTGGACTATCTAAGGAACATGTGTAAACTAAAAGCGCCCAATAAAGGGCGATTTTAGTTTAATAATTTACTACTTTATAATTAATGATATGTAATAACCAATTTTGGCCGTTTGGTGATATCAGTATTCGAACTGGAAATATACTGCCTTACATTATATATAACTTCATTGTTTAAACCGATATAAAATCCATTATTACTAGTTGTCAACATATCCTTAACAATTCCCGTAACATCAATGATGCTATTATCAAAAGAAGATAGACTTTGTGGAATGGTAGCTTCATTTACTTGTGAAAAAGCTGGCGGATTATTCCAGCTAAAAGGGCTGGGAGCAGTCCAATTTGTTGTAATTCTCCTTACAAAACAGGAGTTAGAATTACCAAAATGAGCATCAACACCATTACCACCTGCAGGAACTGGTGTTGCATAAAAATACAGCTTAGCCGAATCAATAATTGCTCCTGATGGGATTAAATTAAAATCAAATTTCATTATACTACGGATATTTAAAGGACTGCCACCAGAAGTCCATGCAGCCATTGTAAATTGTGAGCCACCTGGGCCACCTGTACCATTAGGAATATTACTTGTTAATTGCCCTACAGATTGATTGTTTGAAGGATCTATTGTTATTGTTGTAGAACAAGAACCCCAAGTTGGTATACCATTACAAATTGTTAACACTTGCCCGTTAAGTCCAAGTGGAATTGTTATCCATCTTGTACCATCCCAATATTGCATATCACCAGGCATGTTTCCCCTGTTAATTAATGGATACCAAGAACTACCATTCCAATAGTAATATCCCGGCGAAACATTAGTTGGAGTTCCTCCTGAAGTGGCAGTATTAAATACCAATAACCCAGCTTTCGGATTAACTACAGGATTGGCACTATTTGTAGCAACAAGAGCAACCCTTGGAGGAAGAAACCCCTTATTAGAACTAAACAAATCCAACACTGCAGATGTGTCAGGTGTTGTGGTTCCTATTCCAATATTTTGTGCATTTGAATATTGAATTGTCAATAAAAGAAAACAGATGATTGTTACGAATAGTTTCATAATAGTAATTAAGTTTTAGTTTGAGCGAAGATAAATTGTATCAATCAGTTAACCTAATTGAAGAATATATACAGTTATGACATTAATGTTAATAATTTATCGAAATACACTTACCTCATCTTATTTTAGGAATATATAACCCATCAAAAAAAACTGCATGACTAAATAAAAAAATAGGTAAAATGGCTATGTGTTGGTTGGTACTATTACTTCAAGCAATAGAAAAATATTGTAAGGACTTTTTAAAAAAAAATTCATTAACATAAGTAACCACTATTAAGTTAACAAGAGCTAACGATGGCAATATGAAATCGTTTTATGATTGCATATTTAATATTCTTTCCACAGATATACCAAGGATTCAGGAATGTCATATATTGCCAAGGTAATTATTTGTGAGATGATGGAGAAGGATATGTTAGGTCCGTAACAAATCTCCCAATATAGAAGAGCGATATTTATGCCTTCAATAAAATAAACCAAACTTAAAACATGCAAAAAGATAACTTTATTGAATTTCAAAATGACAGTTCCTTACTGGTAACTCAAGCCATTATTTTAGCCGGTGGTTTTGGCACCCGGTTAAGAACGGTTGTAAGCGATTTACCCAAGTGTATGGCACCGGTAGCCGGCAAGCCGTTTTTATATTATGTTATTGACCACTTACAAAAACAAGGCGTTAAAAAATTCATTTTTTCGCTTGGCTATATGAGTGAGGCTATACAAACATTTTTACAGGAAAATTATCCAACACTGGATTATCAATTATCCATAGAAGACGAACCGTTGGGTACCGGTGGCGCCATTTACAAGGCTTGCACCATAGCGACCGAACCAACTGTACTGGCTTTAAATGGTGATACATTATTTTCCATCGACGTACAGCAATTATTGGAGTTGCACCATCATAAAGAATCGCATTGCAGCATCTGTCTTAAACCCATGCAAAACTTCGATCGCTATGGGGTGGTAAAAATGGATGCCAATAATTGCATTACCTCTTTCGAAGAAAAAAAATGGAATGATGAGGGGCTGATAAATGGCGGTGTTTATGCCATTGACAGCGCTAAATTTCTGGCACAACCTTTTGCTGAAAAGTTTTCGATGGAAAAGGATTATTTAGAACTACTTGTTGGAGAAGGGAATTTTTATGGATTGGTTCAGGATGCCTATTTTATTGACATCGGCATTCCTGAAGATTTTGGAAGGGCACAAAAGGAAATCGGGGGTAAAGATTAAATCTACAGGAATAATGATTCATTGGTTTTAAAATTTATATAAGATTTGTTTACACAAAATAGAAAAGCCTCTCGAAGCATTTATAAAAATTTTAAATGGAAAATTGCTTAGCTATCATTTTTTCTAAAACATACAGCTCCCAAAAAATGTGAAAATAATTAGTGTAAATTCGTGCAATTAGCGGCAAAAAAATCTAAGTAATTCTGTGAAAAAAAAATTTGACAATATCGATACTACCTGGACACTCTTCCTTGACAGGGATGGTGTTATCAACCATCAAAATATGGATGGATATATTCTTACCTGGGATGAATTCGTTTTTTACGACGGGGTGTTGGAAGCCATGTCAATATTTAAAAAGCAATTTCAACACACGTTAATTGTAACCAACCAGCGTGGTGTAGGTAAGGGGCAAATGAGTGTTGATGATTTAAATAACATCCACGATCAAATGCAAAGAAGCATAGAAATAGCCGGGGGAAGCATCAACCAGGTTTATTTTTGCCCCGATATCGACTCAAGCAGCCCCGGGCGGAAACCCAATGCTGGTATGGCATTACAGGCAAAGCAGGAATTCCCTGCTATTGATTTAACAAAAAGCATTATGGTAGGTAATAGTATGAGTGATATGGAATTTGGCAGAAATATCGGCGCCATCACGGTTTTTTTAACCACCACCAACCAAACGATAACTGATGCGGATGAACGAATAGATTTTGTGTTTCCGACATTAATTGATTTTGCAAAAGCCATTAAGGTCTAAATAAAATATTCGGCCATCACATACACAAGCGCATTGTTGGTACGTTAATATTTTCTTGTATTTCCCATGTATTTATCTATTTAAAAAGCAATGGTCTAAATTTATTGAATGAAGAAGTATTGTATCGTACCTTTTTTGATGTTTTTATTTTTTGCAGGGTTTGCGCAAACAGTCAGCAGACAAAACCTGCAGGAGTTAAAACATAAAGAAGATACATTAAAAAGCTATGCTGATAAACTGATCAATGGCTATGATGCTGTCACTAGATTTAAATCGGATAGCTCATTTACCAAACTATTTGTAAGAGCTTTAAAAACACCACAGTCATTTAATTATCCCTTCGATTCTTTAATAACCATTTCCAAATTGTACGCACCCGATAACAGTTTTCGCATTTTCACCTGGCATTTGGTGGTGAATGAAAACCTTACCCGGCAGCATGGTGCCATACAAATGAACACACCGGATGGTTCCTTAAAATTATATCCACTCATTGACAAATCGGACGTAACCCAACTGCTTGCTGACACCACGGCCAACAACCAGGGATGGATTGGTGCGGTATATTACAAGATTATTGAAACCAAGGGATCGAATAAGAATTACTATACCTTGTTAGGGTACGATGAGAACAATATCCGGAGCAACAGAAAGATAATTGAAGTACTCACATTCAATAATGAGGAACCGGTTTTTGGTGGAGCGCTTTTTAGTTTTGAGGAAGACAGCACAGCCAAACCTGCTACCAGCAGACATATCCTGGAATACAAAAAAACTGCCGGCACCAGGCTTACCTACGACCCCGAATTACAAATGATTATTGCTGAGCATTTAGAATCGGAAACCAATGAGCCGCTAAAAAAATGGACCTATATTCCTGATGGCGATTATGAAGGTTTTAAATGGAAAAACAACAAATGGGTTCATGTAGAAAAAGTATTTAACCAGGTAACAGCCGAGGGTGCAGAGCCAATGCCCAAACCCATAAAAGATGCCATGGGAAATACGATTGAAGATAGATTAAAAGATAATATAGAAGAAGAAAAAAGCCAGGTTGAAGATATGCCGGTAGAGAAAAAGATAGCTCCCAAACCAAAGCCTAAACCCAAAGGCACCAAATCAAACGGCAAACAGTAGCATAGAATATTAACGGAAATCCATTTGGAGCAGGTTGATTAAGATAGAAAAAAGCACTGCTCATTTAAATACATTAGGCTTTACTGTGCCTGCATGACCTCACCCCAAACCCCTCTCCGAAGGAGAGGGGCCAGACTCCCTTAACCTGTAAGCTATTTAGTACTATCGTGAAATTTTGATGGGAAAATAGTTATAGAAAATAATTACCAATTTTACAGCCAAAAAATTAAGTGGATAAAAGCTGAAAAAAGTTATACTGTACAAGACTTTACTGTGCCTTCATGACCTCACCCCAAACCCGTCTCCGAAGGAGAAGGGCCAGACTCCCTTAACCTGTAAGCTATTTAGTACTATCGTGAAATTTTGATGGGAAAATAGTTATAGAAAATAATTACCAATTTTATAGCCAAAAAATTAAGTGGATAAAAGCTGAAAAAAGTTATACTGTACAAGACTTTACTGCGCCTTCATGACATCACCCCAAACCCCTCTCCGAAGGAGAGGGGCCAGACTCCCTTAACCTGTAAGCTATTTAGTACTATCGTGAAATTTTGATGGGAAAATAGTTATAGAAAATAATTACCAATTTGACAGCCAAAAAATTAAGTGGATAAAAGCTGAAAAAAGTTATACCGTACAAGAGTGCGACGCCACAAATGATGCACAAAGCAAAACAGCTGGCTACCAAAAAAAATTACTGTAACAACTGGGTAAGCTTTTGTTCCAACGCAGGTCCACGGAGGTTTTTAGCAATTATTTTTCCATCCGGGCCTATTAAAAAGTTTTGAGGAATACTTTGAATTTGAAATTGTTTGGCCACATCATTAGCCCATCCCTGCAAATCACTTACATGAGGCCAGTTAAGTCCGTCCATATGGATAGCATCTATCCAGGCGGGCTTTGCTTTATCGAGCGACACACCCAAAACGGTGAAGTTTTTATCCTTGAATTTTTCAAAGTTTGCTACCACATTTGGATTCTCCTGGCGGCATGGTCTGCACCAACTTGCCCAGAAATCTATCAACACATATTTGCCTCTTAATGACGCTAAGGTAAATGGGTTTCCGGTTGTATCCGCTTGCGTAAAATCTGCCAGCACAGTACCAATTGCGTTTCTTTTTGCATCGGTAACCTGTTGCGCTACATAGCTACCCATTGCAGAATTTTTAACAGCGGGTGTTAACTGGTTAAACAAGGCCTCGGTTTTAAATGGATCATCTGCCAGTTGGCTGTGACGAATAATAGCCAACGGGGTTATAAAAGAAGCTGGATTTTTTTGTACAAAATCCTCGGTAACCTGCAAGGCACCGGCAATGGCCGCCGCATCATAAGGTGCATTTTCTGCAAATACTTTTTGATATGGTGCCAGGGCCAGGTTTAAGGCGATAAAATCATTGTGCGTTGCAGAACCAGTAACGTTGCTTTTGTCAAATGCTTCTTTAGTGCCGCTAACTTTTACCTGGCTGTTGTCTAAAAAAATGGTGAGATAGGGCGGTTTTTTATCCACCATTACTATCTTAAACTCTGGTGCATCTACCTTACCTCTTAAAGAAAAATGATTGGCTTTAATGGTTGTTTCAGATTCTGGTGCACCGGTCTGTCCGTTTAAGAGGGCGATACCTGTTCCATCTGCAAAACCTGTTACTTCACCTTCAATGGTAAAACCATCTATAACTTTTGAAGCAGCTGGCGTTTTACTATTATCTTTTTTTTGAGTTGAACTTGTTGACTGCTTCCCTTTGGCATTGGTTTTTGATGCAGTCTGCGCCATGCAAATAGCAGGAAGTAAAAAAGCGAGGGTTAAAAAGTTTTTCAATGTCTACTTTAATTTAGTGTGAATAATTCGTTTTAATAGCTGCAAGAAAGCGAACTGTATTTTATCGGACTTTACCTGAAACGGCAAATTAACTAAATTAATCGGTACGGATTAAGCCAGAATATTTTTTAGGAATTCTTTAGTAACTGCATCAATATTGCTATGTTGCTTTAACTCATTAATGTAGGCGCTTCCAATAATGGCACCATTGGTGTGAGCGCAAGCTGCCTGAAAAGTTGCCTTGTCTTTAATACCAAAACCAACCAGTATGGGGTTTTTCAATTGCATGTTCTGCAACTTTTCGAAATAAGCAGACTGCCCCTCAATGGGCTTACTGTTACCCGTGGTGCTGCTGGATGAAACCGCATAAATAAATCCGCTGCTTAACGCATCAATTTTACGGATGCGTTCTTCATCAGTTTCCGGCGTTACTAAAAATATAAAATGCAGGTTGTGCTTTTCAAACAGTTGCCTGTATTGGGTTTCATATTCATACATGGGCAAGTCGGGTAAAATAATTCCATCCACACCAACGGCTTTAGCATCTTTGCAAAAATTCTCTAAACCATATTGCAAAACAGGGTTCATGTAGCCCATTAATATGAGGGGGATAGCCTCCCCAACCCCTCCGAAGGAGGGGCTTTTAGTTCTTACATTTTCGAGTTGTTCAAATAAGGTGGCAATGGTCATACCGTTTTCGAGGGCCACCATGCTGCTTTGCTGTATTACCGGCCCATCTGCCAGGGGATCGCTGTAGGGCATACCAATTTCTATTAAGTCGGCACCATAGGTTTGCAGGGCAGCTAACACTTCGGTAGTGCTTGCTAGAGTTGGATAACCTGCTGTACAGTACACGTTTAAGACGTCCTGTTTCTTAGTTGCAAATAATTGATCGATTCTGTTCATTTCTTTTATTGGATTATTAATTCCATTTTAATATTACAACGCTTATACCCTGATGAAATAACGGGCACTTCAATAAACCCGTATTTCCGATACAAATGAATGGCCGGACCTAACCTGGTATTTGAACACAGAATTATTTTTGCAGCATTTAATTCAATTGCTTTTGCAATTGCAAACTCCATTAGCCTATTTCCAATATTTTTTCCTTGAAAAGTTTCAGCAACTGCCATTTTTGACAATTCATACACGCTATCGCTTTCCTTTATCAGCGCAAAAGTACCGGCAATATCATGTGCTATTTTTGCAAAGAAAATATGACCGCCCTTGTCTATAAAATATTGCGTTGGATCACTCAGCATCTCAACATCTATCGGTTCTATCTCAAAATATTTTTGAAGCCAGGCTTCGTTCAATTTCTTAAAATCAGCTGCCAGACTTTCGTTGTAAGCAATAATTTCTAACTGGTTTGAATCTATCATATTAATAGTTTGCAATTAAGTGCGGCAACTAAACGTCTAAACCCACTAAACTAGTCTGCAATAAAATTTAAGGTGCGGACAAATTACTAAACCATTTATAAATAGTTCATGTAAGTGGCAAGATCTTTATCTCCCCTGCCGCTAAGGCAAATTACAACTACATCCGATTTTTCAAATTTCATTTTGTCCAATATAGAAAAAGCATGCGCTGTTTCCAATGCCGGGATAATGCCTTCAGTTTTGCTGATATCGAATGCTGAATGCAAAGCCTCTTCATCTGTAGCACTCATGAAAATACCACGACCGCTTTTATATAAATAGGCGTGCAAAGGACCAATGCCCGGATAATCCAAACCGGCTGAAATACTGTGTGGTTCTATCACCTGTCCATCTGCAGTTTGCATCAGCAGACTTTTACTGCCATGCAAAATACCCGGCGTACCAAGTTGTGTAGTGGCTGCACTCATGCCACTATTAATACCATGACCTGCAGCTTCCACAGCAACCAGCTTTACAGATTCATCATCTAAAAAATGATAAAACGCACCTGCCGCATTGCTGCCGCCACCTACACAGGCAATTACATGCGTGGGCAATTCGCTGCCTGTTTTTTCCAATAACTGTTGCTTCATTTCTTTGCTGATTACACTTTGAAACCGGGCCACCATATCGGGATACGGATGAGGGCCAACCACACTTCCAATAATATAATGCGTATCTACCGGGTTATTGATCCAATCCCGGATAGCCTCGTTGGTAGCATCTTTCAGCGTTTTACTGCCGCTCAGTGCAGGTATAACAGTTGCTCCCAGCATCTTCATCCGGGCCACATTGGGAGCCTGCCGTTCAATATCTTTTTCGCCCATGTACACAATGCACTCCATACCTTTCAGCGCACAAACTGTAGCCGTTGCCACACCATGCTGACCAGCACCGGTTTCGGCAATAATCCTTGTTTTGCCCAGCCGTTGTGCCAGCAAAATCTGTCCGATCGTATTATTGATTTTATGTGCGCCGGTATGGCAAAGATCTTCCCGTTTAAGATAAATATTGGTACCATATCTTTCACTCAAACGCTCCGCTAAAAAAAGCGGTGTTGGCCTGCCTACATAATCCTTTAATAATTGCTCAACTTCCTCCTGAAACGCAGGATCAGCCATTATCTGCAGATACTGCTCCCGAAGTTGCTTTACATTTGGATACAGCATTTCCGGAATAAATGCACCGCCAAATTCCCCATAATATCCGTGTTCGTTAACAGCAAAATTTTGTTGCTTTTCTATCAGCATTTTTGTTTCCATTTATTAATTATTTTTTGTCCTGTCCCGATTTTTTTCGGAACCTGTCCCGATTTTTTTCGGAACCTGTCCCGATTTTTTTCGGAACCTGTCCCGATTTTTTTCGGGAGCCAGACGGTTGAATATCTATTAAACTGTATTGGCGTCGCACTCTTGTTCAATATATCTTTATTGAGCTAAAATTTGAAGCTGCTTTACTTTTTCCGGCTTTACCATAAAGCCAATTCAAAGTTTTGGTGCACCTACAATCAGCTCCAAAAACTTTAAATCCATCCATCTGCCAAACTTAAATCCAACTTCTTTAAAATGTGCAACCTCATAAAAGCCAAATTTATTATGCAGCTTAATACTTGCTTCATTGTTTGCTTCTATACCTGCAACAATTGCGTGAAGGTTTAGTTCTTTGGCGGCATCAATTAATGGCGGCATTAATAAGTTTGCCACACCTTTACCCCTGCAATCTGCTGCTACATACACAGAGTTTTCCACCGTAAAACGATAACCAGGCCAAGGCCTGAAAGGGCCAATAGTGCTAAATCCCAGTAACTTCTCCTCCTCTGCTGCTACAAATACCGGAAAGCCTTGTTGCTTTCTTTGGGCAAACCAATCTTTCCGCATTTCCAAAGTGTGTGGTTCATCGTGCCAGACTGCAGTGGTGTTTACAATTATGTCATTGTATATTTCCAGCATTGCCGGTAAATCACTTTCTTCTGCGTGTCTTACAACTATCATACAACAACAATTTTTGGCCAAATAACGCTGACCTTTAGTTTTTCATCTATATAAAAGCAGCCAGATCTATAAAGACGCCTTAACGGCAAAACGGCGAAAAAATCATATAATTACTATCCTAAATTTGGCACAACTTCATTAAAGAACACTGTAGAGCCATCGGCTCGTTTCTGTTTTGTAACAACGGGTTTTAACCCGTTGTGTTTCAAAAGTCCTTTGGCCGAGAGCCGTAGGCTCGGCACATATAGTTTTTTATATTAGTACAACTACATGGTTTAATTATTGATTACGACTCTCTTTAAATGCACCGAACCTACGGCTCTCATTTTATTATATGCTACCTTATCAATCCCTGCCCGTACAGGCGGGGGTTGAAACCTCCCGCCCCAAGCGGGATTACAAAATTCTCCGAGGCTACGCCTCTCAATAACAAATTACGAGTATCAACAAAAACTTATCTTAAACATTATTTCAATCCCTGTTTTAATTTTAAAACAAGGGCCATATCTTTTACGCCAGGCTCTTTTTCAAAACGGCTGTTAATATCTATACCAAAAAAATCGGGATGTTTAAATTTTTTGATGGCATCAATATCATCAACACTAATGCCACCGCTCAGGAAGAAGGGTTTTTCAATTTTAGCCTTGGCTAATCTTTTCCAGTCGAACTTTTTACCGGTGCCGCCGGTAGCACCATCAGAAGCTTTTGTATCAAACAAATAATAATCGCATACCGCATCATAAGGAGCAATCATTGCATCAATATCCGCTTCATCATCACCTAAACTAAACACCTTTATTACTTCTACTTCTTCTGATAAATCTTCACACATTTCAGGCGTTTCGTTGCCATGCAATTGTACCACATCCAAACCGTAATCATCAATGGCAGTAAGTATATCAATCATTTCAGCATCTAAAAAAACGCCGGTAATTTTTAAGTCAAAATCACTGTCTTTCAGTTGGGTGGGGTTTATTTTTCCATCCACGTTCCTGGGAGATCCAGGATGGAAGATTAATCCGGCAAAATCAATATTAAGCCCATCTAATTGTTGCAACTGTTTGTACTGCGTAATACCGCAAACCTTAATGTTCATTTCCTTGTTTAATTTACTTTTTTTATAAAATCTTTAATTAAATCCAAGTCTTTAACACCTGGCACCTGTTCAAATTTTGTATTAATGTCAATGGCAAACAATGCCTTGGCTTCCGGCAAAGTAGCAAAGTTTTTTAATTTTTCTGCATCAGCCGATTCAATCCCACCGGCTAAAAAATAAGGCTTACCTATCACAACATTGTGTAAGCGTTGTAGGTCAAACTTTTTACCCGTACCACCATACCCTGCTCCTTCTGTGTCAAACATAAACATATCACAAACATCCATGTACTCCTGAATACGCCAGCCGATATTATCTGTTTCGGTAAGCCGGAATGCTTTTACCACAGAAATATAATCAGCTATTTTTTCACAAAACCTGGGTGTTTCATCACCATGCAGCTGTACCATGTGCAATCTGCATTCATCTACCATTTGCAAAATTTCTTCTACAGATGCATTTACAAAAACACCTACCTTATTGATATTGTTTACTTTTTTTATCTGGCTCGTGGTCATGTGTCGCAACACATATCTTGGAGACTTTGGATAATAAATCAGTCCGGCAAATGTTGCCCCAACAGATTCGATTTCATTTAATTGTTCTTCTTGTGTGATGCCGCAAACTTTTACTCTCATACTGAAAAACTTTTTTATCTCACCCAAAAACAATAATGGCACAATAGTAAAATCCTGAAATGCATTATTTACTTTGAGTGAAATGGTTAACAAATTGAGCAAAAGCAATCGTTGGGTCGGGCTGTTTCATAAAGTTTTCTCCTATGAGAAAACCGTGATAGCCTTCGTTTTTAAAAATACGTATTGTTTCAATATCATTGATACCGCTTTCGGCAATTTTTATTTTATTATCGGGTATTTTTTTACTTAATTCAATGGAGCGGTTTATATCAACTGTAAAAGTTTTTAAATCACGGTTGTTGATGCCCACAATAGAAGTTTCATCGCAAATGTGCTGTAACTCTTGCTCGGTATGTATTTCAAGCAACACCTCCAGCTGCAGACTTGTTGCATATGCCGCAAGCTCTTTAACCTGCTGTGGTGTTAAGCAGGCAGCAATTAGTAAAATCACATCAGCCCCCATTGCTTTGGCTTCTGCAATCTGGTAGGCATCAATCATAAAATCTTTACGCAAAATCGGTATGTGATTGATCCTTGCCTTTTTTAAATCATCCACACTGCCGCCAAAAAATTGTTCATCTGTTAGCACACTCAATGCACTTGCGCCATATTTGGTGTAGGCTGCTGTTACCGCTTCCACTGTTGCTGTTGCATTGATAACACCTTTGGAGGGCGACTTTCTTTTAAACTCTGCAATGATACCTGTTTTGTTTTCATCCAGTAAAAACTGCCGCATAGAAATGGGTTGCCGGTTAAAGTTTTCACTTTGCTGTAAGGTTGCCAAAGAAGTGATTTCTTTTGCCCGGGCAACTTCTAGTTTTTTATGTTCAATTATGATATCTAAAATATTGGGTCCATCTACCCCCAAAACGGGAATTCCTGAAGTGATATCTTTATTATTTATTTCCATTTATTCAATTAGGATTTTCTATTATTAATTTTTAATCAACTCTTATCAACTTTGTTCACCAACTTTAAACAATATTCACCAACCTTCAACCACCTTAAACAATTTTCACCCATCTTCAACCACCTTAAACAATCTTCAACATCTTTAACCACTATTCACCAACCTTCAACCACCTTAAACAATCTACACCAACCTTAAACCAATAAACAATCTTCAACCACCTTAACCCCCTTAAACAATTTTCAACAACCTTAAACCACATTAAACAATCTTTAACCCCCTTAAACAATTTTCAACCACCTTAAACCACATTCAACAACCTTCAACTATCTTCAACCACCTCCTACCAAAATCTTCAACGAATCCAACGCCTTGCCGCTTTCTAAACTTTCCACTGCCAGCTGGTAACATTCATCGTAACTGTTGTATTTGCGGGTGCATTGTAATGCCATGGCTGAATTAGCCAATACTACGGCATTTTGCGCCCAGGTTCCTTGTCCTTGTAAAATATTTTTGAAAATTTTGGCAGCTTCCTCTGCAGTATCACCACCATAAATATCACTTGCTGTAACAGTTCTTTTACCAAGATGTTCTGCAGTTAAAATCTGCTCGCCTTTATTGGTAATAACCTTTGTATCCCCAGTTAAAGAAATTTCATCGTAACCATCCAGGCTATGAATGATGGTGAAATTTTTATCTGTTTGTTGTAAAAGGTAATTGTAAATTCTGGCCATTTCAAGATTGTAAACGCCTACCAGCTGGTGTTTAGGGAATGCAGGATTCACCATTGGCCCAAGCATATTAAAGAAAGTGCGTACGCCTAAATTTTTTCTTATTGGCCCCACCACTTTTAATGCCGGATGAAACAGGGGTGCATGTAAAAAGCAAATATTGGCGGCTTCAATTTCTTTTTTAAGTTGATCATTGTTGTTGGTAAACTTGTAACCCAATTGCTCCATCACATTGCTGCTGCCACTGATGGAGGTGGCGCCATAGTTTCCATGTTTCGCTACTTTGTTTCCTGTGCCAGCTACAATAAAACAACTGAGCGTGGAAATATTAAAGGTATTTTTCCCGTCCCCGCCGGTACCAACAATATCAATTAACTCATTCCCCTGTAAATCTACCGGCACGCACAATTCCAGCAATGCATCGCTAAAGCCCTGCAGTTCGTGGATGGTGATACTACGCATCAGGTAAACTGTAATGAAAGCAGCTATTTCACTTTCATTGTACAAGTTGTTAGAAATATTGATGAGTATTTCTTTGGCTTGTTCCCTGGACAATGATTTGTATTCAAATAAATAGTTTAATATTTTTTTCATATTTTCTCTTTTGCCCCGTCCCCAAAAGGAGAACTAAGCTGGTTGATTTATAATTAATTTTTCCTGCTTACTTATTAATGGTTTGTTATGTTGGTGTTCATCTAAACTTCTAAACCCCGCCCGAACGGCGCTCAGCCGGGCGAGCCTCTAAACCTAGAGGAGAGAATGACTTTAAAATGACTTAATTACTAAACTATTTATAAGTCCTATATTTTCTATCCTAAACACCGCTTAAAATTCTTGTTTTCAAGAAGTTTAGTTTTATCAGTCTTGTATTCCCAGCCAGTTCCTCATCAGTTGCTCACCCACGGGAGTCAACACACTTTCCGGATGAAACTGTACACCCTGCACATCATATTTTTTATGCTGCAAAGCCATAATAAATCCATTGCTATCGACTGCCGTTACCTCCAGCTCTGCAGGGAAATTTTTATCACTTACAATCCAGGAATGATAACGCCCTACTTCAACTGTTTTGCCGAGACCTTTTAAAATGGGCGCTTCTTCATTTATGATTTGTATGGGTGTAGCAATACCATGGTACACCGTACTTAAATTTTCCAATGTGCCACCAAATGCTTCGCCAATGGCCTGGTGCCCCAAACAAACGCCCAGAATAGATTTGGTGGCAGCATATTCTTTTATTAGCGGAAGCAACATACCAGCCTCGGATGGTACACCCGGCCCTGGTGATAAAATTATTTTATCGTATTGTTGTACGGCTTCAATCGCAATCTGGTCGTTGCGAAACACATCCACTTTTTGGTGTGTTATTTTTTCTACCAGGTGCACAAGGTTGTAGGTAAAAGAATCGTAATTATCAAAAACAAGAATTTTCATATCAAATATTTTTTGCCAATAAAATGGCTTGTTTCAATGCATTTAATTTATTGTTCACTTCCTGCAATTCGCTCTCAGGATTACTTGCTGCAACTACCCCTGCACCTGCCTGGTAGGTCAATGTATTTTGACTACTCAAAAAAGTCCGGATCATGATGGCATGATTACAGCTTCCATCAAAACCAATGCTGCCAATAGCGCCGCCGTAATAACTGCGGCTGGTAGGTTCAAAAGAATGAATCAGCTGCATGGCTTTTATTTTAGGTGCACCACTTAATGTACCTGCCGGAAAACTTAGTGCAAGCAACTGAAAAGGATTGGTATCAGGAGGTACAGTTCCTTTTACTTCGCTCACCAAATGAATAACATGCGAATAATAATTTACTTTTTTATACTGCGTTACTTCTACTTCATTGCACATTCTGCTCAGGTCGTTTCTTGCAAGATCCACCAGCATTACATGCTCTGCATTTTCCTTTTCATCATTTTCTAATTTTATTGCCAGTGCCTTATCTTTTTCATCATCGCCCGTTCGTTTAAAGGTACCTGCAATGGGATGAACGATGGCTTTTCCATTTTGTATAATTAATTGGCTTTCGGGTGATGAGCCCATTAATTTATAATCGCCGTAATCAAAATAAAAAAGGTAAGGACTGGGGTTGATACTCCGCAAAGCCCTGTACACATTGAATTCGTCGCCAATAAAGGATTGCTGAAATCTGCGACTCACCACAATCTGAAACACATCTCCCCTGTAACAACTGGCAATTCCTTTCTGCACCATCAAACGATAATCTTCATCCGTCATATTGGAACTTTCTGTTCCCTTTAGTGCAAATGGATAGGCCGGAACATCTTTACTAGCAATCAGGCTTTCCACTGCAGCAAGATCACTTTCTACACCTGCGATAACGTTTTCACAAATAAATAATTCGTCTTTAAAATGATTGAAAATAATAACGTATTGGTAAAGCCGATACCGCATTAATGGAATATCCCCAATTGCAGATTGTGAAATATCGGTCGTCGGTAGTCGGTAGTCCGTCGTCAACTTTATCGTATCAAAAAACTGCACCGCATCATAAGTTGTATAACCAAATAATCCCTGTGCTGCATTAATGGGTTTACTTGTTTGCGCTGATACTTCAAAACGTTGCATAAAATCCCACAAATGAGTGGGCACATCCAATGGATTACCAATAGTAATTTTCTCCGGCTTTTGTGCAGGAAGTTTGTATTCTATTTCGTTACTGTTTTTTATTTCAATACCTGCAATGGCATTAATACCAATAAAAGAATAGCTGTTTTCGCCTGCATGAAAATCAGTACTTTCCAGCAGTATTGTATCACGGAACCTGTCACGCAGCCTTAGGTAAATACCAACAGGTGTAAATAGATCTGCCAGAATTTTTTTGTAAGTAGTAGTTAGCTGTATTTTTTTCATCCAATAATTTTTTTCAATTAAAAAGCCCCGGCAATAAGTGCCAGGGCTTCAGTTTATTTTGTATATACTACAATAGCAAAGCGGCACAATCAACATTTTGACTGCCACCACCAACTGTTATTATTTGTATATTTTATTTTCATTTTTTTATGATTGCAAAGATGTGGGAGAAAATTGTATTCAACAAAAAATATTTAAAGGAATTATTTTAGTGTAATTACCTTGTATCAAATAATTTAGCATTGTTATTGATATTATTATGAAAGATGATTTACTTTTTTACTTTTAAAAATAATTTATGAAACTAATCGTATTCGGCGCTACCGGCATGGTGGGCAAACAACTGGTAAAACAGGCATTGTTTAACGGACATACTGTAAAAGCCTATGGCAGAAATGTATTTACAGAAGATTTACCAAAAGATGATAACCTTGAATTGGTGCAAGGAGCTTTGTTTGATGCCGGACAAGTATTGAAAGCCATCGAAGGTTGCGATGCAGTACTTTCTGCTTTGGGTGGCAGTTTTGATGGCACCGACAAAACGAGAAGCCTTGGAATGAAAAATATTGTGGAGCAAATGGAGAAGGCTGCTGTAAAAAGAATTGTTGGCGTTGGTGGTATGGGACTCTTAAATGCTGATGACGAGTTGTTACTGATTGACCAGGAAAATTATCCACAACAATTTATCCCGGTGGGACGAGAACATCAAAAAGCTTTAATGTATTTACAAGCCAGTAATCTTGATTGGACCTTTGTTTGTCCGCCCGATATTATTGATGGAGAAGCCACTGGTGAATTTGTAACCAACTCAGCCTATCCTCCTCTGCCCAATCACTATAAAATATATGCAGGTGACCTTGCTATGTTTATGCTGGGGGAATTAAAAAAGAATGAATACATAAGGCATAGGGTGGGGATTTCAAATTGACAATAATTGGATAATTTCTTAATCAACAGCCATACATCATTTTTGTTAAAACTGATATAGTCATCGACTTTGCATTGACAATTTAAAAGTCAGGCACGTTATTTTCTATCGTTGGATTAAAAAAAGAAAACATTGAAAATACATCTACTTATCCTTTCACTAGTTGTTTCAATCACGGCTACTGCTCAAAAAATTGACAGTATTTATGTAAACCTTTACACAGACAGTTTAAAAAAGGGAACCTATAACTATATTAATGTTGATGGAATGCTCAATACCGGCCACTATCTTCCATTAGATACTACCCAACTTACTTTTACAGTCAATGCAGGCAAATTTACCGGTAACAGCCTTTGGGTTGAACCAGATTTTAAAGGGAAGAAAATTTTGATTAGAGTGGTACTGAAAAGCAATCCTGCTATTGTAAAAGAATTTGAAATGTGCATAAAACAATTACCGGATGGCCCGTTAAAAACGGAAGCTGAGGTGCTACAGGGAATGAGAAGAAAAAATGGAAAAGGAAAATAATTATCCAGCGATTCTATTACAATGCTTTGTTGATAATAAAATGACGTATCGATTTGTGAATGGTGAATGGTAAATGGTGAATATTGACCATTCACCATTCACCATTCACGCCTACCTTAATACTAGCTCCTTTTTCTAATCTTAAATAAATTCTCCGTTAATCATCACCTTATCGATCAAATTACTGCCAAAACTATACGGCAGATAGGCAAGCGAAGGAATTGGTTTGGTGAAAATAAGGTTGGCTTTTTTACCAATACTTATGCTGCCAGTCCCCGTTTGAACACCCATTGCATATGCTCCATTTATTGTTGCAGCATTAATTGCCTCTTCGGGCAACATTTTCATTTGAATACAGCTAAGCGCCACTACAAAATTCATATTACCACTTGGTGAAGAACCGGGATTATAGTCGCTTGCCAATGCAATGGCACATCCGGCATCTATTAATTTTCTGGCGGGTTGAAAAGGCATTCGTAGAAAAAAAGCGGCTGTTGGTAACAGCGTACCAATGGTATTTGATTTTGATAAATCCCTGATATCCTTATCCGTCATAGTTTCCAGATGATCGACAGAAAGCGCATTTAATTCGATTGCTTTTTGCAAGCCGCCAATACTATTCAGTTGGTTGATGTGGAGCTTTGGTTGCAGGCCATATTGCAAACCAGCCCGGCAGATGGTTTCCATTTCCTCCGGTGAAAAGAAACCGGTTTCGCAAAATACATCGATATAATCTGCCAGTTTCTCTGCAGCAATTACCGGCAGCATTTCGTCGATAATAGTATTAATATATCCCTGGTGATTTTCTTTAAATTGCAGCGGAAAAGTATGGGCTCCAAGAAAGGTTGATTTAATTACCAGGTTCGATTTTTTCTTTAATTTTTTAATCACCCTCAGCATTTTTAATTCACCAACTACCGATAAACCGTAGCCGCTTTTTATTTCAATAGCACCAGTACCCAACTTGCTGAGTTCGGTAAGTCGTTGCCAGGCCTGGTTAAAAAGTTCATCTTCTGATGCGTCGGTTAGTTTTTGTGCAGAGTTCAAAATACCGCCACCCTTTGCAGCTATTTCAGCATAGCTTAATCCGTTAATTTTATCTACAAATTCACTTTCTCTGCTGCCCGCAAACACCAGGTGGGTATGGCTATCGCACCAGGCAGGCAATACAAACTGGTCATCCGCTTTAATGATATGTTTGGGTAATTGCGGAACTTTTATTTCCAGTTCATACATGTTGCCATAGTCGGCAATAATATCGTCCTCAATAAGCAAAAAGGCATTTTCAATTAAAGGCAATTCAGCCAGTGCCTTACCCCGCAATAATTCATTTTGCGCTCTCACGTTAACGAGTTGTTGTATGTTGGTGATGAGGGTGGTCAAAATCTTAACAAGGCTTCTATTTCAGTTTTAAGAATGGGTAAATATTTAATTACTATTCCCCAAATGATAATATCATCTACACTATCATAAGAATGAATTACCTTATTTCTAAGGTCGATAATTTTTCTGGCGTTTGTAAGTTGAATTTCATCGTCTATTTTTTTTAATTTACTTACCGCTTCACCAATAATTTCTAACTCCCTTTCTACTGCCCTTCGTAACCTTTTATTAGCAGCATAAATATTAAAGTCCTTTTTTCTCCAATATAACTTTCAATAGAAAGTATTGAACTTAACATATCAGCTAAATATTTATTGGACTCATCACTCATACACAGCTGTTTTAGTCTGATTCACCATCTTTATGAAGTAGGGGTTTTTTAAAGATTTGTCAGTCACTAAATCTATATCTCTGTTGAAAATTTCCTGAAGTTTGTAGAGTAGGGCAAAATAATTATCGGCATAATCCTCCGGAGCCATTTCCTTAAATGAAACTAAAAAATCAATATCACTTAAATCAGTAAAGCGGCTTGTACATACTGAACCAAAAGCATAGGCATATTTTACCTGATGCGCTTTCATTGCTGCTTTTACTTCGTCAATATTTTGAGCAATTATTTGATTCATTTTGTAAAATTATTGAAACTTATCTACAACTTCTCCCAAACCTCCTTCCCGAATATTTCCAAACTTGGGTCTCTTGCGCCCATCAACAGCAATACGCAATCATCGGTTAAATGTGGTTGTATAAACTCGATTAAATTATTCCTGTCTTCCACAAAAAAAGCATTTTTACCAAGGGCTTTTATATCGGTAATTAAATCATTGGCCGAAATATCTTTTACCGCCGTTCCACCTGCATAAAATATTTCACTCATCCATATCTCATCTGTTGGTCTTAACACAGCGGCTATTTCTTTTACAAAATCGTTGCGCAAAAAACGGGTGGGGCCATAACCATGCGGCTGAAACCAGGCCACCACTTTGGGTGCAATGTATTGACACGCCGCAATGGAAGCCGCACATTTAGCAGGGTTGTGGGCATAATCATCAATAACCCAAACGCCCTTTTTATTTCCTAAAACCTGGTGACGGCGGTAAATACCTTCATAGTTTTTTAATGCTGCTGCACAGGTTTCCAAATTAACCCCCAACTGGTTGGCAACGGCTACTGCTGCCAATGCGTTTTCCATGTTGTGTTTGCCAACGGTGTTTAGGGTGAAGGGTGAAGGGTCAATGGTGAATGGTGAATGGGCAATGGTGAATGGTGAATGGTGAATGTTGAATTGAATGCTGAGGCCCTCTTGCTTAAAGTTTTTGGCTACATAACCTGCTGTTGAATTTTCATCGGTTGAAAAATCTTGTTGCGTATTTACAGATAATTGTTTGGATAAATGATTGGACTGATTTACTACAAACAATCGCTTTGTATTGCTCCTGAATATGCCGAAAATATGCATGAGTTCATCAATCTCCTGGTGATCTTTATCTATGTTTAGAAGCAAACCAACTTCGGGGTGATATTGCACGATGGAGCCATCACTTTCATCAGCTTCTATCACGAGCCACTCCCCTGCGCCAACTTTGGCATTACCAATTTTTCCTTCTTTAATAATGCTTACCAAACCTGCGCCACTGATAATGCTTGGCTGCAAACCTGCATACTGCAAAATATCAAACAACATAGCGCTGGTCGTGCTTTTGCCGGATGTACCACCCACTGCGATGGTTCTTTTACTGGCGGCAATCATTGCCAGCAGCTCGGAACGTTTGATGATGGGGATATTTAATTCTTTTGCTTTTTGTACTTCATAAACGGTGTCTTCAACCGCTGTTGACACTACAACAAGGTCGGTTTGATTCGTGATGCCTTCGCCGTTTTGTAAGAAGCATTGTATGCTTTCAGCTTCTAGTTTTTCTTTTGTATCGTTGAAGGTGCCGGGCAAAAAATAACGGTCGCTGCCGCTGATATTTTTACCAATACCGGCAAGGTATTGCGCAATGGCACTCATGCCCGTGCCTGCTACACCAATGAAAAAAATATGGTTGAAATCGTTGATGGTTTTGTTCATTATCTAATAGATTTATTTTAATGGCTATAATATCTCTCAATTGGTTGAAACCCATTCCTACAAAATTGTCCGAGGCTACGCCTCTTTAAAACAATCTAATAACTACCATTTTTATTTTTTAATAGAGCAGTTAATAAAAGCTGAATAAAGATAAACTGTAAAAGAGTGATTATTAGTCCTTTTTACTAAAAAGGACTAATAACAAAATCATATTTACCAATAAAGTAGATTAAAGAATTAATGCCTGGTTCCCGAAAAAAATCGGGACAGGTCAAAAAAAAATTAAGCAAGCTGCTTCTTTATGTGTAAACTTCTGAATGCAATTATAAAGGCAGCCAGCAACAAAATACCTCCCGCTAAAAACGGCGCTCCCGGCAAATAAACCGGTGCATTGCTGTGCGAAAAATAAAAGAACAGGTTATTCATTAACAACGGTCCCACAATGGCACTGGCACTTTGTAAACTTGCCAGAGAGCCTTGCAATTCGCCTTGTTCATTGGCTGGCACCTGTCCGGCCATTACGGCTTGTAAGGCAGGCTGGGCAATGCCTCCCAAGCAATAAGGAACTAAAAAAACGAACATCATCCACCCTTGGTTGGCAAGGCCAAATAAAAACATGCCGATGGTGTAAAGCAATAATCCGATGTAAATACTTTTTTCGTTTCCAAACTTTGGATTTACAAATCTTGTAAGTCCGCCCTGCACAATTGCTACCAATATTCCCACAACACCTAACGAAATTCCAACCATTTTTTCGTCCCATTTAAACCGGTACATGGTAAAATAACTCCAGTTACTTTGCACTGCATGCGATGCCAGGTAAACCAACACCATTGAAATAACAAGACCGCTGAGGGCAGGGAATTTTTTTAGTCGCAATAACGAGCTGAGGGGATTGGCCCTTTTCCAATCGAATTCCCGGCGGTTTTCTTTTGACAAAGATTCCGGCAACACAAAGTACCCATACAACCAATTAAGCAAGGCCAGCACTGCAGCTGCATAAAATGGAATACGGGGGCCGAAATGACCAAGCAAACCACCCATTACCGGGCCAATAATAAAGCCCAATCCAAATGCAGCACCAACCATTCCAAAATTTTTAGCCCTGTTTTCTGCAGTACTGATATCAGCGATATAGGCGAAGCCGGTTGTAATACTTGCACCTGTAAATCCTGCAATAATTCTACCTGCAAAAAGCCATCCGTATGAAGGCGCCAATGCCATAAAAATATAATCTATCCCGAAACCAAAAAGTGAAAACAGTAATACCGGTCTTCTGCCATATTTATCGCTTAGGCTGCCCATAAAAGGTGCAAATAAAAACTGTACAAAAGCATAGGAAAACATAAGCCAGCTGCCGTATTGAGAAGCTTCGCTGATGCCAACATGTTTTAATTCAGAAATTAAACGGGGCATCACCGGAATGATGATACCAAAACCAATTACATCAATTAACAGGGTAATAAAAATAAAACCAACTGCAGCAGTTTTTTTGGAGGCCATGAACGCAATTTATAAATGTGCTGCAATTTATACAAACCAAAAAGATTATCTGAAAAAACAATCCTGCCAGTTGGGCTGGATGAATAATTTGAATGCTGTTGATTTTAGCCTTTTAGGGAAGTAACTAAATCGATGTATTGCTGCATTGCATCCTCTCTTGTTACTCCTTTCAATTCTTCCCAGGCGCCGTACTTTGCCCTTGCCACAAAATCAAATGGATTGGAGGGGGCTTCGGTAGATATGTCGCCTTCTGTACCCTGCTTGTACAAAGAATATAACTTTAATAATACATCATTGGCCGGTTTTTGGGCAAGGTTTTTACTGTTGGCCACTGCTGCTTCAAATTGTTCTTTTAGTTCCATTGGTGAATTTATTATTGGTGAAAATTGTTTTAAACGTTAAAGTTGGGGTTAAATATTTCATCTGCCATTTAATATTTTAAAAAGGGATGGGATTGTCAGGAAACATGAGATAGCTTTTTTTTTCTGATTGTAACTGTTTTTTTAGGCAGATATCCTGAATTAAATGACTATCCGCAATTAGGAGCTAAGAGGCATCGCCTTGGTTAATATTGTAACTACGGGTTTCAACCAGTTGATGAAGTAACAGATAATCTAATAAGAGCCGTAGGTTCGGCCCATGTAAAAATGGGATAACAGTTAGTTAAAAACATGTAGGTGTATTTAAAGAATGAACAATATGAGCCGAGCCTACGGCTCTCAGGTAGTTGATTTTTTAAAGCACAACGGATTAAAATCTCCCGCCGCAGGCGGGATTACAAAACAGAAACGAGCCTACGGCTCTACAGTTTTTTTTAATGGCGTTACTCCTAATTCCGGATAGTCATTCCAAATTACTTATTTAAATAACTTTCCAGTTCTTCCATCATCAATTTACTACCAGTAAAAAAGGGTGTTCGCTCATGAATATGAGTAGGCACTTTATCCAAAATACGCTGCTCACCATCTGTGGCCTTGCCGCCTGCTACTTCTAAAATAAAGGCACAGGGATTGCATTCATACATCAGTCTCAACTTCCCTAGTGGCCTGTCTTTAATGGCAGGGTACATAAATATGCCGCCCTTAATTAAGTTGCGGTGTACATCGCTAACCATGCTTCCAATATATCGTTGTGTATAGGGACCACCGGTTGATTTATCTTTTTTCTGGCATACTGTAATATAGTCCTTAACCGCTTCTTCGTATTGAAAGAAGTTACCATGGTTTACGGAATAGATTTTCCCGGCCGGCGGGCATTTTATATCGGGGTGACTAAGGGTAAATTCGCCAATGGATGGATCCAATGTAAAACCGTTAACGCCTCTTCTTGTTGCATATACCAAAATGGTTGAAGACCCATAAATAACATATCCCGCTGCAACCTGTTTTACTCCAGCCTGCAAAAAATCATCGATAGTGGCTGGTTGGCCAATGGGCGAAACCCTGCGGAACACACTGAAAATTGTACCGATCGATACATTCACATCAATATTGGCACTGCCATCCAGCGGATCAAAAAGACAAACATATTTACTGTTGTTACTTATCTCGTCATCAAATATTACAACATCGTCCAGTTCTTCGCTACCAATTCCAGCACAACTGATGCCGTGGCGCAGCACCCCCATAAACTGGTCGTTGGCAAACACATCTAATTTTTTCACTTCTTCTCCTTGCACATTAATTGAGCCTTCATCACCTAAAATATCTACGAGGCCCGCTTTGTTTACTTCCACATTTACCCGTTTTGCTGCAAGACCAATATCTCTGAGCAGGCCAGATAGTTCACCTGTGGCATTGGGGAAATTTCGCATTTGTTGAATAGTGAACTCATCGAGGGTTTGAACCCGGCGATTAATTAAACTCATGGCAGTTGGTTTAAAGGTTGATTTTTTTTAAATAGCAATCGCAAGTAGATTTGCGGTTTCAAAAATAGCAAAGAAAGGCTTAATGAGCTAATTTGAAGGGTGTATTTTAAATCTGATAACTATCGGATGTCGCAGTTAGTGGCTGGTGGGGACAGCAACAACGGCTTAGCCTCGGTCGGTGTGCCCACCAGACAAAACAAGCAGCGACAATTTGATATTCTTTCAATTTGCTGATGTTCTAATAAGACAAATAAATATGCATACAATATGAAAGTTTTTAAATTTGGCGGGGCTAGTATTAATTCGATTGAGCGGATAAACAATGTTGCAGCTATTATCCGCAGTTATGAGGGAGATAAAATATTTATTATCATTTCTGCCATGGGCAAAACCACCAATGCGTTAGAAAAAGTGACGGAAGCTTTTTTTGCTGGTAACAAGCATGAAGCCCTGCAACTGTTTGAAGAAATAAAAAATGTTCACAATGAATTGGCGGGTAATTTAAATGTGGCAAGAGAAGCAAGTGTGTTGATAAATGATATTTATACAGAAGTTGAATGGCTGCTGCATGATAAACCTGTAAGGGATTTTGATTATTATTATGATCAGATTGTTTGCTGTGGCGAATTGCTGAGTACTGCTATAATAAGCTGTTATTTAAACAGTGTGCAAATCAAAAATACCTGGCTGGATGTAAGAGATATTCTTAGAACGGATGATAATTTCAGGGATGCAGGTATTGACTGGGCATTTACGCAACAAAAAGTGGAAGAAATTGTGTCGCCAGTTTTTAATAATACCAACATCATTTTAACGCAAGGTTTTATTGGTGCCACGGATGAAAATGAAAGTACCACTTTGGGCAGAGAAGGAAGTGATTACAGTGCGGCCATATTTGCCAACATGCTGAATGCAGAAAGCCTGACTATTTGGAAAGATGTGGAAGGTGTAATGAATGCCGACCCCAAAAAATTCAACGATGCAGTTTTCATAAGCCATCTTAGCTTTAACGAGGTAATTGAAATGGCTTATTATGGTGCACAGGTGATACACCCAAAAACGATCAAGCCTTTGGAGAATAAAAATATCCCCTTACATGTTCGATGTTTTTTAAACCCTTCGCTGCCCGGCACTGTCATCAGCGAACAGCCCGTTCACCACTTACCACCCATTATTGTTGTAAAGGAAAATCAGGTATTGATGCAAATGAGCAGTAAAGATTTTTCCTTCATCGGTGAAACTGGTATCAGCAGTTTGTATGAGCTTTTTGCAGCAATAAAAATCAGTCCAAATATTACCCAAAGTGGCGCTATCAGCTTATTTTGCGGCCTTGATGACCGGGCAGAGAAGATTGAAAAACTGGCACTTGCTGCCAGCCAGCTCTTTGAAGTAACGGTTGAAAAAAACATCAGCCTGTTAACTATCCGCCATTACAATGAAGCCATTGTACAACAAATGACGAATGGAAAAGACATTGTACTGGAACAAAAAACCAAAGAAACCATCCAGGTACTGATGAAGAATGTATAGATGTTCAAAAGTTTTTAACAGCCCATTGTATGAAGCAGGCAATTTCAAACCTATATATTTGCAGATCATATTTTTTTATGACTATCCGAAAATAGGTGCACAGAGGCGTAGCCTCAGTTAATATTGTAATGCAGCCTGAGGCTGGAGGTTTCAACCCGTGATGAAATAATAGATAATCAATTAAGAACCGTAGTTTCGGGTAATATAAAAGAGCGTCAACAAATAGTTAAAAACAGGCAGTTGTGATAAAACACACAAGAATATGTGCCGAGCCTATGGCTCTCTGATAGCTTTTTTCTTAAAGCACAACGGATTAAAATCTCCCGCCTCAGGCGGGATTACAAAACAAAAACGAGCCTACGGCTCTACACTAGCTTTTTAATGTAACTGCTCCAGTATAATTGTAGTGAATTACCTGGGTGTACCTAATTGCCGATAGTCATTGTTTTTTGACGGCTGGCTGGTCCATTTAACTTAAAACACAAAAACTTTAAATTCTTACAAATGATAAAAATAATTTCCCTGCTTTTTGTTTTATTTCCGGCAACCAGCTGGATTTTATCTACGCAGGAAGATACTTTGCCAGAAAGCATAAAAAGAGGCGAATCGGTTTACCAGGCTAATTGCGCCAGTTGCCACATGCCCGAAGGAGAAGGGATTGAATCTGTATTTCCTCCAGTGGCAAAAACAGATTATGTAAAAAATGCAAAGCGTGCAATTGGAATTTTATTAGTTGGGCAGGAAGGGGAAATATCCGTAAACGGCAAAACATACAACACGCCAATGGCTGCTTTACCACAACTGACAGACCAGGAAGTAGCAGATGTGCTAAATTTCGTAAGAAACAGCTGGGGCAATAAAAACCCAATAATTAAAGCTGCACAAGTAAAGGCTGAAAGGAAATAGAACAGCTGGAGTCTGGCTGAAATATTGATTAACTATTCACCAAAATATTATATAAAAAACGGGAAAACTTTCAAGAAGTTTTCCCGTTTTTTATAATCGAAATGCCGGCTACACATCCGATAATTTAAATGGTAATTTTCTAATCCGCTTACCGGTTAAATCAAAGATGGCATTGCACAAAGCCGGCGCAAATGGTGGCAGTGCAGGCTCCCCTGCCCCACCTGGTTTTTCTTCGTTGTCCATTATGTGAATATCCATTTCCGGAGTGTCGCTAATTCTTGGCATGCGGTAAGTATCAAAATTTTTCTCAACTGCCTTTCCATCTTCAAAATGGGTTTCATGAATGGCAGCAGCGCCCAAGGCCATTACAATACTTCCTTCAATTTGTGCTTTAACAATATCAGGGTTTACATACCAGCCACAATCCATTACAGCTACTACTTTATCAATAGTTACCTTTCCGTCCGCTTTGCGGCTCACTTTTACTGCTTCTCCAACAATTGATTTAAAACATTCTGTAATGGCAACTCCCCAGCCTTCATTTTTACCACGGGTTTTCCAGCCTGTTTTTTCCTCCAGTTTATCAATTACTGCCTGGTAACGTTCACCCACATGACTTCTTCTGAAATCCAATGGATCTTTACCAGCTTCATGCGCCAGCTCATCAATAAAACTTTCAAAAGCAAATCCATTCGTACTTGAATAAACGGAGCGCCACCACATTACCGGTACTACTGCCTCGGTTGGTATATCTGCAAAACTATAGTTAGGGATAGATTCAAAATAGGCTTCTAAAAACCCCTCTGTAGTGCTGGCGTTGAAAATCTTTTTATTTGCTCCCGGCCATTGGTGATCCATATTCTGACTGGACATCTTAACCTGGAATGCAGCCATTCTGCCATCTTTTAACCCTGCCTTACATCCATAAACAGCGCCGGGTCTAAATGGCCCTTGTGTCATATCATCCTCTCTCGTCCAAACCACCTGCACTGGTGCCTTAATTTCTTTGGAGATTAAAACAGCTTCAGTTGTATAATCAGTAAATGCTTTACGGCCAAAGCCTCCACCTAAAAAAGTCATGTTAACTTTTACATTCTCAACTGGTATTTTTAATTTGTCACTAATGTCTTTTTGAATCCAATCCGGCCCCTGTATTGGTCCCCAAATTTCACATTTATCTTCCTGTACATTTGCAATACAGTTTAATGGTTCCATGCAACTGTGCGATTCGTAAGGAGTTTCATAAACGGCTTCCAATTTTTTTTCTGCCCCATCAAAAGCATAATCAAAATCTCCACCCGTGCGCTGCGACAATGTTTTTTGTGTAAGATTAGCTTTCATGCGATCATATAATTGAGCAGAGTTTACATGTTCAAATCCTTCATCATCCCATTCTACTTTCAACACTTTTCTTGCCTGCATTGCTGCCCACAAAGTATCAGCCACTACAGCAACACCATGCCTTGTTGTAGCAAATACGGGCATTTCAACCTTTATTACATGCTTTACACCAGGGATTGCTTTTGCTGCTGTATCATCAAAACTTTTTATTTTTCCCATAAAGCGTGGATTGCGTTCCACCACTGCGTACAACATGCCCGGCAATTTTTTATCCAGTCCAAATTCAGCCTTGCCATTGGTTTTTAACGGTGTATCCTGTCTTGGCAAAGGCTGACCGATTATGGTATAATTCTTTCTTTCTTTTAAGGCAATATTGGTGGGTGGTTTTAATTTGGCAGCATCTTCTGCAACTTCACCATAGCCGATTTTTTTGCCGGAAGGCCGGTGAAACACTTCGCCGTTTTTTGCATAGCAATCACTTTTATTTACGGCCCATTTATTGGCTGCAGCAGTTATCAGCATCTCTCTTGCGGTAGCGCCTGTAAGCAACAAAGCTTTGTAAGACCCTCTTACAGTTGAGCTGCCCCCTGTTATCTGGCTGCCATATTTACTTTGATCTCCGGTAGCAAAGACAATATTCACTTTATCTAAATCCACTTCCAGTTCTTCGGCAATTACCTGAGGCACAGATTGAAAAGAACCTTGCCCCATTTCTGAACGGTGATTGACCAACGTAACGAGCCCTGTTTTATCAATTGAAATCCAGGAAGTAAGCTCCACGCCAATAACTTCTGCACCTTTTCCGGTTAAAACGGAGGCAGCACCTTTTGCTGCAGCAGGAAAATAAAACCCAATAGTAAAAGCCGCTCCTGTCATAGAAGAAAGGTTAATAAACTTTCTTCTGGAAATATTTTTTGTATTGCTGTTCATTGCAAATAATTTTTTAATGAGAAGATGGATTAGCCATAATTGCTGCAGCCGTTTTAATTGCCTTGCGGATTCTTACATAGGTACCGCACCGGCAGATAACTCCCTGCATGGCGGTATCAATATCTTTATCCGTTGGATTAGGATTTTTTTTAAGCAAGGCAGTTGCAGCCATTATTTGCCCGCTTTGGCAATAGCCGCATTGAGGTACCTGTTCCTGAATCCATGCTTGTTGCACCGGGTGGGTGTTATCTTCCGGCAGACCTTCAATAGTGGTTATTTGCTGGTTAACCGCAGCAGAAACAGGGATGGAGCATGCTCGTACCGGGTTGCCATTTAAATGCACCGTACAAGCGCCGCATTGTGCAATGCCACAGCCGTATTTGGTTCCGGTAAGGTTAGCCAAATCACGAATGGCCCATAACAGCGGCATCTTAGGATCCGCTTCTATGTTGTAAATTTTTTTGTTGATGGTAAGTTTGTAGGCAGCCATAATGGAGATTTTAGGAATAGCAAATTACAATAATCCTCTTTTAAAATAAAAAATTTATTATCAACTTAATTTTAAAACAATAAACAGGTAATTTCATTGTACAGACATGAAAGAAATAAAAAATATTATAGGCGCCTACTACAAATCCGTGGAGCAAGGAAGGCAAACGGCATTGGCAACAGTCGTTCACCTGGAGGGATCTTCTTACCGAAGACCGGGGGCAAGAATGCTGATTACAGATAATGGTCAACTTACCGGTGCAATCAGCGGTGGTTGCCTGGAGGGTGATGCTTTGCGAAAGGCATTACTGGCAATGGCCGAACAAAAACCGATGTTGGTTACCTACGACACTATGGATGATGATGATGCCAAGTTTGGTGTGGGCCTGGGTTGTAATGGAATTATTCAGGTTTTGATTGAACCTATTGATGCAGATCAACCCAACAATCCCATTCAGTTGCTGGAAGAAATAGTTGCAAAAAGACAGCAGGCTGTATTGGTTACCCTTTTTTCGTTACAACAAAAAAAAGATATACACCTGGGAACCTGCATTTTATTAAAAGAGGATGGCGTCCTTGTTGAAAAAAACAATGACTTAGAATTGAAAGACATTTTACTGGCTGATGCAACGTTAGCGATGGAAAATAAACAATCTGTTTTTAAAAATTATGTTACTCCCAAAAAAGATGTTACCGCTTTTATTGAAATGATTCAACCTGCATTATCATTAATCGTTATTGGTGCTGGTAATGATGTGATACCATTAACTCAAATGGCCGACATTCTTGGTTGGGAAACTACTGTCATTGATGGCCGTGCGGCCAATGCCAATAAAGATAGATTTGAAACTGCCTGCAAAATAATTGTGGCGAAACCAGAAAACGTTTTATCTCAAATTAACATTGACAGACAGACCGTTTTTTTGCTGATGACACACAATTACAATTACGACAAGGCCATGCTGAAAGAACTGGTACAAAAAGACATTGTATTTATTGGTATGCTAGGCCCCATAAAAAAACTGGAAAGAATATTAAATGAATTTAAAGAGGAAGGCCTGGAACTGAGTGAGCAACAAAAAGCCATTATTCACAGTCCGGTTGGGCTTGATATTGGAGCAGAGACTCCAGAAGAAATTGCTTTGTCGATAGTAGCAGAAATTAAAGCAACGCTTGCTAATAAGAAGGGGAAACCATTGAAGGAGTTTTCAACAACCATCCATTCCCGGGAGGATACCATTATTGAGGAAGTAAGATTAACTTCGACCTCTTAAAATCATGTACAATTATTTCCGGAGATAACCATATTAAACTTACTTGTGGCATTATTTTGCTGGCGGCTGGCGCTTCATCGAGGTTGGGCAAGCCAAAACAATTATTGTGCTACAAGGGAACTACCCTGCTGAAACATGCGGTGCAGTTGGCGGTGGAGGCAGCATTAAACCCAATAGTAGTAGTACTGGGTTCAAATGCAGGTTTGCTGGGTAAAGAAATAGAAGACAGCAAGGCAATCATCGTAATCAATGAAGCATGGGAGGAAGGAATGGCATTCTCTATAAGAACCGGGCTACAAAAAATACTGCAAATTGATCCGACTATAAATACAGTGATCGTTATGGTATGCGATCAGCCCTATGTTTCTGTAAAATTATTACAGGATTTAATCGCCAAACATATTGAAACCGGTAAGCCAATTATAGCCAGTAATTATAAAAACAATTTAGGTACACCAGCATTATTTCATAAAAGTATTTTTAGCGAATTGATGCAACTTAGGGGAGATACCGGTGCAAAAAAAATATTAAAAAATCATCTGGAATGGGTGGCTGCTATTGATTTCCCGATGGGAGAAATTGATATTGATACGGAGAATGATTATAAAGCTTTACTGCAACATAATTAAAGTAAGCATTGAAAAAATTGTTTAGAAAAGCTGAAAAAGTACAAGTGCGTGACTCCCGAAAAAAATCGGGACAGGCCAACGATGATGATTAAAGATTTTATGCTGGTTACCAAAAAAAATAATATTGTCCAACTAAGTACCTGCATGACCTCACCCCAACCCCTCTCCAAGGGAGAGGGGCTAGAACCCTAAACCAGCAAGCGTTTTAGTGTTATGGAGAATTTTAATGGGACAGAAGTTAAAAATTATTAAATGATTATAGATTCTTTTAACAGAACACACACTTATTTACGGATATCGCTTACCGATAACTGCAACCTGCGGTGTTTTTACTGCATGCCGGAGGAGGAATATGAATTTTCTGCCGCATCAAAACTGATGCAGGTGGATGAGATCTTTGCATTGGCGAAAATATTTGTTGCAGAAGGAGTAAATAAAATAAGACTTACCGGCGGCGAACCATTGGTAAGAAAGGATGCTGATAAAATTATTTTAGCACTGTCCAAATTACCGGTGTCACTTACCCTTACCACCAATGCTACAAGGCTCCACAATTTTGTAGATGTGTTGATGGAGGCAAATGTGCACTCGCTTAATATCAGTCTTGATACTTTGCAGCCAGATAAATTTTTACTGCTCACCCGGCGTGACCAATTTAAAGAGGTGTTTGATAATATTGAGCTGATGCTGCGGAACAACTTTCATGTAAAAATAAATGTGGTGGTGATGAAGGGGCTGAACGATGTGGAGATCAATGATTTTATTGAATGGACAAAAGACACGCCAGTGCATGTGCGCTTTATTGAATTTATGCCATTTAGCGGTAACAAATGGACCAGCAATAAAGTGTTTACCTGGCAGCAAATACTGGAGGTGGTTGAATCAAAATATACTGTTACCCGCTTGCAGGATGACAAACATGACACAGCAAAAAAATATACCGTTCCGGGACATAAAGGAACTTTTGCCGTTATAAGCACCATGAGTGCGCCATTTTGCGAAGGCTGCAACCGCATGCGCTTAACGGCTGATGGCAAAATGAAAAACTGTTTGTTCTCCAAAGAAGAAACAGATTTATTAACCGCTTTAAGAAAGGGTGAAAATGTATTACCGCTGATACAGCAAAGTATTGGCAGCAAGGCCAAAGAATTAGGTGGACAGTTTACCAGTGATTTTGAGCATTTGCATGCAGAGGAAATCCATAACCGCAGTATGATTACTATTGGCGGTTAAACCTATTTTAAAACCCACTTTATAGATCCCAGCAAAATGATTTCAGTAGCAGCAGCAAAATTAATTATACAGGAAAACAGTATCCCATTGCAGCCTAAGGCAGTTGCACTGCAAGATGCCGGCGGAATGGCCCTTGCTGCTGATATTTTTTCAACCCTTGATATACCTGCTTTCAACCAATCATCGGTAGATGGCTATGCATTTTCATTTGAAGGATGGCAACAATATCAATTGCTTAAAATTGATGGAGAAATGGCTGCAGGTGATGCATCAACCAACACATTATTACCACAACATGCTATCCGGATATTTACCGGGGCGGCTGTACCGGATGGTGCAGACAGCATTGTGATGCAGGAAAAAATTTCCATTGAAAATGGCATGCTGAAAATTGATGATGCCAAGTTGAAACAAGGTGGTAATCTTCGTCCAAGGGGTTCAGAAATTAAAGGAGGTGAACTGGCTTTGGAAATGGGTACCATCCTCTCCCCTGCTGCCATTGGCTATTTAGCCGGTTTCGGTATTGATAAAGTGTTAGTGTTTCCCAAACCTGTTATCAGCATCATTGTTACCGGTAAAGAATTACAGCAACCCGGCAAACCATTGACATATGGACAAGTATACGAATCGAACTCCTATACTTTATCTGCTGCCTTACAACAACTAGGTTTAACCAATGTAAAAATATATCGGGCAGATGACGACCTGGAAATACTAACAGGCATTTTACAGGAAGCGTTATTAAAAAGTGATGTTGTGCTGCTAACCGGCGGCATCAGCGTAGGTGATTATGATTTTGTGTTGCAGGCAGCAACCGATTGTGGAATAACCAAACGCTTTCATCGCATAAAGCAACGCCCCGGAAAGCCGATGTATTTTGGTACCAAAAACAACCAGCTGGTATTTGGTTTACCTGGTAATCCATCTTCGGTATTAACTTGTTTTTATGAGTATGTGATACCTGCTTTGCAACGACTTAGCTGCACCAAAAAAGGGATAGAATCATTGGTAGTTCCTTTAGGTAAATCTATCAGTAAACCTACAGGACTAACTTGTTTTTTAAAAGGTATGTTCGATGGTAAAACTGCCACTGCATTGGGTGCACAGGAAAGCTATCGCCTTAGTTCTTTTGCCAAAGCCAATTGCCTCATTATGGTAGATGAGTCAACTGAAAACCTTTCTGAAGGAGATATGGTGGAAATTCATCTCTTACCATTTTAAAAGCTTAAAAGGTTTAGTTGTTTAGGTGGTTAGGGGTTTAGCATCATCCCTTTAAAATAGTCTATAGAATTAGACATTTTAGTAGGAAATCACGGCTGGATGTGGCCTTGAATAAAAAGTGCTAGAAATTTTCCACATCAGCCGTTAAGAAATCAAGGCTGTTTGAGCCAGCACAATCTTTAAATTATTTAACTCTTGCGGCGAGTTCCTTGATTTTAGGTTGATGTGGAAAATTTCACCTGTCCCGAAAGTCGGGAGCCTTTTTATTCACAGCCTTGATCTTTTTTGTTACTTTTTGCATCAACCTGTCCCGAAAAAATCGGGAGGCAAAAAAGTAAATAGAGTCTAACTGAATACCGACAGGACTTTGCTAACTAAGTACTTATAGCTAACAAGTTATAACCGATTTGAATGATAGAAAATATTTACCTTTTTTACGGACTGCTTTTTTTAATTGCATTTTTATATGCCTCCGTTGGGCATGGAGGTGCAAGCGGTTATCTTGCACTAATGGCCATTTACGGCATTGCACCGGAAGTGATGAAACCCACGGCCCTGCTGTTGAATTTGTTTGTTTCACTTACAGCCTTTATTCAATTTTACAGGGGCAAACATTTTATCCTGAAAATATTTTTACCATTGGCACTTGCCTCCATACCGCTCGCTTTTATAGGGGGCAGCATTGCTTTGGATGCCTTTATCTATAAAAAAATATTGGGGGTGCTGTTACTGATTCCGGTAATCCGTTTTTTATTTTTTGCCAATACGCCTGCTGAAGAATTAAAACAACCCAATATTGTTTTATCTATAATTATTGGTGCAACTATTGGATTTTTATCTGGGTTAATTGGCATTGGTGGCGGTATAATTTTATCACCCATTTTATTGTTTTTAAAATGGACCGATCAAAAACAAACGGCTGCCATCAGTGCTTTGTTTATTTTTGTAAATTCAATGTCGGGGTTAGCCGGGCAAATTACCAAAGGAATACAATTTAACACTAACATGATTTGGTATGTGGCAATTGCATTTATTGGCGGATTATTAGGTGCCTATTTTGGTGCATTGCGGTTTAAACAAACCATCTTAAAAAATATGCTGGCCGTTGTTTTGTTACTGGCCGCTTTTAAATTATTATTTACACATGCGTAAAAATGCAGTTTAGCAGTTTAGAAGTTTAGGCGTTTAGACGTTTTGTTTAAGCCGTTTAGGCGTTTAGTCGTTTGTTGGTTATTAATTGACTATATGCATTTCGGTGCGAAGAGGCGTAGCGTTGATTATTATAGTAATCCCGCTTGAGGCGGAAGGTTTCAATCCATTTATGATTTAACAGATAATCTAATGAGAACCTTAGGTTCGGTGCATATAAAAGAGTGGCAATAAATAGATAAAAACAGACAGTTGTAATTAATTATACAAGAATATGTACCGAGCCTACGGCTCTCTAAAACCAGGTTTTTTGTAACAACGGATTAAAATCCGTTGTTACAAAACAGAAACGAGCGTACGGCTCTACAATGGGTTTCTAATGTAGCTGCACTAGTATAATTATCGTGAATTATCTGGTTGCAACTAATTACGTTAAGTCGTTTTTTTGTTTATTAATGTTTGGTTAGGTAGTCGTCTATCTAAACTTCTAAACCCTAAACAATGTCAACTGAATGATTTTAGACAACTTAATTACTAAACCAATAATAAACCCCTAAATTTAAATGAACGAATGAATTTAAAGGACTTAATTACTAAACAATTAATATAAATAAACGCCTTACCGCCTAAACGGCAGTAATAATTATTATGCAACTAACTATTTTATTTTTCGGGCAACTAACGGACATTACCGGTGAGGCATCTATACAGTTGGAAGACATTGCAGATACAGCTGCTTTAGCGATACTATTGCATCAAAAATTTCCTGCATTGGCAAATTCAAAATATGCAATTGCAGTTGATAAAAAAGTAATAAACAGCAACACAATACTCACCCAAAATTGCACCGTAGCTTTGTTACCCCCATTTTCAGGAGGATAAAAAATGAATACCAATTTTACATACGAAAGATACCAACGCCAGATAATTCTAAAAGAATTTGGCATGGCTGGTCAGCAAAAATTGACTGCTGCAAAAGTGCTGGTAATTGGTGCAGGGGGACTTGGCTGTCCGGCCCTGCAATACCTTGTTGCAGCGGGTATTGGCACTATTGGCATTGTAGATGATGATGTTGTTTCGTTAAGTAACCTCCACAGGCAGGTTCTCTACACTGTACAAGATATTGGTAAGCCGAAATCAATAAATGCAGAAGAAAAACTGCAACAGTTAAATCCTGAAATAAGTATCATTGCTTACAACGAAAGACTCACCACAAAAAATGCATTAACCATCATTGGCAGTTTTGATATCATCATTGATGGTACCGATAATTTTGCATCCCGGTATTTAATAAATGATGCCTGTGTGCTGATGAACAAGCCATTGGTTTTTGGAGCTGTGTCACAATTTGAAGGACAGCTTGCTATTTTTAATTACCAGGGTAATGATGAAAGCACGCCGGTAAATTACCGGGATTTGTTTCCTGTACCACCCAAAGATGATGAAGTACTCAATTGTGCAGAAGCAGGCGTACTAGGCGTTTTACCTGGAATCATCGGCACGATGATGGCGAGCGAAACCATCAAGTTGATTACAGGCATCGGCAAGCCACTGATAGATTCGCTCTTAACTTACAATGCATTAAATAACCAGGTTTTCCAGGTCGCTTTATCTTCTAATCCGGCAACAACTTTGTTGCTACCAAAAGATGAAGAAGCGTTTAAAGAGATGGATTATGTATTTCTTTGTTCTGCATCTTTTCTACCTTTTGAAATAGATGTTGACAGTTTTAATAATTTAATAGCAACTTCAAAAGTGGATATAATTGATGTGAGAGAATCAGGAGAATTACCGAAGATCAAAGAATTTAATTACATGCAAATCCCCTTGTCAATATTCGTAGAAAATATCCCGCTGATTGAAAATGAAACGGTCATTTTATTTTGTCAATCCGGAAAAAGAAGCAAGCAAGCCGCTCAATCTTTAATTGAAAGAATGGCAACATCAAAAAAAATATTCAGCCTAAAGGGAGGCATTATTAACTGGCTGAATCATTATCAAAATCAACAACAATGAAAGAACATAAACCAAAAAACATATTTGTACAAGGGCCGGTTGCCGCTTCATTTATTGGAGACAGTATTCAAAAACACAGCAGCAATACTGCCATTGGTGGTCACAGTATTTTCCTGGGACAGGTAAGGGCAGATGTAATAGAGGAAAAGAAAGTAATAGCCATCGAATACACCGCTTTTGAGGAAATGGCGCTGGAAAAAATGCATACCATCAGGGAAACAATTTTTGAAAAATACCCGCTCACCTGCATGCACGTATACCATAGTTTAGGGAAAGTGGCGGCAGGAGAAATTTCTCTTTTTGTATTTACTTCATCTGCCCATCGCAAAGCCTGTATTGCTGCCTGTGAAGAAACGGTAGAAAGAATTAAAGCAGAACTGCCCATCTGGGGCAAAGAACTATTTGACAACGAAACCAATCAATGGAAAGAGAATAAATAACCATTACTGGTTTGTTATTTAGGTCTTCATCTAAATTGCTATACCCTCTAAACATAAATGAGATTATGATTTTAACAACACTTAATTACTAAACTATTAATATGGTTAACATCACCCATAAACAAAACAGCCTGCGACAGGCCATTGCTTCAGCCACTGTTACTGTCTCCAGTCAGGGCACCATTGATGCCATCGAAAACAGGCTTGTACCCAAGGGAGATGTGTTTGAATTTTCAAGAGCTGCCGGTTTACTGGCAGTAAAAAAAACCAGCGATGTAATTCCCGATTGTCATCCGTTGCCGGTTGAATATACTGCCATCACCCACCGTATTGAAGGACTCAATATTATCATCAATGTGGAAGTGCATACCATTTACAAAACCGGTGTGGAAGTAGAAGCCATGCATGGCGCAGCTGTAACGGCGCTCACGATGTATGACATGTTGAAGCCGATAGACAAAGGAATTGAAATATCCAACATAAAATTAGACAGTAAGAAGGGCGGTAAAACCGATTTTAAAAACATCCATGCAGATAATTTAATGTGTGCGGTAATTGTCTGTTCAGACAGTGTAGCAGCAGGCAACAACCTTGACAGCTCCGGAAAATTGATTGTTGAAAAATTACAACAGCATCATTTATCTGCCAATAAATATGAAATTATTCCTGATGATTTTGCAACCATACAGGCCAAGGCAACGGAATTAAGTGAAGCAGGTTTTCAACTCGTACTCTTTACCGGCGGCACCGGACTTTCTCCCAGGGATGTAACGCCGGATGCCATTGCACCGATGTTAGACCGGGAAATACCCGGCATTATGGAAGCTGCCCGAAACTATGGCCAGCAAAGAACTCCATACGCCATGCTATCAAGAGGCGTAGCTGGTTTTATTAAAAACACCTTGATCATTACATTACCCGGCTCACCAAAAGGCGTGGCGGAAACTATGGATGCCTTGTTTCCTTATGTACTGCATGTTTTTAAAGTAGCGGAAGGTATGAGGCATTGAGGTTTTGAAAATATTATTCTATAAATTTCGATCCAATATTTCTTTGTCAATCCATTTACGTTGATGCTTTTTATTTTAATCGGTCTTTGTGTAAATACTAATACAACTGTAGTTCTAAAATCAACTTTAAAGTTTTTCTATTTAGCAAGTGGATGAAACCAGGTAGCAAAAGTAAATTTAGAATTTAGCCAATCACCCCCATGCCTTTCTTAAAAACCTTAACCAATTACCCTGCAGTATATTTTCAATATCCATTGCAGTATATCCTTTTGCCAAAAACATTGCTGGAAGCTTTTGCAAATCAGCAATCGTATCAAGGTCAAACGGTGATTGTTCTTTACCAAATGCGCCATCCAAATCTGTACCCATACCAACATGCAAGGTATTACCCGCCAACTGACAAATATGATCTATATGATCAATGATTTGATTCAACCCACAATTCATTTGTTTTGGATTTGATACTCCTCGTTGCCAGTGAGGTACTAGCATCCAGGCATCAAAAGCAGCACCAATTACTGCACCTTTTTGTATCAATATGCGTAACTGTTCATCACTAAACTGGCGGTTATGATTTACCAACGCCCTGCAATTATTATGACTTGCCCATATTGGTCCGCCATACAATTCCATGGCATCCCAGAAAGCATCATCACACAAATGGGTGGCATCTAATATCATCCCGAATTGCTGCATTTCTTTTAATAATGCTTTGCCATCAGCATTTAATTTACCTGTTGCATCGGTACCGTTGGCATACCTGCCCGGTCCATAGTGGGCGGGGCCTATAGCACGAAGTCCGTTGCTGTAGGCAATATGTAAATGATCCAGTGTTACCAATGAATCAGCACCTTCCAGGCTTAGGATATAGCCAATGGGTTTGGTGGTATTATCGCCGGTATTATTCCATAAAAGCACGTGCTGTTCAAGAGAGGTAATATCTTTTATTATAACCATTTCACCCGCCGCTTCCATGGCTTTATACCAGGCTAATTGCCCCTGTGTTTGTGCCCATGCCTGCTCTGCAGAATGCCAGCCGGGCAATTTATTATCCGGTGCTGCATATCTTGCAATCTGCGTAGCAACTACAAGTCCGATATTTCCTTTTCTAAGTTCGGGAAAAGATACAGTGCCATTACTCCGGTCGGGTTTATCCGTAAGTCCGGCTTCCCGTTGCCGGATGGTTTGGATAGGTTGCCGCAAGTCACGGTTCCACTCCATGGCATTCATACTAAGATCGAGATGAGCATCTATTGTAAACATGTATTGTAAATTAAAATTGTTATCTGACTAAGTGTTTGAAACCCCAGCTATATCTGCATGACCTCACCCCAACCCCCCTCCGAAGGAACTGGGATCCCTGTACCTTGTAAGACCTCACTCCAAGCCCCTCTCCGAAGGAACTGCGATCGCTGTACCTTGTAAGACCTCACCCCCAGCCCCTCTCCAAAGGCAGAGGGGAGCTTGAAACTGATACCTCAAAGCTCTTTTCCTTTGACAATAGTAGTCTCGACTTTCTTGTCGGCTTATTTAGACTCATCTTTGCATTTTCCATTTCTATTCCGCAAAACATCAGTGTACTTATATTACACTCCGAAGCCCGCCCGGCCAAGCCCCGCCGGAATGCATCTCTCGGGCTGGCGTTCGGACGGGGACAGGGGCTAAAACCCTTAACTCGTAAAGTTTTTAGCGTTATGGCCAAATTTTAGTTGGCCAATATTGTAAATTAAATATTAATCGATCGGTCTCTTGCTACTACTTTCCAGGTGGTCGTTATTATTTGTTGTTGGGCAACCTGCACCCTTTCATACAATGCAACTGTAGGACAAATGTGCCAGGGTATTGCATACAATACATCACCCGGTTTTACTTGATGTGGCGCAGCAGATTTTACCAACATATGTTCCTCACTCTGGCCAATGATGGTAAGCCCGCTTGCATTCAGAAAGTGAACCCTTGGCTGTGGATTTTCTGCCGCTACAGATTTATGGCCCAGATCAAGGCAGAAAGTAACATCATCAATTATGCTGATGACCCTTGTGATGAGTACTGCAGCACATACAAAATCCTGGTCCGGAAAATTGGTGGAATAACCCCAGTCCCAAAACACAAAAGTACCGGGACTGCATTCAACATTTTTTCGTTTGGCATACATTGGAAAGGAAGGTGAACCTCCCACAACAAAAATCAATGGGATTGATAAAAGAGTTTTAATTTGATCTGCCACGAGCAATAATTTTCCAAAAGCTGCATCAGTATTTTGTTGTCGAAGTACAATATCTGTGTCGGTAACATGACCATCATACACATGAATGCCTTTCAATTCCAGATGTTTGTGTTGTGAGATAATATTCGCCAAATCCGCAGCAGCAGGAGGTTGTATCCCTGTGCGGTTCATACCGACATTCAGATCTATAAAAATACTGGCCGTTAAATCAACTGCTCCAAACATTGTGTTAATGGTATCAGCTATTGTTGCATCATCTACCAAACAACTAAATTTAGTTGCAGGATAATGCTGCACCAACTCTAAAAACCGCTTTATTTTTGGCCCAACCGGTTGATAGGCCAGCAACACATCAGGGGCATTTATCAACGCCAGCATTTCTGCTTCAGCAATGGTCGCACATTTAAATTTAGTGATGCCGGCCGCTAACATCAGGCTGCATACTTCGCTTGTTTTATTGGTTTTTACATGTGGCCTTAAGCAAGAAACATCGTTCACCATTTTAATGGCCAACTCAATGTTCTGCCTAACCCTTTCTTCATACAAAATAAGTGCAGGCGAATCTATGGTTTCAATGTTTTTTATCTCGTACCAGCTCATCAAAAAAATATTTAAAATACAATCAGGGATGCAATTCAAACAATGCCTCAATCTCCACCGGGATATTACCAGGTAGAGAACCCATGCCCACAGTGCTTCTTACGCCAACACCTTTTTCATCACCCCAAATTTTTGCAAACAATTCACTACAACCATTAATGATAAAAGGATGATTTTCAAACTCAGTTACACAGCCTACCATGCCCAATACTTTTATAACTCTTTTTACTTTATCCAGCGAACCAAGTGTTACTTTTAAAGTAGCCAATATTGCAAGACCAACCTGTTGTGCAGCCTGTTTCCCTTCTTCATCATTCATGTCAAAACCAATACGGCCTCTAATTAATGTTCCATCAGTTTTAACCGGTCCGTGGCCGGAAACATAACAATGGTTACCATCTACCAGGCAGGGTTTATATACACCTACGGGCTTGGGTGCAGGAGGAAGGCTAAGCCCCAATGCTGCAAAATTTTCTTCAGGTGTCATTTGTTGTTATTTTATAAAACTATAAATAATGAAGACACCTATCAGCCCAACAATAGAAACAATTGTTTCCATCACAGACCAGGTTTTTAGGGTGTCTTTAAAAGATAAATTAAAATACTCTTTAAACATCCAGAAGCCGGGATCATTCACATGCGAAAACATCAGGCTGCCGGCACCCGTTGCCAATACCATCAGGTTAGGATCTATTCCGGATGTTGCTATCATCGGCGCAATAATACCAGCGGTAGTAAGTCCGGCCACGGTTGCGGAACCAAGCGCCACCCGAATAATCGCACTAATACCCCATGCAGCCAATAAAGGATGTATTGTCATTTGCATTAAATTTCCGGCAATTACTGTACTGGTGCCGGTTTGGGTAAGCACTTCTTTTAAAGCCCCTGCTCCGCCGATGATAAATAAAATCAACGCAATATCTTTTACGCCTTCACCAATAACTGTCATCACTTCTTTAGTCTTTTTACCTCTTTTTATTCCCAACATATAAATGGCATAAAATACTGCAATTAGCATAGCAATAACCGGTTCACCCATTGCCAGTATTACTTTTGTAAATATATTTTCCTGGTGAATAAATAAGCGGACAATCGTTGCAATACTTATCAGCAACACAGGTAAAAAAGAAGCTACAATGCTATTGAAAAGACTGGGTAAATCTTCCTCCGGCAAAGGCTTTGCAGCAAAGGCTTCCAAAGGTTGGGCAGTAAATTTTTTTAAGGTTTGTGCAAACAACGGACCACCAATTAAAATGGCCGGAATGGCAATGAGCAAACCATAAAATAAGGTGATGCCCATATCTGCATGGTACTGTGCCACCAATGCCGTTGGCGAAGGATGCGGCGGAAGATAACCATGGGTAACAGACAAAGCAGCCAGCATCGGCAGTCCGATGTAAACTGCGGATATATTGTATTTGTAAGAAATGGTGATAATTAGCGGAACCAGCAAAACAAAACCAACTCCATAAAAAAGTGGAATACCAATCAGGAAGGCGGTCAGCACCAACGCCCACAGCAAATATTTTTGTCCAAATGCTTTTACCAGGCTGGTAGCAATTTGCTGGGCTGCACCGCTTGTTGCAATCAGTTTACCCAACATAGCACCAAGACCAAGTATGATAGTAAGCGAACCGAGCAAATCACCCATGCCTTTTTGAATGGCTGAAACGGTGTGGGAAATATCCATTCCGTTGGCAACGCCAATTAATAAACTAACCAAAATAAAAGCCAGGAATGCATTCAGGTGAAACCGTGCGATCAGCAGGATTAACAACAGGATTCCAGCTAGCAAAATAATAATTGGCATTCGTTGTAATTGGTTAGCAGTTATCAATTCTCCGGCTTTAAATGAATGCCATAAACTGATGGGTTATAAATGTTTAAAGCTAATTTGTTTTTATATACCGGTAGTTGAGGTTTACAATGGCCGTCAACAAGATTTATTAAGAAAGTTTATTGTAAAATACTACTGCTTTCTTATATAAAAATATCACGTTTTAATTTTACTTGCTTTATAAATTGTAACCAGCTCATTTATTAATAGTGCTGTTAACATGCCCAATACAAAAATTGAAACAAACTGGATTGCCCGAATATTTTCATTCTCCTTTAACCTGTTGAAATTATTTAGCGCTAGCAGCAGTACAATGATAATTCCAAGTAATTTTCTGTTTTTCATTTTTCATTTTTAAGTAGAGATGAAAGAAGTTTTTTACTGTTACATTTTTAAAGTTAAAATTAATGAAATAGAACTTATTGAAAATTAAATCCTTGTTGCCTGCTGGTAGTTTGCTGGTGACCGTCAACAGCAAGCCCATTAATCGTAAAGAGATTTTCCAATATAAACAGCTTTAAATAATAGTTCTATTGATTTAATTTTTCTTAACCTTATTAGCTATGTGTTATTATTGTATTCCTCATCGACACAGTATAATTGCCGCTAATTTAAAAGGGATTCAATTTTATTGTATAATAATTATCGCTGCTACCCCAGCGTAGATTAACTCCTGTAGCCTATAAAATATTTTTTAGTCTTAAATGTTGCAGCAGCATAATCGTTTTACCGTCTTTAATTTCGCCGGTTTCAATCATTTGTAAGGCTTTCTCAAAAAGAATTTCCAGTACTTCAATGCTTTCTTGCTCATGCTCAAGTCCGCCGCCATCATTAACTTTCATGGTACTGGAATATTCCGCTATAAAAAAATACAGCATTTCAGTTACAGAGCCTGGCGACATATAGGCTTCAAATATCTTTTTAACGTACGAAATTTTATACCCTGTTTCTTCCTCCGTTTCCCGCAAAATACATTCTTCAGCCTTGTCCTTATCTAAAAGACCAGCACAGCTCTCAATTAACATTCCGTTATCATTGCCGTTTATATAAGTAGGCAGCCGGAACTGCCGGGTAAGAATAACCGATTTTGTATCGATATTATACAATAAAATGGTAGCGCCATTGCCCCTGTCATATGCCTCCCGGCTATGGGTTTGCCAGGCTCCATCCTTCATTAAATAGTCGTAGGTTATTTTTCGGAGCGTATACCAATTGTCAGATAGTATCTCCGTCTTCTGAATTTTAATGTTGCTGTTCTGCATCTGGAATGTCATTTATATTAAAATAAACTTTTAAATCTTTTTCTGTGGCCACTCTAGTGCCGATTGAACTTTTAAGGTAGTCCAATGGGTATGTCCGAAAGCCAGCCCACAATGGCTTTGCATGAATTTCAGCATACACACATTGGCTCAAAAATGAAATTCAGTTTGGTATACCATCCGCATCGGCACCTTTAAAAACACCTTCAATCCTCGGTATTGCATCACATTTTTCCAGGAGACTGTGCGCAACGGAGTATTGAATTTACTGCGAGGCTTCATCACCGGGTTTTGTTGAGCCGGCAAGTTGAATGAGTGGTAAGGGTACCCTTTTACCAATCATTGGAATATGACCTTTTCTGCACAATGGTAAGGCAACTGATTCGAGCCTGCTAAAATTTTGCTGCATTAATTGAGTATCGTCATTTGTGCCACTTCTGTAGGGCCCCGCAATAATTATCATCATAATTTTAAAATAGTTCTATTTGCAAAAATTAGCTGTCCGCATATTTTTAAAAACCTTTTTTACAGGAGCGGTAAAAGAAAGCAGGCTATATAAAACTGCGAAAGCAGTAAAACAATTAATTAATTTTGAAAAAGTACACCGTTGTTTACATAATAATGAAACGCTGTGCCGCCACTAAAAGCCCAGTTGTTGGCATCAAAACTTCCATTGCCTGTAAGGCTTCCGGTAATTTTGTATGCCTTTACAGCCAATGCACTTCGGTTCCAGGTGAGTGGTGATAGGTTTACACAGGTTTCGGCGCCAAGGTTTTCATTTTGTAAAAAATAAGCCTGGTTAATTCCATATACTTTTCCTGCTCCTGCCTGGTCTATACAAACTGCAGTTTGTTCATCAATGCCAATGCCTTTAATATTGCCATAATTAAAATCCTTCATCATTCTTGCAAGAAATGTTATGTGCCTGCCCTGACGGTCACGTTGTGAATAATGAGAATCAGTGATGGTATTTTGCAGTAAGGAAGATGCAATAAAATCATTTTGTGCCAATGTAACATTTACATTATATGGATTGCTTAATGTTTGGGCGGATGTAACGCTTACACCTGTTTGTGCTGAGTAATAAACGCTACCCATAATTGCAAGCCCGGCACTGGTGCCACCTACTGTTACTTTTTTTGTATTGATTAAATAATTGATAGCATCTTCAGTGGCAGAATTTTTCCAGTAATTTACATAATTCCATTGATCGCCTCCTGCTATAAAAAGCACTTCTGCATTGCGGATTTTTTGAGTTACACTGGCAAGATTGGCTTTAACCCTGCTATCGATAATAATGGTTTCCACAGAGTTAACAGCAGTCATATTGTACATATAATTATTGTACCCATTAGAACCTGTTGAACGTATCACCACCACATCGCCACCTGCGGCCTTTTGTAAAAACCACTTAATGGCTGCATCTACATCTGTACCTCCGCCCATCAGTATTAAGCCACCTGTAGCATTGGTTGTAACATCGGCTGCATCACCTGTTAAATAGGTTACAACTCTGGTAGCAGGTTTTAAAGCAGTATTATCTTTCTTCAATGATTCATTAATGCTATCAGGAAGGATTGTGTTCCTTTTTGAGCAACCAAAAAAGAATGTAGTTGATACAAAAATTACAAACAGTGATGCTAATTCTTTTTTCATAAATAAAAATTTATTAAGTTAATGATAAACCAAATATATGTTTTATCATTTACACAGTAATTGTATAATTGTGTACTAATTTTATTTTATTATTTTAACTTAGCTCTGTAACTAAAAATTAGCCTTTTAGCCGTTTTAACTTTCTATAATTATATTTGGCAAACTAATTGCCTCTTTCACCAACATAACCAACTAAAAGTATATGAAAAGAAAAATGTTACAGTTTAAAAAGACAGGTCTGGCAATTATTTCATCGACCCTATTATTAATATCTGCCGATGCTGTTTCTCAAAAAAGCAGCCATGATGTTATGCCTGGATCTGGTTCTAAAAAAACTATCAAACAAGGTTTGCCAGCTATAAATAAGAGCCGTAACGACTCAACAGATGAGATTGGTGCTTACACCACAAGGCGCAGTCAATTACCACCCGGACAAGTCAAGAAAATTAACGGTGGCGATGCTAAAGATTATGCTCCCGGCCAAATGAAGAAGCAATATAAAAAAGATGGTAAACACAGACATTACAAAAAGCATTGGGACAAAAAACGTGGTAAAGACATTAAAAAGGAAAATAAAAAAAATGACGATTAAAACAGCAATAACTTAGTAATTCAAATAAAAAATCCTGTAAAATGTTTACGGGATTTTTTATTTGAATATTGATGCCATTATCCCTGCCTGCTGGCAGGCCCTAAAGCGTAGTTAAAGTACTAAACCCGATGGCTTCAGCAAATACTGTAAAATGTTTAAGATTGTGGCTTGCGAAAATTTTGGATACAGCCCTTAAAAGAAATAACCAATTCATAGATTACCAAAACCTGTTGTTCCATTTTTATCATAGCCATCACAATACACACCGATCCCTAAATTTTGACTGGTTGAATAATCTGCTCCAAAAGAATATGCTATAGAAGTAATACTAATACCGGTGTTGGAAATAAAGCCAGCCTTAATTTTTTGCACCCAAATAGAATTGATTGGCCGGATAAAACCTTAATCCAACTCTCACAGGAATAGTGCTGGTTACAGGCTCCCCATTTTTCCAAACAGTCAATCTATTGCCAACAGCCGGTACAAGTGCAAATAAATTTATTCTATTCGAATACAATCAGCAGCTGTTCTGGCTTTTTTTCGCAATTCGTTTATATCAGTTTCAACAGTATCATGTACAAGGGCAACAGCCATTCTGCGGTAAGGCCTGGTGGTAGGTTTACCAAAAATGCGCAGATCTGTATTGGCTTGTTCTAAAGCTTTTTCTACACCAGTTATAGAAAATTTGTCTGCTGATTTATTCGCCAATACGACTGCACTGGCGCCTGCCCGCATTAATTGAATTGATGGAATGGGCAAGCCCAAAATAGCCCGTGCATGCAATTCAAACTGAGATAAATTTTGTGTGCCAGCTAAGGTAACCATGCCTGTATCATGCGGGCGGGGACTGAGTTCGGAAAAATAAACGCCTTTATCTGTTAGAAAAAATTCTACGCCCCAAATGCCGGCGCCTGTTAATTCAGTGGTTACTTTTTGGGCCATTTCGCAAGCTTCGGTATAATCCTTATAACTAATGGCAACCGGCTGCCAGCTTTCCTGGTAGTCGCCACGCTCCTGCCGGTGCCCAATTGGCGGACAGAATAAAGTTGCTCCGTTTTTTTGAGTAACCGTAAGTAAGGTAATCTCTAAATGAAAAGCAATAAATTCTTCAATAATAATTTCTTTAATATCGCCTCTTGAATTATTGATAGCATAATCCCATACCTGCTGCATATCTGCCAAATTTTTTAAAACAGATTGTCCTTTACCACTGGAAGACATGAGCGGTTTAACAACACAAGGCAATCCAATTTCATTTACTGCCTGGCTGAATGCAGCAAAATTGGTTGCGTATAAATAGTTGGCTGTTTGTAAGCCTAGTTCTTTATTGGCTAAATCACGAATCAACTTTCTGTTCATAGTAAAGTTGGCAGCTTTAGCGCTAGGTACCACCTGAATTGACTGTTGTTCATATTCATAAAAACGCTCGGTACGAATTGCTTCAATTTCAGGCACAATTAAATCCGGTTGGTGTTTAGCAACTATAGCATCTAACTGCCCGCCATTCAACATATCTATCACTTCAAAACCGTCCGCTACCTGCATTGCAGGTGCACCAGCATAGCTGTCAGCAGCAATTACGGTTTGTCCCAGTCTTTTCAAAGCAATCACCAGTTCTTTTCCCAACTCTCCGCTGCCAAGCAACAATATTTTTTTATGCATGCCGCAAGATATAAAACTTACAGAATTAAACTGGTTGAGCTGTTCTGTATTAATACCAGGTTAAACTATCCCCCTGTTCACAGCAAGTTCTGCCCGGGGTGCCTTTCATATGGAAGACCCATTAATAACCGCCGTCAGCGTTTTTAACGGATGACGGGGTTATTTAACCCCTTTTTGCTTCTGCAATTTGAATTGCACTCTACCCCCTATGTTTTAATAATTTTTATGCTTATGTTTGAACCATGGCAAAAATTTTTATCAACTTCCGGGGTGGTATCATTGCACCCGCAATTTTACACAATATTTTATTGGCAGTAAATAAATTAAAAGTAAGAGAAGTACGTTTTGGATTGCGGCAACAGTTACTGATAGATATGGAATTGTATAACGTAACTGCTTTTACTGAAGAGCTGGACAAGCTGGAAATTGCTTACGAGGCAGACAGTTTTAATAATCCAAATATCTGTAGCTCATATCCTGCAGAAGATGTATTTAGCCGGGATAGCTGGTTAAGCGAAGCCATTTATAAAGAGGTTTTTGAATCGATTGATTTTACACCTCATTTAAAATTAAACATCTGTGATAACAACCAAAGTATTACACCGATACTAACCGGAAACATCAACTGGATGGCATCGCCTTCTATTGAAAATTACTGGCATTTAATTATCCGTTTTCCAAAAACAAATGTTATTTACGAATGGAACATGCTTTGCCCAACTGAAAATATAGCTTCCATATCAAAAACCATTGAATCAGTTATTTTAGAACACCCGGATAAATTTATAGATAATGAAGCCGCTAACGGAGATGATTTATTTACGCTTTTTAAAACAACAAATTACAAATTGACACCAGCAGAAAGTCCTGCAGTACTGCCCCGGTTTAACCTGCCTTATTACGAAGGGCTTAATCGTTACAATCAAAAATACTGGCTGGGTATTTACCGCAGAGATGAATTATTTAATGTGCAATTTTTAATAAAATTGTGCAGACTTTGTATGCATACTGGCATTACAGAGATATGCAGTACATCCTGGAAATCTATTTTAATAAAAGGAATTGAAGAAAAAGATAAAGAAAAGTGGAATTTATTGCTGGAAGAATTTCAGATTAATATGCGGCATGCGGCCAACGAATTAAACTTTCAGGTAGAAGACAATTGTATTGAAGGTCTTAATTTAAAAACCTTCCTGGTTAAGCATTTAAGTATTGATGATACCAGGAGTTTTGGTATTTGTATCGGGATTAAAACAAGAAAAAAAAGCGAAGTATTCAGCAGTATTTTAGTGAGACAAAAATATGTAATTGATTTTTTAGGTGTCAGGCTTTTTAAACTGTACGATATTTTAATTGCACAGAACTTTAATCCCAATGAACGAACAGGCGAAATTTATAGTAAAGACAATCCAACATTTTTATTACCCGAGCAATTGAGGAGATGTATTTTAAAATACTACCACGACAGGGCGACTGTTGTAAAAAACACCACACTTAAAGCAGTTAAGTAAAATATCAGAGACTGTTTTTGTATTTCGCTAGTAAGATGGCTCTATTGAATTAAAAATATTTCATTTTTGCTGAGCCTGGTATGCTCTAATATGTTTAGCTACTTCAATCATAGGAGCTACCCAAATCTCTTTTTCATTTTGCTTAAGGTAGCTTAAAAACTCCCGGTGAGCACTTAATGAAACGTTTAAAGCATTTCCTCCACCTACCCCATGAAATAAAATCACCAGCAAAGAGTTTGATTCTATTGCCTCTTTAACCCATTGCTCCATTTGTTTGGCACTTTCTCCATTTACAACGTAACAATCTATATTGTATAAATTTATTTTATCGATTGTGTGCATTTCTTTGCGAACGGCTCTTGCGGCAACAAAATCATTTTTAAGCAATTCCATAAAAGAGGAATCTTTTACTTTCATATCTCCGCAAGTAAATGCAAAAGTTCTATCTTTTTTCCCATCCAGTGCTTCAAGAAAACCGTTGGCCATTTTTATTTCGTCAACCATACGTTGCAGGGTGTATTTATCCATGTCATATTCGGGTTTTACCCATTCTCTTCCCTTACCTCCCACGCAAGGGTGAAATAAAGTATGATTGCCCAATTCATGCTTATTGGCTGCAACCTTTTTCCAATCATTGATTCTGTCTTTTGCAGTATTTGCAGTTAGGTAAAAGCTAGCTTTCAATTGTAAAGAATCCAAAACGGGTAAAGCATTGTCTAAATGTTCAAAAATAGCATCATCATACGTAAGCACTACAGCACATTTTTTATTATGCCAGTTTTTGTAAGCTGATTGTGCAGCCGATAAAAAAGAGGTTATCATTAAAAAACCTGCAAATAATAATTTCTTCATGTTGAAAATTTTTGTTCAATTAAATTTTTGTCTGATTGTGTACCGTAAGAATTTTCGTAATAATCGCTTAAAGATAAAAACTTTTGTAGCAAAACACAGATGCAAAGGAGCCCGCTAATCCCCCAAAGGGGAACTTTGGACGCTGATACTTTATGCTGCTTTTATTTTTTGAAAAATGAGCAGCCCCCTAATCCCCCAAAGAGGGACTTTGGATCCTGATACTTTAAGCTGCTTTTATTTTTTGAAAAATGAGCAGCCCCCTAATCCCCCAAAGGGGGACTTTGGACCCTGATACTTTAAGCTGCTTTTATTTTTTGAAGGATGGGTGACTGATTTTCTAACAGCACTTTAAATATACAGGAAGTTGCATTAGTTATCCCTTTGGGGGCGGTAGGGGGCTTAAAGATTTTCCCATCCTGGGATGAATTTCTTTTAATATAAATAGTTTTCAACGACAGGGTTTCACAGTTAGCGCTTTGTTATTTGAAGTGTGTTATTTGAAAACTCTGCCGGGACATAACTAGTCCAATATGTGTAGAGCCTACGTTCAACATCCTGTACACTTTGTCTGTAACCGGCACTGGCGGCTGCACGGTAACCTGCAATATGTAGGTGGACGTTTTAAAAATACCAGGTATACCTTATGACTTTTCGCCAAATTGCGGTGCAGTTAACAATGTGTGGTTAATACCTGCCTGGAAGAATACCCCACCAACCAAAGCGAAGGGGTACATTTTTCTTACTCACTTCTCCTCTTCTATTTATCTCATTTATTTTTCTTCTTTTTTTAAAGAGAATGGCTAAAAAGTAACTATCCATTAATTTTCATTGTTACTATTGCTACGATAACAGGTTAACTGAATTATTAACAAACAACTTTTAGTTTTTATTCCTTCTTTGGTTAAGAATAATGTTTTCATTAATTTGTTCTATTACTAAAGGCAGCGAATAAAAACCGTCTAACAAAAATCAACCATGTCCATTCCGTTAGATATTCTGCGGCAGGCGCAGCAACTATTAACCGGCACTGCTGCTGATATTGGTATGCTGATGAATACACTCAGGCGACTGGACGAATTCGACCTGGTAACTGATACAGACTATGTCGACCTGTTAACTGCAAGAGTAACAATATTGGGTTTATTGGTAAAAAATTTTTTGAAAACGGAGGAAACAGAATCTTTACTGGAGGAAGGTACAGCATGGGCCGAATTGCTGACCGCTTATTTAAATGAAAATTCTCTTTTACGTAAAGCCAGGCAGATTATTTATGATTTACAGGCTGCTTTTACTACCGGAGATTCACAAAAAGATGCTGTTGCAAAAGCCCTGAAAGATTTGGGAGCTTTGCCATTCAGCAACAGTCCTTTTGATGGTAAAATTTTACTGGGAGGTATTGTTCAGATATCGGCCTTATCGGCTGCCGGTGAATATCTGCAATTGGCAGACAATGGGCAGTTGGAGGCAAACGAAACCACAGACCTACTTAAAACAATAACGGGTAATTTACTTGAAAATGGTTTTGATAAGGCGTTCATGCTGGAGGCATACAGAAAGGCTGCCGGGCCGGAGGGAATATTAAACGGTAATACCGATCAACAATTGCAGGTGCTTTTTATTATTTATGGGTTGGGCCTGCTGGTAAAGCCTAACGGAGCCCCGGCAATGATAATTATGGAAGAAAGCCTGGTAACAAAAAAGGAATTAACTGCCGCACAGTTTTTGCAACCGGCCCCAACAGAAAAAACAGCAGAATTGCCGGCAGTGTCAGCCAAAGCTATGGTAGATAATTACAGGGTGCTGGTAGAGAAAGATGGTTTTAGTGAATATGCATTCTACCAGGCGATGGCAATCATCAAAGCAATGCCAACAAATACAGATGAAGATTATGATGCTTTTAATAAAGCGATGAACCTGCTGCTGGACACAGCCAGTGAATATGCACCAGCCAATTACAAAGAGATGTTCGGCATGCTTGGAACGAATTTAAAAGAGATGGCCGAATGGGTTAAAAATCCACCTCCCGAACTTAGCCTGGCCGAGGCAAATGAAATAATTGATCATAACCTTGCCGACCTTAAACATCGCCTAGCTGCCGGCGAAGCAGTTGATATTACCTATACGAGGCACATGCTGCTGTATACGAAACTTGCAATCCAGATCCCCAACGGAGATGAAGCCGGAGAGACGGCAGTAATGCTGCTGAAAAAAATGCTGGTGGATGGTTATAAACTGCTAAAACCATACGTGCCGGCAGATAAAAAAGAATTATGGCCCCAGTTAGATGCCATGCTGGAAATGGTAGGTGAGGCAGCCGAGCAATTAATGGATACTTCTGAAACACAACAGGCAAAATTTATGCGGCGGTTCAAAGATCAGCAGGAGCGGATGATCCAGGCTGCCGTCAATATGCCGCTGCCGGTGGGAGCGGTAGATATCCCCATCGTTACACAATTTGTAAAACTATTGCCGATAATGATGGAAAGATTTGTGCAGTTGAACCTGGATGCCGACAGTGGCGATGAAGCAGAATATAAACGCCTGATTAATCAATTAGATGATACTTTTAACCTGTTAAAATCGGCCTATACTTTAAACCAGATATTGGAACACCAGCAAATGAACCTGCGCAGGATGGCATTAGAACTGGCACAGTTTGAGCGAAGGGAGCTGCTGCTGGCAGCAAACCCCGTATTTCCTGCCAATGATATGCCCTTTGATGCCAATAAATTATTTTTTGCAGGAAGCAGTAAAACTGCCGCTTTGCTGCAACAGGCCTGTAATGATTTATGGATGCATATTGCCGAAAATAATACCACCGATAATTATGTAAATAACCGATGGCAGCTACTAAGGCAAGCCGGCATTGCGGTATTTGATTACAGTAACTTTCAACCTTCAGTGGCAGACCCTTCGGGCGCCTTGCCATACAATGCCGATGCAGAAGCTACCCTTCTGAAAGCTGCCGGTGCCATTGCCGATATTGCGTATGAGCATGGCCTTGCATACGTGTTGGGAAAGCCTGTTATTACCGTAACAAAAAAAGACAGTCCCCTGCCATTTGACATGGATACTGATCCTGTTATCACCTGCGGAACTGCGGATGACAGCAGTCGGATGGTAATTGCTATACAAAAAGCATTGTATGGCATAAGCCGTGCAACCAGGGGCAGCAGCCTCGCAGGCACTGTCTCCTTTGTGCAGTCGCAATTTGCCGGCAGCCGCGATAAAAAAATAATGACTATGCTGCCAGAGCTTACAAATACAACCGATGCCACCGATTTACGTTTTTCCATTGAAACAATAATTGACCGTAACAGGGCAGAGAACCAGTTGCTTATAATACCAGCTTTTGCAGGCGGATACCCCGATGCGGAAAGGCAACATGTATTTCATGTAACTGCTTTCCGCACCTGGAGTGTTGCTACGCAGGCAGTAACAGAACTGGTATGTAAAGAAAATAAACTTGAATACAGGATCGGTTATCACCGCCTTAATCCGAATATCCTTGCGTCTATTTTTATGGATATCAGCCGGGCCTCATTTGTAATTGCTGATATTACCAACCTTAACCCAAACGCCCTGCTGGAACTGGCAATGGCACAAGCGCTGGGTAGGCCAACATTGATTATCACTCAAAATAAAACGTCTCATATGTATTGCAGATCCATCAGCCAGGCAAGAGTACATTATTACCATCCCGTACTTGCCAAAGATGAACTGCTGAAATTGTTAAATGATTTTTTTAAAGGAAAAGATTGACTGTTTCCGGAAATTTTTTTCCTGCGGAGTCTTCGGCTTGAACGTTTTACGATTATACTGTTGCGGATAAATGGTTTAATGCATTAGTTTGACATCGGTCACCGTGTAGGACGTTTATTTTATACTGATACCATTGGCAAAAAGCCATATTTTTCTATGGCAGATGTGGCAGTGATTTATGTGGGTGGCGGTTACTTGAGTTAGTTATCGGTTAAGAAAATAGTTTTTAAACTCAGCTAACTCTTTTTGCTCAATTTCAATGTATTTATTGAAGAGCATATTGGCCACTTTCGATTGCATGGCAGAAATACCCACATCAATAAAACTGATACCATTATTGGTGAGCAACACGTTATCAAAAGGCTGCCCGCTAATATCCGATGGCCGCCTGATAGCTCTGTGTACAAAGCCTGCCTGGTGCAATTGGGTAATTTCGCTGGTAAAAACATCCATCCACAACGCTCTTTTTTCTACCTCGTATGCCCTAAAATCGATGGGATAAATTCTTTCCATTACCAGCATATCAGCTTGTAATGTTTCATCATAATTCAGCCGCATAAACTTAACCACCAAGTCGTTGACAGTATTGGCAAATTGCATCTTTTCCGCCCTGGCTGTATTGATTGCTAAAATTAACAGGTCTATTTATTAACCCAATTTAAAAAGGCAATTCGCTTTCCGGCAAGTCAGCATCTTTAATACCATCATCTTCATTCCAATATTTAAGACAGGGACAATATTCTTTAAACACACAATCCGGGGCATTGCCCGAGCAATAATCAAAGCCCATCATTCCGCTATTTACGATCGATGTTTTTTCATTCAATGTATCCACGGTCATTTTGTATGCAATGGGCAAAGGCAGCAATTTGGGCAAATCAATATCAAGATTCCAGGTAAACATCATCTTTCCAAAAGCTTCCAGTACCAATTTTATTTCGGCATCGATCAACTGTTCCGGTGGCGGAAAATTTATGGCATCCAATCCGCAGTAATAGCCAAAGCTGTGCGGTGGTTCCTTTCCTTCCAAATAGTCTTCTACTTCTGCAATATGTTCTTCAAAAGTTTGTGGCCGCTGATCTTCTAAAGGGATTTCAGTGCGGTGTGCAGCGGTGATATCTTCCAGCAAGTGTGTGAGGTATGGGTGCATGGGGTTGAAGTTTTAATGAATTGAAGATAATAAAAATCCAGCGTCCTGCAAGGTTTATGAGCATATCAAGGCAGTAACTCGTCTTTAGCACTTTCAAGATAAAAAACTTTAGAATCTAAACCCTGAGGTTTTTATTTACAATTAAGTAAAAGTGGGATAATCTATTCCTTGAAGGTTAACACTTTTCTGAAAATAATATATAAAAAATGGAGTAGAGTTACAGCTTTTTAAAAGACGCTGTTTTCTATAAAAAATTCAATTCTTTTAGCAGATTACAGCATAATTCGTCCAGCGGTTGGGCTAACTATTTTTTACTTTTTGAATGGTAAGATTTTTTGCTTCGGCAAATGCTTTGCGCCCATCGGGCAATATTACCCGGTAGTATTTTCCATTAAACGCTTCTGCCTGCAGGGTAATATCTTTATTGAGTGTGGCAATTGGCTGTAGTATGGATAAGTCGGTGTACAGCTTGGTTTGCCGGGAAGTGATCATCGCCGGGTTCAACACTTTATTCTCCATTTTTGTAGCAGGCTCCTTTGTTTTTTCTACAAAAGCCAGCGGGTCAATAGAGCCGCTGAAAGTATAGATGCCGAAATGCAAATGAGAGGAAGTGTGTAGGGCATTACCCGTATTACCGGTAAGTCCGATCACCTCACCTGCTTTTACCCGTTGACCGGTTGTAACCAATTGTTGGTGTAAGTGTGCATAGTAAACGTTGTAGTTACTGTTGTCGGGCTGCATGAATATTACTTTTCCACCCAGGATATTTTCAGATACACTAGTGATGTAACCATCGGCTACGGCCACGGCAGGCGATTTGGCGGCTGCAAAAATATCGATGCCCTCATGTTTGCGGGCTCCGCCATCACGGCCATCGCCCCAGAAACTGCCAATATTACTTTTAGCAGACGCTGCTATGGGAAAGGTAAAAGAAGCCATGGGGCTTATAGAAATTTCGTAATTGCCATCGGTTGCTATTTGTGGCTGGTAACGTATGATGAGCCGCTCATCTTTTGTTGCAATATATTCAAGACTATTGTTGGCGGTATCTGCTGCCAGAATATATTCCAGAGCAGCGCCTGTTACAGTATCCGCAGCATGCCAAAGATCCATATATACCGCATAAGGCCTTGCGGAGGTTTTGTTTAGCCTCGCTACTAATTTTTGACCACGTTTAATAAAAACTTTTAAGGAAGTGGCGGTATGATTGTTAGTTGAGAATATGCCGGATTCGCTGTATGTTGGCGGAATACTTAAGGGGTTGCTGAGCGAATATTCTGCCGCATTGAGCCAGGCATTCACCGCCGGGTTATTCTTCCCGGAGTCTTTTTTCATTTTATCCTCGTATTTCTCCCTTACAGTTTTTTTGCTGAAGACCCCGGAAATTAAAGGGTTACAGGATATTTGAACTAGAGCCAGCATTAAAAAGCCGACAAGGCCCGATGATAGTTTCGTCATGTGCTACTATC
>Ga0163154_10000578_pt1 | contig 56739 bp, 21 predicted proteins | sample OliLakLV19MP9P1_FD_148649 | JGI IMG/M metagenome (GOLD analysis project Ga0163154, IMG submission 148649) | Freshwater microbial mat bacterial communities from Lake Vanda, McMurdo Dry Valleys, Antarctica - Oligotrophic Lake LV.19.MP9.P1 | ecosystem: Environmental > Aquatic > Freshwater > Lake >...
GAAACACGTGACTTTGACCTAGAAAAATGTAAAAAAGACCCTCGACTGGCAGGGTTCGAACGCGCGACCCCTCGACACTCAACCCAGTATTCTACCAACTGCGCTAACCCGTCATGTGGCGTTTTAAGGTAACTTGCGCAGGAGTGATGCTTTACTTATTGTAAATCTGGCGGTGGGTCTTCAGTGTGTTTCTTTGGTCTGTACACTTCGCAGGCCCTGTAGGCTTTGAGGGGGTCAAGCCTGCGGGAATCTTCCTTGGAACATTCGAGGGTGTGTAACTTTTTATTTAATGCGGACCTAGGACTCTCGGGAGGGCTAGTTGGGCGCACGGTATCGAGTCTCAAAGGGCTAAAACCAGCTACGCTATTAGGACATTTAGCTGGAGCGTGCCACCGAAGCACGTGGTTCGAGGGACACGTGACTTTGAACCCGTGCTCCCGTGCACCCGTGCACCCGTGCACCCGAGTGTGTACACTGGTACACACTCTCGCAGGCCCCTGTAGACTTTGAGGGGGTCAACCCTGTGAGAACTTTCCTTGGAACATTCGAGGATGTGTAACTTTTTATTTAATGCGGACCTAGGACTCCCGCGAGGGCTAGTTGGGCGCACGGTATCGAGTCTCAAAGGGCTAAAACCAGCTACGCTATTAGGACATTTAGCTGGAGCGTGCTGCCGAAGCACGTGGGTCGGGGGGGCACGTGACTTTGAACCCGTGCACCCGTGAACCCGTGCTCCCGTGCTGCCGAAGCACGGGGGTCGAGGGGCGCAGCTCCCTCGGTGCGCCCTCGGCCGATTATTTCGGCCGTATATTTCTGTACATTATCTATCGAGTTCTCGGCGCATCGATGAATTCCCGCCGAGAATTCTACGGGAATTCTAGCCTCTCACTCTAAGTCTTTTTATTTAATGCGGACTTTGGACTCCCGCGAGGGCTAGTTGGGCGCACGGTATCGAGTCTCAAAGGGCTAAAACCAGCTACGCTATTAGGACATTTAGCTGGAGCGTGCTGCCGAACCACGTGGGTCGAGGGGTCACGTGCTGCCGAAACACGTGACTTTGACCTAGAAAAATGTAAAAAAGACCCTCGACTGGCAGGGTTCGAACGCGCGACCCCTCGACACTCAACCCAGTATTCTACCAACTGCGCTAACCCGTCATGTGGCGTTTTATGATAACAGTTACCAGAGTGATGCTTGACTCTGTACTAATTACGATACGATGTTGAACTTTGGCCTCTATTTTGGCGAGTCCTGTAAGCCAGTGATTATTGAACTAGCGCCCCGACAGGTAAGACACATTTAATTATGTTTTATTTATGTGATTGGGTTACAACTTCAAATAAATACTTATTTAATGAAATGAGTGGTAAATTTACTGAAATGAGTGGAAATTGAGGACGACGCAAGATGGGGAATGTTTAGTCGTGACTTTGGGCAATCAAACGTAAGTCGTCGGACTTGAAGTCTTTGTCGCTGGATCCACCGTCATAAACCAAATGGGATCTCCAAACACCCATAATGATATGAAAGGTGTGGGTCTTGGGTCCCCTTCCAGATTGGACATTGTGATAACTGAGTTTATCTGCTACTCCTTTAGAATGCTTGGCCGATGACTCTAGAAGCTTGTGCAAACTTAATCCTAGATCCTCATCTTCTTTTTTAGACACTCTGACTAAAGTGGAAACGAAATATTGCATTGACATGTAGCCTGTTTTTTCCATTACTTTGGCAAATGTTTGTCTGGCCTGTGTAAAAGATGCATTGTTCTCATTACTGACATATTTTTTAGGATCAACCCCTGGTTCAAACAAGCGGTGAAATAAAGAATCATGTATGCCATTCTTTTTAGCAATACCTTCCCAGCTGGTCTCCCTACTGTCGTAATCCATGAAAGAATGCAGATCATACACCAAGTTCGAAGGATAGGGACAAAACAATTGAGAGGCTCTGGAATAAAACACTGTTATTACATGCCCTTCCTCACTATCATTAAAATCAATGTGGATATCGGCTCGAGTAATGGCTAGTGACTCTCCGGTTTTCAGGTTTTCATGAAATAGCTTATTGTTTCCTGTACCAAAATAGCTCTTGTCCAAATCTGCATCAATAACTTCCCCCACAGTACATTTAGTTATGGAGGCCAAATCTAATTCCTCAAGAGCAGTAGTAACTGCCATAGCCACAACACTTAAATAAATCGTGGTGTTCCAATTGAAAACAACGGTAGCGCTCAACTGGTTTTCATTTGTAAACTTCTCCAACTTCATTTGCACCTTGGTCAAAACCTGTACTATGCGGTTATTTTTGTGTTTGGAACGGTATTGGGTAGACTTCTCCATTGACTGTGACTGCGACAACCTTGAATGTCCCAAAGTATCATGGTTGGCGAGGTGGGTAGACTGTTCCAGCAATTTTCGTTGATGCTTATGATAAGGTGACAACTCAGATTGCGCTGACACTTGACTTTCTTGTAGGGAGGCTGTCTCATCAGACATAAGAAAGTGTGGCTTAGACGTGGAGGTTTCCAGAATAGTATTGATTACTTTATATATGTACAATATTGCATCATATCCCAGCCACTTTGCGTTATTTTTGGGCAACACAGACCCAACGACATACTCTAGCCTGAGGTAGTCAACTTCCTGGTTGTCTGTGCGGTTATTTGTAAATGATACTTTCACTTTGGGTTGATTTTTTACGCCGTTGCCAGTCAGTTCATATCCCCCCTTTCCTCTAGAGTTCTGTAATTTGACGTTAAGAACCAGAACCCTGTCACCATAGGCTTGGGATGGTGGGTATTCCTTCTTGGGATTTGGGTCAACTCCACTAATGATTGTTCCCAATTGTTTTTGGTAGGACGTAGATAATACAGTATTGCTCTTCAACCCAGTAGAGGGTATGATAAAACAACAGAACCCTGGGGTTGGATAGGTCAAATATTCTTCATTGGCAATATCAAAATCATCATCGCTGTACTTATATACAAAGTGTAGGTTAGAGTAGCAAGCTGGAAACCTGCCCTTGTTGAGGACATCACACAATCTTTTTCTCTCGGCCTCCAAATACTCCGCAGAAGGACGCGGTCCTTTAACCTTTTTGGATTTCGGGTCTTTCGGGTCTTTCGGGTCTTTCGGGGCTTTCGGGTTTGTTGGAATTTGTATCATGACAGAAATGGGTCTGCTTGGTGTTGGATTAACCATATAGCTGTTTCCGACAGCAGTTGCAAGGTATAGCAAAGCCGCTTTCTCCTTGGAAGCGTCTTGACTAATAGAGAATTTCATAAATGGAATGCTTTCCTGCATAGGAGATATTGCGTGTTCCCAAGGATCACCTGTGCGCACCTCATTGGTATAGATAGTTTCCTGAAGTGACGTCTTATATGGGTGCATCATTAAATAGGTAGAATCCTGATCACAGTATTCTTCTGGTATATTTAATACACCCACACTTTGTCCAAATATCAGTTCATCGTAACCATACGGGTTTTCGGAGGGTTTCCCATAGATATAATCATTCAAATAAAACTGATCTGCCATGCTTATATCTTTCATTACTGAGGTAGTAAATGAAACCAAGAGACACATATCGGGAGTGGCAGCTCTAATTCTTGTGTCTGTACCTGCTTCGTACAGATATGTCAACCTTTTTCTCACCTGGGCCTCGGTCTGAAACCTGACAATTTGGCCCTCTAACCACTCCCCGTCGCGAAAGAAATACTCAAGAGACTTATTGTTAAGTCTATTGACTAAATCTGAAAGCATTTTTTCGGTTTTGCTTTCGGTTCTGCTTTCCTGTAACATACTCGAAGTGTCTCCTTGTTTTCGACCTATGTTATTGTGTGGTCTTCGTATAAGCATCACCTTCAATATCTTCTTAAACTCCTTAGTGGGCTGGCGAACATTGGGCTTGGACTCCATGAGGCACAATGTGTTACATCATGATGTCAATGCCATTTATATATCCATTGCAGAAAATTAAATGTAATATATAATATTACTGCGGTGCTAACGTGTGAACTAGTATGGTAAGTAGAGTTTGCAAACAAAGGCAGAAACTGTGGGTGGCCGGACTTTGGTTGAGATTAATTTATTCAATAATATTAAGATGACAACAATAATAACAATATGTGCTAGACAGTGAGTATGTTTATTAAGTCGGTGCAAACTTTGATCGATTGAGAAAATAGCCGAATAATTCAGAATGTATAAAGATATAACAACACAGCCCATACGCCTGACACCAAGTTCACAATATCAGCCTCCAGTCATGCAAAGTTACGCACCAACAAATAACATGCTCTCTGGTACATCCAACAACAACATCAACATCAACAATAATAGTATTCCAATGGGAACAGTGACTCAACGAACCAGTGTCGAAATGGCAGAAGAGGATAAAATGGGGAAAAACACACCTTTGCAAACCTTTTGTTTTATTTTATCAACATTCCTGGCAGAATTTGTGGCTTGTTTGCTATATTATACGGTGGTGTTGTCTTCAGTGATGACCAACACTTCGTCCGTATCGCGAGCGTTTACGGAAGCAGCAGCATATATTGCAGTGTTATCAGTATTCATGAGGGAAAACGCAGCCCATCTGGACCCATTAGTGACTATACAATTAGTTGTTATGGGACGATACGGCGCACCATGGTACTACATGTTCTGTCAGTTACTGGCACAACCCCTTGCTGCCATTGTGGCAACGCTTCTAATCTGGGCCATGACGCCTGGATTCGACAAGTCATTGGGTCTTGGTTTGGAGTCGTTGGCATTCGGATACACCCCTGGACAGGGGCTATTGGCTATATTTTTGGGCTGTTTGATTACCTACTCAGTTTTGCTATGGATGCTATGTTCGCAAGGAGTAGATAATTACTACATACACACCGGAGGAGATTTCAAACAGAATACAATATATACCTTATCTGTTGGGTTTTCCCATTTGTGTGTAGGATTGGGCTTTGGACGAATTGCTGGCGGGTATTACAGCTGGTATCTTTATTTTTTCCCTGGGGTCATCAGTGGAACTATTGACTCGTCCAATTGGTGGATATGGTTCGTTGGACCCTTGATGGCTGCAATATTCCAAGTGGCGCTTTGGTTCTTTTGGCACTGGATCGATGGTATGGCATTTAAACCAATTTATCATATAAGTAAAAAACAAGGTGACACCGACCATCCTCACAGAAATTGAGGTGTGTGATATTATTCGCATGTCCAACATCGACCCTCCTTAATCTTGCGAGTCTTGCAAGTCTTTTATTGCTTAGTCATTCCACTGCTTTGAATAAATACATAATATGGTAGATTTAAGAGTTATTTATTATCAAAGACACTACATTGGTATAATATAAGTAATGTAATGTAATGTAGGGATTCAACACCTACCATTAATGTGTATTATTGCACCACTTTAGCTTTTTTATTTTCAGTTTTAGGGTGTGAAGTTTTTCTCCGTTTGTTTGACGTTTGGTTTGGAGAAGGATCAGTTGTTTTCACAGACTGGGTTAATTCTTTGGCAGATTTGTCACGGTGTTCGCGAGCACTTGGTTTTTTTACTAATTGGGCGGACCTTGTGCGAAACGCCCCATGGGGTGTGGTTCGGAGGGAGGTATCGACATCTAGTTTGGAAACAATGGCATTCGTTGTATTGTTGGCTGGTTTATTATTAGCAGCATAGGTGGGTGTGGGTGGTTCGCTGGTCAATGTCACAGTGTCAATGTTGACCACTGGCGGCGTTGATACGTGGAGTGGAGTATCTGGTAGGTCAGGGGATATGCCCAACATATCCAATATAGCGCGATTAGAAGCTGTTGTTTCTGCCACAGAGGTTGATGATTTATGAGCAGAGAGTATTTCCACTACATCAGTGACTATTTTGATAATAGGGATTGTAGGTATTGATGGTTCTGATGATGCTTGAGTTAGGTGCAATGACTGTGACACTGATGGTGCGGTGTTATTGAAAGCCGTGGGTGTCGATAATTGCACTACATTGTTGTTGCTGGCACCACGAATAATATCTGCACAGTCTTGGTCACTATTGTCATTGTTAGGAGGCGAAATAGGGACCCGTTCAACATCCATGAGATCGGTAATGTCCGCGAACAAATCAGTACTTAGGGTAGTGGTAGTAGCAGCAGTAGTAATAGTAGTAATAGTAGTACTAGTAGTGGTAGTGTTGCTGGCGGGTGATATATTACCGGGGACCACAGTCTCCTGAATTGCACGAGAACCATCACAATGCTCTTCGAGTTTGATCCAATCTGTTGGTTTCTGAGGGGACACTGTGGCTGTTCGGACACATCCGTGCGGCTGGTCTGGACTTCGGATCCAACCGTAGTAGGACTGGTTTTGGTATGTTTCACAGGGATTAGGATAAGTGCACTCTTTGACGTAAGATACAAGCCAGTAAGTGAGCAACCATTTGAGCCGGCGAGCAAACGACGTGATCTCATTGGCTGACATCATGGCATTGTTGATACTTTTACTCAAATGTGTCCGTATGCAGTCGACGTAGATTGGGATGGGGTCCTCGGACCTTGGCAATGCAGTTAGTTTCTTCTGGGCAGCCGAGGAAACAGCTTTAACGTCTTTGTACTTGTGATAATAACACTCTTCAGTGTACTGTTTGAACAACTGCTCGTCAATATGGATGCTGTATTGCGAAACGGTTTGAGCTAACGAATTCTTAAGTAGGGTCTGATCTAAGTTGAGTGAACCCGTTTCTCGCGAAGCCTCTGACGAAAATACACTGTGTCTAACAGTGTTGTCTATTTCTACGTGCGGCCTGCCCATCCATGGAAGGTTATTTAATAGTTGAGAGGTAATCATCGTTTTGTAGGCCTCCGGATTGTTGATAAAGGGCATGATTATCCATGGTATGTTGTGGACTGTGTCTTTGCCACTGGTTAAGCCACGACAAAAGCCTTTGATGTAATCGTTGCCCATGAGACTCATTGCTGCAACATAAGTGCTGATTGGGTCTTTGCACTTACGAAAAGGTCCCTCAAACAATATATTGCTGTACAAAAGATTGATGTCCACGAATAAGTTCCCCGACTGACTGTTCGCAATGGTGGGGTTTCCTTTGGTATCCAGTGGGCCCAGCGGAAAGGTGTTACCCTGACCATTTTTAGTGGGTGGAACTTTGAGACACACGTGCACTTTGTTTATAAAATCAAGAGTTATGGAATCAATTCGGTACTTTGATGCCAGTAATGCGATGAGCATCATGTCGCCATCGGCCGAAACAACGAGTTGGTCCTTGTCCAAATGGAATAATGAATAATACATTACTGCTAATTCACCCTCACCGAGTTGGTTGATAATCTCAGGAGGATGATCAGAGTCAGCTCTAATAACTTGGCGGTTTGTCGTGCGCAAGGCGGGATCGTATTCGTTCGTAATGACCAGCAAGGAGCTGTCTGGACGCACGGGTTGCACGAGTGCTGCGTCACGCACGGGTTTTTGGGACATGCCGCCGTGTATGCAAAGCACAGTGCCTGGGCTTGGGGTGTAGCCCAGCTTTAGAATGTTTGTGGCGTACTGACGAGGGCGTTTGTACACGCCCGAAGTATGTACTATGAGACTGTTCGCAGGATCATTGACGAGTTTACAAGTAATGTAGTGCAAAATCTCCTTCTTGAGCTGATTGTTGCAGGTAACTCTTTTCCACATGTCCTTGGTGGGTATGACCAGGTCGGTCATTACTAGTAGAGCAGCGGGATCTTTGCTTTCGTACCGTTTGATCATATCGTGGGTAAAACAGTTGATGGATGAGGTTTCAGATGCAGCAATTTCAGACAGTGTCCTTTTCCCACTGTATTGCCGATTGGCTAATGGTCCAGAGAGGATCTCTTTGCTTTCGGTGGATGCCACAAACTGGCGCAGCGAGGTAGTCATAATGTTCTGGGATTTAGGAGAAACTAAGTTCAATGCGTCAGCAAGAGTCTGGGGAGTTTCTACGGGGATAACCGAGTCATATCTGGCCTGATGTTCTTCGTACTTGTTAATGGGCGACTTGGTGTCGAACACCAGAATTACCATGTTGCAACCGCGGTCGAAAAACACCTGGAATTCTGGAACGAATTGATTCAACATGTAGTCTTCGCCGGATGCCAAATCACGTATATATTTCAGCACGTAAGTAAAGTCCAACAACACCATGGTTGCCACCACACCCCTTTGTTGTGCTTGTTCTGTAGTGAAAAAAGCACTTCTGTAGGTTTGGATGGTGTATTGTTTGGCCACAGTAGTGATACCCATGGTCTGGAATTTGACTTTATAATTGCAATAGAGTCCACATTTTAGAATAAAAAGCTTAATTTATCATTATACAAGATGTGAATACATAAATATAATTAAAAAATATGACTTTATGGAACACTATGTTGGTGGTGGTATCGCTTCTGTTTCAACTGCAACATGGGTTACTTCACCAAATATTGACTCTGAATTGTCACTAGAAACAAACTTGACAGCCCGAGAGGAATTATCTTCTCCAACTTGTTCATATGTGTGGTACAAACAAAATGGCACTTATGAATCATATGTACCAGTCACTGTCGGAGAATGGTGTGACATGTTGGTTAATTGGGCAAGCTCTGTAATATCAATCACTAAATTAAGAGCTTGCAATGCGTGGTGGAAATATACGTGTGAACACACCGATATCTGCGCAAAGATACTCAATATTACAATGGAAGCATTACAACAGCAGCCCAATATCAAACTCATGCCCACGCCAAACTCCAATGCACTCGCAATGCAGAAGCTTATACAGTGGTTACTCACTATGACCGCACAAAATACGTCGGTGTTGAATTCCTTGTGGCGTTCAATTAGGGATAATGACATATACGAGGACTGCTTCAATTTGGCCATTTTGCACGAGGTGTGTCGCTATTATATTAAAATAACAGGAAGCGTGGGACCATGGAGGGGTCGTTCGATTCGCACATTGGATGATGAGGATTCGCTGGAATACCTGTCTGATTACCAAGATAATGTACCAAGCACCGTCACGTTGGATGTGGGTACGAGCCCTGATGATGCTGCTGCTGATTACTGTGAATCAACATGGAGTTTGTGCAGTTCCCTTCCAATGAGCACTGATTGTTGCACAGTGGCTGTATCGCAGCACGCGAGTGATATAGCAGGTTGTATGGGCAACACCTTTTTCGGGTGGTGGAGAAAGAATAAGGAAATATTGCGACTGAAGAAATATAGACAATTGCTCATGTTGCACAAAGTAGCAATGTTTGCAGTAAAGGAGTACTGCGTGGATCTACAAGCGACGGTGAACAAACACAAGCTCATTTTGCAGTCGGTGGTCTGTTCAAAAAGAAAAGACTGCCTGTCGTTGTTCATATATGGTGATGGCGGTTCTGCAGGAACTGACAACTGTACCGCTGTAAGTATCATACTTGCTGCATACAATCAGTATTTGACTCACAATAACACACTGTCACGGCTGAACCAGTGGCCTGATAAGCTTTATGATTTTCATAACATGGTGTCACTTGAAGATAGCATCATCCAAGAACATTTGGAAACTTGCACTTTTTTCGATTTTAATAGAACTGTCAAAGATGACATCAAGCACTATCTCACGCATACCAAGCTCCACGAGACCGTATCTAGACTCTTGGAAATCAAAAATGCCGTTTCTGGCAATTATTTGATGGCACAGCTTTCAACAGATGATACCACAATATCAGATCCTTTATATACCACTAAATATAACAAGACCAAATCCAACCACCCCAACAAGTCTAACTCGAACTGTAAAGACACTACTAACCAAACAGCTCTACAACACCACTTATTCACAACTTTGAAAAATGCTTTTATTGGCGTGAAACAACTTCAAGTATTCGAAACACTGTGTCAATGGTGGTTGGAGGAACGATCACAACCACCTGATGATAAATAAACTGAGTCGTCGTGAGACTACTGTCATTTATTCGGAGGTCCGTAAATACCGCCATAAATGGTCGGTATTATGCAAATAAAACGCCAACCAGAGGTTGATAAAACGCCAACCAGAGGTTGATAAAACGCCAAACTTAGTCACTATGTGCAAATAAAACGCCAACCAGAGGATGATAAAACGCCAACCAGAGGTTGATAAAACGCCAAACTTAGTCACTATGTGCAAATAAAACGCCAAACTTAGTCACTTTGTGCAAATAAAACGCCAAACTTAGTCACTTTGTGCAAATAAAACGCCAGAAACGGCTAATGTTTGCCGAATAAAACGCCGGAACTGGTAGTATATGGCGAATAAAACGCCACAATTGGCTGGCTTATTTATTTAGTGTTACTCCAAATAACAACAGATTAGTCAGATCAGTGATTGCTATGGTCATTATTGTCACATATTCCATTACATATTGGATGTCATTGCTCACGACATCCATTGCACGACTGTCGACATATTTTCTAATGAGTCCAGACAATACATTGCGTATAAAATTTAACGCAAGCTCCACAGTCCACTGGTCCATAGGTGGACAGTGTGTAGAAGTGTGATTCCATTGATTAGCTGGTGCTGGTGCTGGTGGTACATAAGGCACAAAGCCCCAGGTCATACAGTTGTCTATTCTCGACATGCTTTGTATTTTTCTATTGAATTCCACACATTCTGGAAACTGTGGTTGTGGATAAACATGATGAAGTAGCCGCAATTGTGATGATAATACTGCTTGCAATAATTGTGTGGAATATTCGTATTTGGCGCCAATAACGTCCCGACGACACATGTATACCTCAATCGATTTTGATTGATCCGTGTCGCCGTTATCAAAGATCAACGGACCCCGAAGTGCCAGTAACCAAATGCCCATAAACACTATGTACAACAGTGCTGGTCTCATCGCTGGACTCACTAGAGCTGTGAGAGTCTTTAAGACTTTATACACATTGTATAAAAAAGAGCACAGCATGTGTGCAAATATTGCAACGACAAAATAGGGTAATATATTGCGTGCCATGAACATGACGTTGAATAACTCTCGTATCATGAGACTGACTAGTTGTTGAGATCTCCAACAACAACTTTATTTTTGAAAGGCATAAAAATAAATCAGGTGTTTGGCTAAAGTTTATTTATTATCATTTTGAGTTGATAAGAACTAACTTAGTAATAAATTGATCCCAGTCTCGAGGGCACTTCCAATCAATCATTTCTTTGGCTTTTTCGTGGGGGGTGGTTGAGAAAAAGGGTACATGTGCCATTTCAAGTCAGATAGTTCCGTCGCCCCCGATGGTACCGTTATTATCTCCAAACGTTTGCGTTTACAAGTCGATTTCGAAGGGGTAGCATGTGTCTGTATAGAGCTATCCTGCCTTTTTGGCTCGCGGTGTGTCTGTATAGAGCCATCCTGCCTTTTCGACTCGCGAGCCATGGATTTCTCAATGGCCTTCCATTTGGCTTCAGGACGAATGATAGTTGGCTTCTGGACGCCCGGTTGGGTGCGTGACCCAAACTCCAAGTTACTGCCACCTTCAGACAAGTGTGTCTTGACGACAGGCTCGTAGGCGTGAGGAGGCTCGTAGTAGGCGTGAGGAGGCTCGTAGGCGTGAGGTTGCGACGCATCCATGGACTCCGATGAAGAGGAACTGACCAGATTGGTTATCAATATTGAAGCAGCTGGTAACTGGCGGCGGGCAGGTTGAACTTTGGCAGGCATCTTCTTTTCTCTACGGTCGTGATTGGCGGGGTCCTTGGTGTTGGTTGGTAGCTTGTTGAGCTCGTTGCGCTCAATGGTCTTCTTGAGCCTGGTAGTGTTGTGCTTTTTGGTCTTGTACCGTTGCCAGTCACGATGTAAGCGAGCTTGGTAAGCCTGTTCCTGAGCCTTAAAATCAATAACCTGGCGAGATTTGCGCCCACTGCGGGATAACGATGAGGAGGTAGCATCCTTGGCACATCTATTGGAGTGTCTGTACTCCAATATGTCGGCGATACTCGGGATTTTTTTAATAATCTCATCGTCGCTGCTGTGTTCGTCCGACTCATTGCTCTCTTGATCAGTCAAATTTTCAAAGTCAATAATGTCATCAGGCGCGTAGCCGCCATAATAGTCAGATCGCGAAGGTACATATTTGGATGACCTGCGCAGTTGAAAGTCAGAGCCACTGTCCGAAGAGGAAGACGAGGAAGAGGACAAAGCAGAGGATTCAGAAGATGCTGAATCACCGTCCGAACTGAAACTTTCGTGATTACCGTCCGAACTGAAACTTTCGTGAGATGATTGAGAAGAAGCGTGGCGGTGTAGATCAGAACTGGAATCCTCTTCTTTGTCCTCACTATTATTGTCCTCTTCTTTGTCCTCACTATTATTGTCGCTGCTGGAGCCTTCGACAGGTTCAGGGAGGAAACTGAATTGATTCAACCACGCGGCTCCAGAGCGGGTATCGCAGCTCACGACCAACTGAGCCACCATGTTACGCGCAGAAGCTCCGGTATATTCTTGGTAGGCAGTGGAACAACGATTCCTTTTGTATTTGTGGGAGACCTCGACGATCTTGGTTGGGGTGTTGGTCGATATTAACCCTGAGGCCAAAATCTTGGAAACTAAGCGCCCCTCCAAAAAATACCGTTGGAGTTGCTGAAGTTTTTCTTTGTCCAAGTGAACGGCCGATGTAACCGTCGCAATTTGGGATTTAACCCTAACCAAATACCGACGTATTGCACTCAGTTCGTCTAAAATCCCCCGACAGAGTTTAGGAAGAGGAGGAAGCGAAAGGACCGGCACGACCGGCACGTTATTCAACGGGTCCTCAAAAGTCAGAGTCCGAGCGACAGGAAGGCGATTGTCATAACTATCAGTTGCAGAGTTACCATGGTTGTGAGGTTGACTCAAATAGGGTGTCAAAACACTGTTAATAACCTGTGTATTGATGCGGGTTTTTGAGCGAGTCAAAGCGTAGTCACGGCGTGACCAAACTGCAAGTAATGCCGAGTCCAAGTTGGCATTCCTGAGCATTTTCAAGGTGCTGCGACGTGCCGATGCTTGGCTGTGGTTGACGCCATAGTCAACCAGGGCAGCCATGTGTACTCCCAAATCCACCCAGTGACTAAACTTCTGGGGATCGGGAATGACAACAGTTTCTTTGAATCCGCCGAACCAAGGTTTAGTATTATTCAATACTAAATCCATGTGTGCACATCGACGCAGAATGGGGTCCTCAGTGTCCTTGATTGACCTAAATAGGTCGCGCTGAACAGATCGTAAAACAGCTGTGGGTATGAGGACATTGGTCACAAAAGAGCTCCACCTAACCCCGAGCTGTCGGATTCTTTTGGTATGTCCACCAACTACACGCTTGTAGTTGGAATCATCGACGGTGGGACACTGTTGAATGTCGGTCAACTGGACATGGGACAGAAATGATCGAATATCATCCCACTTCAGCTGGTGAGCTTTGCGTTCGTCATTCAAACCGGCCCACGTCATAGCCGAGGGGTTTCCAAACTCTATCAGCTTCACAATGCAACTGTTGGCCCTGGAACCTAACGCTTCGTATGTCCCATGTGCAACCAACACATCTCGGGCAAATCGAATCGTGTCGAACGTCAACGCATCGGGCACGATCATGTTGGTCTTAGTTAACGTTTCGAGCGTCAAATATGGGTAGGATCGAGCTATCCAGGTGTTGCGAGCTAGCTTCAAATAAAAAAGCATGAATCGCCGGATAATACTACCATCGGCGTGAAAATCAGCCAACCTCTTTTGGTAGGGCACACTAGGCTTATGGTGCTCGGGACAACATATTTGGCCAATACTGACTTCTTCTTTGCAGTACCCTTTAATTGACCCGTCGGCTGTCCAGTGTACGTCGTTAGCAACCATAGCATAACAATCTTGGTGGTAATCGAGATCGATTTGGTCGGTGGCTGCTGGAGTGGCGGCGCTGTTTGACTTTGTAACAGCTGGGTCCTCAGCTGAATTGGATTCCAAAAATGGAAGATAGCCAATAGCCAAGAGATCTGAAAATTTAACCTTCACGGTGCGTTCAGGTAGCTGACCCAAGGGTGAGATATTAGAGTCAGACCACGGACATACCTTTGACATCAGCTCATTATCAAGCCTAGTGGTGCCGAGATGCACATGTGTCTTGGGTTTAGCCTGTTTCACGTTCTGTTCGAAGCGCACTGAGACGTCAAAGGTCAGAGTGTCAAGCATCTTGGTACACTGACTGTGGAGTGGCAGCTGGGGAGCGGTGGTCATCTGTCCTAATAAACAATTCCGTGAATTAATTTTACAAAGTGCAGGTAGGTTTGCGTTTTATTGTATAAAATAAAACGCCAATGGCATGTATTTGTGTAATAAAACGCCACAGAACACGGCGACACTCAGGAAATAAAACGCCCATAATGCAGAATAAAACGCCCATAATGCGGAATTAAACGCCTATACTGCAGCATTAAACGCCTATAATGTAGAATAACGCGCCTATTGACAAGATAATATGGACTTCCTTGTTTATATATTAAGGAATCTCCCTTATAAAAATTATAGTCCGATGTTCAGCCCGTTGGTCACTGGTCCAATCGTCCAACTGGATAAAAATGGTACGGTGGCAGTGGAAATTGAGAACCTGAAGGATAGCGCTCGCGTAGGTCCACATTTGCGGGTCATTGATATAGAATGTCCCAAGCATCTCATTTATCACTCCCTGGCAACGTCGAAGGGTAGGTTAACCCTCCAATGGCTGTTTATACTAATTCTGATAGATACAATGTCGCCAAACACTTCCGACCTTTACAATCCAGTGGGTACCACCACTAAAGGAACTTTACTCATGCAAGGGCACTATATTATTGCACAATGTCCCTATGCAATTCTAACGCAACAGGTTCAAGCTGACCCAGTGAATGGAGGAGGAGTACCCAATTATTTGGAATGTGATACATCAACGGTGCGCTTGACTATTAACACTGGTACCTATCGTGGTAAAAAACTGCAGATCCGACGTGTTGGAATGTGCACATTCAAAGGAGAGTTGCCCAGAATAGAGCCTTATTTGCGATACAGAGTATTATGTAAACTCAATTTACCCGAGGGTTCCGAGCGAGCGAAACCAGTTAATGGGTCTGGTAACAACAACAGAGCAACCAGGGTGTCGGCTGAGAACGGGTTCTTGCAGGACTTTGAGTTCGTCATACTGCAAGTATTACATGTGCACGCCCCCACTGATCTTCGCTATTCCGATTTACAGTACGTGCTTGAAAAAGAGGCCGGAATGGTCCATCTTTATCAACTCCTGGTGAAGGACTACATGACTGTGCGTAGCAATCAGAGCTCACCGTTGATGAGAAGTCTATGGTTGCCTGACTGCGATAGCGTCAATTATGCGCTTGCTTGTTCGCACATTCAAAAAAGTACTTGGCATCTCATACATAAGTATAACAAACTATGGACTATCTTCCCCGTCTTTATGCATCTGATATTGACCAGAATGTCAGAGACAGATATGCGCAGACTCTATGATTATGTGAGGATTCCCGCCAATATGGGTACACTTGTGACAAAACCCACTGATCTGATGCTCAAATTCCCTGAAACCTTTTTGGATCTATTAGTAGGGTCAGACGGCTGTCCTTGTTCTGAAAGTGCGCTACAGGTTTCGGACGGGCTATGCGATGGTGCTCTTGATCTGTGGCTAAATGGCGCGCGATCTCTGCCAAGTAATCGGAGAGTACTGACTTTGATAAAACTTGGTGCTTACGCAGTGCTTACACCAAACTGGAAGGTATTAGTGAACTTTTACAATGACGTACTACTGGGTGAATTTCAGGAGAGTGGATCAACGCTGGCAGTGTTCAATTCACACACACTTGCCAGGGTCATGCACATGCAGCGATATCAGTCGCTCTTTTGTGACTCCAGATCACTAAACGACTTTTTGGATGACAAAAACAGAGCACAGTCAGCGTGCACCAAATTGGAACCAGAAACTCATGCAATGTTGAATGAATCAACGCAGTCTGCTTATTCTGTGGATATCACTCATTGCAAGGCTTTGAACGAGACGCGGTTGTCTGAGGTGTTGAGCCTATGCGAAAGCATGTTGTTGATACACAAAGTGACTGCAGTCTCCTTGAAGGCTGAATTTCAGCAGTCATTCGAACGCGATAATGCTGATAAAGAAGTACCACCACACACAACTATGGAAGCCGTACCGAATGGTTGTTACACCTTGACGAGTATGTGGGATTGTGCTAAAGCTATACATAACAGACTGTTGGAGTTGGGTGCTGTCAAACGTGCAAATATGGGCAAAGGGTCGGGGATATCAGATCACGTTGCTAAATTCCTACTGAATAGCGTGATTACCGACACGGGTGATCAACACTACCGATTCAAAAAGAATGGCAGCGTGTATGACTTAACGGACCAGCAAAGCTGTGTTTTGTTAGCCAGCACACTGTGTCCAGTATTGTCAGTGATAGGCATGCCCGGAACGGGCAAAACCCTGGTGATTGAAGCTTTATATGACTTTTACGATGGTAACAGTGGCAAGGTAGCAGTTGTAACACAAGGCGGATGCATGGCTGACGCCTTGAAGGAGCGTGGTATACATAGAGCCAAGACTATACACATGGCACTCAGTCACTGTTACATGTACAATCGACTGAAATGCGTCACAGACACCACCGATGAGTGTCCATTGCTGCCACCTTCTGACATGTTTGACTATGATCAAGTACAGGTCTTGATTATTGACGAATTCAGTAACGTTGGAGATTACCTGGCAGCGGCCATATATTCCAAACAATGCTTTCCCAATCTGGTCACGATAATACACCATTATGACCCATTACAGACCGCTCCCATAGAGCCCGGCTCGCTGTCCATTGATTACATGCAGTGTTTTCCCAAGGCCGACGTGGTCGTTAATGACATAATTCAATCTGCTGATAAACTCGGTGTGTTGGAAGAAAAATTCAACGTTGCTACTGTGCAAGAAGTCGGACTCAAATATGAGATGTATAAGAAGGAATTGAACAAACAGGCACTCGTGATGCGCATGTTGGTAAGCGCATTGGTCATCGATAGCTCCGAACTTATCACGTCTGGATACTACAACATGCCTATAGGAATGAGCCTAAGGTTGACCAAAAAACAGCGGTTTGCTGCCGAAAGCTTAATTGCCAAGAATGACCTGCTTTTGGCAAAGGGGGCCTTTGTACCATTCGAATACAGTTTGGAGGAGACATTAGAGACCTCGCAAATGCAGAAAATTGACTGGATACATGTTCGACCGGAAATTGATTGGAGTCGTCTTTGTGCGGCTGAAAAGATGCAACAACATAGTTTTAAGGCCTATCCCTGCGTTACTGTGCTACCATCACAACTTGACCGACAACTAGGCGAACTCAACCAACGCCTTCGTAAACAGATAATGACAGGCACACAGCAAGACTCCCGCAAATTACTGCAATCCCTGAGTGACAAGTCTCCCCTTCTGAATTACATTGTGCAAAAACTATTCCTTTATCACAATGATAATCATATTGAGTATTGTTGGACACTTGGTGAGTCCTGTTTAGATCGATTTCAAATGCTCACGTTGACCAACAGTGTTGCCACCCAGGTTAATAATTTGGTGAATCGTTTGCACATATTTATGTTATCTTGGTTTACAAATATAGAAAATGCAGCAGCACAATTACCAAATGATACTGATGTGTTATGCACAGAACGTGATTCCCCATCCCCACTGTGCTCAAATTTTAAGGAATATGATTCGCCCGTTGATCTAGGGGTTCGTGCGTTCGTAAAAGGAAGCAAAATACTCATACGTGAAGCCAAGCCTGGAATAGAGACGCCGTGTCAAAACATAACCGACGTTGATTCAGTCCGGAGGTTGTTCAGAGAGGCCGTTGCGATAATAATACCAAAAATGGACTCCAGAGCGTTGCCTAAACCTGGAGATTTTATTGAACCGCCGGCTACCAAGAGTGTTCCATTTGCCGACCTGGCCATCAATGTTGATGATGATGATGACTGGTTTTTAAAATACGATATCCAAGAACGATTGGAGTATGACCTAAAACATATCACTATTGCCGATTTGCTTCCTCATGGTGCTGACAGAATAGCAAGAATGCTGGATATTATTAAACCACGTCAGGTGCGCAATGGATTTACCTTTGTGTTGTACGGATACGTAGACTTCTGTACCGAACCGATAAGTTGCAAGATTTTTGCTGAAAGTCTTGGATGGCGCGTAGCCGCCATATGCGCAGACTTGAGTCATTTTACGCGGGAAACTACAGGAGCTGGTAGTCGCAAGCTCGTAAAAGATGCCAGACGGCGTGCGATACTTAAATACCGAAAGTTATTCACAATTCCGGAGCTGCTCAAACGGCTCAGCAGGTTGGATCTTTCGCGTTGGTGGTCTCCGCCGCCCACTCCGGGACTTACCCCATCCAAAGAGAACAGTAGTGATCCATCCAAAGTGATATCACCAGTATTAAGCAAAGTTGCAGCAAAAAACATTTATGGAGATGCACAACTTCACCGGGTGCGGTTTCTGGTCACCACGTCTGGCCAATACTACAGGTTGGATAAGAGGTTCATCAGTGTCGATATGTTGCAGTTTGGGTGGGCCATTACTGTTAATTTCTCACAGGGGAGAGAGTATGACTCTGTTGCTTTGGTTATACCCAATCAAAATGAGCCAACCACTCGTTCAATGACTGGAACCGTGCCTGGTCCGGACGCATTAATCCTATTGCATACTAAATTTGCGGAATTTGATCGTACTCACATACATGTTGCCATTACCCGTCCCAAGACAGAATTTGTGCTATTCGGTGACAAATCTGCCCTGCAGATCATGGCCCAACGAAACAACGTGGAGTTAACAACGCGCCTCACACTTATGAGTTATATTTTAAAAATGGAGTTCAATAACAACAACAACAAATAAAATAGTTGCATTATTTCTCTTGTTCATCTTGTTTCTCTTTCTCAGACAGATATAGAGAATGTTCGACATCTGTAGATGGGAGTTCAGTCCCTGATATCTTGAGTCTTTTTGTTCTATTATTAGAGGCCCCATAAGCATTATCGGGGTGTCTTTCTCTCTTTGCACCCCTACCATTGACTTTGATACCACCTTGAAAAGCAGCCAGCCACCCTTCGTTTCCAGAAGGTGCGGGACCCACCGAATGGGATGGTGAAGGAACGGTTAGGCCAACCGAATAGGTTTTGAGCCCAGACCCAGAGTTCCCCGCCTCCGAATCGATAATACGAACTTTGGCCCAACCCATATTTCGCATCAATTGTCCGAACACTGTGGATTTAAGTTCTTTCCTCATAGCATACACGGTGCGAGCGGCGGTCATCGTTTTCCCCATACTAATTATAATTTCTTTACCGTGTCCGTTTTGATAGCCGCCTGTAATCAACTCTTTGACCAGCATCGTTCTGAGCGTGAGAAGCGCTTCGGCAGCATGACCACTGCAAAAATCAAATATATGCCACTCGAGCTCGGGACCGATCATTTCCGATGATAAACGATTTTTGAATCGACTATGTTTGACCTCTAGCCACCTCAGACATCGGGTCAAGAAGTTATTTCCTCGTTTCTCGCGACAGGTCGAGTGCCAAGCAACAAATGTATTCAAGGACATTTTGTATTCCAATAGGTTCGTATTTACGTGCTTGGTGATCTCACCAACCACATCTGAGGGTAGCCATGGTAATTGGGAGGCGTGTTCAATGAGATTATTCATAGAGTATATTTGCTTTATTCAAGATATAAAACACCATGTGTTCATTAATATTAAACTAATAAATATGCAAATAATCATTAATATTTAAATGGAGTGGGCATGCACATCGGAGTAGGTGTCCAATTCAAATGTATCCCCCATACAATCGGATGAGATGGAACAGGCCTACTCTGATCTACTAGAATATAACAATCTGCCTCTGGACGAGCATCACTTTGAAGGAACTAGCACGGGTGAATGAGGGGTTAGGCCAACGCAATAGGTTTGTAACCAAGTGGAAGAACCATAGAGACCCGTCCTCATAATATGAACTTTGGCCCAACCCATATTTAGCATCAATTGTTCGAATACTGTGGACTGAAGTACTTTCTGGTTATCATACACGGCGCTAATGTCAGCCTGCGTTTTCCCCATAGTAATTATAATTTCTTCACCGCCTTTCTTTTGACGCTGTCTGGGTTGATAATAATAGATGATAATCAACTCTTTGACCAATATCGTTCTGAGCGTGAGAAGCGCTTCGGCAACATGACCACTGATATAATCAAATATATGACACTCGAGCTCGATACCGATCATTTCCGATGATAAACGATCTTTGAATCTACTATGTTTGATCTCTAGCCACCTCAGACATCTGGTCAAGAAGTCATTTCCTCGTTTCTCGTGACAGGTGGAGTGCCAAGCAACAAATGTATTCAAGGACATTTTGTATTCCAATAGGTTCGTATTTACGTGCTTGGTGATCTCACCAACCATATCTGAGGGTAGCCATGGTAATTGGGAGGCGTGTTCAATGAGATTATTCATAGAGTATATTTGCTTTTATTCAAGATAGAAAACCTCATGTGTTCATTAATGCTTTATTCAAGATAGAAAACCTCATGTGATCATTAATATTAAACTAATAAATTTGCAAATATCATTAATATTTAAATGCAGCGCACATCGGAGGAGGTGTCCAATTCAAATGTATCCCCCATACAATCGGATGAAATGGAGCAGGCCTACTCTGATCTACTAGAATATAACAATCTGCCTCTGGATGAGCAGTACCCTGAAGGAACTAGCACGGGTGCTAATACTTCAATGCTCCTCAATAATGAGACTGAAAATAACGACACCACCATTCCTACCAAAGTGACGAAACCCAAGAAGTCAAACTCTCAAACACAGAAACGCGTGTCTGTTAACTTATCAGGTGTCAGTTTCAAACCTTTATCAGTGAATAACGCAGCTACTACAGACACCAAGCCAACCTCTCCAACAAAGTCTCCCGGTAAGATCTCAGAGCATGGCAATCACAGAACATCGGCTGGACAGTCACCGCACACTCTAAATCCTATGCAGCTAACCAAGGTCGTCGAATCAAGTGATACAATGAATGACAGTGAGGTTAGCCAAGTTGATATAGTTGAGCCCGTGACTACAGCTGAACCTGTGATACCATCACTTACGCTATCTGGGTCTCAACAGGAACTGACGAATCATTCAAACCTAACTACAAGTATTAATCCTAATCCTAATCCTCCTAATCAGAGTCACTCATATCCAGTGCTAGCAGCATCCAGTGCTAGCAACAGCACCCTGAAAGACCAGTTGAACCAATTAGAACTCTCCGGGACAATGCTCAGGTTCGCTTCCAAATATGGATTGGATAAAGACCCAACTGAGATTGATGGAATGGACGATACCCGAGCAGATATACATATAGGACTGACTGGAGTGTGTTGGATGCAACAGCACATTTTTAATATGTTGTGGGGGGTAAATGATCGCGTTGGTCGTATGTTGGAGGCTGATAATGCTGAAACTACAAAGATTGATCAACGTTCCAATGATACAGTTACCAAATTACTTGAGCACTTAACAAAGACCAATGCGAATCACACGCGCTTTCAAGAGGAATACAAGACAGATCTCATTGGACAATATGAGCTGCGTTTGGAACAGCAGACAAAGGTCAGTAAACAATTAGAAGCCCATTTGAATGAGACAGCAGCCAATTTACAGTCTCAACGACAAACAGTGACTTTACTGCAACATCAAGTGGAGACTTTGACCCGCGCTTTAAATATCTATCTACACACAGAACGCATGGATGGTTGCAATAGCTCGGTAGGTGGCTTATATGATGATAATGATGATGGTGGTGATGGCGTTGGTGGTGCTGGTTCCAATGAACCAACAGACATAGATGAAGTTGTGTATGTGAGACATTTTGGGGAACCACACATTCATTCTGCAAACAAACATGATACACCCTCCAGTGCCCAACGCTATTTGATGATGGCTTCTGACCATCGGCGCACTCAACTGAACGACAGGACAGGAACTGCAAAATCTGTTAAGCAGCTAGAACGATTGGCACGCTCACAGCGAATAATCAATGCCTGTTCTGACAAATGAGTCAGTGTATGACTGACATGATAATAAAATAGGGTGTTAAATTTTACTAATATGATTATAATAAATTCAGATCTTTATAATAGGCTGTAAGTACATAGTGTAAACACTTACTGTGGACATTGATAGGTGAATAATGTTAGGTGTCCATTCCTTTCAGGGACCAGATTTTGCCCACTATGGTGCATATCTACACCCTATGCAATCCGATGCGAAAGAGCCACAATATGATGCTATTGGTGCTCTGCCGCCATATTATGAAAGTGACGACTCCAGTGACCCTAATGAGTACAAAGCTCCCGCTACAACTACTATAAATGTGGCTAATTCGTCAGACAAGCCTATGCCTATGCCTATGTCTATGAAATTTGATCCAATGTTGGATCAAATTCATCTCAAGTTTCAATATCGCATCAAAAAGAAAACTCGGAGAGAAATTGCCTTGGCAACTCGTGATGAACTGCCCAGGGCATTGCGGGCAATCATGACTATAAATGGTCCTGTTATTGAAAACATAAACGGTGGGAACAGGTATTGCTACAGTAAATGTAACATGGCGTTTACTCACCAAAGTATGGGTATCTCAAACATCTCCCAACCCATTGCGTCAGCTACTCCCCAAATCCAACGCTACAGCACACAGACTCCCAACTTTTCCAATTTAGCTGATTATTTGAAGCAGTGTATTGATACCAACCCGCATATATCCAAAACCTTCGAAGTCGTCACAAACCCTTCATGTGATACTCCGTTATTGTTTATGGTGGACAATATCAAAGATCCCGACTGGTACAATTCGCTTTTGAAGGACTGTCAAAAGCCCGAACATCAGGACTCAGACACGTATGTGTGTGGTTTGGTTGCATACCCTTCGGGCGTGTCTCTCGACAAACTCTCCTTGTATGATCTCTGTTACAAAACCCAGTTAGTATATCCTCAATATAAAACTGGATGTAAATCTGCAGCTTCCGCCCCATCAGAGCTTACTGCCTACGCTGGATCTACCTGGTGCAATTATGCATATTCTATCGCTGGCAAATGTAATACAATCGCTCTTAACTCGGACTCGATAAATCAAACTGCAGCAAGTCCTGGAACACTATGGGAAGAAGGTGGAGCCGACAACCAGAACCAGAACTCTTCCGTGAAACTTTCGGGTATAGGTGGTCTGTTTTGGATATCAAGGTTTGCCAGGAAACGCACACCAGCCCTCCCTAAATTGAACCGTGGTGGTATATCTAAATGGGGTACGTCTAAAAGTGCAAAAGGAGCAGAGAAACCACATAAACTCCCCCGACCAACACCGAAACCAGCTATGCATCAACTTAAGCCTGGCAAAGCTCAAGCTAAACATGTCTGGTACAATATGAACAATATGACGGCAATATCGACAAAAACCAAGGATAAGTTCAAGCACGTACGTAATTATTTGACCACTAAATACCAAGAGGGTAAGGCTGCCATGACGAAAACCTATGAAAAGGGCAAGGCTAAACTTGAACAGTATCAAGCCCAACTACGATCCAATCATCACACTGACAGTGCTGAAAATGGTCAATATGATCAATATGATCAACAACCAATGGAAAATAATGAGTATGCCAAATCTAGTGCTCATCAATCTAATTATACCAACATGGGTCAATCTACTTCAGCTGTTTGTCATACTCACACAAAACACCTGAATCCAGCTGATTGGTTAAATGATCTAAAAAAGAAGCAACAGTATGACGCACAGCGCGACAGCCACACTGTTAGTGCTAAGGTGTGTGGTGTAACCACTGACTCAAAAGACGGTGGTTGTTACACTTTCGAGTATGTTAAAACACCGCTTGACATTTGCACAAACCCCTGTTTGCCACATGTGACAACACAACCATCTAACCGGGATCCACGGAAAACTGCATACTTACATACGTTTCATAACCGGCTCCTGAATGCCGGTCAAAATTTGTTGACCGATATGTTAGTACACAAAATGACCAGAAAGAAGTTGCAGGCTTTTTTTACGTCCGAAATAGACTGTGTGACAGACAATGAAATTATAATAGGATTGATGGATCCCCATCAACTAACAGTACATGAAGGGGCTACACATCACACAAACCCTCACCATAATACTAATGATGGTCATACTGAGGAAGAGGAAGAGGAAGAGGAAGAGGAAGAGGAAGAGGAAGAGGAAGAGGAAGAGGAAGAGGAAGAGGAAGAGGAAGAGGAAGAGGAAGAGGAGGAGGAAGAGGAAGAGGAGCATGTTCATGAGCATGAGCATGAGGAGACAACTGATACAATACAACCAAATGATAAAGATCTGAAGGATCAACATGATTACCAGTCACTCTACCATTTGACATACTCCATGATATTAGAACACATCAGTTATCAAGATTTGGGTGGTTCATTTAACGACTTTATTAGCAAATATTATCCATATAGTAACTTGGAAATACTGGTATTGTTCTTAAAACAACTGATACCTATGGTTGTTAATATTTTGAGAGACTGGGTTAGAAATCCATTGGTTATGGACACGTTCGAGACCCAGAAAAGGGCTATTTCTGAAAAGACAGAGGATGTCAGAACTGCTCATGCTCTATTGGAGTTATCTGAAGAACATCTGTTTAATTTCTACAAAAAATCTGTGGATAGAAAATCCCCGGAGGGCTCTGATGATTACATTCACCAAAAGGTGAGAAATCTGACGTACCTGGCCGCGAATGAAGCCACTGAACCAATACAAACAGCACTGCGTCAAATCATACTAGCGGTAATCAATGCTAAAGATAAGTATTCGGAATCAGCAAGAGAACTAAACCTTATGCAGGCCCGGGAAGGAGCTGAATATGTTGCAGTATTGGCGAAGGTCCGCCTATCTGACCAATCGTTTGAGCCGTTCAGAGCTCATATGTTACGCATTCAAGAGTCTGCTAACAAGGTAGATACTAAGACATTTTGTGCTGAGTTGGAAATCGCACTTAGACAACTAGCACAGCAGCATTGTGATACTGCAACATCTTGCAACGCTGGTAACGCCAATCAATTGGATAAATGTGGCGGTAACATGACTTCCATGGCTTCCATGATTCGCCACGTTCCAGCGGAAGAGCAATATGGATCAGCTGAGAGTTTCAGCAATTCCACTAATGGTAGACCTGGTTATGACGCTATAGATGATGATTATGTTGACGATTACGATGATGATGATGATGGTGATGATGATCATTCTTACGAGGATAATATTTATCTTCGATGGAACAACACTGTGCCAAAAAGTATATTCGACATCGTGCCTGAATCCGTAGGACCATCAATAGCTCCGGACAATAGTCTTTACAACATTCCTGGTTCAGAAGCTGAAGGACACTCGATGCGGGACCACATTGCTGCTGATAACAGTACTATGATAGATAAACAGCGCTCGAATATTATCCCTATTCGTGAAAGCTTGGAAGTTACTGATGACCCAGAAACATATTCATCATTAGAAACTGTTTCTAATGATAACGGGGATGAAAACACCAATGAAATTCATCAACCTCCGATAAAGATGGCTGGAAAATCAAGGCATCCCCCAGCTGAACATAATCTCACCGAAAGTGATAGCAGCAGCGGCGACAGCAGAAGCAGCAGCAGAAGCAGCAGCAGAAGCAGAAGCAGAAGCAGCAGCAGAAGCAGCAGCAGAAGCAGCAGCAGAAGCAGCAGCAGAAGCAGCAGAAGAAGCAGCAGCAGAAGCAGCAGCAGAAGCAGCAGCAGCAGAAGCAGCAGCAGCAGCAGCAGCAGCAGCAGCAGCAGCAAGGATGTGCGCATGCGTTCTAGAGCTGATCGGGGCAGACAATTGTTTGACGGGTTGATGATGTCAAAAAATACAAAGGACAAATAAATAAATAAAATAATATGATTACACTGTACAAGGTAAATGAATAAATAAGTTAGTGTACTTAGTCACTGAAAACCAAGTGTTCCAAGAATTAAATTATTACTTCAGGGTAAACATGGAACACATTGCTAATCCCAGAGCTGTTTACAATTCGGGTGGCTACAGATATGGTGACATTGCCACTCGTGTACGGGCTCCCGAGTATGATAGTGATGTATTCAGTGGAACTGGCGATGGTATTGGGGGTGAAACTATGCGTTACGATGGTTATTACCAGAACAACCCCCAATCTATGAATAATAACATGGCGCAGCCAAGCTCTTCTCAGTTTACTGCTTTGAATCCAGCAGGATATCATCCCACCAACACTATATCAAATGGCCTATGGAATGACCAGTCTACAAACAACAACAGTAGAGAACCCGATAAGACTGAGGCTTTCAGCGAGTTTGAGGATCTGGGTGAGCGTAGTGACCGAACGAGGCCAAGCTCCGGATTCAGCGGTAGGGATGGCAATTCGAGGCCCAGAGGCAGGGATCAAATTACAGGGGATGCTGGTGTCACTTGGCAACAGACCGTCGATCCATACGGCGGAGGAAGGTCGGAATTGTTGCGAGAACTGAAAGATAAGTTTATATTGCTAACCACGCCGCTTACCAAATTTGTTACTCGATATTTGGCACTGAGTGAGTCCAATCGAGGTGAAGCTGGAATTCATGACCTGATCAAGGTCCGGAGATTGTTTGATCAAGCTCAAGAAACCCATGACTGGGAGGGTCTAGTTGAAACTCTTTATGGTGGTAACACCTCCGATCTCATAGACTCGGGTCAATTGGACCCTCGAGAGTTGGCTGACGCATTGATAGATATGGTTAAAAAGGAAGAAGAATTGTCTCGACATATACTCAATGAAGACGGGTCTTATGACGAGGCAGAACGAACAAGACGCGAAGTGTATAAAATGTTCAATGATCACGGCACAATAAAGTCCAGAACTCGCGCAATGTTGCGTAAAAACTATAATGCCATGGTCTCAGGAAAGGTAGTCTTCCTGTTGGATCCCATATTGCGAGAGACTGCTCAAGCCACTTTGGATTTGATCAATGAAAAACACAGAGAACGCTGGAACAGGTCCAATTTTGAGCTCCTCGACATTATGAAAAGTAACGCAGTTATGACAGCGTTTATAAAGCTCATGTTGGTGAATAAACAAGGTGCCAACATGTTAAGTGTGAATCCAATGAATCGGCCAGCCAGTGGAGGCGGAATGTATGGCACATTAGCCGATCGAGCATCAGCTGGCTCGGCCTCATATCAAAGGCAAGCGTACGGAAAGGGTGATTCATTCACTACTATAATGAGTAGACCCACTGTAGCTAACATGGTGGCCACATCCCTCGAATATCAATCGGGTATGCGTTATTTTGCAAACGTTGATTATGCAAAGGATGGCAGTGGTGGATTAATATATGTGCCGCGGAGGGGAACTGGAGCAGATAGAAATTACAACAACAGCCGACATAATGGTCGGCGTGGCGGTGTAGTGGAAACTGACAGAGACAGTAACAAGGTGGGGTTTAATAAAAGCACAAGTACTTATGGTACTGGTGCTGATCCCAATAACACGGATTTATATGTGCCCACTTTACCCATAGAAACTATACAAAGTGTCATGATGCGTCAATTGAATATGTCATCTGATATGTACAGTGAAGCATACCTCGATAACGTAGATCCCAAGGTCATGTCCTACCGGGATAAAGCAGGTGTCATGAGATTAGTCAACCGGCACATTCTCACAGACACAGTGGCCATGACTAATTATTACAACACTGGTAGTGTAGGTCGTTATGCAGTCCGAGCAGATTTGAATGCGCCTGTAACGAGATTACACAGTGTAATCTAAAACAAAAGTGAATAGTTTATCAAATGATAAATAATCAATAAATGTTAGTTGGCTCTAACCTATAGAGATGTAGATCATTGGGAGTGTTGCAACATGAACTTTCAAAGTAATAGTATGTCAAACGTGCCCCCTTATTCACAAGGATCGTCTGTGAGCACACGACCAAACCTCTATATGCAGACTGTCACCCCGTGTGAACAGCACAATAACACATCATTTAGGACGACTGGTGGTGACGCCAGTTGTGCTACAACTGAATTCAATAACGGTGCTAATATTGATGCCTTCAAGATGCATATACAAAACAAAAACGCTGAATTGTTGAAAGCACAGGAAGAAGCAGCAAGAAGAGAGGAGGCAGACCGACGGGCCAGGCAGGCTTCCGTGGATTTGGGCATAAACTGTAATACCGATGGTAACAACGCCGCCGCATCAACAGCCAAAACTCCTGCAAATATTATGAATATTAAGAAAACTAGTCAAGGAGAAGTTGTACCACAAGTTATACAATTTACCGTTTGCGGAACCCCTTCAGAACTTGAAGAAATGGATCCTTTGATACAGACTAAATCAAACCTTGAATGGACTCAACTCTATAATGACGAAAGTCGAGTAAGTAAACCACACTCACCATGGAGATCCATGTATGCAAAAAATGGCATAATGTCTCATTTCATGAAGATGAACAAAAAAGGTTTTACCACTGAGCACTCTCAACCTGCTATATCCACACACCTTGAGGGGCCTGTCAAATCTTTGTACAAAGAAACAATCAATAGTAAGGTTGTGCTGCGTGCAACTATTGGCCTCAATGTTACTAACAACAGTCCATTTACCATCGGTATCTTCAACATCAACGGCAAGGTATCCCGGATGCCAGAGAACCCATTGTATCAAGACCGCGTGAACAGTATCGTTAAAGCCTTCGATCGCCATATGAGTACACATGGCGGAAATACAACCATTAGTTTGATGAAAATAGTGCAGCCCCACAGTAACATCACCTTTGAAGACGACGTTATCTTTCGAGCATCCGATGTCGTGTCTGACGATTTGAAAGAAACAAGCTCCAAGGTATCTACAGAGGATCTTCGCTGTTGGATTGGCGTGGATTATGACGATATGGAGAAATCTGTTCTCAACATGCGTGCTGCGCTACATTGCCGGCCAGAGCAGCAAGTAGCGTTAATAACTGCACAGTCACCATTGTGTCGGTTCATCAGAACAAATTGGCAGGATATTATGTTATCACACTATGGAAGTTCAAATGTTTCGCAAAATTCGCAAAATGTTAAAAATGAACAGTGGACCATGTCGGCAGGGCAAGTATACGAAACCGACCCCGAGGGTTATGCAGCATTGTCTGCTGAGGACCTAGCTAAAGAATATCATGTGTGGCCATTGAGTACATGGATAGTTCAGACAGCTTTAGAAATGGCTAAAATAACTATAGACACATTGCCGTACGAAGAATTGACAAATCAACAGATTTATGTGGCGAGATTGGATGCCAACACGTGGACTGCGTCCACAGGCAACGTCAACGCTAATATGATGGAGAGCTATAGCCATGAAAAGATAATGATCAATTTTCAAGCAGAAAGTTGGTTTGAAATTGTAACCAGTGCAACTAGAGTATGCTCAAACTCATAATGTTAAGTGTTCCATTTTATTTTAATAAAAAGTATTTGAGGTATTTTTGGTCCACTTATTGCTGCGTGCTTTCAAGTAACTCAGACTCATTGGTTTATGAAAAAAATAAAATTTAGCTAGTTTCCCTTACAGACGAACATATGCTGTTTCATATGCACACACACACACATACCATATAGTTCAGACTTATGACGACAACATGTTAAATCTGTAAATTAATATTTATTGCATTGGTACAGCGCATTTAGCTGACAATGGTATAGCATTTATGCAACATATGGGTTGAAATTGTTTATGTGTGGTTAATTGGGAAGTGTCGGTTGATGCTGAGACAAGGTGTCCATTTTGGTAGTTGTGATTTAAACTCTGAGGGCGCGGTGGTCTTGATGTCAAGCGGACATTATCACCGCACGCATTGGATGCATCGCCATTTTGGAGTTGTGGGGTATAACTACCATAGACTGTTGGAACGGTGTTCCCAAAGATATCCTTGGGTTTACGGGCAAACCCGATGTGTAAACAAGGAGTATCAATACATCGTCGGAACATTTCGTCCAGCGTGGGCTTGACAAAAACGTGGTGTAAGTGGTGTTGTGCAAGATATTCTGGGTTGATGCCGTCAGCCAAGGGATTTCCAGTCAGATCGGTTAGCACTGGCAACTTGTCGTATATATCCGCAGGAAATAAGTTTGTGTCATATAATGCCTTCATATAATTATTGATATGGCGATCATTATAGTAGCGGCAGGAATAAATAGGTTGATACTCAAGAAGATGTGTCCTTGGCGTTGTTGATAAGGATGCACATTGGTCACCCTGTATCGCGGCATTGGAAGATGCTGTTGAATTGTCACAACAATGCCGCTGTACGGGGTCACTGATGCTATCATCGGAGTGTTGTGAATAAAACAGTCCAGCCATCATTTTTTTATGTTTATACATCAGTTTTTCGGTTTTGGGTAACGTGTTAATCAAACTAATATCTAACCATTTGTTCATCGACGCATCATCCAAAAAGCCATCTGTCGGTTGGTATGGAATGGCTGGGGGCTTGCAGTGGTATTTCAAAGATGGCGATTGGCTATCCAAACAATGAAAGTTGTCAGGAAAGTAGTTAGTGTCCTTTGGTGGTGGAGCAATATCATTAGCTGGGCCCAAACTGCTTCGGGATACTCCTAATTGATCACATAAAACTGTTTTAGTGGGTTTGTATGTGGCTCTGGGTATATAGCCCCAAAGTGTGTGTTTTACATCGGATGTTTGTTGAGGTGTACCCTTACCCACATCATACAGTGCTGATAAGATAGTTTCAGGGCAATGATCTGCTATATGCGATGGCCCCAATGATACCTTACACAAGTGTCTTGGGTCAGTGACTGGTTGGAAACAATTGCCCAAAGGGCCACAGAGTGCATTAGGCTCTTGCACTAAACTAGATTCTGCAGAGTGCATAGCCAGGGTCGAAACGAAACGCTGTTCGCAAGGGACGTTACATAATCGCTGCTTCCCTAAATCGGTTGTCTTTACTACTGCGTATCCCTGTAACGGCGGCAATCTGATTATTGCCGCGCCTTCTGTCAGACCAGTTCTTAAAACACAGGGCGATTTAAGCTGCAACTTGGGCTGACCATACAATGGAGAAGTCTCGGTGATGTTCATTTGATCACCGATATTATCTGGACCAATATAGACAGTATTAGTATGTATTTGAACACTGTGCAAACGTTGTGTACCACTTCGGTCAGTAATGTAGAAGGGCAATAACCCACCTTCCAATTGACAAAAGAATTCTTGCGCCATGGGAGGTACGCCAATGGCTGTGTCCACTTTCATCACAGTTTTTTCCCAACACGACGACTGGCGTGCGAATGGTTGATTGTCGGTACATTGAGGGAAAGGTGCAGCATTACAACTCATATTCATAGCAGTTGTTTCTTGTGCACAACACATCTGCTCTTCCTGTCCCGAGCAAGACGAAGAGGAAGAAGAAGAAGACGAACTACAAGCTTTTGCAAACAGCCAATCCCAAGTGAGACAGGATTTGGCATTTGCTGGATGCTTCAACAGGTGAGTTTTCATATGATAAATGTTGCTGTCATTTTCAGTGTATCCAGTATGTACTGTGGCCTCATTGTATGTAGAGTATGGAACTTTCAAACGTCTGTATGTGTTACAATTAACATTTTGATATAATGGCACGGCTGCGCTCATTTGGTTGGCAAACTTCAATGCTAGACGTCTGGCATTCTCTTTGCATTCCTTGAGGTAGAACTGGTAATAATTACTGCATGCAAATTCACCGATGGTCACAGGTGGAATTCCTGCTGTACAACCATGTTCTTCCTGAGAGAGCCCCCGACTGACACTTTCGTAAAACTCACAGGCAGATTCGCTAGCTTGACAAGATACTATGATGTAATACTTGTATTTGAACGTAGAAAATGTGCTGCATTTGAATTGATTAGCCTCAAAGGTGCTACATTTGAATTGATTAGACTGAACCTGTGCGTTTAAACCATCGGCGGAAGAAAAAAGTACTTCCTTTTGGTATCGTTCAATAAATCTCAGCCTGTTTACTTTGGGTATTTTCTTTACATACAAACCTACACTGCCATTTCTACCGAGTTGGGTAGAAAAGAGCATGTTGCCAGCATTAATAAGGTTCGGATTGTCAAACCCGCACTCTGTGGGATCTTGACTGATACTGGCACAGCCTCCTGGAACAACCATACTGGGCCAGGCAGTAACCGGAGTTTGATGCGTCGCGTATTGTGATATTCCGGCATCACAACCTAATTTCTGTGTATTCTCTAATCTACTTTTTAGACACTGTGTAAGTTTGGAATCGTCTATAAACAGGTGTTTGTTGATATTGGCCAGGAATTCGGGCGTGCAGGCTCTAAGATTGTCACAAGTCCTGGCAGATTCAGCTGCACATTGATGGGGAAGTCTATCGCACTGACAATGAGTATTGTGCACTTTGTATTCTAGTAGTCCATGAATCATAGTTTTGTGGGCAATGTCGTGCTGACAAGATTCAACAAAGTCAGGTTTCATCAAATCCCAAAACTTTTCAATTTTAAACAGTGCGGTGATGCTCGGAGGTCTCATTGCACCATGAAGCAGTGTGTTTTCTTGGCACAGTTTGGAATTGGAGTTCACACTCACTACTGCCCCGGGGGGATACCGAGAATCACCCAGCATGCTACCACAGTGTGGAATCCCAGATGTCAGCCACACATTAAAGTCGGTGAGGTCGCATTCAGCCGGGGTATTTCGGAATTCCCAACCAAGGACTTTTGATAGGCTCTCTGTCATGATTTTAAACTTCTCAGTATGTCAATAAATGTCATGGTAATTGACTCAAATTAGTTAATTTGTTTATTCTCTTATGTGTGTTTATTCAGCGAGACAAAAATCAACTAAGCTTGTTAAATAATATATGTGTATTAACTCCTAAAACGAGTAACTATAAGTGTATTTGTCACAGAGTCATAGTAATCGTCTAGCCCTCTGTGATCATCAGCTATGTTATATAAAGAATATTCAGTGCAATATTCTAGGTCTTTCAAAAAGTCTGTCAACAATCTCCGATCTCGATCAGTCAATGTGACGTCCGAGCCATGGCTTGTATTATTATTATCATCTATAATCATTGTGGGTTCAGTCATGACCTCGTCAGTGTCTGCATTGGTGTCGTTGTTGTGGTGGTCACTGAGGGTGTTGATAATGTCTGTGGTCGTACTTGTACTTTTCCTGGGACGCATACCACGTGTGTTGATGATTGCCATGCCGGGGAGCACGCGATTGAGGCAAAACTGTTCAAGTTGGTATTGCACAAAGTCCCTTGTGGGGGATTCATTACTTAATAGTAGACAGGTCCTGTAGAAACCTACTAAATGGTCTAGTTCCAGATGACGGCGAGCCTCCTGGGTCTTTCCTGTAAATTCCAGAGTTCTCGTAACATATTCGAGTTCTGTGAAGATTATGTTTTTGTAAAATGTTTTGAGAAGGCCTCTGCGTTCAGAGGCCCGGGCATTATAAAAAAGCGTAAATTCTACGTCGTCTCGGACATTGATATCCTTGTCATTAGGTACGACATCCCTCCTGAGTACTCGTTCAGGTTTGCCCTTTTTCGAACCCATTGACCTGAGTGGTGGTTTTTTGCCACTTCGGGCACTTCGGGCACTTCGGGCTCTTCGGGCACTTCGGGCTCTTCGGGCACTTCGGGCACTTCGGGCACTTGGGACACTTGGGACACTTGGGACACTTGGGACACTTGGGACACTTGGGACACTTGGGACACTTGGGACACTTGGGGCACTTCGGGTCTTGGTGGAGGAACGCTTACCGGTGCGAATAGTAGCATTTTTGTGATCACCACTACTCGAAGTAACCACATTTGCGGGCTTTAACTGGTTGTGTGGTGGTATGGTGGTTTGTTTTGCCTTTTTCCTACTGGAATTGGGAGACATTGATGCATTGCTTATATTGGTGGTGGAGTAGGTTGTGATAGGTGTATTGAGTACATTGAGCCTGCTGGACATTTTGGGTATGCAGACTCTTCTGGCTTTTCTGGCTTTGTTGGGGTTGAGGGAGAAGCTGCCCATATAATATTGAATAGGTTTTGGGGGTGTGGTGCCGACTGGAGCCGGAATGTTGGGGTTGATAACACGCAGATGTAAATCATCTGGCATAGGGAATACAACGGGCGGCAGCTTGGTGGTGGCTGCGGTGGTATATGAGACTGAGTTTGATGTTCTAGTTCGCTTTTGAGGAGGGATGCGTGATTTCCCCTTCTCCAAATGCTTCTTGAAGTAATAATAATAGGGTTTGTATGGCAAGGTAGTGTCATGCATACTGCGTAGTTTTTTCAGCATTTTTCCGGAACGTTTGTGTTCTTTGATTTGAAGTTGAGTTTGGATCTGCAGTGAATTATCTACACGTTGCTGTTGTTGATGTCGCAGTATCTCACTGTAGTTAGTGTGATGTGCGTACTCAATGAATGCCAGAACGTAGCGAGTGGTTTCACAAACTGTGTATTCACTTTCGTCCATTGCGAAGTGACCCATAAGCATTTGTTTCCGAATGTCGCTGCCAAATAGAACATCGTCTCGCCATAACCAATCGTCCTTGGGCGGTTTTTTGATGGCACACCCAGAGAGAAGGTTTACTTGATCTATTCCCATTTTACTCGTTCTGAGATATTCTGGGGTGATGCAATGTGTAGGTTCACCATTGCCATCATCGCTGTCAGTGTCTCTCACGTCCAGAGCAGTCAAGAACAAACAAAGCTTGTTCAGATGGGTGTCTTTGTGGAAATCAATGTGTCGCAGGTAGTTATCATACGTATTGTGTGTGTGTGATGGCAGGAAAGGTTCCGGTATGTAATTGGCGCTGGTGTGAAGACCTTTGATGTTTTGTTGTCCGAAATTAATGTTATTCTTCTTTGTTGAGACCCCATCACCTGCAAGATTTGCTTCAGCAAGCACGTAGTCGTACGTCTTGTGACGAGAGACTGTCTTTTCAGTGGCTTCACTTACCACATTGATGCCCAGAAACAAGTCCTTGCGCAATTCCAAATCTATCAGCTCGCATGAGCAGACTTTGTATAGTGTTTTGAGTGCTTTATATTCAGCCAAAACGAGCCATTTAGCTGTCTTTTGATTCACAGTCTGCTCCATTAGGTTTATTGTGGCTTGATCACTTGTCTCCGAGTGAGACTGGACCGGGTTGCGAGGAGTGGCTTTATAAAAAACCCGATTCCACACCTCGGGCTGTCTCAGTTGATTTAGTGGGGAATCATCGGTGGCGCAGGAACAACTGGAATCCTCGGTGCCACCGTTGTAGTTAAACTTAGTGGCGCGCTTAGTTTCGGAGTTTATGGCAATGTTCCACAATTTGCGAAGCCGGTCAGTCTTGAGCTCGCTTATACAACCTTCGTCTAACCAGATGTGCAGATATTCACGTTCATCAGACCCCAGGGCCTGATACACTGTCATAAAACGCCGTTTCAAAGTCTCGGACGAGCTGTTTGGGACCGATGGCGTTTCCGTACCAAACATGAAACCGTGATTTGAGGATGGATGAGCGTGAAAACGCCGCTTTACTTGCATGTCAATGTCTTGATACATTCTCCAGCAGTCGTTACCGGCGAATATGGGCTTATTATAAGTAATGTTGTTGCTGGGTCCCGCATGCGACGATGAAGCATTGAGACTCTCAAAGAGCGAAGATCTATCCTCATTGACAATTTCACGATACAGGGACTTTATGCACTGGTTCCCTCGGGATCGGAGTTTCGGGTCGTGCACATATGGTCCGTGTCCTAGTTTGGCGCGCTTGGCCCGATTGCTACCACGGTAATCAATGTAGACGTCCAGGCCATAGCAACTCATACTGATATAGCGTTTAACGTCCTTATTGTCTCTGTCTTTAAATGGCGAGGGGGGTGTCAATTCGCTCAATGTCTTAGTGCCTATTACCCTTTCAAAGTCGATTTCGGAAAACTTGCGTTTCAGTAAACTGACTCGGCGGTCGGTATACACAGTGCAGGTCGTGAGATCTCGATCAGTCAGAGATAAGTTTAGAGTGGTGGTGTTTTCTTTCAGCTGTTGGCGCCTTTGTTTGGGACGACGCTGAGACGGGCTCGTTTTATCCGAACATGTATAGGACACAGTCTCAGCAGGCATTTTGCGTAAAACTGAAGCCTTAAACCCCGAAGTCAGCACTTGTTCTCTGTCGTACGTGGTGGACTGTTTTTTGAATGCGGTTAGCACGTGCATCAAGTGCGGGTGGCGTTGTTCTATGACTTGTCGCCGGGCCATTACCTCAGTATTGTTCATTTTGGCATTGTGTGTGTTTCCCACAACATAGTTGTGCAGTCTCGTGATGACTGATGCGTCGATAATATGATGCTTTTTAATTAATAGCATGCTGATGATAGATTTGGTAATGCTGGGTTCACTGGGGTGAGCGTAAGAGTCGGTAAGGGCCTGATTCAACTGTCTGTTGTTATAATTCCACATGTCCAAACACTGAAATAACGAATCGTACATTTCGTTGAAATCTGCGTGATCGGGACTCAGTACGAACCGCAACCGCTGGTCTTCTTGCGGGCAGGTTAACCAAGTCAACATTTTGCGGATGCAGTGGTACTTTCGGGAGTTATCAACCAACTTGAAGCCGTTGCTAGGCAAATACAAATGCTTCATCATTGCATCGTGTACTGGCACGGCGGTAGTGCGATGCGCAATCCAATTAGCCGACCACATGAGCCAAATGTCTTTTCTGACAGCCAATATGCTCGAGGTGCCCCCTCGAACACTCAATATTTCGAACCAGTCACTGTAATCCACCACGGACGCGGCAGATCTATAGTTGTACTGGTCATCAGCATCAGCATCATCATCTGACGTGGTCAACCGTCCAGATAGTCGGTACTTGGTTACGCCTGGCAAGATGGGGGGCGGCAACCTGTCATTTTCATTGATAATGGGTAAATTGAACCACTTATTGGAAACAATACGGTTATGTTTGGGGTTACCAGCAGGATCCCATTTGGTTCCGAGGAGAGGTCGACAGGACTGCTGTCCAAACAAAAGGAGCTGATTGAATTTTAGGGCATCGATCACAGTCTGCCTATCAATCTCACCCGTGCACTGAGTAGAGGTGCTCATTGACCCAAGTTTCATCGAGGTTGGGTCGTTTTGGAGCGCTGTAGTAAAGGTATCCATCACCTCTAATACGTTGCCGCGATTACACGAGGTCATAAATTCCATGTTAATATTGTGTACATATTTCGAGGTTCCCATCTGTGGCAACATCGTATTTCGTCCACTTATCAATGAAGCTCGCAAATCATCTCTGGCCACAGGTATTTCAAAGTAGAACAGGTTGCTGTTGGTTAGAGCCATTGCCGCATTTGCCGCAGATACCTTCTTCATGTCACCTTTACCCAACTGGTCCATGTATCTGGCGACGTTGGCGTCCACGTCACTGTGTCGGGCTGCGCTATATTCAGCTGCTTGTAAGCCGTCCAAACGTATAATAAATTGCATAAACCGCAATATGTCCCCGACGTTATCACAATTTCGCATCAGTGTCATTGTTCGGACAATTTCATTGGGGTTTATAATCCGGCTCTGGGTAAGGGTCACCGTTTCACAGTGGGCGTTTCTATGGTGTTTGCCCGATTGGCAAGAGTTTAGTATGGCATTTACCCACACATCGTTTTTATGCTGAGCACAGCGGGTGGTTTGTAGACCCAAGTCATTCCAAGTATCTCGCGCGGCACATCGGAGATGCTCAAACTCTGTCAACGTGTCAGCCGAATGCTTCGAGGTGTCGGCCGCACTATACAAGAATGGTTCCAACTGCGCTAGTTTCACAAAACAATAGTCTCGATATGAGGCGCCATCCAAGGACGAGCCCGCAATTTGACTGTGAGCATTATGTCTCAAAGTCCAAAGTGCAGGATGTGATCCTGCGAGATGTGGAAATTGTGGAGTGACGTTGGTTACTCGCGAATAGTGTTTGCTTAGGTTTCGTAGTTTTGTGCACAGTTTAGATATATCAGAGTCACGCAGTTGGCCGTTAGCCCCACTATATAGCGATTGCGTCAGTGATTGTAACTGTGACACAGGTGCTGCCGGTCTGTCTGGACCCGTCGGGCGCACAGATGGGGTAGTTCCAGGGGTTGATGTTGCAGTGTGTTGATTGTTGTTGAAGGACTTTGTGAAATTAGCTAGGACTGATATCTTGACAGTCATCATTTCACTGAGGAGTCGCCCATTTTGCACTTGCAAGGTTGCCATATTGCAAAAATCAACAGCATTCGTTTCAGTGAGAACGTGTGGATATTCGCTCAGAAGGTCGAATGCAGAGTTAATGTCATTGCTATACCTGTTAAATGAGAAAGCCACCTGAGGACCAGCGATCCAATTTACCACATTGTTCAATTTGTCAGTGTTGACCGGGTCAACCAGGTTATACTCGCACTTAGATAAGGCTGTAAGGTTTTGCATACTGCGTCAGTCGGACGAGCTCCGTGTGACCTGTAGTGCAACCCACTGAATACGCAATCGATAAAATATAAAATGAGGTTTATAATAATTAGTCAATGTTCTAATTGTAGGGAGTGTTATATTGAAGAACCCAGAAACTTATGGTGGCCTGCATTGGAATGCGAAGGTGTTTTATTTTCACCAATGTCCCCATGGTGGCGTTTTATTCTACTAATGTCGCTAGACTGGCGTTTTATTCTCACCAATGTCGCCAGAGTGGCGTTTTATTACAACAGAGATCGCCGTATTGCCTATATAATAATACCTTTTTGGGATATTCCTAAAAAGGTATTGGTAATCATCAGCGCAGGTACAGCATGCATTGCCCTCTTACCGTGGTCAAGCCAATGTACCATAACCTGCAATGTACTATGAACTTCGAACATCTATGGGAGCTAGATCGCCTGTATCCGAACAACCGCGAATCGTTTCTAGCCTCCCCCTATTGCCTTTGCGATTTACACCCGCAATTTAGCGAGCGTGTTGACTATGACACATCTGCGTCACAATCTCCTCTATACCTCGACGACAATTTAGAATATATGGACATTGTTCTGGATGAATATAACCCAGAATATAACCCAGTGCCATTCGGCATGCTTACAGACTCAACACCAGAGGTGGCGCCAATACCAGACGTGGCGCCAATACTAGAGGTGGCGCCAATACCAGAGGTGGCGCCAATATCAGAAGTGGCGCCAATATCAGAGGTGTTTTATGCCACACCGATAATGTTTACACCAGAAGGGCTTTATGCGCCTGCTTTGAATGTTAGTCCAATATATATGCCACAGTATGCCATTCCTGATTTGAGCAATTATATGAAGGTACTTATTCAGTTCAAACTATCATTTATTAATTAACTTTAGACCGAGGCATCACAAACAGAAATGTTGCTCAGTCATCTGAGTCAGATTAATTGGGACCTCATCAGCAAAATATGCGAGGCCCAATGGTATTATAATTACAACTTCATAAACATGCAGAATACATTGGTTAACCCTGCAAACCCAGGATACGATACCAATAGTCAATATGCCGGCTGTATGTCGACAGTATTGCCACCCATACCCGTATATACTTCTGCCGAGACAGTCACGGAGTCTTCTTTCGAAACGGTGGCCCAAGCGCCATACGCGTCCAAATACTCTTTTGGAACTTTATGATCTGGTTGAATCCTGTGACGACGGGACCATCATCATGAACAATTTTTAAATTAATTTAAGAGGTTGCCTATGTAATAAAAACACTGTGCAGCGAGGAGTGTGGATCATTTTTTGACATGTAATAAACTTGATCCAATCCGTGAGCATCGCACGAATTAAATTCCTCCAGAGAGTAGCCCACGTGCAAATTGTCGGCTTCATAGCTGTGCGAAAAAGTGGATTGAATGCAACTTAACTGACGAATTAGTGACTGTGTATAAGAACAGTCATCACTTTCACTCAGCGAAGGTCCACAATCAACGTCGAATAGATTCTGTAAAATGTTAAATTCGGTCACATTTAAGAGGTCCTGGAAGATCAGGGCCGATTGGGCAAGAGCCGTGCGAATTATTAGTTTGAGAATGGTCATATTATGAAGAACATTCTGAGTCATTGTGCTTCTCAAATGTTGGCAGTAGGTTTCAATGAAACCCTTCAGTACTTGTGTTATTAAACAAACGCGGTCGCCATAAGGTATACTCACCAGAACTGAACTTTCCTTTTTAAATTGTTGCAAATTAGGCAGTTTAGAATTGGGAGCTATTGCAGTTGCTGTGACATAGCGAGTGAATGTTTTAGTAAATGTGTTGATCTGCGGGAATGTCAGCAAGCATTTTAATGGCTTTAACAACTTAGAATTGGTGATTCCTAGCAGGGAGGCGGTGTTTGAATATGCATAATCCTGCGACGACGTGTCCACTGTGTGATTGTCGCCGCATAGATCTAATTTGAGAATATCGTGCAAATCATACAGAGTGCTCAGATTGCAATGTAATTGCTGGGTTTCTGTATTTCTCCTGGCCATCTGTTCCAGTTGCAAAAACAGCTTCATGTTGCGAGAAGCTCGGCATGAAAACATGTGATCCAATTGGAAGGTGGTTGTTAAATGGTTGCCATACATCTTTAATGTGCTATTCAAGTGCCACTTTGCAGCAGATAAATTCGCCGTGCAGTTGGTCAGTTCTTCCCAGTAAGAACAGTTTATACTTCTTGAGTTGAATGAAGGTAGAAGCGCTCGATAGGCTTCTGTCAACTTATCAATGATTGAATTGGCTTTGGCAGTTGACGTTATGCTCTCGATAATGTCGCTCGATCCCACCCTGCTGACTTTCAGATGGTGTCGCCTATATAGTTCAACCCACGCATGATCGTAAAGTTGCACGACACCTTCTTGTATCAGCAAATGATTGGGATTGAGCAAATAAAAAGTAATTAAATTGGAGAGTTTTTGGGACATTGCCCAAATGGACTTAATTATGGTACAGCCTCTATCCGACTCTCTATAATTACGAGTGCTTGATATAGCAGTACCTGTTGTTGTTGTACACTGTTGCCAGAGATCTTTCAACTCTGGCAGCAGTATGCGATTGATACCCCGCATAATTAAAGCATTAATGTACTGGGCATCTATTGCCCCCGATAAAAATATGTTAGTTTGTATGTATTGCGAGAGCCTGGTTTTTAGGCGTGACATTTCAGAGAGACCCTCATCACTGCGTGATATTGATAATGAGTCCATAATAATAGACTTAAAACCATCAGCCTTCTCCGAACTGACTGTCTCCCGACACTTGTCTAATGACACTTGACATTGTTCCATATAGTATATGACAGTTTTCAGTCTTGCTAATACTTGGGATGGTTGCATAGTCATCTTACCATATAAGAGTTTGATAATCACAACTTCTATGAGTCCCGGGTTGGTGGGCTTATTTATTGTCACATTAGATGATGGGGGTAGAGGTACAGCCAGAGTGAGCAGGGCACTGGTCGCTGCACTGGATGAAGTAGCAGGCCCGGTGTTTGGATTACTGTCGGTGGCATTGAAACGAGCATTTGACGGAGTAGGGTGCGATATTTCCGATTGACCGTAAACCAATCTGCATTTCTTTCTGTTTATAAGATGCCATGTGTCAGACTCCGATCGAGGTGCATATATCTGCCCAAAGCTTCGTTTTCTGGAAGGTACCATATGTGTAGAAGTACATAGGTCTATTATATTGGATATTCTATCACCATTAACGAGAGCCAGCCATGATGCTGGATGCTTTGGACCTGCTTCTTGGGGAGTTCTCGCCGCCTTCGATATAAACATGGGATTGTTTATATGTGATGCTGTTCGCAAGGTGTCCATCGTGGCACCAGTCCTGTCAGTGAGTTTAGTTCGTGCGATGTTTGGTGGATTCCTGTGAGTTATCGACGTGTTCGCATTGACTACAAACATGTTATATAGTGAATGCTATGACACAAGCCTCGTCAAACAACACCAGTCCAGATAGGATTGGAAACAATTAACAAATAATGTTCAAAAGTAATCATTATTGCACTAAAAATATTGAACCAAATTAACAAATTAAGGGATTGAACAAATTAATGCTAAAAATTATTACCCCATGAACATGATTAATTTAATATATCATAATAGTATAACGATATGTTCGGGCAACGCACCAACCCTAAACATAATACTACGGCTCAACAAACCATCAATGCTGGTGACACCGCCCATACGATGCCACCCACTGGCAGGATACCATTTGGTGAACATATGAAACAGTCAACTCCCGCGAATCTAGCAGATCCAGTAAACACAAATGGTCTATTTAGTACCAGTCAACACCGCACTCAGGTTAAAAAGGTACACCGCAGTGATAACGGTGCAGGAGTGAGCCTGATGCAACCTGGTGATGTAAACACTGTGACTGATTATCCAGCTGCCTACTCCAGAGACAGACAGATTCGCTCGAACCTATTGGATTATCAATTAAACACTCTGAATGTTGCTAAAATAAGCAAAATAAGTGGTACAGTCAACACCGAACCCTTTAACAATGCTGCTGCTGCTGCTGCTGTCGACGACGAGCGCGACAATTCTGAGCATCCAGAGATGCCGTCCAGGAAGAAAAGGCGCCTAAAAGACGGACCCTCGCAGTTGGAGGCAGATCATGGATCTCCTGCTGCGCCATTGCGAACGGGGGGAGTAACAATGCCCCGTATATCAACGTCTGAGTTGGGATCCAACTTGTTGGAGATACAGCACCGGGTGGACCATTGTTACGAAAACCAATGTCTCAAAACAATCTCTGAACAAAATCCTGTTCTATTAGAAAGGATGAGGAAAACTCTTGATGAGGGTGAAACCAGAAGGAAACAATTTACGGGCAGTGTTCCCACTATATACAACACTTTATTTGATACTTATGGTAACAAGTTGGAAAACAAGCTCAGGGCCTTGGTTGATTTGGGCTCAGTCAATGACTGCCGGACCCCTGATTCGGTTGCTGCTGGGTCCCATTTGCCAAACTTCCCAGTGCGAGAAATGCACGTTGAGTCTCCTGACACTCAGGAATATGAAGTTCAACACAAAATGGAACAGTTATATTTGAAGCTTTTGAAAAGCAATGCTATTGTTACTATTAAGCGCAAGCATATTGTCACCGAGTTTCTGCGACCGGCGCTGCGGGTTTGTGGAGAACGCGAATGTATCAATGGCGTAAACTGCACTTCTATTCTTCAATATCACCAATTGTGGCTCAAGGATCCGGTGTTATTCAAACAGACTTGGGGCTTGAGTGTGGATTCTGCAAGTGGAAACATATTGAATAGTAACGGACACGTGTTTAAACCGTTTGCATTGAGGGAATTTCTATGTCCTGATGAGGAAAAGGCCCGACTGACCAACTTTAAGCACGAGATGGCTCATTATTTGAACACTACCGCAGAGAACGAGCTTTCTGGCAACATTGATGCCGACACGAGACTCGAAAAGTGGTTCTCTGAAACCACCGCAAGAGTTAACCCTCAAATACACGGGTACTGTATCCTGTGTTTACTGATAATGTGTTCGGAACTGACCACTATATTCAATGGTGCCAGTGTAGTATCCAATCCCAACATCTGTGTGCTTATACAACATCATTGCAATATATTTGGTGTTCCTGGTGAATACAAGTCGGGTTGTGAAATAAGAAGAGGTTCCAATATATGCGGGTTGATTGGGCCAGTGTTGGAATATAGAGTGGATAATTATCTACCCCAACATACAATTGTCACTTGTAATACCATCATTGTGAGACCCAACACTACCACGGATTCCGTCGGGGGACTTCGACGAAATCTATCAAATGCAGTGTATGCTCTAGGAGAACTTAAAATACCGGTTTTGCGCTGGGTAGAAATCGATGCCATTGTTTGTAAAACTACTGACATGTACCGGTCAACACCAACAGGTACCTAATAAAATCCTCTTACTGTCTACTCATCATGTCTATTATTATTGTCTATGAAATGCAATCAGAGAACTAATATTCTTGCAGAAACCTTAAAGCGATGTGTGGCATTCGACATAGCACGGCTTAAGTATCCTAGTCTCAGCACGCTGTTTGAACGATGGTATCCATTGGAAAACACGCCAGCCATTCAGCGCATTGTGACAAGACTGCTCACCAAAATATCGAATAAAAGCCAATTGGCCAGCAATGTAACTGCTCCAAATGTGGACAAACTATTGCAATGGCTAACGCACATAGTGTGGTCAAAGAGTACGGTGTTGGCGGCCACACATATGGATTTGTTATGTGTGGTAGTGTTTGGGTGGACCGACGGAGCGAGTCATAGACTCACCCAGCAAGACTACGAGCAGCATTTCAATCACTGGTATGTAGAAAAGAGCTATTTTAAACCCGCAGATAGACCGACATACTTTGCTCTGATGATTCGCACCAATCTACTGATGGAGATATTGTGCAGGCGCAAAATACACCACAGCCTAGGAGTACAATCCTACACCTCGGCGTTCATGAGGAAATGGAGTAAAACGCTATTAAAGCCCACGCCTGCGTTAGATTCTGACAGCGTGCCCACAGTCATACTGTCCGAAGATGGCACTACTGAAAGTCCGGAAAGAAATCTCCAATCCTATACATTAGAAAGTACGTTGTGTGCGAAATCAATGGGTGGGTTATATCCCACATCCAAGTATACCAATCTGGAATTGTCCATTTTAATGGATCACTTATCAGAAGGAGGTAGTAATGAATGGAAAGAGGTGCATGTCAAGCGTTCTACTGTCATTTCCGAGCGCTGCGCACATAAAGCTGTTCAGACAACATTTGTGCAAACCCTGCAGTTGTTACATTCTTCCATCAGACGTCACATTGGCTTAAAAAAGTGGATGCTTATCAATTATCACAAATTAACAGCTGAAACAGACACGGCGTCATCTTCCACGTTGATTGTGCTGGAACAACTAATGCGACAGATCGGAGCCCGTTTAACTGAGGAAGCTGTTAATATTAAGGTGCTCCAGGGCATGTTAATGCATCCTTTGCATGGTAAAATGTTGAAACTTTCTATTGACATTTCCGAGTTGGCCAATGAATATAATATTGAATGGACAACTTTACTGGAATACAGTCCTGAAGTCAATGCCTACCTGGAACTGGTTAAAGCAGTGGATTTAATGAATGCTGATTCGAGCGAAGAGAGTTCGGACTCCTGGGACAGCGTTGACATAGTCAGCGACTCGGACGAGGTTTGTTCGGAGAACCCTGGGGACCCATCAGTCAAATCCAAATTCAATTTTAATTCCCATTCCGATTCCGATTCCGAGTATAAGCCTGCAGAAGATGACAACTATAGCAATGCCTTTGATTTCTACTTGGCCACTGCTCCTGATATGGTGAATACATATAGAAAAACAGCGGATCATACTGTGAGACTGGAATGGAGAACATCATTGGACATATTACTTCTTGCTCGGCCAGCTGTCATATTGAACAGCCCTTTAACAAAAACTGGGTGTTTATATGGCAACGCCGACCCGACCACCTTCATAACTTACGCCTTACAAAAAGTGAGAGTTGCCTTATCATCGATGACTACTCTCTGTAAATGGTTCTATGATAATTGGTCTTTATATGACTTGACGGAAGATCAGAACTGCGCCAATAGCAACACCAGTGGTACATCTGGTGACTCTGACAGTGGGGTTGCTGATAAGCTATTTGCGTTCCTTAAAGTAACAGCACCGTGGGGCAGCTTGGCTCATATTAAAATGCCCAAATCCTACAATCCAAACGACCTTTACTGGTGTAATAGAACCACCTGGACACAGTATTGCACTATCAAATTAACTCGAGAACGCATTCTTAACAGATGTTCATTCTACTCCGTCAGCATTCCCCAACCTACGCCTATTTATATCGCGCGTAACTTGTACACCGCTGATGTATTTGAACAACTGTCCGGACTCATGACCTTGAAAACTAACTATCTGAAGAAGATCATGGGAAACTTAACAGTCAGCGAATCGAGCAAACTCAGGGTTCCCGTGGAACTGTGGATGTTGTCTTCAATAGACAGCCTTTATACTATATTTAACGAGTCGCCTAATAATTGCAACTTGAGAACTATTGACCACGAACGGGCGGTTAGTGACCTGTTTGTTTGGGCTAAACATCACCATCCAGCTTTTCTGGCACTGTACCATTTGGATGTTGTGACTGAAATCAAACAGTGTCGGGATAAAACAGTCCCATCTTCGACAGCAGTTACAGAGTCCTTGGTTGGCTTTACAGATGTGTTGGGAATGCCCGAAAACAATCTACGTATCCACCATTTAACACACTACAGAAACGCCGTTGGCAATGTACTGATACCACCTTATGGACACAACCATAGTTTATTTATCGCCTCCGTGTTTGCCGGGTTAGTTTTCGAAAGATTACAAGAGTTTGTCTATGACAATTTTGCAGTGAGTATAGCAAACCCGGCCTGTCTATTGTATTGGTTTGCGCCGACCTCAATCAAGAAGTTTCCATCCTTTACAAGTGTACCCATCCCCACTACGCGCAAATCCGGGGCGACCAGCACCGACACTACTATCTATCCCATTTCAGACCGTTGGTTTTGTGAAAGACTCCAACCGTGTTGTTTGTTAGATGGGGGTTTATGTGGGGAGCCAGAACAGGCTCCCCAATCAAACGCCTCCGAGCCAAAACATCAAGTGCATCTCAAGATGTGCGATTTGACCAACCCCTTAAATCGTCCTTGTCGTTACATACAGAATATGACCAAAATATACACCTATCAGAGTAGCGACCAATGTGATGAAGAGTCAAACCGGGTTATAGAAGCTATCACTACTACATTACATAAGCTGAGAATGCAACTCTATCCGTTATTGAGATATCTGCTGGTTAGAAGAGCTGTTCCAGATCTCAGAATACATTGGCGCAAACTTAGAAGCGCTCACCCAATTAACATTAAAGAAATACGGGCTCGGTCCATAGAAAACTCAATTATACCATTTGCCCTGCTGTACACAAACATTGATAACTCAACTGGCAGTGGTAACCATGATTTGAAAGACATTGAGTCAATCAAAGACAAGTTTAACGAGTTCCGTGAAGTCTTTTGTGGGAATACCAACTTGCAGCCTTACCAAGGTGCTGATAGATCCAACAAACGCAAAAGAAATGGACCACCGACATATAACAACGTACCAATTGGTGCATCGACTGGCGTTATTAAAAGCTCCTCGCAGCAGCCCGCTAATATGTCATTTATGTGCGAATACATGGAAGACACATTGCCAACACTGCATCGTTACGTGATTGATGCTGATCACTTTTATAACGCGTCTCACTGCGATGATGAATCGAGTCAGACTAATTACAATTACAAAAACAAAGGCACCAGTGACGTAATCAGTCCCACTGTTATCAAAGCTTCTGCTGTAAAAAACAAGGACAGTGGCAATATTGATTTGACAACTTGCGCACATGATGAGTTGACAAGTAATTCAAAGCCATTCAATTGTCATAGTTACAGCACCAAATACAAAAAGTTCATGACGACGCCTACTTTAGCCGTGGATACGACTCCTAACTCAATACTCACAGATGCTGCATATCAACAACAACAATCTACTGATTTTGTGGTCCTGGGTACAACTCCCGCAGACGTCGAACTCGAGGAAGACGCCATCATTGCACAGTTTGAAAATACTCTATTGGATGACTATGACTGCGAGTCGATTCCAGGGGTCATCCCTGATGCATCTGATCAGAGTGACCCAAAGCTCCCCCCCGATGCATCAGGTTTGGTTAAGACTTCAACAGTGCTGGAAAACAGCTGGACTGTCTTCTGTAAAACAAAAAGGCCTGCTCTATTAAAATTGTTTGAGAAGGGCTTGCCTTACAGGGCATGTGGGCGCATTATAGAAGTAAAGATAGTGGACACTTTCAATTTGTCCCCAGTATTCTACTGTCTCATCATGAAAATGCTTTTTCTAACACTGAGTGGGGGATATTACCGCCACTGTAAGCAACTCAGTACCACCAAGAAGCTCATCCTTTATGGGGGTTCTGGTAACACACTGGACACTAGTCAAGCGTTAAATGCGTCGTCTGACACCACCATCATGTATAATGATACTACTGAACCCAGCAACTGTGCCCAGATGCACAACTTACTATATTGTGAAGGTGATTTAGATTGTGGGAGCGAAAGGCTGACTAGATGTAAAAATACCACGGAATTAGTGGAGTGTATTACCAGATACACTCGAGCCCAGGAATTCAGAGGCAACGACCGGTTTTTCAACTATACGTATCGTCCCTCACTGACCACTATACTTTCCAACGGAGTGACACTTTTCAGCGCAGGCGCCAGCCTGGAACAGGGAGGGTTTAACTACAATCATGATGACCTGCATAGTCTGTCCCGTTATTTGATTACTCAGCCCATGTTTTCACATTATCTCGTCCGGGAATGTTACCAAAGCTACATTCGTGATATGTCTTATTTGAGTGATTCCATGATAGTCAATTGGGAGGGATTCGACCGCAGTAATGACCTACCATTGAACGCATATCGCATGAACATGGATGATCGATGTTGCCTGAGAACCCTGTGGGATTATTCCAACTCCAGGACCATGATATCACCCTTGATGCCACCAGCATCAGCACTGATACTTACACTTAACAAGAAACATGCACGATCTGGTAAACCTAAACCTGGTGGTAAATTACCCAATCCAGCAGCAAACGCTGGCACCCCGGTAACCACCAGAGCTCCTGTGAAGTTTTTACAACTTCCAGTAGTACTGGGTGGATCATACAAGCTCGGCAAGCGAAACCTTGCCGAACAACCCAAGTATCCCCGCATATTGGATAAGGAAGTTTGGTTGCCCTACAACTATGAGTCGTCCTTGAACATCATCAAATATCTTCACCCGGTAGAAGTTAAGCTAGTAAAGTTTGAAACGTACATGTTGAATAATATGACTGAAATTAAAGAGCTCATGATATTGATGGAACTGAACCTAAAAATGGAATTGGATGAGCTGATAGCTTTGATCAATACCATTCGGGACTTACAGTACTTTCAAAAATGTGTTCTGGAAACACCATTTCCGCAGTCCATCACTCAAACTATTAGCCACATTGCTCGCTCCGGTGAGAACACTGCTGCATCGTCATCATTACCTGAATATGAGTGGATGAATCACATAATACCTTTAACCACCATGTTTGCTTCCAAAGACGAGACTATCCAACATATTGATGTTGTTAATACAGTGGGGAATGTGAACTCTGAATGGTGTAAGCAGAGACTGTACAACGTCGAGTTATCCGGCGATGACACTGTTGCCTTTACTGCGGAGGATCCGATGGGAGGTGTTAAATTAACAACCCATGTCACTAACAGTAATACTGATTGTGACTATGAACCAAGTTCAGAAGGTGGGGAGAATAGTGCAGAATGCGACTCTGCATACATAGGAGAATTTCAAAAGATATGTCACAACTTGAGCTTCCAATCCAAATTTCTACTCACTGCAGCCATTGACAAACTATACGCCATGTATGGGAATTACAACAGTGTGTTTACATTACCCGATGTTACACTGAGTATTTCACATTGTTTGGAACTGATGTATCAGTTGAAGCATACCAAGTCTGTAAAGCTTGCAAAGCCCTCTAAGCGTCAGTCGCGGACTGTTGATGCTACATTTCACGAAACTGACTTCAGAAGTCCCAAGGTTAATGTTGAGAAGATTCTAAAAAATGCCGTACATAGTGAACCACCACTACAAGCACACGCGTCGTCCCCCACTCAGAGTCACGGTGTTTATCAGTCCAATGTGAATGCGAATACATTGTCTTTGGAAGACGCAACTCTCTTATGTGAAAGAATACATAAGGCTATACAGACGCTCAAAACGCTCCATACTAACAAAGATAGCTACGTTTGGTCGGATATTACTAGCATGATTCAGCTCACCACAGTACTTAAAACTATCATTACCGATACCCACACCTTCAAAATATTCTGTCTATTGAAGTGGAATAGTGCATTTGTTCTGAATGCTAATTCAAGGAACTCAATATGGAATTACGTGTTAAATATGACTCATGTAACCAAGGATACCGCTGCCACCACCACAGTCAATACTGAATCCTCCCCAATTCCCGGGACTACTCCTCCTGAAATACCACTGAGTGCAATTCATTGGTCAATACTCAACGATGGGGCCAATTGGCCCCATATGGACAGTCAGGTTACCTCTGCCAAACTGAAGGAAAGTAGCCAAAACGATCATTATTCAGATGTTGGGTTGGGTTTAACGCAAATGGCCAGAATATACATGCTACATCTACAAAAGTCCAACATACTGGGGCCCGATGATTTGGCTGGCCTAAACATGCTGTTACAAACTTATGAACGAAAGATCACTCCGATGATTATTGACAAGGCATTGAAAACCCTGTCATTGCCAGTGTTCAATCGCCTGCATTTCCTGTTTAATGTGATGCATTTTGCCGGCTCTATAACCATAACTCCACTCTCTGCTACTATGCAGAATTCCATAGAGTACACGTTGCGCAAGACCCGCTATAGACTCACTGAAGAAGAGCTACTTCCTGAAGACTGCTACAATGTTCATCTAACTCCTTGTTGTGAACGCATATGCAGCTACGTTCATCCTCGTGCGCACGGTCATTATCGATTAGCTTACAATTCCCTATTGGATGGATACGTGTGTGCTCAGAAGAAAATATCCAAATATAGAAGAGTCGGCGCCTGTGATGTAAAATTGTTTGATGTAATGGATAGCCTGTTCAAAGTTGAGATAACCAAAATGAAGATTGAGGCAGCCTTTGACGAAATCAAATGTCACCAACACCAGCAACAGGACCAATTGGACCAACGATATACTCAATTGTCTGATAGTTACAAGAATACTTACAATGAACTGAGCATCCACTGTGCTGCGCTGATCAAAAAAAACATGTTGATTCGCGCCAAATTGATACTGAAGGAACACGAGGGTATAAAACCAGCAATGGACAATGACTCTGGAAAATCCAAAACTCGAAAACGAGTCGCACGACGATACAAAAAGTCCCGAGATGCACAATACTGTAACAGTACTTTAGCCATAATCATTAATATTCGTGGTAAGCGCATAGGGTTTGACACTAAAAAGGGGGTCAAGCAGTTCCAGATGTGTCCTTCCTGTGGCGCAGTGCATGAATATTGTGCCTCCAATGAAACTATTGCTGGTGAATATATGTGTCAGTTCTGCAAATCGGTGTTCGAGTCTCAAATGACCTTCAAATGTGCATATTGTCTCAACACTGTTACGAAAGCTCAGGCAATCGAGTCGTACAACATGTCATTTAGCATCAATGTTGCACATCCAAGACAAATCTCGACCATGGACACTGATACTGACTGTGATGGTGATTTAAATGCGACCACGGGCTATGATCTTAACTACCTGCCCACTAATGTCACAGATTCAGTATTTTTGAGAAGCATCTTCTGTGAAAACCACCTTTATAAGTTACTTGTCAATTCAGAAGTAGGATCAGACAGTTCCCACGAGTTAGCAACAGTTAATGGTGGCAACAGCAACAGCAGCATCAATGTCGACCCAAAATGTCATGGTGCCCAGTCTCACTGTCAACAACTGCCTCAAACTGTTCAAGCTGCCACAATAGCAATTAGCGAGATGAAAAACTGGACAGCTGTTGCAACCATGGACCCGCTGTCTGGATTTTCCGAACTTGGTGGAATTACTACTGACTCTCCGGTAACTTTACAGCTCACCTCCTTGACCCAACCCAACATAGAGAATATCATTGAACTTTATCAACAAGATGACACACTAGATAAGACATTGTTGAATTTGGCCAGCTGTTGCAAATGTTATCAATTGGCCACCAATGAGTCAACTCCTACTAGCCATGTAGACTCCATAGAAGTTGATCCATATGACCAGGGGTTGTCCTCATTTAGGAGGACACAGGACTTACGGTTCCAGTACGCATTACAGGCGTCCTTTCGTAATCACGTATATAGATATCAGCAACGGGGTATGGGTAGGAGTCTCAGGGGGTGTTTTCATGGTTCCTTCGGTCGTCCTTTCACGCAATACATCATGGGCGAAGATAGCAGTATATATCAATGTACTTTAAGTGAGTTACAGGATTGTCCACTGAACGTTCAATCCAAACACAAGCATATGACTCGGCACATTGCGTATCACGGCACTGATAACACTGTGGCTAATTTAGTAGAGGAGGAGTCCTTGACTAGACCTGATAGTAATAATGCCATTCGCGATGGCATCACTGATGAACTGAATAGCGACAGCTATGCACAGAATGTCACAACTGCACGGTTCGCCTCACATCAGCTAGATGGTCGTAAAAACAGGCGTGGTGGGAAAGATAAAGTCCCCCACGTCACCCGTGTTACCGCGAATGGTGTGGTGGGTCCAATTGGCGACCCTACAGCTGATGATGTTGATAATACTATCAGTACTCAGTCAGAAGATCAGGGAACAGGGCGAGGTCGAGGTAGGGGGCGGGGTAGAGGTCGAGGACAAAAGCGGGGTCGAGGTCGAGGCCGAGGGCGAGGTGAGAACATCTCTAGGGCTGATGTATCATATCAACACTTGTCGGGCGAACTGGGTGACACTGGTGCACGTGGGAGCGCAATTCCTGGCATATTGTCATCTGCAGATTACTTGAATGTACACCAAACAGGCACAGATAATGTCTATGACATGCTTTACAATCAATATGCCAGTGAAAATATAACATCAATGGCTGCCACTTCTGACGTGACATTGAGTCGCCAGTTTGGATGCGGAACTAGCAATGATGATGATGATGATGATGATGATGATGATGAGCAGACAAATATTAACACTAAGAGAAAACAGAAGAGTAATCTATCAGATGGCGACCAAGTGCGTATGGATGTGGCTATTCAACTGATGGCTATAAAGAGTAAATGCATCTGCATGTGTCACATTGTGCATAACACTAGAAGGGAAGACTTTCCAGTTTTATTGAACCCTCTGGTCACATTGCAGCTGCCAGACAGAGTCTCTCTTGAATCCGAGGATCTACAAAAAAGAGAGGACAAGTTCCGTGAAACTCTACATTATGAACGGGTAGAATTGGAGAGACGTCTTCAAGTAAGACAGCTTGTAGGACGCAAGAATATTGCGCCATTTTCCTACAATTGTTCGAATGTAGAATTGAGAGGCATATTTAAGGATTCCCACAATCGCCTTCGATCAGCCCACGGTGATTGTCTGGTCAGACCAGGTAATAAGGCTGATCGTTACCATAATTGGTTCAATGGATTGTCGGGGTTGGACAAGGGGCGAATAAAGACCCGCAATGCTTCGTTGAACCGACTCCATAATTCTGCGCAGGCTTATCAACTGAGAAGTAGGCTTTAACCTTACTACTGATCATCAAATAACCAACAACACTCTGTATGACTATTATTCAAAAATCAATAAACAATAAGATTTATGACAACTGGGTTACTTGTTAATCTTAATTTAGCAGTGTTAATTATAATACTCAACGACTTCATTAATTGTGTCCTTATGTTAAGTATTATTTAGGTCAACATGGATGCTACAAGACTCAACCGTCGCACATCTGCCGCAGTAACGTTTGTAACCGTTGACTCAGAAGAGTTGGATACAGAGCTTGATGTGACTCCTGATACCACACCGCGTCCACGTCCACCTGCAACCTCGAAGTTTAAGCGATCATTCTGGATGAACTGGTGTTATGTCATTTGGTTATTGCTTCTGACAGTGATGGCAATCAGTTTGATCATTGTTGATTCCAACACGCCTATCCACAGTGCTCCCACTTACTGGAGCACTATGGAGTGCGGTGACGCCTTTCTACTCGCAGATACTTCAGATATGGATTTATCACAGCTACTTCCCATTGGATCTTTAGATTACATGCTAAAAGGGGGCAGTACCTTTATTTATAACGGCTACGTTTTTTCGGCCCCGCTGGTTGAACCATTTTGCAAACAGTTGAAAACTACTCTCAGCAGCAGTAGCACAGACAAGGATTTACACGTGGATAATGAAACCAGTGCAGGTACCATTAATAACATGAATGGTGCATATATTGATGATTCACTGTGTTTGCCAAACATACTGACTCTGGATGAGAAATTGACACGCGTGACATTCCAATCTAACGGTTCCGGGAGCACCACGTCACGACTGCCTGTTGGAATGTTCACCACTAAGTTTGAATTGATCAAAGTGCCATTTGCCGCACATCATCTGTTGATTTGGTTAGAAATGATGACATTGGGTTGTATCAAGTCCAAGTATGACATGTACAGTTATTATATGAGTCATGCTGCAGTGCATAACCTGCCAATTGCAGCATATACAACCCGCATTACTTTTTTTGACAAGGAGCAAAACTTCAAACCGTATACTGTATTAATTGAAGGAACATACAGAGCACATTTACCATCCAAATGGGGTGGTTACTTTGGCGCGCACGGTATTATGCATGCTGAGTCATATACCAACACCAATGACGACAGTGAAGAAATGAGTCTAAATAGTAAAGCCACACAGGTTACATCTCAATTGACTCACTCGCCCGCGTTGGTTTCATACGTGGGGAAGACTACCCATTATGCATCATCTCGCCACAATATTGGGATGGCTCATTTGGTAATATTACCACCAGCTATCAGTAATAAAATAAAACACTTACACAACCTGCTACCTTTGGAATAGAATCTCTTTTATTGAAATACTGCTGACACTTTTTCAATAATAAAGGCATTATCGGGAACCAGTAGATCTTTAATGATACCTGTTAACCCTTGTCAACTTTGTGAGATGACTGACTGAGTTGGCTGTGATGACTTTATTGTGATAAAGACTTAATTCTGTCAAGTTTGTGAGCTGACTGACTGAGTTGTCTGTGATGACGTGATTATAATCAAGATTTAAGTGTGTCAAGTTTGTGAGCTGACTGACTGAGTTGTCTTTGATGATGTGATTATACTCAAGATTTAAGGTTGTCAAGTTTGTGAGACGACCGACTGAGATGTTTGTGATGAGGTCATTCCATAGATCCAAGTGTGTCAAGTTTGTGAGATGACTGACTGAGTTGTCTGTGATGACTGAATTACGAGTAAGCTCCAATTGTGTCAAGTTTGTGAGACGACTGACTGAGTTGTCTGTGATGACTCTATTATAACACAGATTTAAGCTTGTCAAGTCTGTGAGATGACTGACTGAGTTGTCTGTGATGCATTTGTTATCAGAAAGATTCAGGTGGGTCAAGTTCGTGAGGTTCATGACTGTGTTGTCGGTTATGAATCTGTTGTGTCCCAGTCGTAATTCTGTCAAGTTTGTGAGCTTATTCAAGAGCGCATTGTGTCTGAAAGCAAGCCCCATAATATTAGGCATGCGAGAGATACGAGTGTTGATCAGTCGGTTGTGTTTTTTGCTTACCTGGGTCAACGCCAGATGCATTTCCAACGACACATAATCACAAATGGCTCCAATCGCGTCCTCAATCAGTCCTCCCAAAAGATCGGACTCAATCATCTCAAAAACGTAGTTCAATCTGATCCTCTTGGGAACGGTCCCAGTAAGCTCGGTCCCAGCAAGCTCGGACTCGGCAGCACGTTTGTGGTCCACAGCATCCCCCTTATCACTCATTATAATCCCTTGTATAAATTTTTCGGAAATAAATATATAACGCAGCCATGTCGGCGTTTTATGTGCTGAATTGCGCCTAGCTGGCGTTTTAGTCCCAAAAATGAGCCAAGTTGGCGTTTTATTTACTGAATTGCGCCTAGTTGGCGTTTTATTTACTGAATTGCGCCTAGCTGTCGTTTATAGCCAACTTGGCGTTTTCTTTTTAGAACTGACTGAGCTGTCTGTGATGACACCACCAACTTAATGATAGCGTGTCAAATTTGTGAGATGTCTGACTGAGTTGTCTGTGATGACTCTATTACAAGCAAGATATATGCGTCTCAAGTTTGTGAGAAGACTGACCGAGTTGTCTGTGATGACTTTATTACATTCAAGATTTAATTGTGTCAAGTTTGTGAGATGACTGACTGAGTTGTCTGTGATCTGTTCATTAGATACAAGATCTAAGTGTGTCAAGTTTGTGAGATGACTGATTGAGTTGTCTGTGATGACTTCATTATGTCGAAGATTTATTTGTGTCAAGTTTGTGAGACGACTGACTGAGTTGTCTGTGATGACTTCATTATAATGAAGATCTAATTCTGTCAAGTTTGTGAGATGACTGACTGAGTTGTCTGTGATGAGGTCATTCCATAGATCCAAGTGTGTCAAGTTTGTGAGATGACTGACTGAGTTGTCTGTGATGACTTTATTGTGATAAAGACTTAATTCTGTCAAGTTTGTGAGATGACTGACTGAGTTGTCTGTGATGACTTCATTCCATTGGAGATATAATCGTGTCAAGTTTGTGAGATGACTGACTGAGTTGTCTGTGATGCGTTTATTCC
>Ga0163154_10000579_pt1 | contig 56729 bp, 43 predicted proteins | sample OliLakLV19MP9P1_FD_148649 | JGI IMG/M metagenome (GOLD analysis project Ga0163154, IMG submission 148649) | Freshwater microbial mat bacterial communities from Lake Vanda, McMurdo Dry Valleys, Antarctica - Oligotrophic Lake LV.19.MP9.P1 | ecosystem: Environmental > Aquatic > Freshwater > Lake >...
CGTCATAAGATTGCACATGGAATTTACCTCATTGAAATAACACGGTCAGCGCAAAATTTGATAAGTTACGTTCTGTTTAACGGACTACACTAGAGTAGCTTTGCAACCCTGGGCTTTGTGGCGGAATCCCTTTGGGATTCGTTCGCGAGGGTTCGCGAACAACCCACACATTTATAATGCGTGGAATAATTGATCCGCAAACGCTTGTTCACACTCATCCCCGGGGTTTTCGCTTACTTTCAATATCTGGCCACCAGTTGACAACCATTGAATCTGCGGTCATCGTATGACGGATCCTGCTTCCCGAATGGCCGATACTCATCACGAAGAAAAACTCCCTTGGTTTCCTTACAAATTTTGGCTTGTTTGTATGGGAACCTTCGTTGCACTTTGGGTTTATTTAAACCATTCCAAATTTCTCTTGCAGGGTGGGTTGATCAAAATTTGCCTTGGAGCCGTATTTGCTGCATTCATTTTGCTAAGGAATCACCCATTTCCTGAAAGCCGTGTCGCAGGTTGGCTCACTCGCATACTTCCGCGTTTTCTTCTACCGTTCTCTTTCGGCATTGTTTTGTTTTCTGCACTGAACATTCCTTCTTTGGAGTGGCTTTCAGTAGTCGGTTTTATCTTGTCTGGCTGTCTTATCTTCTTGCCCTCCGCACTGCATCCAAAATTGATAAGAGTCGCGTTCCTGCTTTGGTTTTTGCATCCCCTACCGGATTTTATCTACAGCCCGTTATCACATAACCTTCAAAATCTTTCCACGAAGGGTGCAGAATTGATGCTACTTGGTTTAGGAAATCCGGTTGTTGCTCTGAACCAGATGTTAAACGACGGATACAGGGTTTTCGAAGTTGTCGAGGCTTGTAACGGAATGCGAACCTCCATTGCTCTTTTGATATCAGTCATCGGACTATCGATGGTTTACAAGCTCCCGAGGTTGTTCACGATCTTAATGGTGGTGATAGGGCTTTTACAGGCGCTTTTACTCAACATGGGCCGCATCACTGTCATGGTGCTCACCGCGAAATATTTTGGCCCTTCGATCAATGCGGAATCCGTTCACGATGTCAGCGGTGCCGTCGTTGTCTTGGTTTCTGTTGCGTTGGCGGCTTTTGAATGCCGTAAGCTTCAAGAGTTCGCGGAATGGCTTAAGAGGGACGAGGAGAATTCTTCCGAACTTATATCGCCAACGCCGGTTGGCGTTTCCTTGCAGCACATGGTGGTTCACCGATTAAAACAGGCTTCCATTTTTCTATTGGTCGGCGCGGGTGGGGTGTTCTTCTTTTACTTTGCTAGGAATCTTTCCACTAGCCGAATTGCATCGCGAAAAGCGGAAGTCGTAACGCGACTGGTCAACACAGGGCGCACAGGTGATGGTCTTAAGACGGCATCATACCTTATCGGGAATTATCAAGCGTCTGTTTCGGTGCGCAGAGCGTATGCGTATTCGCTCTTAGCGAACAAGAAGATTTCAGATGCCATGTCAGCGCTCGCCCAAATTCCCGACAATGAAAAAACCGTTGTTGACTGGCTCATTCTGGCTAGGTGTCTGGCGGTTCAAGGAAAGAGCGAGGAGGCAAACCAAATGCTCGCGAAGTGCGATCCAGTGCTTCTCTCGAAGCCGGAATTTGCCTTTTATCTGATGGGACTTTTCAATGACCTAAAAGAAGATGAAAAATATTACACCCTTCTCCGCAACTACGGACGTCTATACGATAAGGAAATCCTGTCGGTCATTATCTTTAACTTGGCGGAGAAGGATCAATGGGACCTTATCAGCTTCCTGCTTGATGAACGCAAATTCGAGGACCCCCGAGTGGCATTATTGGTCTATCAATCGCACGTTCGTGCCGGACATCATGCAAGAGCTGTTCGATTTCTTCGCCAACACTATGCCACGTTCAAAGATACCTACGTCCTTCTCGGGCCTTTGCTGGACTTAATTAGGCGATCAGATGACCCGGAATGGCATCAAATGCTCGATCCGATGGTCGCGGAGTATTTGGCTTCTTCTAAATCCGCCACTCCGATTTTACGACTGCGCCTGGCGGATAAACTTTTAGGGATAAAGCGATTTGACCTTGCGCACCCAATCCTTGCCCACGCGGGCGCCGACCAAGACTTGCACGGTTTTGTTTTGTTCCTCCGAGTCCGCTACGAGCAAGGAGCCTTGGTTGAGCAAAAGAAGCGTAGTGACGAGGTGAAGCAGATTGAGTCGATTAATTCCAAGCAGGCTGGTGCCATGAAAATGCCGGATTTCAGACCTTTGCCTGTACCCGACTGGCCTGTTCATGACGCTCCGGCGGCAACAAATGAAGTTATTGCTCTCATGCAGAAAGGGATCGAGGCGGGCACGTTGGATTTTCCGGAGTTTCTCATCTTGACCGAGCTGTGCAAAACAACGAAAGGTTCAGCCGCCGCGCTGACTCTTGTAGAAAAGGGTTTTGTTTCATATGGCCCTGAAAATGAAAACCCCCTCAGATCGTTGAAATTAAAACTTTTAAAGGAGGCTGGGCGATGGCGTGAAGTTCAGGAACTATCGGCCGAGGCTGCAGAAAGCGGCGGCGGCAACAACCTGTCTTTGATGATGTCCCAAGCCGCATTTTTTGACAAAATCAGGTTCCATTTTGCCGCGATGGAATCTGCAAGAAGGGCATGTGCCACTTACCCTGACGTTCCTGAGGCACGGATTGCTTACGGGTTCTACCTCTTGAAGCAGGGCAGGGCCTATGACGCACTTCGACAATGGGACCTCGCCGAAAAATTGGGCGCTGACACCGATAAACTAAATTTACTGAGAATTGGGGCGTATGCGGAGCTGGGAGAAGTCGAAGCGATTAACAAACTTCGCTCAAAAGTAACAAGTGCGGAATTAAAAGCCGCACTTGACCGATATTTTAAAAGGCCTGCTCAACCTGGTTCGTATTTAAAGGCAGCCCAGCTACCCAGTGTAAACAGTCCGCCGGCATTTTTTAATACCTTGTCAGATACGTTGAGAAAACAGGCTGACGCAACTAAAGGTTATCCGCACGACCTTTTATTGGCCCAAGCTTTGTATTATTCGCCTGTCACACAAGCAACGGGTCAGTGGAAGGATATTTTATCGCGTTCGGGCACTACCTCACTGGAGAAATCAAGCGCCTTGTTCCTAAAAGGCTGGCTCGAGGGCCGGATAGGTCAGGTTGAGGACGCAGACCGGACGATGCTCGCTTTGCTGGAGCGCGATCCGGACTATTACCCGGCATGGGAGTTCCTTCTTGCGCTAGGAAAAAAGCCTGACTCTCTGGCGAGTCTAATCAAGTCAAAAAACTTGCCGGAACCGTTGCCGGTGAAAGTTGCGCTGACGCAAATGATGTATAAAAAAGCAAATCGCGCCACCGAGGGGCTGACAATTGTAAATTCCCTCATTGCGGAAAAAGACCTTTCTGGGATTCCATTTATTGAGCTTGGTACATCTGCGATGGAATATGGCGATCTCGACGTCGCGCAGCTTTGTGGAAGGGAAGCCGTTGCGCGAAATCCTAACAACCCCTATTCTTGGGCGTTAATGTGTCAGGTTGCGTTTGCGAAAAATCAACCTAATGAAGCGCTGGCTTTAGCCGTCCAAGCCGCGCGAACCGTGCAACAACGTTCCGACTTCGATGCTATTATTGTAAAGATACGCATGGCCGCGGGAAATTATGACGACCTTCTCCTGGATAGTTTGAGGTTCTTGGAAATAAAATATCCGAACGAACCGAAATGGGTGGCCTACCAAACCATCGCGCGATACAACCGTAACGAATTTGGACTCGCTGTCGCATCTTTTGAGAAAGCCCGTAAATTTGGATATAATGATGAGGCGTTTTACATCCTCGGAACTGAGCTTTATCATAAGTCTGGCAATTTCGAGAATGCGTCCCTTCTGGCAATTGAAGGTATGCGAAAGTTTCCTTCATCTTCTAAGCTGAAACTTTTAGCGCTTGATTCCCTTATGGAACGTCCAGAGGGGCTACAGAGTGCAACGGCGATTGCTCGTGATATTGAAAGCAATGCGACGGCTGACCCTTTGGTTTTTTATGCGTTTGCTCGGTTATCGACCAAACTCGGAAGGATAGATGAGGCCAAAGCTTATTTCGAAAAGGGTGTAAACGCAACCGTTCCTAAGACCCCTACGTGGTACGACATTCAGTTGAAGTACTCGCAATGGCTTCTCGATCGGTCAGATTTCATGCAGGCAAAGGTGGTTCTCGATTCCATAACAAATGACAATCAGTGTCCAAGCGAATATTTTGCCCAGGCAGACTTACTTCAAGGGAAAGTTGCGCGCAAAATAGCTGGGGAGAAAAAGAAATGAGTGCGCCAAGGCTTCGATCATATTTGGCTTTTGCTTCAGTGGCCTTTTTGGCTGCTTTTTTCCTCGTGAAAGCAGTGCTTCACCTTAAATACGGCCGATCAATGAATTTTGATGTGAATGCGATTAAGGAAATCCAGTTGCCGGCGGACCGATGGTCAGTTCAAAACGAGGAAGGTTATCGGGAAGCGGGTTTAGATCCTGCGAACCCTCCAGGAGCGAACCTTCGGATCAGGCATTACGTGGGTGGTGCGACGCCACACGTCGTGGCCGTCCAAGTCGCGAAAGGCTTCAACCCTGTTTCTTGTTATAAAGTTAAGGGTATTGATACCGCTGTTGTTTCTGAGGTCCGCGGACTACCTGTTTTTCGCGCAAAATTATCGGCTACTCAACGGATTGTTTTCACAGGGCTTGTATTCGATCCCGTCACGAAGCAGCGCCTAGAGCGCAGGATTGACGGGATTCCGTGGCCATACGTACCAAAAGACTTTGATTTTTCGGAAGAAACAGGTATAAATTGGCGCCATCTCGTTACTGATGCAGGTCGTTTCGTTCGGAAAAAATGGAATCGATCGCCGACCTTTGCACATTTTGTGGGCTTGATGCCAAATCGGACGACGGATGAGACAGTCTTGTGTGTGGTAGTAACGACAGTGGAAAATGACACTCGCCCTGAGGAAAGTCTCACTGTGATCGATGCTGCCATCGGAGATTTTGAGCTAGCTCTAAAATTCGTTAAATAGCGTGTTACAAGTAAGTTATGCACTAAATGGATTGTTTCGCTTTTTTTAAAAAGCGTAAAAGGGCGGTAGCCTGTTTTAGTTGTATTTGTGCGTGAATAGTTTTGTATTGCATTATTAATTGGATACTTGTAGGTTTTTGGACTCTCGATGATTAAACCCGCCGTTTTTATATTACTTTGCTTCGCAAGCATTGCAACCGTTTCGGGACAGGTTGTTATTTCTAATTTGGAGCAAAAGCCTCCAGCCGAGCCAACATTTAGACTCGGAAATTTTTACGGGACCGTTGGTCTCCGCAATGAGGTGTTTGCAACGGATAACGCTCTACATACTAAAAATGGTAAAAAGCCAGAAATTCGAAACACGCCGAACCTTGAACTTGCATTTGATTTTCTTCCATCGAAATACATCGCGCTTAAAACCCGATTAACCTTGGGGTACAATTTTTACCTTTTGGGTACGCAAGAGAATGATTTTACAGTCTTCAATCCAGAGGGAAATGTTGGCGCTTTTCAATTTGATCTTCGGCTGGCTGATAATCTTGTCGGAACCATTATCGAAAGTCCGCAGATCCGTACGGACATCACTGATTTCAATAACCTCCCAAACCGCAGTCGTTTCACTCGCTTTGAAAACCAAGGAACAATTCAACTGGTTTATACCCCGACTGTGGATGATACCTTCATTTTAACGATAGGCCGAAACGATATCATACCATTTAAGAGCATTGATAAGGATAAGGAAAAGTGGGCTCCCTCTGCGACCGCAACATACTTTCATCAGTTCAACAAAAGCTTTCGAGCAGGTCCTTCTACTACTCATACTTGGACCTTCACTGGTCCCGCTGAAATGCTGAATTACACCCAGAATTACTCAATTTTTTACAACTGGGATATTAACGATTTTCTCGTGAATTCGGGCGGTGTTGGGTATAGTCGTTCGGAAACGGAGATAGCATCAGGCGGGGAAGATGCAACGGATACCATCACTTTTTCCCAATCGTTGAGGCACACCATTACACAAAACCTTAGCCATGGTTTTGTCGTCGCTCGAATTCAGAGTGCAAGCTTGATTGGTCTTCCGCAGGAAACGACATCTGCAAACTACAACATAACCTGGAATATAAACCAGCAGCTCGTCTTCTCGCCGTCATTTCAACGGTCATTGCAGGAGCAGCTTGCAGCGCCTATTATTTCCACAGAGACATACACAGCCTCGGCCACTTTAACGTATGCTGTGACCAAAGATCTGTCACTTAATTCCCGTTATGAACTCCGGAATGTGAATCAAGTGAATGGATCCGGAGATTTTGTTGAAAACAGCGGGACCATAAGCTTTTTATATACTTTTTGATACTGCGCTAATCTTGTGTTACCTTCGGGGAGTCCTGCCCATATGAAAGTTGTCAAATTGCTTATTATTTTTGTCTGCTTCTTGCTTTTGCCTAGCCTTTGCTTTGCGAAGGACGCCACGATCAAGACTGGGGATATAGTTCAAATTTCTTTGCTCGAAGATTCTGATTTTAACGGCCAGTACAAAGTGGATGATTCAGGACAAATCAGTCTGAAGTATGCCGGTTTTGTAAAAGTCGTTGGCGGCAATGAGTATGATGCCAAATATTTGGTTACTAAGGCGCTGTTAAAAAAGTATTTCAAAAAAGCAACTCCCGAGGTGATTCACATTTCAATGCAGCAATTAGGGATTGCGGTTGTTGGTGCCGTCATGAAGCCGGGCGTGATCCCTATGGTAGCTTTAAAAGATAAAAATTTGCTTGAAGCGATTTCACAGGCGGGTGGCATTCGGCCGGAAGCAAACTTGCAGACGGTAAAATTGATAAAAAATGGACAAATATCAGTTTTAGGAGCCTTGGCTCCTGGTCAGGTTTTTGACATCACTCCTCTTCTAAAACCGGAGAATAAGGAAAAAAAAATTGATTCACCGCTGGTTACCGAGGGGGACATGATTGTTGTGCCGTATTCAGCCGCACCCGACGAGAACCTTGGAAGAATTGAGATCGTCATCAACGGTCAGGTGATCGCGCCTGGTCCTCAGATTTACCGTGTAGGAGAAGAGGCGACAGTCATGCGGGCTTTAATCAAAGCTGGGGGCCTTGGGCGTTGGGCCAATGGGAAGAAGACACAAGTTGTGCGGTACAATGACCAAAAGGTAAGGGAAGAAATAACGATAGATGCCGAAGCGTTGATGAACGAGGGAAAAAAGGAATTGGATATACCGCTTAAAAATGGCGATACAATTATCGTTCCTGAAAAGAAGATCGGGTTTTAGCAATGCGGAACAATACAAACGAAGTCGGCGCGTCGGTGCCTTCCCGTCAAGCTGCTGATGAGGTACGGGTAGATCCAAGATTTTATTTTGGCGTACTCCTTCGTCGCTGGTGGATATTTCTTATCTTTGTCCCTCTTTGTTTGATGGCAGCGGCAGTTTATTGTTTTTTGGCTGACGCAAGGTATGAGTCGTCAACTCGGGTCGAAATTCTTTCGGACAATCGTTTGGCGATCGGGCCAACAGATCAACGATGGAACTTCGCGCTGACACATGCGGCTTTAATGAAAAGCCCACCAGTGGAGAATGAGGTGATTGCCTCGTTGCGAAGTGACTGGGAGAGTAAACTAGGGGGTGAGTTAAATCTTAAAGGGAAACTTCGCGCAGATGTCGTGGAGAACTCCGGAGGCACCCAGCTTGAATTAAAGCTGACCGCCTTAAATCCAGAGTATGCGAAATTGTATTTAGAGAAAACGCTGGAATTCTACCAGAAATATCGGGCAGAAAGCGAAGCGGGGACTACAACGAGCGCTATTGAAACGCTTCAGAAGGAAACTGACAATTTGGCTGCGCAGATTGAAGAAACTGAACAGGAGCTTCTTGATTTTCAGCGTAAGAACAATATGACGTACCGGAAGGAGAAGGACTCGATCGAAGGGAAGCACCTCGCCGATCTTCTTCGGAAAATATACGAATTAAAAACCGAGCAAATTATTCTCGAGAGTCAGATTCCCGCCCTCAAGAATCTTGATCCCAATAGTTCTGCAGACATCGTGGATCTTGCGATGCGAGGTGTTTCTGATGGCAGTTCGGAATTTGAGTCAACCAGTTCAAATGATGAAGAAGGAAATAATGCGAATTCTACAAAAACTGTCTTCGAAGTGCCGAAAAATTCGCGCCCCGACCAATGGTCCGAAGACCTAAAGGAGCAATGGAAGACGATCCAGAGTTCGCGTTTAAGCCTTCTCGAGAAGATTAAAGAATTTGAAACGAAGTACACAGAGCAGCATCCGAAGATGATCGATGTCCGGGCAAAATTGCAAGAGCATGATCGGACGCTTGAAATTCAAAAGCAAGTTGCCATAGAGCGTTTGCAGGGTCGTTACGCGGCGATCCTGAAGCAACAGGAGGCCTTGGAGAAGGCTGCGGTTGAATCACGTCAGGATGCCCTTATCAGTGCGAAGAAAAATGGGGTACTGGAAAGATTAAACATGAAGCAGGACAACCTTCGTAAGTTATATGCAACCCTGTTTAACCGGCTGGAAATTTCTCGTACGGACATGAAAATCCAGAAAATTCACTTTAAGCAAATGTCTAAAATCTACGCCAAGCCTACGCCGGTATGGCCGAGTTACCCGAAAATCTTTATCGCAGCATTTTGCGCCGGAATGTTCTTTTCGGTTGTGTCAATTTTTGGACTTCAAATGCTTGATAACACAGTGACTTCGATAGCAGACTTTGAACACGAATTGAACATTCCGTTGATTGGAGTTATTCCGTTTTGGGTCGATGCAGCAGACGAAACCGAATTAGAACGAACAGTATGGCAATCGGGGCTTCCAACACTGTCCGAAGCGTATCGCACAGTCAATGTTGGGTTGCTCGAACGAATGAACGAGTTGGGAACCAAGACCGTCATGATGACAAGCTGTGACACCCAGGACGGAAAGACTTTAACGTGCATAAACCTTGCCATGGTCATGGCTCAAGCTGGTTATCGAACTTTGTTAGTTGATGCAGATTTGCGGCGTGGGAGGATTCATAATTTGTTTAGCATGGCCTCTGAACCGGGCTTTACCGATGCGATTGCTGATGCAGAGCATGTTGTGGAAGCTTTTTCGACTCCCTTGGAAAACCTTTATTTCATTCCACGCGGTAAAGATTATCCAAATATTTCCCAGCTGCTTCATAGTTCGAAGCTGTTCGAGGTCGTTTCTTCACTTAGGGACGCATTTGATGTGGTCATATTTGATTCTGCACCGATCATGCAGATTAGTGATTCTAGCCTTTTATCCAAGGCCGTCGAAAATACCGTCGTTGTAGCGCGCGCGGAAGTGACACCCTTGCCCATTTTAAAGTTTGCTCTTTTGAAATTTGACCAATCGAAGATTCTAGGGGTAATTCTTAATGCTCTTCCGCTTCATAAACTTGGGTCGAGCTATTATTCTTATCAGTATCCATCGTACGCCTATTACGGAAAAGGGTATGCCGACACAGGACAGGTTAGCGGGAAAACCAACCGGAAAATAACAAGAAAGAGAAAGGCAAAAAATTGGTTTAAGAAAACCTTTTTGCCTATTGACTAATTCATGGCGATTTTCAACCATTCGTTTCAGCGGAAAAAATTTTTCCTTATTTTAGCTGACTTTTTGTCCTGTGCTGTTGCGTTTATCGTTGGATTTTCCATTCGATTTTACGAGGATGACTTTTTTGAAAAATTTGTGGGATCCGTCCCGGTTATTCTTGTTTTTGCCTTCTTGCTCGTGGTCGCAAATTATCTACTTGGCCTATACGACTCTACTTATGCGAACTCACGCTTTGATAACGGTGTCATTAGCTTGTTTGCGGTAATGGTTACGTCCGTTGTATTCCTCGTTATCGCTTATTTCGATCATGCTTTCTATCTCGGTCGTGGTGTTTTAACCCTCTCAATCATTCTATTAATGCCTTTGACCCTTGTTGGGCGAATAACGTTGATCGAGCTGATGCGGAAACAAAACCAGGCCAACACCAGAACCTTGCTTTTAGGGGATGCAGGGTCCTCCGTAGAAGTACTTAAACTGTTAAGAACGAGCCGTGAGTTTTCGCTATTGAACATTCTCGGTCATTGGCGACCGGATCCGTCTCCCGATAACCAAACGGAATTTAAAAGGTTTGTGGAGAAGCAGAACGTGCAAGCCGTGATTCTCGCTCTTGCAAACTTTAAAAATGAAGTCATGTGGTATCCTGCTCTTCGAGCCGTCATGGTTGACGAAGTGACGGTGTGGAAACGCAGTGACCTAGTGGAAAAGCTTTCTGGCAGAATCCCTCTTGAATGGGTGGATGAGCAGTGGATGATGGATTGTGTTGTGAACTGCCATCATCTTCCTTTTAAAAAGGGGAAAAGGGCCTTCGACATCGTGTTTTCGGTCATGGCACTAATATTATCTGCACCAATAATGGTGTTGGTTTACTTAAATATAGCAATATTTGATGGGTTTCCATGCCTTTACAAACAGGTCAGGGTTGGGCGAAAGGGAAAGTCCTTTGAAATTTATAAATTTCGGACAATGAGGCTTAATGCCGAAACTGAATCAGGTGTGACTTGGGCAAGTGATGAGGACCCGCGTATAACTAGAATGGGTCGTTTTCTGAGGAAATACCGGTTGGACGAACTTCCTCAATTTTTCAACATTCTCATCGGAGATATGTCAGTTATTGGGCCTAGACCTGAGAGACCAGAATTTGTAGAGAAGTTAAACAAAGAAATAAAATTTTACGACGAAAGACATTCGGTTCAGCCGGGCCTAACGGGGTGGGCTCAAGTTTGTTATCCCTATGGGGCATCGGTTTCGGACTCAAGAGATAAACTTGAATATGATCTTTATTACCTTAAAAATATGTCATTTTTCATGGACTTGCGCGTGTGCTTGAAGACTATTGGAGTCATACTTTTAGGCAAAGAAAGAAACATGCATGTCAATCGGACTTCTGATAAACCCGATGGTTCTTCCATCGTTCTTCAGATACACGAGTGCGAGCCTTCTGAAGTCAATTAGCGGACAACCAATCCCACTGGATAAATGAACGGTTTTTTTTGGATATCGATCTATGTGGTTCTAGTGTTTTTCAGGCCACAAGAATGGTTAATTAAGCCAATGGCAGGCATTCCGGTATTGGTGGCAGTGGGTGGCCTAGCTTTAATTTCCACTCTTGCCGAGCAATCAGCGAGACGATCGGTGGGATTTGCACGGCTGCCTCATTGGAATCTCTATTGGGGCTTGTTTGTGGCGGTTCTGATGTCCCAAGTGATGCTTTTTTACTTTGATGGTGTGGTTTTCGCCTTCGAGACGTTTGGAAAAATTTTTGTCTTTGCCATCCTGCTTTTTTACTTGCTCAACACAGCTCCTCGCTTACAGATTCTGACTCGAATTGTTGTCGTCATGGGGCTCCTTATGGCGGTTCATGCAATACTTCAATACTTTACAGGACGTGGATTTGGTGGATCACCTCCCCTATATGATTACCGGGGGAAAAGGTCCCAGTTTTTCGGAATTTTTGAAGATCCAAACGACCTTGCCCAGTTCCTTACCGCGTGCCTGCCCCTTTGTTTTGGGGTATTTTATCGATTTGACGTTAAGAAACTGATTCTTTGTTTAGTAACCATGCTTGTTATTCTCGTGGGTTGGTGGACCACTCAATCACGGGGCGGTATCATTTCGATTGCTGCAACCATTGCCATGATACCGGTCTTTTTTTTGAATGGCCGCCTTCGCTCAATTTACCTTATAGCGATGGTAGTTTTTGGTGGAGCCTTTGGCATTGTTGCGCTAGGCAAAAACTGGATTGACTCTTCCTCAACAGGCAGAGTCACTAATTGGGGAGAAGCAAATTATGCCTTCAAACAAAATCCGATTTTCGGGGTGGGGTACGGAAACATTAGTGAGTATCTTAACAATATGGTTGTGCATAATGCCTTTGTTGAAACATATGCCGAACTTGGCTTGTTTGGTTATTTGTTTTGGTTCGGCCTTATTATTTACTCTGTTGTGGGGTGTTTTGAGGTAAATGATCTCAAGGCAGAAAATGAAACTGATGTTTATTTGAAGCGTCTCGCCAGAATCTTTTTTTGCTCCCTGATTGGATATTTAGCCGGCGCCTATTTTTTAAGTCGCGGCCTTCACCATACATTTTTCATCGAAATAAGTCTTTGTGCGGGTTTGTTTCAGGTCGTGAACCGACGAATTACACCTGGAGACCCCCCGCTTTTTAGTAGGAAATATCAGTTAGTTGCATTATGGTTGGCGTCCACATTTGGCAGCATAATTATTGTATATATGTCCATTATTTTAATAAATAAGTTGCGGTAATGACCGTCATTCATGACATGGTGGTATGCTTTGCGGTAATATCTCTTTTTTTGATTGCTTACTGCCTTTTGATTTATCCGTTAATCATCTTTTTTGCTGGCAGGTTGAAGGGTTCGAGGCCAACAACGTTTAATCCTTTTTCAGCGGCCTCAGTGTCGGTTTTGATTGCTGCCCATAATGAGGAAGAGGTCATACGGCAAAGATTGGAAAATCTTTGCTCCCTGAACGGTTGTGGGAGAATGGAAATATTGGTGGGATGTGATGGTTGCACCGATGACACGGTCAAGTTTGTTCAAGAATTTCAGCTGCCGACTGATCAAGTTTCGGAAGGGTGGGATATTACCCTTCATTGTTTTGAATTCGACCGAAGAGGAAAATGCGGCGTTTTAAATGAATTGGCAAAGGTGGCAAAGGGTGAGTTCCTCGTCTTTACAGATGCCAACACTGATTTTGACCCCGACGCCGTCGTACACCTACTTCAACCATTTTTAGGCAAGGATGCTCGGTGTATTGGAGGGACATGTGGTCGACTTGTCCTTAAAAACAAAGAAGAGGGAAAAACCCTTAAGGAAAATTTATATTGGAATTTTGAATGTCAACTCAAGCATTGGGAAAGTCGCTATTATTCTTGTTTGGGAGCGAATGGGGGAGTGTTTGCGATGAGGAGCGAGTGTTTTGCCCATTTGCCGGAAAATCTCATTACAGAAGACTTTGTTCAAGGAATGCAGCTATTTAGACGAAAGATGAGGATGGTCTATATTCCCACTGCAATTGGGTATGAATCTGCACCTGACTCCACTTCGATTGAATATGGGAGGCGATTTCGCATTGGAAAGGGGAATGGTCAAGCCTTGCTCTACTTGAGGGATTTAATGAATCCATTTATCCACCCACAGGTCGCCTGGATGTTTGTGAGTCATAAGGTTCTTCGGTGGTTTCTCCTGCCTCTCGCTTTTATTTTTTGTTTCTGTGTTTTTTCCCTAGCATTTCAGGTTTCATGGTTCCTTTTTCAACTGGCAGGGCTTATAACGTTTGCAGCAACCTGTGTTTTAATGATCAGCCCAAAAAGAAGATATTTGATCTCTCTTCAATTCGCATTATTTTTTGGTTTGTTGAAAGGTGTTACTGGAGTCGATAGTGCCGCTTGGAAGAGGACGGAGCGATGAGGTTTCCTCGCAATGCACATATATGGCTGTGGCCTCTCATTAAGCAAAGGATTCGAAATCGTTCTTTAAACCTGAAAGCCCGGGAGCTTTGGGTTTTGGTCGCGGACCATTTCGAACCGTTTAGGAATACGACCGATGAGAATATAGCATCTGAGCGTCAGTCGAAATGGGAGCAGCGGTATCCTGAAGTTGCGTCTGAATTATTGGATGACTTTGGAACTCCGCTCCAACATACCTTTTTCTTTCCATTGGAGGATTACAATCCATATTTTTTGGATCGCTTGGCGCAACTGCAGCGCCGCGGCTTTGGTCACATTGAAATACATTGGCACCTCGACGGTGAAACGCGTGAAAGTTTTATAGAAAAGCTTGGTCGGTATGCGCAAGTGCTCGGTTCACAGCACGGGTTGCTGCATAGTCGAAGTGGTTTGCGGGAATTTGCTTTCATTCATGGGAACTGGGCGCTGTGCAATTCGAGGCGAGATGGAAGATGGTGCGGGGTTAATGATCAATTGACTGCTTTGAAAGAAGCGGGGTGTTATATGGATTTGACGATGCCAGCAGCTCCGAGTGAGTGTCAAAGCCGTGTTGTAAACGAGATGTATTTCGCAACAAGTCAGGACGATGAGCCGAGATGGCATGATAGAGGTTTTTCGCTCATTGATTCGAGTAGGTTGGGATCTAAAACAGACAGATTGCAAGATGGTCCGCATCATGACATGCTTATCATGCTCCCCGGCCCTCTGATGTTAGACTTTAAAAAATTTAAATACGGCGTGTTGCCCAGACTGGAAAACGCTGAATTGACAGTGACGAGTCCAGTGAGCCCCGAAAGGGTTGAAAATTGGGTGAAGGCAGGCATTTTTTTGCCTGATTGCTCAACACAAGTCATCAAACTGCATTGTCACGGATGTACCGATCACGATTCGAACTATTTATTGAATCGAGGTTTTAGGGAGCTTCACTTAAATCTTCAAGCATATTGCCGGAACAAAGGGATTCGGCTTAAATATGTGAATCCTTGGGATGTTTTTTGTCATGTGATGACGGAAAAAGCTTCTGTAACATGATCACAAAATCGATATTTCGTAATGGGCTCTCTGACATAACTGTACGCCTCGTCACGCTTCTCTTCGCCATTTGGCTCACTCCGTTTCTTATTGGGACGCTTGGAAAGGGTGTTTATGGGTTATGGATATTGGCGAGCTCGTTCATCGTTTATTTCAGCATGAGTGATGTTGGTTTGCGCAGCGCCGTCGGGCGGTACATTGCCGTTCATCGTGCCAAAAACGACACCAACGAAATAAACAAGGTTGTGGTCACCTCACTCGTAATGCTGACAGTGACTGGGCTGTTTATCACTGTTGCGGTGGTGGGGTGCAGCTTTCTATTTCCGAAGTTGTTCAATATCGATCCTACCTATTGGGAAATATCGAAGCAAGTCGTGCTGATTGTCGGGATAACCTGTGCCATCGGAATGCCGTTTGATGTTTTTGATGGGATACTGGTCGGGTTCAATCGATACGATTTGGTGAATGGGATCGAGATCATAAGCTTGATCATTCGGGTCTTGTTAACCGTGATCTTACTGACTCATGGATACGGACTTATCGCATTGGCGTTCCTTCAACTTTCTATTACGCTCGTTGCGGGCACTTTGAAAGTCATTTCGTCCTATCGACTGTTCCCAGGACTTCGCCTGACTCCGGAAGGGTGGAGCACAAGCAAAGTTAAGGAGCTTTACGGATTCAGCCTTGGTGCATTTTCCATTTTTCTTTATGGGAACCTTTCGTTTTTGAGTGACAACCTTGTGATCGGTTGGGCGAAGACAACGCATGATGTCGCTGTATACGCTATTGCAGGTCGCCTTATTAGCTATGCAATTCAAGCCTCGACCGCTTTCAACACGGTGTTAATGCCCCTCTCGTCCGAATACTTTGCAAGGGGTCAAAAAGAGGAGCAAATCAAGCTTATGTACGGAGCGATTCGTGCATCGTTGCTTTACGCCTTCTTCATGTTTTTTATTTTTATTCTGTTTGGTCGTAACTTGATCGAAGCTTGGGTTGGACCGGACTTCCGCGAAAGCTATCCCATCCTCATCATTCTTGCGATACCGATGCTTGCGTTTATCGCCCACGTTAATATTCGCGTTGTCCTATTCGCGATGGGTAAGCTAAAAACGCTTGCTGTCATCTACCTCTTGGACGCAGCGGCCAACATAACCCTCAGTCTCATATTGGTAAAAATACATGGAAATATAGGTGTTGCCTTAGGCACGCTAATAACAATGACGGTAACCATGTTTTTTATTGTACCGTTTTATATATGTAAGGTATTGGGTATTTCGCTCCGGGAATTCATTAGTCAAACATATGGATCTGTGCTAATTCCAGTGATCCTGCTATTTGCCGTCCTGTTTAGTGTGTCAAAGTTGTTTTCCCTTACCTCTCTTTTTTCGCTTGGAATAATGGTTATGACAACTGGCACGGTCTATTTTGTCGGCGCGTACTACTATTATTTTCGCAAGGGAAAATCACCTTTCACTGAGGAAAAACCCTTGATCGCAAAAAGTGAAAGTATTCTTTTGGCCGATGATGAAGAAAATGGACCCAGTCATGGGTTTAGTGAATCCGCATTAGCTGGGCTAACTTGTGGGCAATGCAAAGGGGTTCTTGGCTTTAATTCAAAGTATTTGGTGTGTTCGAACTGCAACGCCAAATATCCGGTTCGACACGGCGTACCGATGCTTGGTGATCGAAGGGATTACGAGTTTCAGGAAATACGGATCGATATGAAGCGGTTTCTAGCAGATGTCCGTGTTAATGGATGGGACGCGGCCTATTCCAGACTCCTTGCAGAACTTCCAGATAAAAAACGAGATTATTTGGACCAATATGTCAATGATGACCGACGAAGCGCTTGGAAGTTTTTGTTGCAACTGACCAATAGAGGTGTGGCAGTTGACTTTGGCTGTGGCTGGGGTGCGTTATCTGTTGGCCTGTCCCATAATTTCGATAAAGTTTATGCAGTTGATTTATCGGCAACGCGATTAGAAGCTACGCTGCACCGAAGCCAAGCCCACGGCCACAAAGCTATAATCCCGCTTCAAGGTGGTGACACGCAGTATCTTCCTTTTGCCGCAGGCTCCGTCGATGCATTCGCTTTGAATGGTGTTTTGGAATATGCGGGCCTCCACAAAAAAGGGAACCCCGCGAATGTCAGATTGCCTTTCTGAAAGAAGTTAATCGCGTGTTAGCGAGCAATGGCCAAGTTTATATTGGAATTGAAAATAGAATTGGGTGGAGATTTTTCCTAGGCGAACAGGATCACCCTGGCACGGCCTACACTTCTTTGATGCCTAGATGGCTCGCAAATTTGTATTGCAGGCTTAGACTCAAGGAACCGTATAGGATATATACACATACGAAGTCCGGTTATGAAAAAATGTTGAGAGAGGCGGGGTTTAATCATATTCGATTTTATTCTCCCATTCCGCACTATAGCGAATATCGAGTATTGGTTGATCTTTCTAACCCGTTAAGCGCGGAACATGCATTCCATGCGCGATCGAGGCGAGGCAAACTTTTAATGAAGCTTCTCCGCCGATGGAATTTTCTGCGCAGGTTTTCGCATTGCTACACTATTATTGCTTCGCGAAACAATTCTGCTGCCACGTTCCCGGAAGAAATTACTCGGAAACATATAGGACACCTCGCAGACCATCCAGAGTCGATCCGAATGACCCATATGGAAGTCACGAGGAGCAATAAAACCATAACGTTTTTGACTGACGGCCAGTATCCCAAGTGGGTTCTTTTATTGGGGCTTAATCCATCAGAGAATATTAGGATTCAAAGCCACATTATGGCTACGAAATCGTTTTTAACTTTCGACCGTATTCCAAAACATATTCGTGAACTCTGCCCACCCCTTCTCGCAAGCGGGGAGGAATCGGGTTTGGCATTTAGCATTCAATCGGTTGCACGTGGGAATCCTGCCTTGGAATATTTGTCCGACGTGGAATGGCGGGAAACATTCATTTCTGAGGCCTGCCAAATATTGCTCGAACTGCATGTTGCATCCCGTCGTCCAGGCGTATTTAGCGAACATGATTATAACCGCCTGTGCTCGTCTGTTGTTGATGAATCATCAAAGCTTTGTGATTTGAATAAAGTGAGGAGTCAGTTTCTCGAGCGCATTGTGGGATCTTCGATACCACTTGTGTATTCACATTTCGATTATGGTCCTCAACACATATTCGTTGATCCAAGCACGAAAAAAATTACAGGTATTATTGACTGGGAAATGGGCGGGCCGGATGAGTTGCCCATTGTTGATTGGTTTGGATTTTTGGTCCTTACGATCCATGAATCGGAAGGCAAAACCCTACCGAGTTCTTACGCAACTGTCCTGAAGGAGGTCCAACCCGGCGGCAAAAGGCATCAGATGCTTATGATATACATTGATGGTTTGGGTATATCCATTCCTCAAGCATCTGTGCTTTTAAAGTTTTCCATGATTCTGTCGATTTATCACAAGAAGCTGGACTGCGACTCAATATTTGTCAAACAGTTGCCAGCCTTATTTGCGTTGGTTGACGAGTGGGAGGTAAAGTGCCAGCGGTAGATCGAATTGTCAGGATCTTGCGAGAAAAGGCTTCCTATTGGATGCCGCATGTAAAAGATAAGACAGCTACAAAAAGCGATCTGTCCGTTTTCTATAGGAATAGGCTTGATTATCACAAGATGACTGCTGGCGGGGATAAGCTGAGTCACCCTCAAGTTCAGTTATTTTTGTCACATCTTAAACCACATGACATCTGCCTTGAATTCGGATGCGGCGGAGGCGTTGTACTTTCCGGTGTTGTAAGGTTGGCGCAAAAAGTCATCGGCCTTGACTATTCACGCATTGGATTAAAAGGAGCAAAAGAGAAAAACGTCTCTCATAATAAGGCGGTTCTTGTTGAATCAGATATTGCTCATGCGCCTATTGCTCATTCGGCTGTGGATGTTGTTTATAGCTTTGAGGTGTTGGAACATGTGTGGAACCCTGCGGTTGTGCTGGATGAAATGGTCCGTGTATTAAAACCAGGGGGCTTACTCTTTTTCTCAACACCAAATGGGTTCTCCCTTGATTTGCATCTAGAGCGACGGCCCATTCTAAGAGCCATTGATTATATGGGAGCGCTCCGGATATGTGCTATTTCGTGGCTCACGAAAAAAGTGTTTTGGAATATGGAGCCCGATCTTAAATGTGCGCAGGTATATCCCGATTGCGACATGATCACAAAAATATTTGCTGGATCTCTTGAGAGGTATCTGAAGTCAAAAGGGATGGAAGTTGAAAAATGTGACACATTCTTCTTCCAGCGCGAAAAGTGTTCTTCAATAAAGGACAAGGAAAAGTTTGTTCGTTACGAAATGCACCCATTCATTAGACACTTCGGCGACCACATATTGGTGGTTGCTAGAAAGATTAATAAAACGTTATGAAAACTCAAGTGAGAGTCGCAATTATAGGCCTTGGTTACTGGGGGCCGAATCTTCTGCGCAACTTTAATGGACTCGACACCGCCACCGTGGCGGCCTGTTGCGATCTTGACGACCGTCGGTTTGCGAAATTTTTAGGTCATTATCCTTCAGTAAGATTTACCACCGATTTTGAAAGCGTTCTGAAAGATTCCTCTATAGATGCGGTTGCCATCGCCACGCCCGTGCGCACCCATTACGAAGTTGCTAAAAAATGCTTACTTGCAGGCAAGCACGTTTTGATTGAAAAGCCTCTGACCATGCAGGTCAACCAGGCTGAAGAACTCGTCGAAGTAGCGCAAAAAAATGGTCTGACCCTGATGGTTGATCATGTTTTTGTGTTCAGTCCGCCTGTGGAGAAAATGAAAGAGATCATTGATGCCGGGCAGTTGGGACGCCTGTATTTTATCGATAGTGTCAGAATCAATCTCGGCCTTTTTCAGAATGATATTAACGTGATCTGGGATTTGGCTCCTCATGATTTGTCCATCGTTGACTTTCTTCTAGGTCGTCTTCCACTCAGTTTGGCCGCTCACGGAAGTAGCCACGCGGGCGGTGCGCTAGAGGATGTCGCTTATCTGAACCTCGACTATGGCGACGGACTGATCGCCAATTTCCATGTGAACTGGTTGTCCCCAGTAAAAATACGGCACATGATTATTGGGGGCAGTTCACAGAGTCTTGTGTACGATGACTTGAACAGTTCCGAAAAGATTAAGGTCTATAATAAAGGAATTACCGTCGTGAACGACGAGGAACAGCGCCGTCAGAGTTTGATTGCCTATCGTTCGGGTGATATTTGGTCGCCTAATTTAAGTATGGACGAGCCGTTGACGCGGATGGCCAATCATTTTGTCGATTGCATCCAGAATGGAAAAACCTGCCGTTCTGGTGGCACTGAGGGACTCAGAGTTGTCAAACTTCTTGCTGCTGCCCAGGAAAGCATCAAAGCGGGAGGAAGTCGAATAAACCTATGAACCCCGAATTTTGCTCAATTGCAGCTGACGTGCGCCTTGGAGTGAATGTGCAGATTTTTCGATTTGTGAATCTTTACGGTTGTACGATCGGCGATAACACCAAGATCGGTACGTTTGTTGAAATCCAAAGAAACGCTGTTATTGGCAGGGACTGCAAAATTTCAAGTCATACTTTCATCTGTGAGGGCGTTACCATCGGTGATGGGTGCTTTGTGGGACACAACGTTGTCTTTACAAACGACAAGCATCCTGCGGCAGTTAATGAGGATGGTTCGATGAAGTCAGAGGCAGACTGGAATATTATTCCGACCGTTGTTGGAAACAGGGTGTCAGTCGGGAGCGGGGCGGTCATTCTTTGCGGAATAACGATCGGTGATGGAGCGATGATTGGGGCTGGCGCAGTAGTCACACGTAATGTCGCACCAGGTGAAACCGTGGCTGGGGTGCCAGCAAAGGTATTGTATGGAAGGAAGTAAGTAAGCTATGGCAAAACGGATATTAATTACGGGAGGCGCTGGGTTTATCGGCTCGGAATTGTCCCGCCAATGGACAGCTCAAGACGCTGAGGTCACCATTGTAGATAATCTCGTTAATGGAAAGCGGGACAATGTATCCGATATCCTGTCGCCTCACTGTCGGCTTGAGGAATGCGATATTCGTGACACCACGGCCATGGAAGCGCTATTGAAAGGAGTCGACATCGTTTACCACCTGGCCTGTTTGGGTGTTCGGCATTCGATTCATTCTCCTTATGAAAACCACGAAGTGAATGCGGAGGCTACTTTGAAATTGCTTCTTGCGGCACAGAAGTCGCGGGTCGGCCGGTTTGTATATGTGTCGACTTCTGAAGTTTACGGCACCGCTTCCTTTGTGCCGATGCCTGAAGAGCACCCGACTTTGCCTCACACGGTTTATGGCGCATCGAAGTTGGCGGGTGAATGTTATACGAGGGCATTTCACGATACCTACTCATTAGATACGGTGATTGTGCGTCCGTTTAATGCGTACGGTCCTCGCTGTCACCATGAAGGGGACAGCGGTGAGGTGATTCCAAAGTTTCTGCTCCGGGCATTGGCTGGAAAGCCATTGATTATTTTCGGTGACGGCACCCAGACGAGAGATTTTACTTTTGTATCTGATACTGCCCGAGGCATATTAACGGCAGGGTTACATCCATCTGCTATCGGTCGCACATTTAATCTTGGTAGCGGGTTTGAAATGACAATCAAAGACTTGGCAGAGACCATCGCACGCAGCGTTGGGCTGGACAAAGCGACCGTGCAACATGATGCGCCACGCCCTGGGGATGTGCTCCGATTATATTCGGATAGCCGACGTTCCGCAGAGGTCCTTGGATTTAAGCCTGAAATTTCACTGGAGCAGGGAATACAGCACTTAAAGGACTGGTATTCCTCTCAACCAACATCTCCGGATGCCTTGCTTGAGCAGGAAGTCGTTCACAATTGGAAGGGCACATTGGACCAAAAGCCGTGAGGCCCTCATCGAAATGTATCCTTGTGACTGGCGCATCAGGATTCGTGGGTAGCCGGTTGGTTTCACGGTTGAAACATCATGGTCACACTATTGTCGCGACATGCACAGGAGAGGCGCCTGCGCATTCCGAAGGAATCCATTGGCTGAAATGGAATGCCTTGACTCACCAATTGCCCGAAATAGAGGAAAGGGTCGACACGGTTATTCATCTTGCAGGACACCGTGATTATCATCAATGGCCTGACAAAGCGGCCGAAATTTTCGATGTGGCCGTCGGATCGACTGTTGCGTGGCTTGAATTTGCTAGAATACGGGGTGTCAAATCTTTCATTCTCGCATCGACTGGTGATGCTTTAGGGAACATGGACCGGACCCAAAGAGAAGATGATGGCGATTATCGGCCAGCCTCCTTTTACGGGGCGGTCAAGGCATGTTCAGAGTTGATTTCCCGACAATACGAAAAGTTCATGAGCATTGCTGTCGCTCGATTTTATCATCCCTATGGACTTGGAGGGGATCGCTTCCTTGTGAATCGGCTCTTGAGGCGTGTTTCACGGAGTGAAACCGTGTTCTTAGAGGGGGACGAAGGAATCATTTTAAATCCCGTATGGATAGACGACCTGTGCGAAGGACTGTCCTCATTGGTGATGACTGAGGCCAGTGGAACTTTCCACTTGGCAGGGCCGCGCACACTGACGCTCAGGGCCCTTGTTGAATTGATGGGCAAGATAACCGGCATACCACCCAAAATTGAAACCCGTTCCACTGGCGGTTATTCGCACCATGACGCTGAATTTGAACGGATGACATCGTGTTGCCATTACCGTCCTGTCATTGGACCTGAGGAAGGTTTGCGACTGTGTTGGAAGGAGATGAGGGATACTGACTTTGCAAGTTGATAGTCACAGTCAATTGTTGCTCAAGTACAAGCGCGTTTATGCATGTCTCATGGACGCAGCAGAAAGCAATATTGCCGCGCATCGCCTGGAACGTGGTGGGTTTATTTTAAAGGCAGCCATTGATCTGGCTCAAACTCACTTTCATGGCCTTGTCGAGGATCGCCGATTAAATTATCTAATTCGAGATCTGGCTCAACGTGAATTCGGACCCCGAGTAGAACTTCAGGCTAACTCCAAAATACGGACTGTAGGGTTCTTTATTCGACACTTTCTCGATGTGCGAGGCGTCGGTAAAAGCATTTTCTATCTTGCTGACTATCTTCGTGAAACGGGATGGCGTCCCATTTTCTTTCTCCTTGAGCCACCCTCCAATTCAGAATCAGACCTAGCTCGCCGCGTCTGCGAAGCCGATCTACCGGTGCGACATCTGACAACCGAGCAATGTCCTCTCAGTCGTGCTCGGCAATTGAAGAAAATGCTACACGATGAAGATGTAACAGTTGTGTTTAATTACGATTATGGAGACAGCTTGTGCGGACTCTTAGCACTTTTGGGGGGGGCATCTCCAAAAGTGATTAATCACCAGCTTACGGATCATCTTTTATCGTGCAATATACATGATTTCGAATGCCACCTAGCTCATCGACGCGCCCCCTTTGCTTATTGCGGATCAGCATTTAACGAAAAAACATGTCGAATGCTGCCGTTGCCTGGGTCCATCGTTTTCGGCAGCACACCGCAAGGGCAAGTTTCGCGAAGCGACCTCGGAGTTCCTGAAGATGCGCCGGTGCTTTTGGCAGTCACTTCACTTTTAAAGTTAACGGGGGATGACCTATGGTTTCGTTGCCTCGATGAGGTGCTGGTTTCATGTCCGAACGCTCATTTCGTAATCGTGGGCGGTGGTGACTCGGCTTCGAAAAACTGGGCAAATGAGCAGATTTTGAGCATGCGCTCAAAATCACGTGTTCACGCTATTGGTAGCAGGCGTGATGTTCCCGCCATTCTTCCAACGGCGGACGTTTTCATTGATTCTCATCCAATAGGTGGAATCACTGCCTGCCTCGAAGCAATGGCTGCCGGAATTCCCATTGTCACTCTCTCGGAAGGACGCGCTGTTCTTTTTGGAACGGAGGAATTCGTGCAATTGCCTGAATGTATAGCTACGTCACAAGCCGAATTTATTTCAAAAGTGCTAGTTTTTTTGACGGATTCAACGATAGCGGCGGACACTGGCTCAAAGTTAAAGCAGATATACGAGCGCCAGTTTAATCCTGCGGCGGTGGTTGACAGGTATCATCGATTAGCCCTGGAAATTGTTGAGGCACCACTAAACGAGGGGTCGGGTCGACTTAGCGAGTCACGGGACTGGAATGAATACCAGGAAGTACAACTGGCAAATGCAGCAGAGCGGGCTCACGGCGAATATTGGATTGATGCCATGGCGGGATACCCAGCCTTGGGACTGCATGCGGTCTGGCATGAAAGTAGAATATTGTTGCGGCCTCGTTTTTGGCGGACGGTCGCATCAGGATTGCTTAAACCAAAATGAAAGTCGCCGTCGTCAGCACCGGCCTGGGTTATATTCCACGTGGCATTGAAACTTGGGCGGAAGATCTTGCTGAAGCGCTGGAACATGCCGGAATTCAGACAGTCTTGTTTCGAGGTGGCCCGGGTCGGGGGATTGTTGTAAGGCATTTCCGGCGCGAGGGTAAGGCGGCACAAAGTTTGTGGCGTGTTCCTTTGCCCGGAAGGTGGAGGGTAGGATTCGGGTCTGCTTATCAGGTAGAGCAGACAACCTTTTTTCCCGGGCTACTATTTCACATAACGAAAGGCAAATTTGATATTGTTCATTTACAAGATCCATGGCTCGGATGGCTCCTTCAAAAGACGCGATTTTTTCATGGGTGCCGTGTTATCCTTGCGAATGGTACTGAAGAGTCGATGGATTACCTGTCGTCCTTTGACTTCGTGCAGGAGTTATCCCCTAGTTACCATGCTCGGCATGGCGGGAAACAAGGCCGATTTTGCATTCCGAATTTTGTCGATACCGAAACTTTTTGTCATGGAGACCGGGATCAAGCACGGATGGCTCTTGGGCTTCCGTTGGATGGGTTTATCGTATTGTCAGTGGGAGCACTCCGAAAGACGCGTAAGCGTATGAATTGGCTGATCCAGGAAGCAGCAGCTTGTGCTGATCCTCGCTTGTTCCTCGTGTTGGCGGGCGCGGTGGAAGAAGAAACTTCAGATATTAAACGCTTAGCTGATGAACTTTTGCCGGGACGCTATCAGCTTCTGACAAACCTCCAACGATCGGCGATGCCCAGCGTTTATCGAGCCGCTGACCTCTTCATTCTTTGTTCTTTAGATGAGATTTTGGGGATCGCTTTTCTCGAAGCAATGGCAAGTGGGATTCCGTGCATGGGACATCAATACGCAACAACGGAATGGGTGATTGGGAAGGGCGGAACGTGTATCGACATGACAATGACCGGAAGCTTGACCGATGCAATCCGTCAATGGTCCGCTGACCCTCTCAAGTTGCATCAGGCTTCGCAACAGGCGATCAAAGAGGCTCGCGAACGCTTCTCTAGGAAAGTTGTAACGGATCAAATAATTAAAATGTATAATGAGGTGCTCCAGGGATGACAGACAGTATCAGCGTAATAATTCCAACTTACAATTATGGCGCTTTGCTTCCCGCAGCCATCGAAAGCGTGCGTTTGCAGACAGAGCCAGCCGGTGAGGTAATCGTTGTCGACGACGGCTCAACGGACGGTACGGAGCGATTGGTCCGTGATCAGTTTCCTGATGTTCGGTATATACGGCAAGAAAACGCAGGAGTCGCCGTCGCTCGAAATCGAGGAGTGCAGGAGGCGAGTGGGAAATTTGTCGCTTTTCTGGACCCTGACGACCTGTGGTTTCCTTGGAAACTGCAGTTTCAAAAGGAGTTTTTAAATAGAGAAAGAGCAGTATTTGCAGCAAGCGACGCCGTGTATTTTTCCGGGGAAGCGCCGATTCCGACTCAACCTCAAAGTGGGGTTAAGGTGGATTGGTTTTCGTTTCAGGACCTGTATTTAAAGAACCGCATTACAACGTCTACGGTAGTCTGTAGTAGGGAGGAGTTTCTTTCGCTGGGCGGGTTTGATTCACGATACAAGGGAACAGAGGACTACGATCTTTGGCTTCGGTGGGCAAAACGCGGTCCACTTCCGGTTCAACATACTGAAACAACTGCCTACCGCGTGCATGAGGGGAGCCTGAGCCACCGGTTAGAGAGCATGGAAGAACAGGTGTTGCGCATACTGGAAGAACACGCCTCGCTCAAGCCAACTGTTGGTATTTTGACGCGACGTAAGGCAGAGGCTTACTTGATGTTCCAGACCGCTTGGCAGTACTCAATACAGGGAGACATGCATAAAACGTGTTCAAAGTTGATTCAATCCTACAGCCGATATCCTTGGCCGATGGGGAATCTGACGAAAAATTGCTTTGCGCGGTCGAGGCTTTTTTTGGCAGCATGGAGGCGATTGATTTTCGGTCGTACATTGGCGAAGCATGAGAACTGAACCCCTGTGAAACAAATTTTACGAAAACTCCTTCACTCGGGCGTTCCTTGGCCCCGATACATGCGGCGTCCGTTCCGTTTGTTGTTCTCATTCCATTGGCGGGTGGTGGCTTTTTTGGAATGGATGCTGAAGCTCGCTTATATAGAACCGCTTTTCCGTGCCCGTTGCGATGTTGTAGGGCAAGGACTTCGTATTGAGAGGATGCCATTTGTGACCGGTAAAGGCCGGATCACTCTCGGCTCAAATGTATATATTTCAGGACTTCTTAACGTTGGATTCCACCACCGTTTCCCCGAGGAACCTGAACTATGTATCGGAGACGGGACATTTATTGGTCACGGTGCAGGATTTAACATGGCCCGCGGTATCCGAATAGGTAACCATTGCTTGATCGCTTCATTTGTGACCATTATGGATAACGATGGGCATCCGATTGAAGCGGAGCGCCGCCGGAGAGGGGAGAAAATTGATGAGCACCAGGCAGCTTGCGTCATTATTGGGGACGACGTGTGGATTGGGACGGGTGCTATAATTCTCAAAGGGGTTAGTATAGGCGACCGGGCGATCGTTGGTGCACGCGCGGTCGTCACTAAATCGGTGCCTTCGGATGCTGTTGTTGCAGGAAATCCGGCGCGCCTAGTGAAACAACTTCAGCCGTTGAACGAGGAAGAAAAATGATCTCCAGCATGGATAAAGTCGCAATCGTCATACCCGCATACAACGAAGGACCGAAAGTCGGCGCGGTCGTTCGAGAAATTCTGGATGAAATTGGTCGGCTTGAATATGAGTTGACTGTCCTCGTCCGTCGTCTGGCCATCGAACATGCCGATCAATACATTAAAGATACTATACGGAGGAAAGAATGAGCGAAATTTGTTTTATCGATCGTATCCAAATTAGGAAACTACTCATGATTCTAGTTATCCTCGGATTTTTTATCCGATTGGGACTTGGGTTTAAGCAGGGTCTTTTTGATGCTCCAAAACCCGGCAGTGATCAGGCTGACTACGAAACGCTGGCTTATAATTTATACAATGGGAAAGGATATCGAGGACCCAGTCCTGACGTGACTGATCCAGAACCCCGGACTGCCCGCGTTCCTCCTGGTACATCTGTGACATGGGCCGCGCTTTATTGCTTATTCGGTCGCAGTTTCGCAATGATTCGTATTTTCCACTGTGTTCTTTCCGCAGTGACAGTGATACTGGTTTATTATGTGGGCAAAGAGGCGTTTTCGCGAGTTGTCGGCCTCGCTGGAGCCTTGATTTTCACCTTTTGGCCCATGTCCCTTTTATTTTCTGTAGAACTTCTGAGTGAAACGCTAGGCGTTTTCTGGCTGTATCTGGCAATTTGGGCATCCCTTAGATTTGCGTCAAGCGGGTCAGCGGTGTGGGCGGTTGCTTCAGGACTTTCCTTTGGGGGTGCATTATTGGTTCGAGCGAATATTGCCTTATTAATGCCAATGCTTGGGATTTGGGCGATTATCACCTTCCGTAAGAGGCTGAAAGTTTTGGTGACCTCAATCCTGATTCCATTGTGCGTCCTGCTGATGCTGAGTCCTTGGGTGTATCGCAATTACAAGGTATTTGGAGCCTTTGTTCCCTTGACCTCTACGGGAGGTTCATCACTGCTTCAGGGAAACAATCGTATAACTGCGACTGATCCTAAATATTACGGCTATGCCTACTGGGACTCAAGCTTGCCCGAGTACCGAGAACAATTGAGAGCTCCAAATAACGAATTTGAGAGGGATCGTGTTGCGAAGCAGCTTGCAAAGGAATGGTTGTCGGATAACAAGGATAAATGGTTTTATCTGGCGCAAGCTAAGTTGCGAAGGGCTTTTACGCCTTTTCTCCAAGCTGACAGTCCTCTAATCTTTCGGGTCGGCATGTTACTCGCCTGGGGGCCATTTCTCGTGTTGCTCATTGTGCTATTCATCCCAACGCTTGCAGCGGCGGTTCGGAATGCGTCAGGCACCTGGCTGTTGCACCTATTGATCGCTCAATACGCACTAAGCAGCGTCATTTTTTTCGGATATGCGCGTTACAGATTTCCTGTTGAACCGGCAGCCATTTTAATTTCACTCGGTGGCCTGTCCGTGTATTTAATGCGTTTCGATTGGTTCAGAACAACAACGAGAAGGATTGCGGGTCATGAGAACAAAATTCAAACGGATCATTGAAACCCTTACGTTTCCGCTGAGAGCAGTCTCACTTTTAAGCGAGGACATGTTCTTTCGTTCCTAGCGACTGAACGGTTCGATATGATAAGCTCTTTAAGACGAATGTGGATATGGACTCCGAGCGTAGAATGCTAGAAGGTGAAGAGTACTTCCTTACTGACGAAGAGATTTTTAATTACCCAATGGTTCCTCAATCACCTTTTTGTTGCGACTAAAAATGCCTGATCATCTGTCATTCAGCGCTCGTTTAATTCTATTTTACAGCCTTTGCTGTCCCCATCACAGGGGGAAGTGGTTTGTTGTGGAGCTCCTAAAGAAAGTTTTAAAGCCAAAGGTGCCTACATCTGCCGAGGTTGTTCGCCAAAATGGCCAGTGGCTTCTCCATCCAAATGATTATATTCAAAGTGGTCTTTATTGGCTTGGAAAGAAGGATGAGTGGGAGTTTTACCATCTAGAAAAAATACTCAAGCCTGGGGCAATCATTTTGGATGTTGGCGCGAATTTTGGCTATTATTCAGTGCGCTTGGCAAAAACGTTGAATGAGAACTGCCAAGTCTATGCGTTTGAGCCAAACCCCGAGGTTTTCGTGCAATTAAGCCGAAACCTCGAATTGAACGAGCTTAAGTGTGTGTCTGCTTTTAAAATGGGTGTGGGTGAATCCGTTGGTTTTGCCGGGCTGGAGCAAGAGAAGGGCAATACGGGAGCAGCTTCGCTGACCAGTGGTTCTGACATTGAAGTGACGAGCCTTGATGCTTTTGTCGATGCGCAAAAGATTCAAAGTGTAAGTTTGTTGAAGCTAGATGTTGAAGGCTATGAACTTAAGGCACTTCGCGGAGCATCAAACTTATTAAAAAAATTCCACCCTATTATTTTAATAGAGCTTTTTCCGCATACTCTGGAGAAGCAAGGCGCTACAGTTAATGAGGTATGCGAAATTATTAAGGCCAACGGCTATGCGTTATATGAAATAACCCGTGATAAATTGAATCCCTTGGAAAACCTGCCTCATGGTCCTGATGACTACTGCAATGTGATTTGTATTCCAATGGAGCAATCTGCTCTGTGAAACAATTGAATGTATTTCTCAGGCGGGGCACAAATCTTTATCACACGTCGTATATCCTCGCCGGACTTTTAGATCTGGCAAACGATCCATATTTTAATGTGAAATGGATAAATGCCGATCCTCCCTGGCAATCTGAACGTTTGCAAGAGCACCTCACGATCTGCGTTGAACTAGGCCAACGTGCCAGTCGGATCGTTTTCGATATCCATGATCAGGCAGAGCGATTCAACCTTGCAGATTTGGGAGCCTGCGATATTTATTTTAAGAGGAATTTCTCGGAGCAGGCATCTGAATCCCTTGAATCTGCGCTCCTTCGAAAAGTCCATCCTTTCGGCATGACATTTCCCTGTCGTTCGGATGGAACGTTTCAATGGCTGACCACCGTTCTGAAACATGTGGGAGGACACTCGCTGAGTAATATTGGAGAAATAAAGAAAGTGCTCAACATCCTTCGCCTTCCCGAATCACGTTTTTTTGAACGACCTCCTGAATGCGAGACTCATAATCTTGTGCTTTTTCAAACGCGACTTTGGACTCATGATGAAGTAACCGGGCTCCCTTCGGCCGAGGAAATCAATGATGGCCGTATAAATCTGGTCAAACTTCTAAAAAAAGAACTCAAATCGAAATTTGTGGGTGGCCTTATGCCAACTGAATTTGCTCAGAGGTATTTTTCAGAGCTTGTCGTGCCTTCGTCATTTTCCAGAAAGGCGTACATTAACTTGCGCAATAAATGTCTTATTGGAGTGTATTCAATCGGACTGCACCACTCAATAGCGTGGAAGCTCGCCGAATATATGGCTGGTTCATTGTGTATAGTTTCTGAGCCATTGGTGAATACCGTCGCGCATCCGCTTAAAGAGGGAATCGAGTATAACACTTTTTCGAATCCCGATAAATGTCTTGAAATTTGCAACCGGCTGTTGGAGGACAAAGAGTTATCGTCAAAAATGCGACATGCCGCTTTTAGCTATTACCAAACTAACGTTAAACCTTCATCAATGATAAGACAATGTCTGACAATGGTATAAACACAGATAAGCTGTTACCTATTATTGCATTTTCAAAGGATTACTTTGAAGATCCGACGAGCAATCATCACATTCTCGAAGGCTTGGCGAAGCATACGACCGTTATTTGGCTCAATTCCATAGCGAGCCGCAATCCAAATTTTGGCAACGCCAGGGATGTTAAGAAAATTTTCCATAAGATTATCAAGTTTTTAAGAGGACCGGTTAATGTCAAAGCTCAGCTATGGGTTATGACACCGCTTGTATTGCCATTTCCGTATAGTAGGGCTGCTCAACGGATTAATCTGCTTATTCTTAAGATAACTTTGTTCATGGTCCGTCTAAGGGTTGGAATTTTTAAGGAGCCTTATCAATTGTGGTCCTTTATCCCAACGGCAGCATATTTCGTTCACCAATTGAAATCTCCTAAAAAAGTTTATTACTGTACTGATGATTGGTCGCAATTTTCCTTCGTTAAGAAGGATGACATTGTCAAGATCGAGAAGTTAATGTGCGCATCTGTTGACCTCGTATTTGCTACGGCCGGATCGCTTGTGGACAAATGTCGAAAAATGAATGAAAACACTTATTTGATCAGTCACGGGGTCAACTATGGTCATTTTGCAACTGCTGTGTACGAGGATATTCCGGTACCCCTCGATATCAAAGACATTAGAGGTCCGATTGCGGGATTCTTTGGTCTTATTGAGGATTGGATTGATCTTGATTTAATAAGGCATGCGGCGGCCGTTAATCCCGATGTCACATTTGTTTTGATCGGAAAGGTTTTGGTCGATGTCGGTTCGTTTAAGAATGTGCCAAACGTGCGCTTTTTGGGGAGGAAGGCATTTAGTGAATTACCAGCTTATTGCCGAGGCTTTTCCATGGGCCTTATTCCCTTTAAGATGAACGAGCTGACGAAGAATGTGAACCCTATAAAGTTAAAGGAGTATCTCAGTGCAGGCCTTCCTGTGATTTCAACCCCTTTACCTGAAGTCTTGCTCTATAGCGACCAATGTAGAATTGCTTCGGGTTCAGAGGAGTTTGCGAATGGTGTTTTGTTCTATAAAGCAGGTATTTCCAAAGAGTTGAGAATGAAGCTCAGTGACTCAATGCGTGGCGAAACGTGGGAGGAAAAAGTTACGAAGATATTGGCTTTATTAAGAGGTGTGAATAATCGTTAAGAGGTCTAAGTAGCCGGGTTTCCTAAAAAATCCTTGACAGCGGCTTTCTTTGATTGAGAATTAACAATATGTATAGGGCCTTGGATGTGTTCGAGGTCTTGCATTAAATTGTTCGTATTAAGGGCGTTTGAATAATATTTTACACATTTTGACGGGAGTACTTTTCCTGACGTTCCCCTTCGTCGGCTTTTCCCAGACGTGGGATGGTGGCGGCGGAGATAGTCAGTGGGGCACGAGTGCAAACTGGAATCCCGATGGAGTGCCGCTTTCCAATGGAACTGCGAACATAGTATTTGATGGAACAACCCGCTTAGACCCCTTTGTGAACACCGATTGGAATGTTTCCAAGATTACATTTACGAACAATGCTGCAGCGAATCCATTTATACTATCTGGAAGTAATATTACGATTCAAACGGGCGGCATTCTTCAATTGGACAATGACGCGCAAACAATTAACAATAATTTGACCCTCGGCGGATCAACCTCATTCATCGTCAGTAATGCCACTTTAAATTTGAATGGTTCAATAGATGTTGGGCCGTTAAGCCTAACCTTGACGGCGGCCACAAATACAGCATTGAATGTTGGGGGCGTCATAACGGGTACAGGTGCCCTAACAAAAAATGGATCTGGCGTTTTGTTACTGACCGCTTCAAATACCTTCACTTCAACATTAACTATTAGTGATGGATCGTTGGTCGTTACGGGTGCAGGCAGAATAGGAAATAATAACCCTCTACAGCTTGGCAGTGGAACACGTCCATCATTGGTTATAAGTAATGGAGGGCAGGTTCGTGTTGGATCTTTCAATACGACAGGTAATAGCAATACGTTGTACGTCGGAACAAATTCATGGGTCGCAGTTGGGCTTTCGAACAACGGTACATTGACCTTTGGAACATCGGGCACGAACAACCAGATTGTGCTTGCTGATGGAGGTCGGTTGTCGGCCTTCGACTTTACATATGGCAATAATAATGGTGGGAACGATATACTCGTCACGAATGGCACTCAATGGGATTTCAGGCGAAATGTAGATATCTTCGCTTCGAACACAACGAATAAAAACCTCGTCATTTCAAATACGACTTTCGTGACCGGTATTTCAAACCTAGGTGTGTTTACTTTCGCGTCAACCGGTGCAAGTAATCGAATCCAGTTGCTCGATGGGGGGGTATTGAGGGCAATGGATTTTACATATGGTGGCGGTGGTGATAACTTAACCATTACGAATGGGGCCCAATGGGATTTGCACCGGAATGTGAATATCTTCAACGCTGCAAGTTTTAACAAAACCCTGCTTATCTCAAATGCAACATTTACCACGTTCATTTCAAACAACTCGACGTTTAGCTTTGGGAGCGTAAGTGGCTCTAACAATCAACTGCTGATTTCGGGAAGTGGAAAGCTAGTGGCGCAGGACTTTATTTATGGCAACGCCGGCGCGGATTTAACAATTACTAACGGCGCTGAGTGGGACCTCAGGAGAAATGTAAACATTTTTGATTCGGCAAGCACTAACAAGAGCTTAACAATATCGAACACAACGTTTATTGCAGGACTTTCCAACAATGGAACTTTCCGTTTCGGAACCACTGGCACGAATAACCAGTTAAATATTATAGATGGCGGCAAACTTACCGTTGTTGACTTTGTTTATGGGAATGGCGGGGCCAACTTAATTATTACGAACGGTGCTTTGTGGGATATTCGACGAGACGCGGCCATCTTTAATACGTCAAGTACGAATAAGACTCTCACCATAGACAACACGACGTTTGCGCCTGGACTCGCAAGTAATGGTACTTTCAGCTTTGGAGGAAGCGGGAGTGGAAATCAAATTGTGTTTTTAGGAACTGGTAAGTTGTCATCTGTTGATCTTACTTACGGTGGTGGTGCTATTGATCTGCTCGTGACAAATGGGGATCAATGGGATTTGAGGCGAAATGTTAACATCTTCAATACCGGAAGCACAAACAAGTCGTTGACCGTGTCGAATACAATTTTCACGACGCATATTGGAAACCAGGGGGCTTTCAATTTTGGGACTACCGGAGAAAGTAACAAGATCGTCCTCGTTGATGGTGGAGTTCTCAGTGTCTATGGGTTTTCTTATGGTGCGGGGGCGATTGATTTGGTTATCACCAATGGTGCGCAATGGATAATTAAGTCCGACTTAAGTATGTTTACCGTCAATAGCACAAATCGGGTATTTGCCATTTCAAATACAACATTCACCGCAGGCATATCAAACAGTGGAATTTTTCGATTTGCCACTACAGGCGTGAGTAATCAATTAGTTTTTGCCGGGACTAACACAAAATTAACAGCTTATGATTTTCAATACGGAGCTGGCGGCGTTGATCTCGTTGTCACGAATGGCAATAATTGGGATATTAAGTCGAGCATTAGTATTTTCAACACAGTAAGTACAAACAAGACGTTAACGATATCAAATACAACTTTTTCAATTGGGAGTGGGTCTGCTGGTAGCTTTAACTTCGGGCTTACAGGCGAGAGTAATGTGATTAATATAGTTGATGGCGGAAAACTATTTGTTGCCGATTTCAATTATGGTGTAGGTGGTGTGGATTTATTGATTACAAACAGTTCTGCTTTCGATATACGGCAAAATACGGCGATATTTAACACTGCAAGTACTAATCGCATGCTCATTATATCAAATGCGACGTTTGCCACAGGCCTGTCGAATAGCGGAACCTTCAATTTTGCCACAACAGGGCAAGGCAATAAAATCATGATGATGGATGGCGGCAAGTTGAGCGCTTTTATATTAAATTATGGGGCCGGTGCCGATGATCTTTATGCCACAAATGGCCAATGGGACATAAGGCTCAATGCGAGTATATTTAATACAGGAAGCACGAACAGATCTCTAGTTGTTTCAAACACTCACTTTGTTGTTGGAGTAACGAGCCAAGGAACGTTGACGTTTGCGACGGTGGGACTAAGTAATCAGATAGTCATGCAGGATGGCGGGAAGCTTACGGCGTTTAATCTGACATATGGAGCTAGCGGAAATGATTTGTACATCAGCAATGGGGCTCAGTGGGATATTCGCCAAAATGGAACAATTTTCGACAATAATGCAACCAACAAGTCATTGATCATTGGTAGCAACACGACATTTGTGGTTGGAATTAGCAATTCTGGGAACTTTAACTTTGCAACGCAGGGCGGTGTGAGCAACCAGATTGTGTTCCAGTCGGGCGGAAAGCTTTCTGTCTACAACTTGAATTATGGAGGCGGAGCTGTCGATTTTGTGGTGACCAATGGTTCACAGTGGGACATTCGGAATAATGCCAACATTCTTAATACGTCTGGCACTAATAAAAACCTTTTAATATCCAATACAACGTTTGCAGTCAGCTCTTTGTTTTTTGGGACCACTGGTGGCCAAAGTAACCAGATTTTAATGGTTGATGGTGGGAAGTTGGTTGTGAGTAACTCATTTAATTATGGGTCGGGCGGCGTCGATTTGATCATCACAAACGGCACACAATGGGACCTTCGACAGACTGCTAATATTTTCAACAATTCAGGAACGAATCGGTTATTCGCCGTGTCAAATACTACGCTTACCCTTCAGACTTTAAATTTCGGTGTGCAAGGCGGCTCTAATAATGTCATGCAAATGATGCAGAACGGAAAGCTAGTGGTTCTTGATGCCTTTAATTATGGCAACGGCGGAACGGATTTTATTGTGACTAATGGTAATGACTGGGATTTTCGATTTAATGCCAATATTTTTAATGCAACAAGCACGAATAAAACTTTTCTTATTACGAGCAACTCAACTTTAGTTGTGGGTGTTGCAAGCAATGGAACATTCAGTATAGGTAACAGCAGCAGTGGTGGCGGGTCTGGTAACAAAGTTCAAATTGATTCGGGGTCAAAACTGACAGCGTGGAACTTTACATATGGAACCGGAGCTGTTGATTTTCTTGTCACGAACGGATCTGCTTTTGATATTCGTCAAAATGCCACTATTTTTAACACTGATGCGACGAACAGAGTGCTCACAGTTTCCAATACAACTTTTATCGTTGGCGTATCTAATAATGGCTCGTTGATATTTGGGGGAAGTGGTACGAGTAACCAAATTCAAATTGTGGATGGAGGTAAAATCGTCGCGTATAACCTTACTTATGGGAATGGTGGCGTCGATTTTCTTGTCACAAACGGCGGCCAATGGGATATCCGGCAAAACGGCCGAATCTTTGAGACGGCGAGCACGAACAAATCACTTATTATTTCTAATGGGGCCACATTTGTTGTTGGCGTGTCGAACAACGGTGCATTGATCATCGGCACTTCGGGTTCAGGAAATAGGATTCAAATCCACGATACCAGCAAACTTATTGCGAACAGCCTGACCTATGGTGGGGGTGCTGTAGACCTGTTGATTACGAATACAGCGCAGTGGGACGTCCGATTGGTAGCAAACATTTTTAATGTCGAAAGCACGAATAAGACATTTATGGTTTCGAACGCGACTTTTGCAGTAAATAATCTCAATTTCGGCAGTAATGGAGTGAATAACGCGCTCAGCCTGGGAAATAATGGTCTTATTTCCGTAACGAATCAGTTTAATTACGGCAGCGGATCAGTTGATTTACTGGTTACAAATGGTTCTCAATGGGACCTTCGCGGCAACGCAAATATTTTCAATGCGGGCTCAACCAACAAAACATTAATTATTTCAAATACCACATGGGTTGTGGGAGTAACAAACAATGGGCGTTTGTCTTTTGGCAATGAAGGTGCAAGCAATACACTTCGAATGCAGGCTGGGGGTGTCATCCAGGCCTATAATTTTACACTTGGATCCAACAATGGGGCATCGAGCACATTTGTGACGAATGGCGCACGAATCATTGTTCATAACAACTTTGATGCATATAACGGGAATTCAACCGGGCAAACACTATTGGTTGGTGGGAACAGCGCAGGAGTTTCTGTAGGTTTTTCCAATAACGGATCCTTTTTGTTTGGTAATTCGGGAACTGGCCAAAGTCTGGTTGTAAGTAATGGGGGAACTGTTCATGTTAATCGATTTGTTCAGACCAACAGCGGGTCATCATTTAATCTCGTAGGAGGTACGTTTCAGTCAAGGAACACCCTGCTCACCAACGGGCAAACTATAAACATTGGATCCAATGGGGCAGCAGCCTCATACATTGCTGAAGGCGGGGTTCACCAGTTTTCGAACGAGGTGATAGTCAATACGAACAGCACGTTGCGTCTTTCCAACGCAGTATTTTACGCGAATGTTGCTGTCCGTAGTAACGCAACGTTTTTCGTGGACGGGGTGACCACAAATGTGGGGAGTCTCAGTATTGATCGTGGGGCACAGGTTAATTTTACAACTGATGATATCCTTTTCGTCCGCGGTAACTTTACCAATTTTGCAAACCTAAACATGGATATAAACGGCGCGACGAATCTTTTTCGAGGTATCGACTTTTCAGGTAACCTGACGACCTCGAACTTAGTAACCATCAACATCAATTTTACTTCGCCACAATTTTCTTTGCTTGAATACGCATTTATTCGATCAACAAATAACGTGTTTAATTCATCCATGTTTTCATACTCGTTTTCTGGAGGTGCCTTACCGAATGTAAACGTCACGTCAGGCTTTGATGGCACGTACTATTATCTCGCAGCAGTGCCGGAACCATCCACGGTTGGTATAGGAGTACTTATGTTAGTTCTTTTCATTGGGCTTGCTCGCAGGTCAAATCGGCCACAACATGGAAAATAAAGTTAGATTTGTAGACCTTATTGCTGCCCATAATGAGTTGAAGGCACCCTTAGAAGCGGCGTTTGATTCAATTATTGCTGACGGCTCATTCATTCTTGGGCGGGATCTCGAAGCTTTTGAGTCGGAATTTGCAGCGTATATAGGGACTCGGTACTGTGTGGGAGTATCGAATGGGTTAGACGCCCTGAAGTTATCCTTGATGGTAGCGGGAATTGGTCCTGGCCACGAGGTGATTGTCCCTGCGAACACCTATATTGCCACAGCTCTCGCCGTATCAGCCTGTGGCGCAACACCCGTTCTTGTTGACTGCGAGCCTGTGTATTTCGGGATGGATCCGATTCTTGTAGCAGACGCCATCACCAAACGGACTCGGGCCATCATTCCTGTTCATCTGTATGGGCAGTCTTGTGATATGGCCGAGATTTCAAAAATTGCTGCCCAACACGATCTCGCGATTATTGAAGACGCTTGTCAAGCGCACGGCAGTTACTATGACAAACGGCGCTGTGGAAATTTAGGCTTGCTTGGATGTTTCAGCTTTTTTCCAGGGAAGAATCTAGGTGCGCTTGGAGACGGAGGAGCGATAACAACTAACGATGAGGACCTTGTTCACAAGCTGCATCATTTGAGAAATTACGGCCAAGCTGAAAAATATAACCATGTTGTGACCGGATACAACCATAGGTTGGACAACCTTCAAGCGGCGTTTTTAAGGGTTAAGCTCACGAAACTAGACGAATGGAACGAACGTCGTCGTGAGGTAGCGAAAAGTTATAACCAAATGTTAATGAACCTGCCTGGACTTGTTCTACCAACCGAGAGGGTGAGCTCGCGCCATGTTTACCATTTGTATGTAGTACAAGCACAGCGTCGTGATCAGCTTTTAGCTAGGCTAAGAGAGGCGAATATAGAGACAGGAATCCATTATCCTATCCCAATTCATAGGCAGAAAGCGTACGCGACAATGAATTGGGATCCCGAAGCATTTCCAGTTGCAAGGCGATTGGCAACGCAAAGTTTGTCTCTCCCCATTCATCCGCATTTACGTCAGGACGATGTGGAACGTGTTGTATCCGTCATTCAGTCCCATATGGCAGACGAACCACTTTCTTGATGTGCTGGATAAGGGCCCTGATTTCAGGGACAGTTGAATGACAATGACACGTGGCCGAATTGCCTTTGTCTCAAGTGTTTACATTGGGACCCTTAACCCTAGATTTAGCTTTCTTAACTCAAACAAATAAAGGTCACTCGTGTTTGTTCCAATGGATTCTGTAAACCTTTCTGTGGTGATTCCGTGTTATAACGAAGCGAACACCATCGAACGTGTTATCAGTGCGGTTCTAAAAAGCCCCGTGGGGGTGTGCGAAGTTATTGTTGTAAACGATTGCTCGACGGATGGCACCGCTGAAGTGCTCAACAGGATAACCGACCCGCGTGTTAAAGTTCTTCATCACCCGGTAAACCAAGGCAAGGGTGGGGCATTGATCACTGGCTTTCAGTCGGTTACGGGAAATATAGTGATTATACAGGATGCTGACCTGGAATACGACCCGACCGAATATGGCAAGATGATTGGTCCGATTACATCAGGAAAGGCGGATGTCGTTTTTGGATCGCGGTTTATGGGTTCCGGGCCTCATCGTGTCGTTTACTATTGGCACAGGGTTGGAAATCAAGTCCTGACACTTTTGTCGAACATGTTTACGAATATAAACTTAACTGACATGGAGACTGGGTTTAAAGCGTTCCGCGTTGAAGTGCTGAGAAAGCTTTCGCTGAAGGAACGACGATTTGGGATTGAACCGGAGATCACTGCAAAAATTTGCAAACTAAAATGCCGTATATTTGAAGTAGGTATTTCTTATAATGGAAGGACCTATGAAGAAGGTAAAAAGATCGGGTGGCGCGACGGAGTTGCAGCTATTTTTTGCATTATCAGATATAATCTGTTTCGTTAGGGGAATCAGTTAATATGATATACAACCAAGGCTTAGAGTGAAAATACTTGTTATAGCTGGGGCGCGGCCGAATTTTATGAAGGTTGCGGCGATACTTGATGCGATGCCGTTTGCGAGGTTGTGCCATACCGGGCAACATTATGACCCGAAACTATCGGGGGTGTTTTTTAAGGAACTAGGGATACCTGCGCCGGATTATGAATTAAATGTCGGATCTGGGACGCACTCCAGTCAAACTGCGGAAATTATTAAGGGTTTTGAGTCGGTATTAGAGGGGTATCAGCCTGAGGGGGTTTTATTGGTCGGAGATGTGAATTCAACTTTGGCGTGTGCGATTACCGCATCCAAATTTCACTTAAAAAACGCTTTTTCATTTTGTGGGACGACGCGGACAAGACCGGTTATAATTCATGTGGAGGCTGGATTACGCAGCGGGGATAGGGATATGCCCGAAGAGATTAATAGAGTGGTGACCGATTCATTGTCGGATCTGTTTTTTGTAACGGAGGAAGCTGGGAGGAAGCACTTGCTTCGTGAGGGGCACAACAGCGATAAGATATTCCTAGTGGGAAATGTCATGATCGATACCCTGTTTAAAAATAGGGAGGCCGCTGCCAAAACCGGATTGCTTGAAAAGTTTGGTTTAAAATCAGGTGGATATGCTGTTGTCACTTTGCATCGACCATCGAATGTCGATAATGTCGCCCAGCTCCGGGAGTTGTTTGAGGTGCTTGATGAAGTGGCCCATGAAGTCCCTATTGTTTTTCCTGTCCATCCAAGAACGAAGAAGAATTTGGAAATGCATTCGATAAAATTGGACACTAGCCGTTGGATTTTATGCGAACCGCTGGGTTACTTGGAATTTTTGAATTTGCTTATGAATTGCCGGTTGGCATTGACTGATTCCGGGGGGTTACAGGAGGAAACAACCGCATTGCAGATTCCTTGTATTACTCTGAGAAATAATACTGAACGGCCTGTGACCGTTGAAGAGGGAACCAATATCCTAGCTGGGACGGAACCGTCTTCCATTCGGCTTGCCGCGTTTGAGGCGCTGAAGAATCAAAAAAAGGGTAAAATTCCTGAAAAATGGGATGGTCACACAGCGGTTCGCATTGCCGGAATATTAAAGGACATGTTCGCCTAGGGCGTTCACATTCATGCGTATTCTCTTCGTATCTAATTTGTTCCCGAACGTAAGAGAACCGAACCGCGGGCGATTTAATTTAAATCAACTGAAGGCGCTGAAAGAGTTTGGTTTGGACATCGTCGTGGTTTCACCAGTGTCGAAAGTTCCATTTTTTGAATTTCCTCAACGTCCGACTGTCGACATTCCCGTAGAGGAGATCATAGAAACCATTACTGTTTTTTATCCTCGCAGTTATTATGTCCCAAAGTGGACCGGCACCATTAACGCGGCTTTGATGGAAAAAGCCGTTTGTCCATTTGTTGCCCGGCTTAAGCCTGACCTGATTTGGGGCAGTTTTGCCTTTCCAGACGGAGTAGCAGCGGTTGCTTTGGCGCGTAAGTTTAAATTACCAAGTGTTGTTTCTCTGTTAGGGAGCGACGTGAATGTTTATTTTGAGATGCCCGCACGGAAAAAAGTAATATTAAATTCGCTCCAGTGTTGCGACTTGATCCTCTCAAAAAGCCACGCCATTAAAATAAAAATATTGGACGGTGGAATCCCGGAATCAAAAATTAAATTGGATTACAATGGAGTAGACCAAAAGTTATTTTGTCCACGTGACAGGAATCAGGCATGTTTAGAATTAGGAATTGATCCAAACGTGGAGAGGATTTTGTTTGTCGGGAATTTGGTATCGATTAAAAATGTGCCACTTCTTCTCCGAGCCACAGCCTTAATGAGGAAATTGAGACCTAGGATAGAAATCGTCATTATAGGAGAAGGAACATCAAGGCCTGAACTCGAGGGAGAAGTTCGCACCTTGGCGTTAGAGAAATGTGTTCATTTCAAGGGACTTTTAGAGCCAAAGCTTATTTCTCTATGGATGAACTCCAGCAATATGTTGTGTTTGCCGAGCCTGAATGAAGGGGTTCCCAACGTTATATTAGAAGCCTTAGCAAGTGGAATCCCGGTAGTCGCGTCAAAGGTGGGAGGCGTTGAGGAGATACACCCTGGAGAGCAAGCCGGAGGGTTGTTTGCATCACAAGATGTAGATGGCTGTAGGAAAGTTTTAGAAGAGTGTCTAAGTAGAAAATTTGATTCTGAAGAATTAGCGAAAATGGTGGAAGGCTATACTTGGTCGGCCAACGCAAAGAAGGTACATGAGGAAATTATTCAGGTGACCACTAAGAAAACTTCGATTCAAAAAGCTCAAGAGCTTTCGCAATGATTTGGTCCATATTATAATATTTGTAATTGGCCAAGCGTCCTAGGAAGGTAGTGTTTTTTTCCGCAGCAACCAGGTGCGTGTACTTTTCGAAAGCCATTAAGGTGTCACTGGCTGAAACAGGATAAAAAGGCTCATTAGAATCTGTGAACGGCTGGGGGAATTCCTTAACAATCGTTGTGCCACGGACTTTTTGGCCGGTAGCATGTTTGATTTCGACAATACGGGTATAATCGAAGTCATTAGGAAAGTTGACTTGCATGGCAGGTTGAAAAAAGTCCACATCGTGATGTTCATTTTCGAACCGTAGAGAACGGTATTCAAGTTTTCCAAAACGGAAATCAAAAAATTGATCCACGCTCCCTGAGTAGATGAGGTGGTCATATTTCACTTCATTTTTTATTTGTGAAAAGGATGTTTCAGTAAGGACGCGAATGCCTGGATGATCCAACATTCTTTCAAAAACAACCGTATAACCTTCACTTGGAAGAGCCTGAAATTTTTCAGAAACGTATCGGTCGTCCCGGGTCGTACGGATAGGAATACGACCACACACATCGGGAAGAAGGTCTTTTGGATCACGTTGCCATTGTTTGCGGGTGTAGTTTTTGAAGAACAGATCGTAGAAAGGTCGGCCCATTTTACTCAGAATGGCTTCTTCTGAGTTTGCTGGATTTGCGAAGGGCACTTTCCATTCTGCCAGGACCTGAATCATTTCTTCAGTAGAGGATTCGCGCCCCAGAAACTGTTCGAACGTTATTAAGTTTATCGGAAAACTCCAATATTTTTGATGGGTCCACGAGAGGACCTTATAATCGACCGGGTGCCATTGAGTAAATTGAGAAAGGTAATCACGAACCTTAGTGGAGTTTGTTCTAAAATAATGAGGGCCGTAGCGGTGAAGGAGTACGCCATGATTGTCCTTATAATCGTAACTATTCCCACCGATATGGTTTCGTTTATCGATGACAAGGACCCGTTTGCCAGCTTTCCTAGCTAATCTTTCGGCCATCACAGCCCCCGCGAACCCTGCGCCGACAATTAAGAAATCGTAACGATCCATGAACGTGGGGATGCCGGTGTTTTAATATGAAGTGGAGCGGGTGAAGGGAATCGAACCCTCGTATGCAGCTTGGGAAGCTGCCGTTCTACCATTGAACTACACCCGCAGATTGGGGAGTAGTGTAGTGATAATAAGGCAAATATGTCGAATGTTTTTCCAAATTCAATAGGAGGATAGTTTTTTTGTGACATCATCTTTCAAAAGTTTCAGAAAGTTCCTTGACTGGAGGCTGAGTCCATTAGATAATAAGAGTATGAATTCGGTACAAAGAATTTTACACGAAGGCGTCAACCAGGTTTTTCCGGCTTTGAAGGAGGCTCCTTCTCATAAAGATTTTTTTGATCTTTTAAGACCTGCTTTTGGGGTATTCGAAAGGTATTTACAAGGGCAGCTGGCTGATTTTGAGCCAGAATTACATGGCTATTTTGAGTACATATTGAGTATCAAAGGCAAAAGCCTGCGACCCGGTTTGGTATTTTTGAGTGCTGGGGCAGTAGGGGGTCACATTGGCGAGAAGCAGATTAAGGCCGGGGCCGTCGTTGAATTGATTCATTTAGCCACCTTGGTACATGACGACATCATCGACGATGCGAACACCCGTCGCAATAAACCCACGGCCTATGCGCGATGGGGAGGTTCTACAGCGGTATTGTTAGGTGATTGCATTTTTTCCCATGCCTTGGACCTGGCCGCGAGTTTTGATAATACAGTGGTTTCGCGCAAGATCTCGCAAGCTGCAAAGGAGGTCTGTCAGGGAGAAATCTTACAGACCCAGCACCGATTTAATTTTGATTTAACGATAGAGCGATATCTTAAACAAATTGAAATGAAGACCGCGGCACTTTTTGCTGTCTCTTGCGATTTAGGGGCATTTTTGTCGGGAGCAAATGCAGAAGGAGTTACGGCATTGCGGAAGTTCGGAACATGTTTAGGTGTGGCGTATCAAATCTATGATGATTGCCTAGATATATTAGGGACGGAGGAAAAGGCCGGGAAATCGTTGCGGACAGATCTCAAAACAGGGAAGCTCACTTTGCCTCTCTTATTGTTGGTCAAGATATCGACACAGGCGGAAAAAGAACGAATTCGGCATTTATTGGCCCAGTCTGACAAAGAAAGTTTTACTGAAATCATTTATATGGCGAAGGACAAAGGCACCCTTCACGCGAGTTTTGACAAAGTGCGGGAGTATTTACAAGTGGCTGAGCAGCAATTGGATGTACTACCTTCGTCGCCCCATAAAGAAGCGTTATTAGCTTTTATAACAAACCTATTGGGCAAAACCAAAGGCCTTATTTTTTCATTTGCATAATTTTCGTCTTTAATGAACAATTAGCTCGAAATTCTTTGTGTATAATAACTTCCAGTAGATTGCAGCCACTACTGTTGAGGCAACAAATGGTCAAATGCCCGTCCCAGGCGGTAACGGATCTAATCAAGCACTTATAATCATAGATGATGAACCGGCAATTCGAGAGCTCGCGCAAACGGCTTTAGGAATGCACGGGTTTCGTGTCTATGAAGCCTCCGATGGGGGTGAGGCGCTTGAGATGATCAAAAAGGATGATTTGGATATTGGCGTTGCCATTGTTGATCTGAGTCTGCCCGATATTAATGGGGTGGAGCTCACTGGAAAATTACTTCAAATAAGGCCTGAATTAAAAATAGTCATATCAACAGGCTCAGACATCGCTGACATTGACATAGATATTCGTGGAATAGGCGCCAAAGGGTATATTGAGAAACCGTATAGGATGTCCGATTTATTGGCGCTTGTGCAGGATTTAATGCGATAAACGGACTTAATTTCTCTGGCGCAGCGCGCATAGATGGCTTATGTAAAGGACATGCGTTACGGTCTCTTTTTATTAGTGGCAATCCTTCTTAGTTTCCCAGTTCAGGCCTCACCAAATACCCAAGGGAAAATGCCTCCCATTGATTTTGTTATGGGTCGTTTCTGGCGGAACCTCTCTTTGCATAGTGCTGACATGAAGGGTATTTTACGAACCCCCACCAAAGTTTATAAGATGAACATGAGAACCACAGATCGGGAGATACTCATGGAAGTCCCTGAGGCAGGACTTGCCGTACAGGTTAATTTTTCGAGTGCCGAAACAAAAATTAAGCGCGGCAAAATTGGGAGTACGCTTAAAACACTGACTGGAAAGGAAAAATCCGAAAAAATCCTCGATACTGATATTTCCTATGAGGATCTTGGATTAACTTTCTTGAATTGGACAGAAGTCACCGAAATTGGAACAGATGACATAAAAACGCTCCCGGCCTATACATATGAGGCCATTGCGCCCAAAGGTCAGAGTGGATATTCTAAGGTCAGATACTGGATTTCCTCCGAATATTTTTCTATGTTACGTGCTGATGCCATGGACGCGAACAATAAGATCATCAAAAGAGTTCAAGTTAACGGAGTGATGAAAGTTCAAAATGCATGGGTGATCAGAGAAATGCAAATTTCAACTTTCTCCCCAGGTCGCACGACATCGAAGTCACGGACTTACCTCGAAATACTCAGTGCTAAGATCAATGAAAGTTAATTTTGATCTCCATTCACATTCACGATTTTCCGCCGATGGAGTCACAGAACCGGAGGAAATGATCGAAAGGGCACGCAAACGCGGGTTGCACGGATTTGCCGTCACCGACCACAATACCTGTGAGTGCGTAGATTATTTTCTGAACAAAGGGTTTATGCGGGAAGATGGGCAGGCCGTGGATGGATTTTTGATCATTCCCGGTCAGGAAGTCAGTACGGAGGAAGGACATCTTTTGGCGTTGGGAATTACGCTTCCTGACTTAAGAATGACACCCGCGAGTCGAGTGGTGGAAATGATTCATAAAAAAAAAGGTCTCGCGATCCCGCCCCACCCCTATGATCTTTTTCGTGCCGGAATCCGCGAAAGTGTATTGGACATACTTCCAATAGATGGGCTTGAAGTTTTTAATGCTGCCACGGCGCTTCGCAGGCATAACGAGGCCGCTTTCCAATATGCGCTCAAGCGGAAGCTTCCGATGACTGCATCCAGTGACGCGCATCACCCAGAGGCCATGGGAGTGGCTTACACGACTCTGGACGTGTCGGAGTTAACTGTTCCCGCGGTGCTTGCGGCGATAGTCAAAGGGGGCGAGTTACATCAAAACTACCTTAGTTTACAGGCTAACCTCAAAAAAACTTTTAATAACATATTTCGCATAAAAAAGACTCGAACAGTGGTTGTTCAGGATGAGTGACAACCCCTACTACGAGTGTCAGCGATGTGGAAACTGTTGCCGCTGGCCTGGAGATGTGAAAGTCACCGTCCCCGAAGTGTCAGCGATTGCGTCATACCTTGGCCTCTCCGATGATGAACTCATTGAAAGGTATACACGACTTCGTGGGGACCGTAATGGACTTAGCTTGATTGAAAAGCCAAACCATGAATGTGTCTTTTTAGAAGGCAACGTTTGTCTCATTAATGCTGTGAAACCGAAACAATGTCAGGATTTTCCGAACAAATGGAACTTCCCGGGATGGCGCACCATGTGTGAAGCCATAGAAGTTGATCCGGGTGGATCCCCCACGTGTTAAGCTTCGAATGATTTTCCGCAGCCGCAGGAGCGTTTAGCGATGGGATTTTGAATTTTAAAACCTGTATCCGCCAAACTATCGACATAATCCAAAACTGAATCTTTCAGAAAGGAATCGCTAGAGGGATCAACGAGCACTTTGACGCCCTCTTGATCAAAAACGAAATCATCTGGTTTCAGGGAGTCAAAAGTCATTCCATACTGCATGCCGCTACAACCGCCTTTTTCGACGTAAACACGCAAGGCCTTGTCTAAATTTGACGGATCGGCCATTAAGGATTTAATATGTTGGATTGCAGTTTCGGTTACAGAAATCATAATTTATTCTTTAGAAATAACTTAACAAACAACTTTGCGACTGTCAAATCAACGGAATTGTGTATACCTAACCAATCATGACCGGGGAAGACCCACATCAAATCACGAAAAGAAGCGGATCCAATTTGGCATTTGCCCTTAGATTACTGCCTAAGGAACGGCGTTCCGCCATGGGTGTCTATTATGCGTTCTGTAGGGTGATCGACGATGTTGCCGATGCGGAAGGCGTTGATCCTGAGGTGAAGAGGAAGGAGTTGTTAGACTGGCGAGAGGAAATTGCCAAGGTTTATGAAGGAGAACCCGTTACCCCACTCGGGAAGGCGCTTAAGAAAGTCGCTCAGCAGTATGATATCCCTCAGAAATATTTGCAGGACCTCATATCGGGCGTGGAGATGGACTTGGTTAGGAACCGGTACCAGACTTTTAAGGAACTCGAATTGTACTGTTATCGAGTCGCGTCAGTTGTGGGGTTAACGAGCATTAAAATTTTCGGATGCAAGAATGAGCAATCTGAGCAATACGCCTACAATCTCGGAATGGCGTTCCAATTAACCAATATTATCCGTGACATTAAGAAGGATGCGCAGACAGGGAGAATTTATCTTCCGCAGGAAGAAATCGAGCGATTTGGATATTCAGAAAAGGAATTGTTCCAAGAGGTGCGGAACGAAGCATTCCTGGATCTGATGCACTTTCAGGCTGCCCGAGCGGAGTTTTATTATAATGAAGCCCTTTCATATTTTACCTTGGAGGACAAGCAAGCACTCATATCGGCTGAGATGATGGAGCGGATATACCATGAGTTATTGAGACGCCTCGTGCAGGAAGATTTCCCATCGTTGCATCGTCAGATATCTCTATCGAAATCCACAAAGCTATGGATGTTGTTCAAAACGTGGAAGGACTACAAACATATAAAACCCCAGGGGCGGAAGGAGCCTGTCACGATCATTGGGGACGATTTAACCGCCGCCGCAGCAGCAGTGAAGGCGGCATCATTGGGAATAAAGGTGCGCTGGATTCGGCGGGGAGACAAAAAGAAGTCGAGTTTGTACATGCTCATACCAGCAGGAGCTCAAAGTTGTTTGGAATTTTTTAAGATACTCGGTTGGCAACATCGTCTGAAGGTATTTAAATTGCCCGTTTTAGAAATACGGACCCCTGACCAGACGTTGGAATTTACATTATCGGGGAAAGGAATAATTGAGCCAAGAGCCGGAGCGTCCAGTGGAACGGCGTTGACCCATGGACTCAGACATGCATGGGAAGCTGAGCAATATCGGATGGAAAGTAAAACGGTGTCCACATGGGCGGAAGAAGCGCGCCAGTCCATTGACCTACAACAGACCGTATGGGAAACGACGACTGCTAACCTGCTTGGATTGCGCGCCGTTGATGCCGGGGCGAGAAGTCTGCTGGAAGGGCTTGAAATGCTGAAAAAGGGAGGGCCGCTGAGTTATTTCTCCGGAAATGACAATGCGCGTGAGGAGATCCTTGAAAGAGCGGAGGAAATGACTCGTGCTTTTGGCGGGGAGGTAGAGGTTTGCGAAGTTAAACTCATTAACCCCGAGGTGAAAAAAGTTCAAATTGAAAAAGCCGACGGGACAACCCACGAAGTGCTCAGGGCGATATTAGCTTTACCTTGGCAGGAACTTGATGTGGTGCTCCCTCACAAGGTGAGCCAGGAGGACTATTTTAGGTTTTTAGAAAGGTTGGAGTGTACAAGGGAGGTGCGCGTTGTAATTGAGTGCACAGGTACACCCACAAGTCTTGAGCCCCAATTGATCTTACTGACCGATACGACATTTTCGCGAGCTGAGCTGTTAGGCAACCGGATCATTGCCGTATGTCCGAATGCACAGGATTATTCGGATCTATCCGATGAAAAAACGGGTGACCTAGCGATTGAAGAGCTGCGGAAGATGAAAGTGATCGGTGAAGAACAAGCAGTGAGCGTGGTTAAGGTTGAGAAAGTCAGGGGAATGCTGAAATGTGGACCTCGAATGACACATGAGCGCCCCTTTTATGAGACCCCATTTCCCTCGTTGTTTATTGGGGCAGATTGGTGCCAGACAGGGTTGCCACCATCGTTGGAAGGTGAAATTAGAGCGGGCTTTGCGGTGGTTAGTTTATTGGGCGGAACTAAAAAGACTGAAAGGGTGGTTTACAGGCCTGACAGCCGGTGATAAGTTGAGTTCAGTTACCATGATTCTTAAAAAGAGACTTTTTACTTCCATATTGGTGGCCCTCACCGTAATAAACTGTTTTCTCGGTTTTCGGCTGACAAACATTAATGCAGCAGATCCTGTGCAGGAAAAAGAAGACCGCTATTCGAGTATTAAATTGTTTACTCGAGTGATTGAAGTGATTCGGCAAAATTACGTCGAAGGCGATAAAGTCAGTTATCGGCAGCTCGTTTATTCTGGGCTTAAAGGAATGCTTTCGTCCTTGGACCCGCACAGTCAATTCATGGAGCCCGAGTCCTATAACGAAATGCGCAGCAATACTCAGGGCGAATTTACCGGGCTTGGAATTGTTATTACCTCGAAAGACGGCGCAATCGTAGTCGTCACCCCCATGGAAGACACACCCGGATTTCGTGCAGGCATATTGCCCGGGGACAAAATTTTAAAAATCGAGGGCAAAGGAACTGACACCATGCAGTTGTCGGACGCCGTTAAGAAGTTACGAGGTAAACCCGGCGACAAAGTGATGCTGACTATTTTTCGGCCTAAGACAAAAGAAGTAAAAGAATTCACTCTCGTTCGCGAGAACATCAAAGTGGAAAGCGTTAAAGACATTAACAGCAAACAGGAGTTCCCTTTGTCTGCCGACGGAATTGGTTACATCCGTATCACCCAATTTAATGAACCCACCGCAGACGAATTTGAGCGGGCATTAAACAAACTTGATAAACAAGGGATGCAGGGGCTTGTCATTGACTTAAGAAATAATCCAGGGGGTTTACTTGAAAGTGCCATTGATATTTGCAGCAAATTTGTATCAGGAGGTAAACTTGTTGTATCCACGGCGGGACGTGGAGGAATAAACAAACAGGAATACAAGTCGCACGGATCCAAAGTTATTAGAAGTTATCCTATCGCCATTCTGATAAATGGCGGAAGTGCCAGTGCGTCCGAAATTGTTTCGGGGTGTTTACAGGATTACAAACGGTCGATTGTGATAGGCGAAACGAGTTTTGGTAAAGGGTCAGTTCAGAGTGTTATTGCTAACGATGACGGCAGTGCGATCCGGTTGACGACGGCGAAGTATTATACCCCTAGTCATAAAACGATTCATGAAAAAGGGGTGTCGCCGGATATCGTTGTTGCCGTTACGGAAGAAGATGAGCGGCGGCTATTAAGTTCAAGAGTTCCAACGGGCGAGGATAACCAGGAGAAGGTTTCTGATTCGCAAATGAACCGTGCTATAGACGTTTTGAAGGGGATTCGTATCTACGCCAATCGGACTGGTAAAACACCGGAAAAACCGGTTCCTCCGCCTACCCCAGCTCCCTCTTCCAAGCGTTAGGCTGGTATGTTAGTGCTTGGGCTTGAAACCTCGTGTGACGAAACGTCTGCCGCTCTCGTTGAAGATGGGTGTCGGGTGTTGTCAAACGTCGTTTCATCACAAATCGAAAAGCACGCCAAATACGGCGGCGTCGTTCCAGAGATTGCGTCGCGTGATCATTTAAAAAATTTATCGGAAATTACAAAGGCGGCTCTCTCCAAGGCCGGAAAAACTTTCCACCAAATCGATGTTGTCGCGGCGACAAAAGGACCCGGTTTGGCCAGTTCTCTTTTAATTGGGCTGACAGCTGGAAAAGCCCTCAGCGTTTCACTTGGAAAACCATTTGTGGCTGTGAACCATCTAGAAGGTCACTTGATATCGCCACTGCTAGAAACGAGACTGCAACCAGATCAGGTTTACCCAAATTTGAGTTTGGTAGTGAGTGGAGGGCACACTTTGTTATTATTGGCAAAGGCGCCCCATGCGTATGAAGTGGTCGCTAAGACTCTTGATGATGCGGCAGGAGAAGCCTTCGACAAGATCGCAAAACTACTCTGTTTAGAATATCCCGGCGGGCCAGTCATTGACCGTTTAGCCCAGAGAGGTAATCCTGAGCGGTATTCATTTCCCCGGAGCATGAAGGATAATCCTTCAGCATTTAGTTTCAGCGGATTAAAAACCAACGTCCGATACTTTCTAGAAAAGAACCCCGAAGTGTTAACCGAGAACAACCTCCCGGATCTCTGTGCGAGTGTTCAGGAGGCTATCGTTGATGTCCTTGTTGAAAAGGTAGACATCAACTGTCGAGTGCGTGGCGTAAAGGTCGTGACCCTTTCCGGTGGAGTGTCGTGCAACACACGGCTTCGCGCTCGAATGCAGCGAATGACGGAGCTCAGAAACCTGCGGCTCTATTTGTCGCCCCCAAACTTTTCTACTGACAACGCTGCAATGATAGCCGCAGTGGGGTACTACATGATGACCTCAAGTGGCCCATCCCCATTAACAACCGAGATCGTACCCTCAATGAATTTTTAAGAATGATGCCCTCAGGACTTTGACTTAATTCGCGATACCCATAGTCAATTGTGGATGAATGAGTTGAATCTCGCCTCATTTGTTTGTTTCTAGCCAAGAAAAGATTTCGTTTCGGCACGGTGTAAATTTCTCAACGAGGACCAAGTGTCCAGACGGCGAGAAAATCTTAAGATTTGAACTGGAAATGCTGCGCGCGATGTTGTGAAGGGTTTCCGGTGGGATGATTTTATCCTCATTCGCCCCCAGAATGAGCGTGGGACATTGGATGCCTGAAACCTTCTCGTCCAAAAGTTCACGACCTTCCATCATGGAAATCATAATTTCTGCTGTGCTCGAGAACTTACGGTTTTCGAGAGATTTGAGCCAGCCCTTAACGTACCATTGAGGCAGAGGCGGAGGAGTTACAAAGAGGTGGCTCATCAGTCTTTTGATGTCCTGCTCTGTTTTTGGAGTGAACAAACCCTCCTCAGGTTTAGGAATTGTGCATCCCGCTGGAGCGATGAGGATTAACCCTGCCACCTTATTTTTTTCCGACAAAGCGAAGTTTTGGGCGATCCAACCCCCCATTGAATTTCCCGTAATATAAAAACGCTCCAAGCCAAGTGAAGCGGTGAACCATTTGATGAAATCTGTTTGAGCGGTAATGGATTGCACAATACGTGCACTATGAGATCGACCGAAGCCCGGAAGATCTGGCGCGATGACGCGGTATTTCCGAGTGAGCGAAGGACCCAGCCTCACAAAGTCTTGTTGAGCACTGCTACCGATTCCGTGAATAAGGAGTACGACTGGGGCCTTTGGAGGACCCCCTTCCCAATAGGTGATGGGGCCATAGGCAGGATACGAAATGGAGGAAGTCCGCAATCCAGCCATGCCTGATTTAAGCCAGCTTGTAGCGAAGGCGAGCCGGTAAATTCGCAACATGGTTATAAGCTCGCCTTTAGTCATGACATCCACATACTCCCGCAATCATTTTTTTTCAAGATGAGGATCACGCTTCGCTCAATATTATTATTTTTGATAGGTATTATTCAATTTGAAATTCATGCTCAGGAGGGCATGAGTGAAATTGGGTTGGCAGGGGGTTTTAAGCGGTTCGATTCCATGAACTACGGATTTTCAATTCGCCCTCCAACGGGTTGGATCATATCAATTGAACCTAAAAAGGTCATTTTCTCCCACGAAACATCGGCGGGAATAGAGTTTATGGAAGTTTTTAGTTTTCCAGCCGAAAGTGACCTTGGACAAGCGGCAGAGGACCGGGTGTTTGATGCGGCGGCATATGACAGGAGTTATCGGTTTAAAAATGCGCATGTGTATCAGATTCCCGGGCATACGACTGCCGGGCTGCTTATTGAGAGGAATTTTGATGGGGTAGGGGTCAAGGCTATGGAATTTCTCATACTCCACCAAAAGAAAATATACGTCATCGTCATAGGGGCAACCCCGGACCTCTATCTGCAGGAGGGAAAAGGTTATATTGAAACCGTCCAGACTTTCAAACCTCGCGAAGGTTAAAAGCGAGGTAGTGTCACCAAATAGTCATAAAAAAGGACTGTATGTCTTTCAAGTTGTGCTTACAAAGGGAACATGAATCCTCTTCGCGAAGGACTTCCACGTCAACGGGTGCCTGAACCCTGTTCCCTTATTATATTTGGGGCCTCAGGGGATTTAGCCCATCGAAAGTTATTGCCAGCGGTTTACAGTTTGGCGCACGAAGGTTTGTTGCCGCCTTTGTTTTCAGTGATTGGAGTGGCCAAAGCGCCCTATACCCTACAGGCATTTCGGGAGGAAATGAAAGCGGCGGTTAACCAGTTCGCGCGATACCGCCCTGTGAACGAAGCCGTATGGAAAGCACTTGAAGACCGGTTATTTTATGTTGAAGGCGATTTCAATAGCGCCGAAACATACGCCACCTTAAATTCGTTTCTTCAGAAGGAGGGCCTTGATAAAGGAACGCAGGGAAACAAACTCTTTTATCTCTCAACCGCGCCCAGTCAATTTGAGGCCATTACCAATCAATTAAAGGAAGCTCAATTGTCGGAAGGGAATGGATGGCAACGCGTTGTTGTTGAAAAGCCCTTTGGCCACGATCTTTCTTCGGCAAGGGAATTGAATTCCCACTTGGGTAGAATCTTCATAGAGGATGAAATCTTTCGAATCGACCATTACCTTGGAAAGGAAACCGTTCAGAACATTTTGGTGTTTAGGTTTGCTAACGGAATTTTCGAGCCGTTGTGGAAAAACCAGTACATTGATCATGTACAGATCACAGTATCGGAAACGCTCGGGGTGGGGCATCGGGCCGGGTATTATGAGGAAGCAGGCGCAACGCGGGATATGATCCAGAATCATATGATGCAACTTCTGGCGCTCGTCGCCATGGAACCTCCGGTTAGTTTGCATGCTGAGGCGATACGCGATGAAAAAGTTAAAGCCTTGAGGGCGTTAAGGCCGATCTGTTCCGAGGACGTTCCGCATCAAACCGTACGTGCCCAATATGCTCGTGGATTTCTCAATGGGGAATTTGTTAAGGGTTACAAAGACGAGGACAAGGTGGCAGGTGGGTCCGTGACGGAGACATTTAGTGCGGTTAAACTTTACATTGATAATTGGCGATGGTCGGGGGTGCCTTTTTATCTAAGGCACGGCAAACGCCTTGCAAAAACTGGGACGGAAGTGGCTATTTTCTTTAAAAAAGCCCCCGGAGTTCTTTTTAACGCTTCGGATAGTGAAACACCCATTGAAAATAATGCGCTAGTTTTGCGGATTCAACCCGATGAAGGAATCTCTCTTCGCATTGAAGCGAAAGTTCCTGGGCAAATGCTCCAGATTCAACCAGTAAAAATGGATTTCAGGTTTGGTTCCGAATTTGGAGGGGTGTCCCCGGAGGCGTACGAGCGGTTGCTCCTCGATGCTATGATTGGGGATGCAACGTTATTTATTAGGCATGATGAAGCTGAACTTTCTTGGAAATTTTTCGATCCGATCCTTTCTGCGTGGAAGGATTCTGGTATCCGTCAATTGTTGTCCTATCCCGCTGGGAGTTGGGGTCCTAAAGAAGCTGACGACATGATGGCACCTGAAGGTAGAAGTTGGAGGAGATTATAAGATGAGTGAAACTCCTAGTTTGGATCTCAAGAGTATTGAACACGACCTGAAGGCTTCATGGGCCAGTGCAAGTCGCACGAGTGCGCTGGACGGCTCGATCTCCCGCGCCTGTTTGTCCAATGTCATCATTTATACAGAAGACCCCTCCGAAGAACCTCGGCTGCGGGAAATTGTAACACAGTTCATAGAAAAACACCCCTGCCGCACGATTGTGGTGATGGCCAACCCGGAATCCGGTGAATCTTCAATCCACGCGGAGGTGTCGAACCACATTTTTGAAACGGCCGGGAGACGACAAGTGTCTTGCGAGCAGATTAACCTGCACGTTAAAGGTGCTGGGTTACATCAGTTAGCCAGTGCGGTGCAGTCGTTGTTGGTGCCTGACCTTCCCATTTACTTGTGGTGGCGCGGGGTTTTTCTTAAACATCGGCATTTGTTTGAACAAATGATCACTTTCGTCGACAAGTTTATCTATGATGGCGTGGGCTGGAAAAACCTACATGACACCGTACCGGAAGTATCCGAGTTCATTGAGAAGTACCGGGCGCGGGTAGGTTTTACTAATTTTAATTGGTCGCGGCTGAGGCCGTGGCGTGAGTTTGCGGCTGATTTTTTCGATGCCGGACTCTATGAACGCGAGATCTGGGATTTAAATTTTGTCAGGGTCGAGTACATGTCTTTGGCCGGAACGGAAGAAGGCCAACAATTTCGGGCGCTTCTCTTTGTGTCATGGTTAGCCGTCCAACTTGAATGGCAGCCGGTTAAAGGAAAGGCAGGTCAGGATGAGGCGCGCATTCGATTCCTGAGCAAGAATGGCGAAATTGTGGATGCCGAACTTGCCTTAATCCCACAAACTTCGGACAAAGGTCAAAGTTTGCAAAAAATAACCATGGGAATTCGGCGTGAGGCTAACCCAGTGGAGTTTGTGATTCAGCGGGACCATGGCGACCATTTGATGACCCTCCAGTGTACCAAGAACGAAAATTGTCAGATTTTGAGGCGAGTTCCACATTTTGATTCAAGCGAGGCAGAATTACTTTTTCGGGAGCTTGGACGGCGGACACGGAACCGTGTTTTTGAAAAATCGTTTAAGATGGCTTCTGACCTCATGCAAATGATATAAGAGATCAGATGGAAAAAGTGCATTGGGAAGATAAAATTCAGCAAGGGATGGAGCGTGCCTTTGATTTTATTGGTGTCCGCCATGTTCCTAGGGTCCGAAAAGTCCTCACAAGTGTCATTGGGTTCGGAGTCCTTGCTATCGGTATGGCTGGTGTTTTGTTGCCATTAGTCCCTGCGTTTATTTTAATTCCTGCTGGTTTATTGATACTTGCAAGTGAATACGAATGGGCTCGTAAAGCGATTCAAGCGTTCCGAGAAAGGTTTCAAAAAGCTCGAGCTAAGAACCACTCGGAATCAGTGAATCCTGCGGAAGGTAAAAGCGACCAAGAAGACAAAAAAGACCAGTGAGGAGTGTCTTTTTGCATGGTCCTCCTTCAATTTCACACTGTCACGAATCGACTCTACTCTTCGATCATAACGGGGGTGCCCACCTTAATCATTTTGAGCAGTTTACTTGCGTTCCAGTTGGCTAAACGGAAACAACCGTGTGATTCGGTGTGCCCAATATCCTCGGGGTTTGGAGTGCCGTGCATGCCGTAACCGGGGAGATTGAGACCTACCCACGCTGAACCGACAGGGTTGTTGGGTCCAGGAGGGATGATGAGTTTGCCATTAATTGTTTTTGCCTCCTCCGACTCTGGAAACACCTTTGGATCGAATGTGTAATTTGGACCAGGCGAATAGTTCAAGACCTTAAGATCCCCGACCGGCCTTTTTTCTTTGTGTTGGGCAATAGAACAAGGAAAAACCCCTATGACGCCATTGGTTTCATCCAGCGCCCAGACTGTTTTTCGTGACAGACTGACTTTAATTCTAGCCGCCTTTTTGAGCGGAGGACGTTCGATCGAAGGGACGATAATCTGACTGTTCGCAGGTGGGTTTGGCCATGGCAGGGAGGGGTTTAACCGTTCTATAGCCTTTTTGGTGGCATGGAATTTTTCTGCAACCATTTCGAGGGTGGTCACGTATGGCAGTGTGGAAAGGGCCGCTTTCTCTTTCCATAGATCCGGAACTCTTCCCAAGCCTTGAATATCCTGCTCAGTAAGCGTGTAGCTCGATAAGGTCATAAGGGGATCGCCCAAGGCAGATAAAGTTTCAGAGGTGAGTTCACCGCTAGGAAAAAAGCCTTTTGCTTTTTGGAATGCCAAGACGGCCTCCTTAGTCTGTCGGCCATATTCCCCGTCGATACAATTGACAGAGAAGTTTAATCGGTCCAATAAAACTTGAGCCGCCACGACTTCCTTAAAGGTGAACTTGGCCATTTGTTCAGGCCACTTCGAAGGCGACAAAGATTTGGGATCCACTGTCGGTACAAGGTCGTTAATGGACGGACCTGCCGGAGCGTTGGAGATAAGAGGTTTTTCCTCAACCGGTGACAC
>Ga0163154_10000585_pt1 | contig 56540 bp, 54 predicted proteins | sample OliLakLV19MP9P1_FD_148649 | JGI IMG/M metagenome (GOLD analysis project Ga0163154, IMG submission 148649) | Freshwater microbial mat bacterial communities from Lake Vanda, McMurdo Dry Valleys, Antarctica - Oligotrophic Lake LV.19.MP9.P1 | ecosystem: Environmental > Aquatic > Freshwater > Lake >...
CAGCAGCCGCCACCCGCGCGCACTGCCCCACCGCCGCCGCCCGCGCGGAACGTCCCGCCGCCATCGATGCAGCAACCGCCGCCGCCTGCAGCGCGTGGTGGCAGCAGCATGGACGAAGGGGCGCTGGCATGGCTGGAAAATCTCGCCAGTGAACAAGAAGACAGCCTGTTCAACCTCGATCTCTCGGATGTACCCGGCGACAGCGGAGCCGATAATTCGATGGCATGGTTGGAAAACCTTGCTGCCAGCGCACCCGCCGAGTCCGCGCCCGTCCCCTCGAGGGGTGGCTCATCAGACAATGACGATCCGTTCGCGTCCGGCGGCAACCCGATTGCATGGCTGGAGCAACTGGCGCGCGAACAAGGCGCAAAATCTGAAGAAATGACCACCCCTGCATCGCCGCACGATGATTACAGCCGCGATATCGCCGCGCCAGATTTCTCCAACTTGGGCGCGGAACTCGAACTGCTGCCGCCGCAAGACCCGTCCGACTTCTTACAATCGTTGGCATCATCGCAAGGCTACGATGAAATTGGCGTGAGCGCGGTTCGTCCGCCCGCCATGCCCGAACCCATCACGTATGATCTGGATATCGACCAAGCGATTGCATCGGGAACCGCATCACGCGATCAGATGCAGCAGTGGCTCGAATTGCAGACCGACAAGCTGATGGAGTCGGAGGAGATCGACCTGCTCCCCGAAGACACCTTCGACTTGCTTGCAGAAGAAGATGCCGACGCACCCGCGATTCCGGCAGAACTCCCGTCGTGGTTGGTCGAATCGTTCGGGATGCCGCCGACTGCCCCCGCTGCCGCACAGCCGAATCGCCCATCGCTGGAGTCACTGTTCCCAGCGGACGACCCCGCTGAACTCAGCGAGATGCCCGAATGGTTAAAAGCCGAATCGGGTGCATCCGCTGTGATGGACTTGGACAGTATTTTCGCGGACGACGAGCCGACCATGCCCTACGTTGAGATCGACATCGTGCCGTTATCCTCCCCCAGCATCCAAGTACCGACCAACCAAGCCAAGCCCGGCGGTGATCGATGGGCGGAGGCGTTCGACGACGAATACTCGCAAGGCGCGGTCGATATCAACAACGTACCAGACTGGTATCAGCGCAATCTCAACGATGCGGAGCGCGTCGCCGCCGTCGAGCGCATGGTTACGTCCGAGTCGCTGCCTGACGAGGATCGACTCGCCGCAGGACAGCCGCAGTCCGTGCCTGATTGGCTGGCAGAATCGGTTGTTGCGCCGCCCGCGCCGCCATTTGAAGCCGCGCCTGTCGCTGAAGAGCCGACGGATTGGATGAAGGACTTAGAGACAACGATCTCGCCCGACGATATTCCGGCATGGCTGCTGGAAACCATCGATGAGCAGCCGAGCGTCGATGATACGATTGACTTGTTCGATATCGACCTCGAACCCGAGCCGCCTGCGCCCGAACCTGTGCGCCAAACGCCGCCGCCTGTTCGCGCCGCACCGCCGCCGCGTGCGCCTGAACCCGTCCGCGCGCCCGTTTCACGTGCGGGCTTATCACTCGGAGAAGCGCGCCGCTTGAGTCAATCGGGCGCGCTGGCAGATGGCTTGGCACATTATGAAGGCATGATCCGCGCGCAGGTCGAGCTGGATGATGTGGTGGACGATCTCTCGTCGCTCTCTCGTCAGCATCGGGACAACCCGACGATCTTCCGCGTGTTGGGCGACGGGCTGATGCGTCAGGGTAAATTGCAAGCCGCCTTGGACACGTATCGACAGGCGCTCAATCAACTCTAAAGATAAGCTGAGTTTTGGATAGGCTCTAAACCGTTCACCTCACCCCCCACCCCCCTCTCCACGCTGTGGAGAGGGGGGTGAGGTGAAGCGATCCAAACCTCAGGTTAAAGATAGGACTGAGGACGGAGTGAAAACTAAAGACGATAGCTCGTCTTTCACTCTGTCCTCCGTCCTTTTACTTTGTTTTAGCGATGGTGATAGGTCGCCCAGCCGAGATACTTGTTGAACGCCTCATCAATGGCGCTGGCGACGCGCGTCTGATTGATGGTGACATGATGTTCGTAGCCACGTTCGCAGATGTATGCCAACAAGTCTTGGAAGCGCGGTAGGTTGACCACGCCGTAGCCGCCAAACGTGTCGATGGGGTCGTCGGTGAACGCGCCCTCGCCCACATAGGCGCTGATTTTCCCCTCTAAATCGTCGGTCGAGATGCGCAGATAGGTGAACGGGTTTTCGCGCACGCGCCCGTAGATCGTGCCATACGTCCCCTCGCGCCCGACGGTGCCTGCGATGATCTCTTGATAGTACATGACCGGGATTTCGTCCACGAACACGTCTTTCGGTAGATTGGAACAGTGGAACACGACGCCCTTATCGGGGTCGTCGCCGTAATTGTTGTTCCAATCGACCAGCGCGCTCGGCTTGCCCGATGCCAACGACAGCGCCAGCATCGCCAGCGTGCCAACGATATCCGTCTCGCACGCCGACGGCATCAGCCCATTGCTCGCCATGCTCATGATCGTGCAGGGGACGACGCCGAAAAATTCTTCCATCGATGTCCAACACTGGATCGCGGTCGCATCCATCGCGTTGTCACTCATCCAGCGATCCAACACGACGCCGAGCTTGCTCATCTTATTCAGCGACTCGGCGGGGACGCCCGTCGTGCGAACATAACGTTCAATCGAGCCGAGTTTGGCGACAACCGCCGGATCATCGTCTGACAAATGGTCAATCCGCCCGAACACCTCCGACAAATCGAGCGTCTCAACGCTGATTCCAGCGCGTTCGAGCAGTTTTTCGCTGTAGCGCACGGTCTTGAACGCTTCCGGGCGCGCGCCCATCATGCCCAAGCGCGCGCTGCGCATCCCACGCACGACCCGACAGATTTGCGCGAACCGCTGCAAGTCGCCCTGAAACGATGCGCTGGTCGGATCGACGGTGTGCAGCGTGGTGAGCGTGTATTTGATGCCGTATTGACGCAGATTGTTGCACGCGCTCATCTTGCCGCAAAAGCTATCGCGGCGATCCGCGATGGTCATGCGCGTCGCATCGTCGGGGAAAGCATGGATCAGCACCGGAACATTGAGATCGGCGTAGCGGAGCGTGTTGGCGATGGCGCGTTCGTCGCCAAAATTCGGCAGTGTGACCAGCACACCGTCGATTTGATCGCGGTGAGCGCGGAAGAACTCGGCGGTGGCTTGCGCTTCCCGCAGCGATTCGACCGCGCCGTGATCGGTATCGTTTGCGTCAAGGATGATCGCGTTCATCCCGGCTTTCGCCAGGACTTCGATGATCGTTTCGCGCCCTTTGACGACGAGATGCTTGGGGAAGAAGCCGCGATTGCCGACGATCACGGCGATATTGACCGGACGGCGCGCCAGTTGGGACGCGGGTGAAATGTAGGTTTCGGGAGCTGCGAGTGTCATGATTTATCCTTTCAGATAGCTTCAAATAGTTTTGACAAGCTCAATTCAAAGCCGGGAACGATATCGCCGGCGTTCAGGGCGGCGTCGCCTTTGACGACGACGGGGTTTTCGAGATCGGGTGCATAGATAATCACTTGGCGATTATGCGGCTTGATCACCCCGATCAGGCGCACGCCATCCGCGTTCCAGCAAACACAGCAAGATCGGGAATGCGCGATCCCTTGACCCAATCTTTCTTGATCGTGTCGGGCATAACAAACATCCCTTGCGTGTAAACTGTACCAAGTTCACGCGGGCGGATGTAATCGGATAGCCAGTAGAACAACAGTTGGAGTAATTCGTCATGCTCAAAGAGATGTGCCAATTTAGGTATCGTTTTGCCATGGATGAATTCAGTCCGCTCATCGAGCGCGAGAAATTCCGCCAGCGACATGCCTTCTGGTTGGCTCTCAAGCGGTTGATCAATCGCGGGTTCAATTACCGCTTCCATGACGGGTGCGCTTACCATCAGTCTCTCCCCGTTCTACTTTTGTCCGTACACATGGGTATAACGATGATGCAGCTTGTCGATCTCGCTCTGCGGGATCGAAATCGGCGTCCCCAATTGCAGCGCCAGCCACACCGTCGCGGCGTTGTCCTCCGTCATCACGGCGGCTTTCACCGCGTCGTCAACCGTCTTGCCGATGGCGAAGACGCCGTGATTTTGCAGCAAGCACGAGGGTGATTTCGAGTTCGCCAGCGTCTTGACGACTTCTTCGCCAATCTGTTCGCCGCCGATCAGTTGAAAGCCGCCGCACGGGATCGCGCCGCCGAATTCGTCGCCCATCGCCGTCGTATAGCACGGGATTTCGCGCCCGACGACCGCGAATGCCGTCGCGTAGCGCGAATGCGTATGCACCACGCCGTTGATTTCTGAACGTGCGCGATAAATGACGCAGTGGGACGCCGTATCCGACGACGGCTTGTAATCGCCCTCGACCAGCACCCCATTGATATCAACCACGACCATCTTTTCTGGCGTCAAATCCGCGAACTTGATCCCGCTCGGCTTAATCACGACAAGCTGCGTTTCGGGATCGCGCGCGCTGATATTGCCGCTCGTCCACGCGACCAAATTGTTACGCGGCAGTTCTGCGTGCAGCTTGCAGACTTCCGCGCGCAGTTCGGGCAGCAGCATCGGCTAGACTCCCCGCGCCTGATTGCGAATCTTCTTCAGCCGCTTCATCACATCGTTATGCCCGCGCCCAAAATAATTGTAGAGCGCCTTGTAATCCGCGTAAAGCTGATTGTAGACGGTTTGATTCGCCGCAATCGGACGGATGGTCTCATCCTTGATCTTCGCCATTTTCACCGCCGCCGCGCCGATATCGGGGTAGACGCGCGCCGCAACCGCCGCGTGCATCGCCGCGCCCAACGCGGGGGCTTGCGCCGAGCCAGCGAGTTTGAACTCGCGTCCGGTCACGTCGGCGTAGATTTGCATCAACAACTTGTTGCGTTCCGGCAGTCCGCCCGCCGCAACGATGCTGTGAATGGGGACGCCGCGCCCCTCGAACGCCTCGATGATCGTGCGCGTGCCATATGCGGTTGCTTCGATCCATGCGCGATACATTTCATGCGTTTTCGTCGCCAACGTCATGCCGACGATCATCCCTGTCAAGTCCGCGTCCACCAGCGTCGAGCGATTGCCGTTCACCCAGTCGAGCGCCAACAAGCCGTGTTCGCCGGGCTTCTGGCGGGCGGCTTCGCGCTCCAAATAAGCATGAATATCCATGCGTTCGCGCTGTGCCATCGCGTGATCGACGGGGGTAGCACCATTTTCCACGAACCACGCGAAGATATCCCCGACGCCGCTCTGCCCCGCCTCGTAGCCGTACAATCCCGGCACAATGCCATCTTGGACGACGCCGCACATGCCCTCGACCTCTTGCAGCGTCTCGCCCATGACCATGTGACAGGTCGAAGTCCCCATGATCATCACCATCGTGCCGGGTTTGGTCACGCCGACGGCGGGAACGGTGACATGCGCATCGACATTGGCGACGGCGACGGCGATTCCCGGCTGCAAGCCCATCCACGCCGCAGCTTGCGCGGTCAGCACGCCTGCCGCGTCGCCCAACCGCGCGAGATGGCGGCTCGTCTTGGTCTCGACCACATCCGCGAAACGCCGATCCAGCGCCGCGAAGTAGACTTCCGACGGATATTGTCCGTCTTGAACGATGGCTTTGTAGCCAGCCGTACAGGCGTTGCGCGTCTCGACACCCGTCATTTGCCAGATCACCCAATCCGTCGCTTCGATCAGGCGGTCAGCGGCGTCGTAGATTTCGGGGGCTTCTTGCAAGATTTGCAGCGCCTTGCTGAAGAACCACTCCGACGAAATTTTGCCGCCGTAGCGATTCAGCCAGCCCTCACCCATCCGCCGCGCCGTCTGGTTGATCTGATCGGCTTGCGGTTGGCTGGCGTGATGTTTCCACAGCTTGACCCATGCGTGCGGATGCTGGCGGAACAGCTCCAGCGTACAGAGCGGGGTGCCATCGGCTTTCGTCGGCAGCATCGTACAGGCGGTGAAGTCGATGCCAACGCCGACGATTTCGGTGGGGCTAACGCCGCTTTCGCGCAGGACGGCGGGGACGGCGTTTTGCAGCACAGCGATGTAATCCATGGGGTCTTGCAGCGCCCATTCGGGCGGCAGCGGCTTGTCGCTGCCCGGCAGATGCTCGTCGATCACGCCATGGCTGTAACGATGGACGGCGGTGGCGACTTCGCGTCCGTCGGCAGTATCGACCAGCACGGCGCGTCCGGATTCGGTCCCGTAATCAATTCCAAGTGTATAGGTTGGCATGGGAGATTTACTCGTTGGTGAAAAATACATGCTTTTGAAAACACAGGATAGCGCGTTTTAGGCGGACGGGCAAGAATTACACTGCGGTAGGCGTTCGAAATTGGTAGTACAATCGGTATCGATTCAGGACTCGTGGAATGGCTGGTTCAAATGGTTGCAGCGAAACAAATCCCCTCGATTACGCAGCTTGAAATGTTCAAATTGGAGTCTGCGCTACGGGGAAATTCATTCTCAATCGACGGGGTTACGCTCCATTGGGGTGATGTTCTATCCATGTATGCCGACTTCCCCGCGCCAAGTGTGATTGTATCGGACGGCGCGTATGGATTAGGTTTGTTTCCTGGCGATCCCAAAACCGTTGCCGGATTGATAGATTGGTATCGTCCCCATGTCGAAGCATGGTCGAAACATGCGACACCCGAAACAACGCTGTGGTTCTGGAACAGCGAACTCGGTTGGGCAACGGTTCATCCCCTACTGTTAGAACTCGGTTGGCGCTATGTATCCTGTCATGTCTGGGATAAAGGCATCGCCCATGCAGCCGGCAACTCGAATACGCAGACCTTGCGTAAGTTCCCGGTCGTGACCGAAGTTTGTGTCCAATATGTACGCGATGTAAAAATTCACGGATTGACCCTGAAGGATTGGCTGCGTAAAGAATGGGAACGAAGCGGACTAGCATTATATAAGTCAAACGAAGCGTGTGGGGTCAAAAATGCCGCAACACGAAAATATTTGACCAAGGATCATCTGTGGTATTTTCCACCACCTGATGCGTTTGAACAGATGGCAACCTATGCCAATCGATATGGCAAGCCCACCGATACGCCTTATTTCTCGCGTGATGGTAAAACACCGATCACGGCGCGAGAATGGGAGCGACTGCGCGCAAAATTTTACTGCAAGCCCGGCATCACCAACGTTTGGCAATCGCCGCCGCTGAACGGATCGGAACGCATTAAAGCTGCAAACAAAAGTTTACATCTCAATCAAAAGCCGTTAAAGTTGATTGATGTCATTTTAGAAGCTTCATCGGATCAGGGGGATTTGATTTGGGAGCCATTCGGCGGATTGTGCAGCGTCGCCGTGTCAGCGCATCGTCTGGGTCGAAAATGTGTGAGCGCAGAACTTCAGCGCGATTTTTTTGACCTTGCCGTAGGACGATTTTCATGACCCCGCCGCAGCCAGAAACGCCACTTTCAAGCTGGGAACATGTGGGTGTCTACGACCAAATTGGAAATTTACTCGCCCGTCTGCCCGCAAATTTTCAGAGCGCCATCAATGTGAAGGGAATTCGAGCAACCGAAATTTATGCGTTCAGCAGCGTTCTGGGTTTGACGATAGAGCAAGAAGTGATTCGCACGTTGAATGAGCTGCATTCGTTCTGGGATGTTGATGATCGCTATTTCGGCTATCGGTTTACTCGACAAGCACAAACTTTTCCCGACGCGCTGCTCATAAACCCCCAAACGCGCCATATCATTATGGGGCTTGAATTGAAATCGTGGTACTTGTTGGCAAAAGAGGGTGAACCCAGTTTCCGCTATCAGGTCACGCCCAATGCCTGTGCGATTCAAGATTTGCTCGTGATCGTCCCATGGGTACTATCGAATGTGCTATCCGGTTCCCCCATCGTTTTTAAACCCTTCATCGCGCCAGCTCGATATGTCGCCGAATATCGCAATTATTGGTGGCAATCGCTGCGAAAGACGCTCGATCACGCCGACATTTTATCGCCGAAAAACGTAACCCCCTATCCAAGAGCCAGAGCAAAGATGAGCGACAAACCCGTTTATGACGATGGCAAAAACTTTGGCAGAATTGCCCGAATCGGAATGCTCGATGAATATGTCAATAGTTTCGATCAGGTCGATCTTTTGGGAATTGACATCAAATCATGGCGAACGTTTTTGAAAACCAAGACCAATCTCGCCGAATAAATCCGCTTTTCGAGCTTAAACCCTCACTTTACGACACGCATGGCTGAGACCGTCCCCCGCCGATCCGCCTATCTGAACCGCGTCCATCGACCCGCCTCCGAAACGCCCACATGGTTCTGTTGTGTCCGCTGCCGATGGCATACGATAAGGGCAGTGTGATTGACATAACTATGGAGTACAGAACCATGAAAGCAGTGAGCGGATTGTTCAACGATTTTGCGACCGGTCAGCGTGTGGTCGATGAATTGGTGAGCGCGGGCTTCGCGCGCGACAACATCAGTGTGGTGGCGAATGATGCGGCGGGCGAATATGCACGCACCGTCACGACCGACCAAAAGGATGTCAAGGGCGGCGAAGGCGCGAGTTTGGGCGCAGTCGCGGGCGCAGTGATTGGCTTGGGCGCGATGTTGATCCCCGGCATCGGACCCGTGATCGGCGGCGGCGCATTGGTCGCTGGCTTGCTCGGTGCCGGCATTGGCGCGACCGCCGGCGCGGTCACGGGCGGCATCACTGCCTCGCTCGTCAAGTTGGGCGTCGATGAAGAACATGCTGGCTATTATGCCGAAGGCGTCCGTCGCGGCGGCGCGCTGGTGGTTGCGCATGTCGAAGACAGCGCGATGATGCAAGCCCAGACCATCATCAACCGTCACAACCCCATCGATCTCAAGACGCGCGCCTCTGACTGGCGCACGAGCGGTTGGAAAGGCTTCGATGCGGCGCGCGATCCGCTGACCCATGAAGAAATCAACACGGAACGCGAACGTTACCTCAGCAACGAGACGATCCGCTAACGGACGCGCTCAAACGCTGATCAACAATTTTACCGAGCAAGTCTCAAGTTAAGATTTGCCCGCTAGTTTGACCGGACACGCCGTCTCGAAATTTCGAGACGGCGTGTTTTGCGTTCTGTTGCGATCAAAGAAATAATCGCCCTAAATTTTGAAGCGGTGATGTAAAGGGATGTTCGATTGGTTGGACGATCACCCATAAGCGCCACTTAAAGCACCCTCACTCGTTTGGGGCGGATAGCGTATTTCGCGGCGCGGGGGGACAATGGAGCGATTATTCGCGCAATCGATGAGGAATGATGGTGACAATTCTCATTCTCGATCTCGGCAGTTCATCCGTCCGCGCCCTGCTCTACGACCACGATCCCGCCAGCAGCGCGCTGCGCCCCATCGATGGGGCGGTTGCCGCGCGCAATGTCCAATTCGACACCGAACCACCCGGCGCGGCGACCTTCGACGCCGAAACGCTGTGCGCCGCCGTCGAAATGTGCATCGATGAAATCTTGACGCATCCTGCCGCGCGCGATCTTCACGCTGTCGGCATGGATACGTTCGTTGGCAATGTGCTAGGCGTCGATGCGGACGGGAACGTGATCACGCCCGTTTATCTCTACGCCGATACGCGCAGCGCCGACGATGTGGAGTCGCTCTCGGCGCGTTACGACGGACACGCCGTTCACGCGCGCACAGGCTGCCGCCACGCAACGGCGTATCATCCTGGACGCTTTGCGTGGTTGGCGCGCACGCAGCCCGATACAGTGGCACGCGCGGCGGCGTGGCTCGACTTCGGGACGTATTTGTACCGCCGCTGGTTCGGACGCGCCGAGATGCCATGCAGCTATTCGGTCGCGGCGTGGACGGGGCTGCTGAACCGCGCCGATGCAACATGGGACGCCGAATGGCTGTCGGCGCTCAATTGGGACGCCGCGCTGCTGCCCACACTGGCGGAATACGACACTGCACCCATCGGCTTGGCGGACGCCTATCGCGCGCGGTGGACGGCGCTGGCGGATATCCCGTTCATGCTGGCAGTGGGTGATGGCGCATCCGCCAACATTGGCGCAGGCGGCGATACCCCCACGCACGTCGTACTGACCATCGGTACAACGGCGGCGCTGCGCGTGGTCACGGACAATTTAATCGCGGAGGTGCCAGAGAGCCTCTGGAATTATCGCGTCGCGCGCGCTGAACACCTGATCGGCGGCGCAACCAGCGAGGGCGGGAGAGTCTTGGCGTGGCTGACCGAACTACTCGGCTTCCCCCACAACCGCGAGTCGCAGGCGACGCTCCAAGCCGCGATGATGGAACGTCCGCGCGCCGGACATGGGCTGACGTTTCTGCCACTGTTGGCAGGGGAACGAAGTCCCGGCTATCGCGCCGATGCGACGGGAACGATTCACGGCTTGCGACTCTCGACAGACGCCATTGATATCGCGCAAGCGGGCATGGAAGGCATCGCGCTGCGCCTCCGGCTGATCCTGAATGCGCTCGACGGCATCGCCGCGCCGGATGCACCGATCCACGCGGGCGGCGGCGTGTTGGCATCGCCCATCGTCGCGCAAATCGTCGCGGACGCGCTGGATCGCCCGCTGCACATCGTGGCGGAGCGCGAAATCACGGCGCGCGGCACGGCAATCTTGATCGCGCGCGCGCTGCATCCCGCGGCGACGTTCACGCCGCCCGCCATCAGCGGCGTGGTCATGCCCGATCCAGCAGGCGCGGACGCGATGCGCGCGGCGTTGGAACAGCAAATCGATTTGTACGGGCGCTTGTATAACCTCACCCCCTAACCCCTGCTCCATGTGGGGAGCGGGAACAAACCGCCTGTCCTATCGTACAGTCGCCGCCTGTACGCGCACCGGATGCAACTCAGCGCCCCTTTCTCGTATGCTAGAAGCATATCGAAGGAAACAGACGATGCGTGAAAACAAAAACGCGCTGATCACGGGCGCAAGTCGCGGCTTGGGCGCAGTGTTGGCGGCATTTCTGGCGGGGCAAGGTCATGATCTGGTGATCACGGCGCGCGGTGCGAACGAATTGAAGGCGGTGCGGACGCGCCTCGCGGGCTTTGGCGGCGCGGTGACAGCGATTGAGGGCGACATGACCGATCCGGCGCATCGCGCGGCGCTGATCGACGCCGCCGCTCGGCTCGGCGGGCTGGATATCCTGATCAACAACGCCTCCGATTTGGGCGCGACGCCCCTCCCACCGCTGGCGGCTTATCCGCTCGACATATTGCGCCGCCTGTACGAGGTCAACTTGATCGCACCGCTGGCATTGGCACAAATCGCGCTCCCGCTGCTGCAAAAACGAAACGGCTTGATCGTCAACGTGAGTTCGGACGCGGCGAAGGGCGGCTATCCCGGTTGGGGCGGCTATGGCAGCACGAAAGCGGCGCTCGATCTGGTCACGCTCACGCTGGCGAACGAGGCGGACGGCTATGCGGCGGTGAGCGTCGATCCCGGCGACATGCGCACCGTCATGCACCAAGCCGCGTTTCCCGACGACGATATTTCGGATCGCCCGCTGCCAGAGGTGACGCTGCCGTTTTGGGCGTGGCTGTTCGGGCAAAATCGCAGCGCCATCAACGGCGGACGTTACGGCGCACAGTCCGAGAAGTGGCAACCCGTCCGCGAGGTGACAGATGAAACGGTCTGAACTGATCTTCGAGCGTCCGGCGCAGCTCGCCGCCACCACGCCGGCGGAGGCGCGCGGCGTCGAGCGCGACAGTGGACGCTTGCTCATCAGCACGCCCGCCGGACACACGCACGCGCAGTTCAACGAACTGGCGTCATTCTTGCGGCGTGGCGATTTGCTGGTCGTCAACGACAGCGCCACGCTCCCCGCGAGTCTGCCCGCGCGCGGCGCAATTGGCGCGTTCATCGTGAACATCGCCACCGATTACGGCGGCGGAACGTGGCTGGTCGAGCCGCGCCAAAGTTCGTCGCAGCCGGGCGCGCTGCCGCTGTCCGCCGGAGATCGCATCGTGATCGGCGCCGATGATGGCATCGCCAGCGATGGACGCATCGCCGCGCGCTTGATCGCGCCGTATCCCGGCTTGCCGCGCCTGTGGTTCATCGTTGCCGACGGCGATCTGCGTCCGGTGATGGCGGCGACGGGCGCGCCGATCCGCTACGGCTACGTGAGCGAACGCTATCCGCTGTCCGTTTACCAAACCGTGTTTGCAAATCGGACATGCGGCTGTGGCAGCGCCGAAATGCCATCGGCAGCATATCCATTCACGCGGCGCGTGGTGGACAGTGTGCAGGATCGCGGCGTCGAAATCGTGGCGATCACGCTGCATACGGGCGTATCCAGCTTGGAAGTCGAGAGCGAAACCGTCGAACAGCATCCACTCTATCCCGAACCGTTCGCGGTGTCGGCGGCGACGGCACAGGCGGTCAACACCGCGCACGCATCGGGGCGGCGTGTGATCGCCATTGGGACGACGGTCGTTCGGGCGCTCGAATCGGCGTGGGACGGGAACGAAGTCCATCCAGCGCGCGGTTTCACGCGCGCGTACATCCATCCGGCGCGCGGCGTCCATGTGGTCGATGGCGTGTTAACGGGGCTGCATGATCCCGTCACGAGCCATTTGGCGATGTTGTACGCGATTGCCGGACAGGATGTCATCCGCGCGGGCTATGCCGAAGCCGTGCGCGCAGGCTACTTGTGGCACGAATTTGGCGATTCGCATCTGATCATGACGAGATAAAGCCAGAGAAAGAGATTTTAACGCAGCGAGCAATTGACACAGAACCATGTCATCAATCTTTATGTATTTCTGTTTTTTTCTCTACATCTGCCGTGAATTGAATTTGGAGGGTTCAGCAATGAGTCAACTGCATGGCAAAATTGCGGTGGTGGCGGGCGCGACGCGCGGCGCAGGGCGCGCGATTGCGCTGGCATTGGGCGCGGCGGGCGCGATGGTCTACGCAACCGGACGCAGCACGCGCGGCAATCCGTCCGATATTGCGCGCGCCGAAACCATCGACGAAACCGCCGAGATCATTCAAGCGCGCGGCGGGAGGGCGACCGCCGTCCGCGTCGATCACACCGATGGGGACGCCGTGCGCGGGCTGTTTGAACGGGTGAACCATGAACATGGGCGGCTCGATATCCTGATCAACGATATTTGGGGCGGCGAGGCGCTGTTCGACATGAGTCAATCGTTTTGGGAACATTCGCTGTCTAAGGGGCTGATGATGATCGAGCGCGGCATCTTCACCCACATCATCACCAGTTACTACGCCGCGCCGCTGTTGATTGCGTCCGGCGGCGGGCTGATCATCGAAGTCACCGACGGCGACAATGCCGATTATCGTGGCAATCTGTACTACGATTTCGTCAAGACTGGCGTGATCCGGCTGGCACTGGCACAGTCGCACGAATTGAAGGACAAGGGCGTAACCGCGCTGGCATTGACGCCCGGTTTCTTGCGCTCCGAGCAGATGCTCGATTATTTCGGCGTGACCGAGGCGAATTGGCGCGATGCGGTCGCTAAAGAACCCTACTTCGCGGAGTCAGAAACGCCGTATTTCATTGGGCAAGCGGTCGTTGCGTTGGCAGCCGATCCGAACGTCGCCGCGAAAACGGGTCAAGCGTTGGCGACGTGGAATCTGGCAGAGGAATACGGCTTCGATGATTATGATGGGCGGCGTCCCCATTGGCGGCACTTTTTCGAGGCGATGCAAGCTGAAAGGCAGGACTGAGGGAAAACCGATTTAGAGTGAGCGCGATCTCGTAGGGGCAGGGCGTGCCATGCCCGCCCTGCGCGGGTTTGACACGTCAATTCAACGGCGTTTCTCGATCAGTCCTCAGTCCTATATATTCCCGCTTGGATCGCCTTCGTGACCGCTTCCGTCCGGTTACCCGCGTCCAGTTTGCTCAAGATCGAACTGACGTGAAATTTGACCGTGCGCTCACTGATCACCAGCCGCACGGCGATCTCTTTGTTCAGCCAGCCGCGCGCCATCAACGCCAAAACTTCATGCTCGCGCCGCGATAATGTATCGTTCGGCGGCACAGGCGCGCGATCATCGCGTAATCGGGTGAACAGTTTGTTGGCGACGACCGGCTGCAACAGCGATCCGCCCTCGAACACCACGCGCACGGCGTTGAACAACTCATCACGCGGCACACCCTTCAACAAATAGCCCCGCGCGCCCGCCTGAATCGCGCTCAAGATGCGCTCGTCGGTGTCGAATGCGGTGAACACAATGGTGCGCGGCGCGTCCGCGCCCAAGCGCCGCAGCACCTCGACGCCATCGACATTCGGCATTTCGAGATCGAGCAGCAGCACGTCGGGATGCAGCGCCGCCACCATGCGCAGCGTCTCTGCGCCATCCGCCGCCTCGCCCACAACGTTGAAATCAGACTGTGTGGACAAGATCGCCGCCAGTCCATCGCGCACAATCGGATGATCGTCCGCCAGCAAAATTCGGATCGCGTTGATCATGAGGTTTCCGTTTTCGCTTCCAATGGGACGACGATCCGCATGAACGTCCCCTCATCCGGCGCGCTGCAAATCTCCAATGTCCCGCCGAGCAGCCGCGCGCGCTCGTTCAGCCCAATTAATCCAAAGCGGTCAGTATTCGCCGTCTGGTCGGGATCGAAGCCGCTCCCGTCGTCCTCAATGGTCATTCCAACACTGCCCGGCTGCACAATCAAGCGCATTTCGACGGTGTGCGCGGCAGCATGGCGCGCAATGTTAATGAGCGCCTCGCCCGCGATGCGATACAGCCCCGCCGAGACACGAATAGGCAGCGGCGTCGATGCGCCGACCGCCTCGAACGACGCGCGCCAGCCCCATTCGGCGGCATAATCCGCTGCCAACGAGTCGAGCGCCTCCGCCAGCGTCCGCCCTTCCAGCGGCACGGCGCGCAAATCGAGGACGGAGCGGCGCGCGTCCTCCATGTTTGCCCGCGCGACGGTCAGCGCCTTACGAATCGCAGCGCGCGCCTTGTCGGACTGTCCGGCATCCATCAGCGCGTCGGCGGTCTCCAATTGCAGCGCGATTCCGGCGAGTCCCTGCGCCAACGTGTCATGAATCTCGCGCGCCAGTCGATTGCGTTCTTCGACCGCGCCCAATTGGACGCTGCGCGCGAACAACTGCGCCCGCTCGACAGCGATACTGAGCATATCCCCGACGGTATTTAACAGCCGCAGATCGTCGGCGGACAGCTTGCGCCAATCGCGGCTGACGACGTTCAACACGCCGACGCGCTTTTCGGACGCCTCGTGCCGCTGATACAACGGCACACTGGCATGGTAGCGCAAGCCATCCGCCCCTTCGAGGTCGCTGAGGCGCGTACAGGCGATCACGCTGATGTTGGCGGGCTTCGCCATCTCGCCCAATTCATATTTTTCTAAGCAATAACAATAATCGTCGCCCGCCATGCGCGCCGGATCGCCCGCCAAGCCCGGCGGCAGATGCAGCGCGGCGGCGAGGTACCCGCGCCCGTCCTCGTCGCGGCGCAGCCACACCCACGCCGTCTGCACGTCGAACAGTTCCGCGATCTTGACCAGCGCCGCGTTGAGCGCGCGCGTCACATCGACCTCACGGTTGAGCGCCTCCGCAATCGCGTTCAAGATCGAGAGTTCGCGGTTACGCTGGCGCAGTTGTTCGGCGTCGTGGTCGGACATCCAGGGTCATCATTCCGTATTGTATTTTACTGCGAAAATAAAATGACCGAGCGTGCAGCCCGGTCACAATCTTCATCGAGTTAGTGCATCTAGCCCAGATAATCGCGCAAATTGTGGGCAAGGCGCGGGTGACGCAGCCGCCGCAAGGCTTCTTTTTCCAACTGGCGAATACGTTCGCGGCTCAAACCGAACTTGTTGGCGATTTCTTCCAACGTGTGTGGTTCGCCGCCGCCCAGTCCGAAGCGTAAGCGTAAAATGTGGCTCTGGCGCGGCGTCAATTCGGACAACACTTCTTCAATCGTTTCTTGTAATAGATGCTGCGTCGCGGATTCGACCGGGCTGGGAGAATCTTGATCTTCGATGAAATCCCCAAATTCGCTGTCGCCGTCGTCGCCAACTGGACGTTCCAACGCGATGGCGTGCTGGCTGGCATCCATCATGTTGCGCACGCTGTCGGCGGGCAAGTCCATTTCGAGGGCAATTTCTTCGGGGGAGGGACGCCGTCCGAGATTTTGTTCGAGCAGTTGGGCGGCGCGGTACATTTGGCGGATACGTTCGGTCATGTGGAGCGGAATGCGGATCGTGCGCGTCTTCTGCGCCAGCGCGCGGGTGATGGCTTGGCGAATCCACCACGTCGCATAAGTGCTGAAGCGGTTGCCGCGCTTGTAGTCGTATTTATCGACCGCACGCATCAAACCGACGTTGCCCTCTTGGATCAAGTCAGGGAATGGCAGCCCTTGACCCATGTAGCGTTTTGCGATGCTGACGACCAAGCGCGTGTTGGCGCGTCCCAGATGTTCGCGCGCCGCCTGTCCGTCCGACACCAAGCGCGAGAGGTGCAGCGCCCACGTCTCGTTACACGATTCTTGTGATCGCAGGCGCGTCAGGGTCTCGCGCGCTTGCTTGCCCAGTTCGATCCGCTTGGCGAGGTCGATTTCCTCTTGTGCGCTCAACAGCGGCTCTTGCGCCATCTGCCGAAAGTACAACCCGACCGGATCATCGGCAGAAACCGCGTTAATATCACCTACGTGCGGATCGTGTAAGACTTCTTCCGACTCGAACTCCATATCGCCTTCTTCCGGCAGCAGCATCCGATCATCGGGGTCGTGCGATGGGCGCAATTCAATCCCGAGTTCGTCTACTTCGTACAAAAGCGACTCAAGGGTTGTTATATCGTCTCCGTCTTCATCCATAACTTGAAGGACATCTTCAATCGTGACGTACCCGCGCTGCTCGGCGCGAATCAACAATTTTTGTAAGACAACCACGACGTATCTCTGCCTCCTGAATATGTGAAGGGAAAAGACGGCGCATTCTGTCGTGCCGTATATAGTTTAACACATTTAATCTCTCATTGTGAATTACGGTACGTACCAATCTGAAAAGGTTTACAGATTTCATAGGTGAGTTGGTCGATTTGCGCATCCACAGAATCGAGTATAATCATTTTTCATTGCACGCTGTTGCGCGTAAGGCGAACCTATGAGTACACGACGTTTTACTGAGCCGCTCCCTGATCCCGACGAACCGCAAGTTCGGAAACGCGCGACGTTTGCAACGCCCGCTACCCCGACTTCGCCCACCGCCCCCGCCGGACAGCCGACCGCGCCCCCTGTGACGCCGCGCGGTGCCAGTTCAGGCACAAGCACAGCCTCAGAACAGCGTGGACGCGCGCATCTGCCGCGCACGCTGACGCAAGTGCTGAACGAAGCCGATGAGCGTGTGGTACGCGGCGATCTGGTCGATTTCGTGCCAATCCCCACTGGCTTCGATCCGCTCGATGGCTTTATCGGCGGCGGATTACGCAAGACGGAATTGGTCTTGCTTGGCGGCGCGCAGGGCATCGGCAAGACGATTGCGACGCTGCAAGTGGCGCGCAACATCGCCATGCGCCCCGATCAATATGTGTTCTATCTCTCGTATGAACACACCGAAACGCATCTGATGCACCGCTTGCTCTGCCTCGAAAGTGTCAACCCGCCAGAGATCGACGCGAATCGCGGGCTGAAGCTGCGCGATCTGTATTCGATCATCGTGGCACAGCGCGCGAAGGGCTTCATGGGCAAGGAAGAAGGCGCGATCTCGCTGCAAAACATTTTGCGTGACAATCCCAAGACCGCGCCGAGCCTCGCGCGCATCACGCGCTACGCGGATCGCCTGATCCTCGTGAAAGCCAGCCCCGCCGTGACGACGCTGCGCGCGATCAAGGAAATGACCGCGCGGTTAGCCGATGCGACGGGCGGCAATGTGGTCGTGTTCGTGGATTATCTGCAAAAGATCGCCGTCCACCCCGAACGTCCGCGCGATGAGAACGATAAGGTGACGATGATCGTCGAGGGGTTAAAGGACATGGCGCTCTCGCTCGATGTCCCCGTCTGGGCGATTGTTGCGGCGGATCGTGAAGGACTGAAAAGCAAGCGCATCCACTTGTTCCACTTGCGCGGCAGCAGCGCGCTCGACTACGAGTCGGATATCGCCATCATTATGAACAACAAGTACCAGATCATGTCGAAAGACCATGTGTCGTTCAACCCGTACACCGCCAAGCAGTTCCGCGATTGGGTCGTGTTCACCATCGAGAAGAATCGTGCGGGCAAGGCGATGCAGGACATGGAATTTCAGATGTATGGACAGCACTTCGCGTTCGACACGCGGGGACAGAAAGTCCAACAGCAGTTGATCGACGATAAGGTGATCGAGTCGTAATAATGATACCCAATCCCGACGCATGGCGGCGTTTAGTCGATCCTGCCCACTAGAAAGAAGGTCATTCCGCGCAGACGTTAGCCCACTGTTGGCACGCCGCACAAGGATTCCCACCAGAATTTGTGCGTTTGTTTGCAACAGTTCCAGCGTTTGTCGATTTTAAGATGCTTCAGGCGACTCCTGAACGCCATGTTGCGCTGCCAGGTGGCAATCGCCCCTCACAAACCGATTTATTCGTGCTGACTGAAACTGCTAACGGTGAGCGTGTCAGCATCGCAGTAGAAGGTAAGGTGAATGAGTCGTTTGGCGAACCACTTTCCACTTGGAAACAGGGGTGGTCGAACGGGAAACAAGAACGACTTGCTTTCCTACAAACGAAATTAGGGCGGTCATTTCCTGACACGATGCGTTATCAGTTAATTCATCGTGCTGGATCGGCTGTTCTCTTGGCGGAGCAGTATCATGCAAAGTATGCCATGATGATCGTTCAATCGTTCAGCCCAACACGCAAACACTTCGACGATTTTGCGGCGTTCGTCAGTTGTTTCGGCGCCCAAAGTGCAATCGGAACCCTCGTCCAGTTGACGAAAGTCGGTGAGATCGAAGTTTTTGCCGCTTGGGTTCAAGGTGATGTTGCGTTTTTGAAGCAATAAAGGGCGTTGTGAAACGCCCTTCATTATTATTCCGTCGCCACAGTCTCCCGCACGCGAATATAATTGAGCTTGCTCAACTCGCGCACCTGCTGATCCGCCTTGAGCTGCTGCGCACGAGCGCGCCGCTCTCCACCCACTATTACTATCTGCCAGCACGAAATTGAGCGAGGTGAAGCGTTTCCCGTCCAAACGAGTGCGATTCGTGCCATGCGATAACATTCATTGCGCGAAAATAAAATAGGCTGATCGGGCAGTCAAAATGAGCCACACAGTGGTTCACCTAGATTTTAGCCGGACATAGAATAGACGGTAGTCTTGCTACCTAATTGTAAGGTGAACACCATGCTGCGTCGATTATCCTTCCTGTTCATCATGGGCATCGCGCTGTTCAGCATTCCCATGATCGCTGCCCAAACTGAAAACCCACCCCAGCAAGTTTCTGCGGCACTCGCGGCGTTTAACAATTACCTCACGCAGCCGATCAGGATTGATCAGCTCGACAGCTATCAGGTGACACAAGGTACTTACACCGATACAGCGTTGGGCTGCACGTTGGTTGCTGGCGCGCCCGTCGCTGCGCCCGTAACAGCGTTCAAAGTGCAGCTCATTTATCAGAGCATCATGTACGAGTTTGAAGTATCGGCAGATATGGCGCTGATTATCCCGTGCAGCCCGGCGCTGATAGCAGCACAACCCGCCCTCATTCAAATCCCGACTACGCCGCAAGCGATGATGGGCATGACAGGCTGCCCGGTCGATTTTGCCGGGTATCTCCCGCCGCGCTTGACCATTGGCGGTTTTGCGCGAATCGGCGCAGAAGGACAGCCCAACCGGATGCGCGCTGCGCCGAGCATCGACGCTGAACAAGTGGGCTTGATCAACCCCGGCACAACGGTTGAAGTGCTGGATGGTCCGGTCTGCGAAGCGGCGACGAACATCATCTGGTGGCAGGTTCGTGACGGAAGTTTAGTCGGCTATACCGCTGAAGGATTTGAAGCCGATTACTTCTTAGAAGCAGTCGAGGTCGGTGCGCTGCCGATACTGCCCGCCGTTCGTGAACCGATTACCGCCAACAATGCCTCACGAGTGGTCGCGCTTGCCACTATCCCCTTTGAAGGCGGCGCAACCGTCGATTTTGGCGGCACGGCGCAGCTTTTGGTCGCTGGCACAGCGGGGGTCACGTTCTATGATCTCGACGCGCAGACCGTTGGCAATCTCCCGCTTCAGCCCGACACATCGGTGCTGCACGTGAATTACAGCCCGGATTCGCGGTATATTGCCTATTCGACCGAATTCAACGCTCTGTTTGTCTACGATATAGTCGAAGACGACACATACCAGTTCGACATCGAAGACGGCACGTTTATCAATGATCTCGACTTCAACCCGGATAATCTGCTGGCAGTCGCCATCGGTGATCCGTTAGGGGGGCAAGAGTCGGGCAATGGCTGGAGTCTATACAGCCTGTTCGATAACAGCCGCTTGCTGCAGTACCCGACCGAGTCGTGGGTTGGGGATGTGGCGTTTGGACCCGCCGGGACTCGGTTGGCGTGGTTGACAGATACAATCAACATGGCGCTGTTGCAGGACGATTTGCCCGTCGTTAGTGGGCAGATTGAACAGCCGACGCGCACGGGTCTAGCCTGGCTGCCTGTCGAAGATACGACGGATCCCAACGCGATGTATCAATTGGCATATGCAGATGGCAACGTGATCGTGTTATTCGATGTGACAACATCGCAGTTGTCGAGCTACACCAACGAGCCGGATTATCTTCCCGGTACACTCGCGTTTAATGAAGATGGATCGGTGATTGCCGTGCTGAACCGTGCGGTCAGCGATGAACCGACGCCGCGCGCCCTTAAGTTGTTCGACGTGGCGTCGAGTGATGTGCTGTTTAGCGAAACATTGGAGACAGCGCGCGGCATGACCTTCAGCCCGGATGGCACACTCGTTGTCGTGCTGACGGATACTACGCTGCGCTTTTACGGCATTGCGTCGTTTGAAGACGCGGTTGGGTAAATCATAAATCGCATGGTGCAGGATGAACAACGGGCTTGTGATAGGGCGTGGAGCAATCCACGCCCTTTTTGATTCGCGTAGGGGAAGTGGCGCAACGTTGTCGGTGAATCGGGCTTGGCGTGCCACGCCCCTACACCAAAGGGTGCAGCACATTCATTCGCCGCCCTACACGCCCTCCCGCACGCGAATATAATTGAGCTTGCTCAACTCGCGCACCTGCTGATCCGCCTTGTAGCTGCTGCGCACCAGCGCGCCGCTCTCCACCCACTTGAAGCCCATCTCCAAGCCGATGCGCCGCACATCCTCGAACTCGCGCGGCAGATAGAAGCGGTCAACGGGCAAATGCTTGGGACTGGGCGACAAATACTGTCCGACGGTCAGAATATCGACGCCACACGCGATCAAGTCCTTCATTACGTCCACGACTTCATCGAAGGTCTCGCCCAAGCCGACCATGATCCCGCTCTTGGTCAGCACCAGCGGATCCATCTGCTTCGCGTGGGTCAGCGTCGCCATCGCCCATTCGTAGTGATCTTGCGGCTGCACCTTGCGGAACAGGCGCGGCACGGTCTCGACATTGTGATTCAAGATTTCGGGCTGCGCATCCATCACGATCTTGAGCGCCGCCGCGTTCCCCTTGAAGTCCGGGATCAGCACTTCGATGCTGCATCCGGGCTGAAGCTGGCGGATGCGCTTGATCACCATCGCAAAGATCGGCGCGCCGCCGTCCGCGCGTTCGTCGCGGTTCACGCTGGTGATCACGACATGGCGCAAATCGAGCGCGCGCACCGACTCCGCGATCCGGTTCGGCTCTGCCCAATCGAGCGGGCTAGGGCGTCCGGTCTTGATGTCGCAGAAACCGCACGAGCGCGTACACGTATCGCCCATCATCAGGAACGTCGCCGTCCCGCGCCCCCAACATTCGCCGATATTCGGGCATTGCGCTTCTTCACAGACGGTATGCAAGCGTTGTTCGCGCATCAAGCCATAGACGCGCTCATACGTCTCGCCGCTCGGCGCGCGGACTTTGATCCACGGCGGACGACGGCGGGGGTGTTCGGGATCGGGCTGCCACTCCGCATCGCTCATGGGAATGGCATCGGGGCGAATCAAGTCAGTCACGGTAAAACTCCACAGGCTATGCCTCAATTATACGTCAGAGAAAGCGTACCGCAGTGATCCAAACCAGCCCAAACGCCACCAAGACGATGATCAGCGCCATCAGGAACGCCTCGGCATTGGGCAGCGCGCGCCGCTGAACTTGCATGTAGCACGCGCGCGAACAGAACGACTCCAGCGCCAGCCCGTCCACATCCGCGACTTCAAAGCGCAGCGCGTGCCGCTTACAAATCCAATTGCGGCAGCGCGGATTCGCGCACTTGGTCACGTCCTGATCGCGTTCGCAGACCGTACATTTCGCCATCTGTCACCCCGACTCCATGCCCCTCAATCATCGATCAGCGATGCCAAGATATCGCCCTGAGGCATTCCGTACTCGCGCATGGTGTTGCTGGCGTCGGTTTGACTCTCGGCGCTGTCCCAGTACATCGAGAACTGACCATAGGTCAGTGCCGTCCCAACGTAATCGCCCAACTTGTCGCGCAGCCGCCAGCTTTGTTCGAGCAAATCGACGCCCTCATCCCAGCGTTGAAGCTCCACCAGCGCGATCCCCAAGTTATGCAGCGTGAGCGCCGTCTCATACGCCCGTCCCTGCTCGATCCACAGATCGAGCGCCTCGCGGTAGTTGCGCGCCGCCACATTCCACGCCCCCGCCACCGATGCCAGCACGCCGATATGTCCGCGCAAGAGAGCGGCAAGTTCGGCATCATCGTCCACGATATCGAGCGCGGCTTGCAACGCCAGCGTGCCGCCCTGCCAGTCGCCGCTGTCCGCCGCGACGCACGCTTCATCCAGCTTGCGTGTGAGCGCCGAATCATCGACACGCACAGCGCACGGGCCCAAGCCCCACGCGCGCCAATCAATGAACACACCCTGATATTCCAAGTCGCCCAAGCGCGGCTGAATCAGCGTCACATCTTCCGCCGCATCGATGGATTCAGGCGGCACGAGCGCCATGAGTTCCGTCTCGAAGTTGGCAGAACGGGTATCCTCGCCGTCGTCGTCGCGCACCGTCACATCGACTTCCGCCGACACGCGATACGCGCCCGGTTCAGAAAACCACAGCGTCGAGTCGAGCAGTTGCAGTTGGTAACTGCTGCCCCACCCTTCGACATCATCCGTCGAAACCCAATCCCATGACTCGTACTCCGACGCCCACGGCGGCTGCACATTGACCGCCATCGTCAGGTTGGCAACGCCATGCGCATTCGCCAGCCATAAGCCGTTCCACTGCACGCGCAGCCGAAATCCGCGCTCGATCAGCACGTATTCGCGCGCCGAAAAGCCATCCTCAAACAGTTCAATCGCGCGCCCACCGTCCGCGAATACCAAATACGGCGATGCCATCGTGATCAGGGTCACGTCGCCATCGTCCCATTCACTCGGACGTTCGCCCGCGCCCTGCGACGACTGTGCGATGATATCGGGCGTCGGCGTCGGGATGGGTGTCGCGGTGGGCGGCGCAAGCGTCGGCGTGGGTAACGCGCCGACCTGCACATCGATTGCCCCACAGGCAGATAGGGAAACGAGCAGCAAAAGATGAAACGCAGAAGCAAAATTCAACGCACAGATCGCAGAGGAGCGCAGAGAAAAGAAGGAGGATTCGCTCTTTTTTCTCCGCGTTGAATCCTTTTCAGTAGCTTGACCAAGCGTTACTTCTATCATCGCGCGCTTGCCCCCGCCTTATTCAGCCGGACGATCATGGTCGTGCCTTCTCCGACGCGACTCTGCGCGCTGATCGTGCCGCCGTGCATCTCGAAGATTTTGCGTGCAATCGACAAGCCCAGTCCGCTGCCGCTCTCGTGTGGATGCGCGCGCGTCAGCGGCTGAAAGATGCGATCCGGCAGGTATTCCGCCGGAATGCCGTAGCCGTTGTCGATGAAACGCACGAGATAATCACCGGCATCATCGCTCAACTGCACACGCAAGCGTCCATCATCGCGCGAGTATTTCAAGCCGTTGTCGATCAGGTTGCCGAAGGCGCGCACCAGTAGATCGCGGTCGCCGCGCAAGCGCATCGCGCCCGGCGGCACATCCATCTCTAACGTTTTGCCGAGTCGCTCGGCGGTTTCGTCATGCGCGTAGACCGCTTCTTCCATCACCGCGACCAAATCGAGCGTCTGCACATCCAGCGGCACATATGCCAAGCGCGCATCGAACAACATGCTGTCCACCAGGCGCGCCAACCGCTGCGCCTCGTGTTCGATGGTCGCTGCCGCCTTACGCCGCGCCTCATCGTCTACGAATGGAGTCTCGCGCAGGTTGGCGGCGTGTCCGATAATGCCCGCCAAGGGATTGCGCATGTCATGGACAATGCGCCGGATGAAATTTTCGTAGAACGTGTTGCGCCCGCCGTCCGTCGTCAGTGGATGCAGAATCAGCGCCAGTAAGCCGTTATCGAGCGGGAGTGCCTGTACGGAGAAGCGCTGTCCCTCACCTACACTCATCGTCTGGAAGGCGATCCGCCGCGTATCGCGCGCCCGCGCCAATACGGAGAGCGCCGTTTCGGGCAGTTGGCGCGAATCGCTCAAATGCGCAGCGTCCAGCACATCAGACGCGGCAGCGTTGCGCCAGCGAATCTTCCCCTTCGGAGAGCAGATTAAGATTGGCTCGTTAAGATACGCCGAGATCGCCTCGAAGCGATCCGCTTCCCGCGCGCTGAGCGAACGCCGCCGTCCGATGGCGATCAGCAGCAGCGCCACAATGCCGATGCCCGCCGCGAACCACACAACCGCCAACCACGACGCGAAGCGCACCGCGACGGGCGGGAACAGCGCCACATTCTCCGCCGCCAACAGCGCGCCCGACGCGATCCACAGCCCCAAGGCGACGATGATCAGGACACGATAGCCCCACACGATACGTTTTATGCCCCCACCAAGCGATAGCCGACGCCATGTACCGTTTCGATCAGTTCGTCGCGCTCCAAGCCGAGCTTGCGCCGGAGCGCCGCAACGTGCCGATCTACCGTTCGCGCATAACCTACCCAAGTATAGCCCCAGACTCGGTCTAACAGTTCCTCGCGCGTCCAGTGGCGATTCGGGTTGCGCGCGAAAAACGCCAACAGCGCGAATTCGATGGGCGTCAGGTCAAGCTGTGCGCCGCGCCGCGTCACGCGCAAATGATCGAGATCGAGCGTGATATCGTGGGGGAGTTCAATCGTATTGGACGGCTGCGCCTCGCGCCGGATATGCGCCACAGCGGCGAGCGTGGCGCGAATCTGGTTGGCGAGCGCGTTGTTATCCCAAGGCTTGGTCACGAACGCAATCGCGCCCTGTCCGAGACTTTCGACCTGCCATTCGGGATACGACGTGAGCATGATCACGGGGACGAACCGCGCGCGCTGGCGCAGACGGCGCAGCACGTCGAGTCCGCTCAAGGTATGGGATGCGCCGCTCTCGTCCAAGACCACATCGAGCAGGACGAGCGCGGGTTCGTCGGCATCGACGGCTTTGAGCGCGTCCTCGCCCGTCGCCGCCGCCGTGACGACGAAGCCGACGCGCCCCAAGAACGCGCTGAGTGCGGAGCGGATCGCGTCCTCGTCGTCAACGATTAAGATGCGCGGTTTGGTTTCCATCCATCAATCCAACTCGGATGGGTCGATAAGGATGCTATCCAATTTTTCGACCAGATCGGAGCGTTCAGTTGTCACGACATGCCAAACGATATTTGGATCGATATTAAGATAGTCGTGAACAATCCGATTGCGCATACCAATAATCGCTTTCCATGCCACCAGCGGATAATGATCCCGTGCAGCGTCCGATACCCGTGCCGCCGCTTCGCCGATCACTTGTAAGGCATGGACGATTGCATACAGAACCATTTTATCGGTATCAAGATCATCGCGCGCCTTCCCGGCTGAAAATTGTATTGCCATCTGTGCAGCATCGCGTATGTGGCGGAGACGGAGTTCATCCTGCGCGTTCATAAATGACCTTTGCGGTTCGCATCACCGAGTCGCGGATGTAGAGATCGAGCGACTCTGGGGTTGCCAAGTCGATCTCCCGTCCAAAAATGAGTGCCAATTCATCCGCCCAAGTGAAGAAATCCCATCCCGGAATATGCGCCGGATCGAACTCAACGAGAACATCGATATCGCTCTCCGAGCTGAAATCGTCGCGCAAGATCGAACCGAACAGCGACAATCGAACCAGATGATGGCGTTCGCAAAACGCGGTCACGGCGTCCATTGAAATCGGTATTGCTGTCTGAATCTGTATCATGATTACACCCACATCACCCGATCATCCGCAATCACATACACCTGATCGCCGCGCGCGGGCGTCACCACGCCCGAATCGGTGAAGCCGCCGAACGACGGCAGCACCCCCACTTTCGCCCCGAACCAGAAGCATGGCAACTTGAGCGTCTGCCGTCCCGCGCCGACCATGCGCACCGCCGGATGCAGATGCCCCGCCAACGCATAGCCGTGTTTCGGCTTGATTGGCTCATGACACAGCACGAACACGGGACTCGGCGTCGGCGGCATTTGCAGCGCGTTCGCCGTGTCGCCCGCCAACGCGCGCATCGGCGTGATCCACAAGACGGTGAGCGGCGGCGTGTGCGCAGGTTTGACTTTCACCTCACCGCGGCTTGCGCCTCTCGACCGATCCGAATCGGGGGATGCGTTCAAAAATTCATTCAGCGCCCCGCTCCACGCTCCATACGTCTTGCCCGTCCCCGTCGGCGCATGGATCACGCCGCTCTCGCCGTTGAAGTACGCTGTCCAAACTTCCTCTTGGAAGGGGAACGGCGTCCACCCTTGCGCCGTGAACCAAGCGTGAAACGCCGTATGTAGCCCGCTCATCGGAGCGGCTCGCGCACGATCAAATAATCTGCGCCGTCCGTCGTCGGGTAGCGCGCGCCGTCCGTGTACGTGTAAAGCTGCACGCCGAGCGCCACGCGCCCGACGGTCAATCCATCGACAGGCAGCGGATGCGGATCATAGACGATCTCGCCCGTGCGCCACGTCGTCGTTGGGCGCGCATTCTCGAACGGAAACGAATCGTGTTGTGCAACCAGCGTTCCAGCAGCGTTCAGGGCGAACGCGCTCACGCTGTAATCGACGGTCAGGGGTGCATCCGCCGTCCACCACAGATCGACCCGCACCTGATCAGCGGCGGGATCGACAACGACCTCTGCGCGCAGCAGGATCATGCCGTTGACGAACGTTGCTAAAGGCGCGTCGGTTGACACCCGATCATAGCGGTATACGTTGAGCGCGTTGCCCCAATGATCGGTCGTCAAGCGCGCCGTCTGGACGTGTCCGGTCTGTGCCAAGAAGTCGAACGCCGATTGATCCGGACTCCAATGTCCCAACCAGACCGTATCGTAAGCATCAATCACATCGAGAATGCCCGTCGGCATCAATTCCGGCGTGTATTCGCGCCACTTGCGCAGCGACTCGACGCGCGTTCCCGCCGGCATCCCATGATCAAGATAGTAGGTCAGCGGGTTGTCGCCGCGATACACCTCCAACAGCGCCAGTTCGCCCGGTTCGGCGTAGCGTGCCATGTTCGCCGCCATCGCGTCCCATGGCTCTTTCGGATAATAATCATCGGTGGTCGTGACGCCATACACGACGATGGCGCCGACGATCAGCGCGCGCCCGACGTTCGGCACGTTGCGCAAGCCGCGCGCGATCAAGATCGCCAATGCGGGCGTGATCAATAAGATGCGATGCGGCGCGAGGACAGGCGCGAACAGATTGAACGCGAACGTCACGATCACCGTCAGCGCGATCCACAGCCATAAATACGCTGTCCATCCCGCTTGGCGCACGCGCGCGCGTCCGTCAAGCCATGCGACCGTGCCGAACAGCAGCAGCGCCCCCATGATCGCCCACTGTGACGACAAGAATTTGTAGACCAGTTCGCGGAATGTGTTCCAATTCGACGGGAGCGCCGCCCAAATGCCCGTATCGTTATCGCGCTGTTCCCACGTCACGCCGATGAACCACGGCGCGAACAGCAAGCCCGACAACGCCAAGCACAACACCGCACGGACGCGCACCGCCCCACGCAACACGATTAGCGCGTGGATGCCCTGCACCGCCGCGATGTACAAGCCCTGATATTGGACGTGATACAACAGCACATTGGTGAGGATCCACGCCAGCGCGCGCCCAGTCGTTGGCGTGCGCGTCCACCGGATATAAAACAGCGTGCTGAGGATGATGAGGAACGTCCGCAAGGCATACATGCGCGCATCTTGCGCCAAGACGACCTCTGGATCGGACAGCGCGAGGATCAACGCCGCCAGTACGGGGACGCCCGCCGCGCCGAACCATGAATCGCCCTTGTGGATTGCGCGCGCCAACGGCACGACCGCCGCCACACTCAAAAGGCTGAACAGTGCCGAAAACAAGCGCATTGCCACGACCGAATCGCCCATCACGCCGAGCCACGCGCCAAGCATCAGATAATACGCGGGCGGATGATGATCGCGCGTCGTCAGCGCCGTGACCAAATCCGGTTGATGCAGGATGAAATAAGTCGCGCCCTCGTCGATCCACAGGGCTTGCTGTCCGATATGCAGGATGCGCGTGACCGCCGCCAATACCAAGATCGCCGTCAGCGCGATCCACACGCGCTGCCGCGCGAAGCTGCCGTTGCTCTGTATCTCTGTGCTTCTGTGGTTCAATCCTTATTCCTCTGGCAGCAGCGCGCGGATCGTCGCCAAGCTGTCCGCATCGTGGATCGTCTTGTCCTTGCGCCAACGGAGCATACGCGGAAACCGCACCGCGATCCCGCTCTTGTGCCGCGCCGACCGTTGAATGCCCTCGAATGCCAATTCAAACACCAGTTCCGGCGTGACGGCGCGCACGGGTCCAAATTTCTCTTTGGTGTTCGCGCGGACGAAGCGATCTACCTCGCGGATTTCAGCATCGGTCAAGCCGCTGTACGCCTTCGCAAACGGCACCAGTTCGCCCCTCTCATCCCAAATGCCGAAGGTGTAATCGCTGTACAGGCTGGCGCGCTTGCCACTGCTGCGCTGTGCGTTGATCAACACCGCATCGACCGTAGACGGCGCGATCTTCCATTTCCACCAATCGCCTCATCCAGTTCGAGCGGTTGCAGTGGCGCGGGATCAGCGTCCAATGAGTCGCCGCGCGCCGCTATGTCGAAAATTGCCAGCATCCGCGTGAGGATGCGCGCGATCCGCCGGGCTATCGGTGTCGAAACGCGCGGGAAGCTGCGCATAATCGATCCGATTACCCAAGTACATTTCCGCAAATGTCTTTCGATAAACTTGGTTCAAATCGAGTTCAACGCTTTCACCTTGATTGAGCGGAATATGAGGAGCATGATTGCATCAGCGGTCACAATACCCGAACGGGGTGACGATGCAGTGTCACGTGGAGAGGGCGCTTCTCTAATCAGCCCATCCGCGCGCGGTCGCCACAAAACATCATGATCTGAACGTCGAATTTGCAACGATGCTTCGCTGTTGACGCTGTAACCCATATGCAAGAGTTCGCGCTGCAAAATGCGCGCAAGATCGGGGATGTGTTGGTAGTGAACCGACTCCCAAGCACTATCGTTTTGCAATGCCCTGTTCAAATGCAGATTGATCCCACGAAATTGATTGGTCAGCGTCTTGATCGCGTCCATGCTCGCCCTCACGCGCCCATTCACCCGATCATGGACGAAAGCGCACAGATGAGCAAGGGTCAGGCGTCCTATGCACTCACCCTTTGAGCGCGCCTTCCAACATCGCGCGGAAAAAGACGCTGCGCAGCGCCAAGAACACCGCCAGCACCGGAATCACGATCACAATGGACGCCGCCGCCCATACGTTGTACGCAATCTCGAACGACGACTGAAAGTCGTACAGCCCGACGGTCGCCGTCTTGTCGCTGACCGCCAGCACGACCGCCGCCAGAAATTCGTTCCATGTATCCACAAAATTCAGCAGGAACGCCGCGAACAAGCCCGGCAGCGCCAACGGCACGACGATCCGCCACAGCGCGCCCACAGGCGTACAGCCGTCGATCATCGCGGCTTCTTCCAGTTCGTGCGGGATCGCATCGAAGAACGAGCGCACGATCCAAATGCTGAAGGGCAAGCCGCCCGCCGTATAGACCGCGATCATGATCTCATTGGTGTTGAGCAAGCGCAAGTCGCTCGCCATGCGATACAAGGGCAGTAAGTTGGTCAAGCCGGGAATCATCATCAAGCCGAGTACCAGCAGTTCCAATGCGCGGCTGCCGGGAAATTTGTAGCGCGAAAAGGTATAGCCCGCCAAGCCCGCCAGCGGCACGATGATGATGGATGAGAAAAACGAATTGATGAAGGTATTCGGGATGTATTCCCTAACCATCGGGCTGCCATTGATCACCGTGTCATACGCCTCGAACGACCATTCGCGCGGGAAGATCGTCGGCGGCGTGGTCAGCACGTCGCCGCGCGATTTGAACGAGGTCATGAGCGTATAAAAGACGGGGAAGATGAACACCAACGCCAGAATCAAGAGCGTGGTATGCGTGGTCAACAGGTCGATGCGTTTCTCCGAATTGCTGCGAACCATGTTTACGCTTCCCCTCGGCGCGTGACCAAGCGCAGATAAACGACGGTCAAAACGATATTGATGGCGAACAACAAGACCGACACCGCCGCGCCGCGCGCGAAGTTGCCCTGCCCCCATGTCACATCGTACAGGAACACCGATGCCGTCTCGGTGGACGTGCCGGGTCCGCCTTTGGTCGTCGCCAAGATCAGCCCGACGCTGTTCACGCTGCGGATGCTGGTCAGCAGGACGGCGATCAGAAACGTCGGACGAATCAGCGGGAAAATCACATAGAAGAAGCGTTGGAAGCGATTCGCGCCATCGAGCGACGAACTTTCGAGGACTTCGTTCGAGACCGTTTGCAGCGCGCCCAAGAACAGTACGACCGTGAACGCCACCGCGCGCCAGACTGATGCCAGAATCACAATCCCCATCGCACCGCTTGGCGTGATGTAGATCGAATCCCCGAAGATCGGGCGCAGCCATGCTTGCAGCAAGCCGTAATCCTCCAAGAACATCCAGCGCCAAATCGTCCCGGCGACCACATCTGACAGCACCCACGGGATGAAGATCACGACCAGATACCAACCCGTGAATTTCAGCCGCCGATTGATCAACAGCGCGATCAACAAGCCCAAGCTGACCGTCAGAACGACGTACCAGCCGGAAAACGTGACGGTACGCGCCAAACTCTCGCGGAAATCGCTGTTGTTGAGCAGCAGTTCAAAATTGGTCAGCCCGACGAACTCGAAACCGCCGCGCCGCTGCCGTTGAAAGCTCAAATAAATTGAATAAATTGTCGGATAAACTTGAATGACCAATAATACAATCATGGCTGGCAGCAGCAACCACAGCGGCGTGAGGCGTCCCAGCAGCGGACGCTTGGGGCGTGATGAAGCGGTCGAACTGAGCGTGCTGGCGGTCGTCATGGCAGCTATCCTAACAATTAGAATCGTAGGGGCATGGCGTGCCATCTACGGCGTACCATGCCCCCTACAACGACAATGAGATTGTGGTGTACTGCGCCCTACATCATCGCTTCGACTTCGGCATTGTATTCGTCTTGCGCCGTTTGCAGCGTCGAGACAATATCCTTGTCCGGGTTCAGGATCAGATCAACGACCGTCTCCGCGAACTTGGTCGATCCCGCCACGTAATCGAAGAATGCGGGCGGCGACATGCCGTAATCGTTGAGGATTGCGGACACACCCTGCCAATACGGGGTCTGGAACGATTCGGTCTCCAGCGACGAAATCAGCGTCGGCAGCCCACCATAAGAGGCGGCATAGGCGGCGTTGCGGTCGGTCGTCATGTGCCAGTTGATGAAGTCCATCGCGCCCTGTGGATCGGCGCTGTTGTACGGAATCGACCAGCCGTTGACGTTGATGAAGCTGACCGGATCGCTGCCCGCCAGGTGCAGCGGCGGCGCGAATGCCAATTCGCCCGCTTCGAGCGCCGCCGGAATCGACGTGGAATCTGCCGGGAACGCCGTGCCATCGGGTGCGGTGACCGGATTCAAATAGACATATGACCACGATCCAGCAATGAACGCGCCTGCCGAACCATCTTTGAAGCTGTTTTCGTAGTCGAAGCCCGACGCCAACGACGTTTCGGGGATCGCGCCCGCAGCGTGCAGCCCGCGAATCCACTCAATCGCCGCCACCGTCTCTGGCTGTGTCCAGGTCGCAAAGCCGCTTTCGTCCGCCAGCGTGCCGCCAAAGCTGGCGATCAACGGGAACATGAACACCTCGAAGCCGAACTGCTCCGCGCTCTTGCCGGTGACCTGATATTCAGTCGTCGCGCCCGCCAACTGATCGATGCTGCCGTCGAAACCCTCCGGGTAGGCATCCGTCCAGTAGTACGACAGCGTGCCTTGACTGATCGTCGGCACACAGACGATCATGCCGTCGGGCGTCGTACATGCCGCCAATGCCGACGGGCTGAGATCGGCGTACCACTCCGCCGACGTGACAAATTCGGTCAAGTCCATGAGCGACTCGTTGACGATGAACTGACTGAGCGCCGTCACATCGATGTACGACACATCTGGCACGTCGCCGCCCGCCAAGATCGCCAAGTTCAAGTCGGTGTTGATGGTATCGAACGGACGAGTCACGTTTTCGAGCGTCACGCCCGTATCAGCGGCGTATTCCGCGATCAGCGCCGCCATCCATTCGTCTTGCGAATTCTGCGGACTTTCCGAATTGAATTTCGTCCAAATCGTCACTGGGTCTTGCGCCGACACCACGCCCAGTCCCAACACGAATACCGCGATCAACAGCGACAAACGAAACCATTTAGTCATCTTGTCTACGATCCCCGTTTTAGTCAAAACGAACGACGATAAAACCATTCGAGCCGCGCACAGCATCGATGGATCACAGTTTAACACATCGAAACGCGCAGACTTGAGGGCGATTGTGACACAAAGTGATGAACAGCGTTAGTGACTTTCCACAAACCCTAATCTGCGAAGCGGCTCAAGACGGGACGATCAGTGTTCACGCCGTCCTCCCCCACCCCATCGAGACGGGCGCCGCTCTGCCAATCGTACACGACAACGCGCAGCGTCGAGTCGGCGGCGGCTGGTGCTTCGAGTGCGAACACTTGGCAACCGCGTCCATCCGGCGGCAAGCCCGCGTCCGCTTGTGCAATTATCGCCCCCCCCGCATCTTCCCAGTGCAGCGCGACGGAATACGTGTACGGTGGCAAATCGTGCCGCCAGCGCAGCACGGCGACGACGCGCCCCGTGTTCTGCATGACCGACGCGCGCAGTTCGGCGCGATCTCCGAACGCGACGCGCGTACTTGACCGCTTAAGTTGTCCATCGATGCGCGCATAATAGTGCAGCGAGAGCGCGAAATCACGCGCCTGATCCGGCGCAAGATTGACGGCGATGTTGCCCGCCATGTCACAGCGCGCGAACGGACGGGCAGCGCGTTCCAATGCGGCGCGCACCAACGGCGACGGCGGATACGCCGGACTCAGCGCCAACCAAAAACCATCCGCGCGTTCTAGTGGACGCTCGATGCGCTCCAATGCCAGGGGCGGCGGACTATCGGGCAGCGATTCGATGAGATGGGCGGACAGCAGTGGAAAGGCACGCGGTGGACGCATCCATGCGAGATTGGGGTAGGCGCGTACAGGTAAATAATGTTCGATCACGGGCGCATAAAACCAATACGGATTGTTATTCGGCAAGAGCGCGATCAGGTCGTCGCTCGCGCCCGGATACGCTGCCAGCGTCGGCGCGATCCAGTCCCAACGCAGCCGCAGCGCCCCCGTCGTGTTATTGATCGACTCGGCAAGTGGCAGATTCACGCTGATGAACGCCCCACCCGCCATGAACAAGGCGATCCACACCGCCGGACGCATGTTCCGCCGCGCCATCGCGTCCGCCCCAACGCCGACCACCAGTGCCAACAGCGGGAACGTGCCGACCAGATAGCGCGCGCCGATCAAGAATTGAAACTGGACATTAGCGGCGACACTGATCGCAATCGTGACCAGCGCCATCCAGCCGATGTAGCGCGCACCCATGCGCCGCCGTACAAACGGCAGTGCGAACCACGCGAACGCCGCGATCCACACGACCGCGCCGTTGCTGAAGGTGTGCAATAATTTCCCCATCAACGTGATTGGATCATCCGCGAAGGCGAAGCGCGAATTCGTCTCCCCGACGGCGTTGGCGGCGTCAATCGCGGTCAGCGCCCACGGCGCGAGCGCCAACCCTGCGACAATCGCGCACGCCGCCGGAATCAGCCAGCGCCGATCCTTGCGCGCGAACAGCAGATGATACGCGCCTAACGCCAACAGTACCGTCACACCCATATAATGCGTGTAAATCAGCGCCGCCATGCTCACCGCCAAGCCGACGGCGTGAAGCAGTGTCGGCGGGCGACGCGACAGGGCGACGCGCCAATATGACCACACCAGCGCGCAGACGATCAACGGATAGAGCGTATAATTGCGGACTTCGTGCATGTGAAAGATGATGTAGGCGGACAATCCGAACGCTGCCGCCGCCGCGAGTCCTGCTGTCCGCGAATGCAGATCACGCCCCAAGCGATAGACCGCCGCGATCCCCAACATGCCGCAGAACAGCGAGAACGCACGCATCGCTATCGCGTCATAGCCCGCGATGCGCCCCCAACTGTGCAGCAGCCAGTAGTAGCCGGGCGGCATCGACTCGCGGTCAGCGGCGACGCGCTCCCAAATATGCGTGAGTGAATAGCCGTCGTAACGCGCATCGCCATCGGCGTAGAAGATCGAAAACCATTCGTCGTACCACAGCGCATCCGCGTTCAAGCCGCGCGCGCCGAGCCAAAATGAGAATAGGATGATGGGGATGAGCAGGAAGGGGAAAAATCGGAGTTTGGAAGTCACAGGGAAGCCCATCCGATTTTAGGCGCAAAAAATGGGCGCGCTGGGACTCGAACCCGGAACCTCACGGATGTGAACCGTGCGCTCTAACCAGTTGAGCTACGCGCCCATAGTATGATAAAGAGTATAGTTGAACTTTAACGATGAGGCAAGACTCGATTGACAAATTGGCTGCGTAACCTACTCACGCTGTCCGGCGCACAGCCGCCGCGTTCGATGGGCTGGTTGCATCGCGTGCGACTCGCCCCCTTCTTGACGCCGCCGCTGATGGCGATTCTTTCGCTGCTCGGCGGCTGTATGCTCACCAGCGCGACACCCGCCCCAAGCCCAACTACAACGGACGCATGGCAGTCGCTCGCGCCGGGACTCGAACGCCGCTTCCTGAATCCGGCGACGTTTGTCTCATTCACCGCGCTGCGCATCGATCCAGCTTTGTTTACATTTCGTGTGCATTACAGTCCGGGCGACGCGCTCAATCTGACGGAATGGCGCGCGCGACTGCTGGATGCCGTCGCCATTTTCAACGCCAATTTCTTCGACCGAAACGAGAATGCGCTCGGTCTGGTCGTCGCGGATGGCATCGCTTACGGCAGTGCCTACACGGATCGCGGCGGGATGCTGCAAGTGCAAAACGGCGTTGTGCGCGTGCGCTCCACGATTGAGGAACCCTATTTGGGCGAGCCGCTCGAACAAGCGGCGCAAGCCTTCCCCATGTTGGTGACGAACGGCGCGGCAGCGTTCTCCAACCCGCGCGGCGATTATGCCGCTCGGCGCACGCTCGTCGCGCAAGATACCAGCGGGCGGATCATCGTGTTGGCATCGTCGTCGCTGCTGGGCATGTCGTTGGTCAATCTCAGCGCGTATCTACCGACAACGGATTTTGACATCGCCAACGCGGTCAATTTCGACGGTGGCGGCTCGACGCTGTTGGCAATCTACCCGCCGGACGGGAGCGCGGCGCTGATCCCATCGTTCGATCCCGTCACCGTCGTGATCGCGGCGTATCCGCGTTAAAGAGAGGACTGAGCCAGCAAAACAGGTGCTTGCTTTGCCCTCAGTCCTTGAATTGTGACCAAATCGTCACAAGCGCGTCAACATTCCCGCGCATTTTCCGCGCTATCATCAGGCATATCGAGACACGGGGGATGAGATGGAATGACACTCTCCAGACGACATTTTCTCAAGTTGGGCGCGGCGGCAGCGGGCGGGACAGTCACCGCCGCCAGTCTGAGCGCATGGGGCGCACCCGCAGCATTGGCGGCACGACGCGATCTGACGGCGGCGCTGCCCGCTGCACAAACGGGCGTGGTCGATGAGACGGGTATCATTCACCTGCTCAATCGGCTGACGTATGGTGCGCGTCCGGCGGACGTGGAACGAGTGGCGCAGATGGGCATCGAAGCCTATATCGAGGAACAGTTGAATCCGGCATCCATTGACGATGCGGCAGTCGAGTCGGTGCTGCGCATGAACCCGATCTTGGAGATGGATCGCCAGACCATCCATCGCTTGCAAAATAAAGAGTATCGAGCGTATATGGCGCTGGCACGCGGCTTCTTTGACCGCGCCGTTCAAAGTAAACGCCAGCTTCACGAACGCATGGTCGAGTTCTGGACTGATCATTTCAACGCCGTCCATGACGACATCTTCCCTGACTTGGTGATCATGCACCGCGAGGCGATCCGTCCGCACGCGCTCGGCACGTTCCGCGATCTGTTGTTCGGCACAGCCCATCATCCGGCGATGCTCTACTACCTCGACAACTATTTGAGCGACGCTGAACACCCCAACGAGAACTATGCGCGCGAACTGTTGGAACTGCACACGTTGGGCGTCGATGGCGGCTACACCGAGCGAGATGTGACCGAAGTCGCGCGCGCGCTGACGGGCTGGACGATCTTCAACGGCACGCAGGACGGTTTCGCCTTCAACCCGGACATGCACGACAGCGGCGAAAAGGTCATTTTGGGGCATACGCTCCCCGCCGGGCGCGGCATCGAGGACGGGCTGCATGTCCTGAGCATCCTCGCCAATCACCCTTCGACGGCGCGCTTCGTTTGTTCCAAGCTGTGCCGCCGCTTCATCAGCGATTTTCCGCCAGAGTCCATCGTGGCAAGCGCGACCGATGTCTGGATACAGACTGAAGGCGATATCGCGTCCGTCATGCGTCACATCGTCTACAGCGATGAATTTTGGGCGTCTGGCGGGCAAAAGCTGCGCCGTCCGCTCGATTTCTTGACGGCGGCACTGCGCGCGACCGGGACGGATCTCTACGACTGGGGAACACTCGACGCGATGGTCGATGAACTATCGCAGCCGCCCTATGGCTGGCAACCACCCAACGGCTATCCCGATGTGGGTGGGGCGTGGATCAATACGGGCGCGTTGTTGGGGCGTTGGAACGCCGCCATGGCATTGACGCACGACGCCAACAGCAATCCCGACAGCGGCGCGACGGTGCGCTTGAACGAGCGCGTCGGCTATCCGCAGACGGTCGGCGAATTGGTCGATATCGTGGCGAACCAAGTCTACGCCGCGCCGCTAACCGACGAGGCGCGCGCCCCGTTCATCGATTACGCCTCCGACGGCGGCGACGCGGATACACAAGTCGATGGGCGACTGTTGTCGCGCAAGACCGCTACGCTGTTCGGCTTGATGATCGCCGCGCCCGGCTTCCAGTGGCGCTAAACGCTCAGTTGAAAGTGCTGAGGACTGAGGGTTGAGCAAGCACATTCCGCCCACACTCAGTCCTTTTGTCTCAGTCCGGTTGCATGTTTGGCTTGAAGGATAACGATGATGAACCTTCTAACGTCTCGGCGCGGTTTTCTATCCGGCGCGGCGAAACTCGGCGTGATTGGGGCGGCAAAATCGCTGTTCCCCTCGTGGATGCCCCGACTCGCATTTCGACAAGATGCACAAACGGCGGGACGCGGCGATGTGCTGGTGGCGATCTTCCTGCGCGGCGGCATCGATGGCTTGAGCGCGATTGTGCCATTTGGTGAAGGCGCGAACTACTATGATCGCCGCCCGACGCTCGCCGTCCCCGAACCCGGCAGCGGCGACCGCGCGGCGCTCGATCTCGATGGCTTCTTCGGGCTGCATCCGTCGCTTGCACCGCTCCATGACATCTATACCGCCAACGACCTGTTGGTCGTCCACGCCACCGGATCGATTGATCCGAGCCGGTCGCACTTCGATGCGATGCAGTTTATGGAATATGGCACGCCCGGCAGCAAAACGTCGGGGACGGGCTGGATCGGGCGGCACTTGGAATCGCTCGCCAACCAGAATGACTCACCGTTCCGCGCCGTCGGCATGGGCGCAATGGTTCCCAATTCGCTGCGCGGATCGGTCGTGCCACTGGCGCTCAAGTCGATTGCCGATTTCCACCTGCGCGGACGCGAGGACGAACTGCGACGCGCACAGGCAACGCTCGGTCAAATGTACGGCGTGCAAGCGCCCGCCGATCTGCTCGGATCGCAAGCGAAAGCGGTGTTCGATACCGTCGATATGTTAGGGACGCTCAACGCGAGCGGCTATACCCCCAACAATGGCGCGGTCTACCCGGAGGATGAACACGGCTTCGGCATGGGCTTGCGCCAAATCGCGCAGTTGATCAAGGCGGATGTCGGGCTAGAAGTCGCGTGCGTCGATGTCGGCGGTTGGGACACGCACGAAAATCAAGGCACACTTGATGGGCAGTTCGCCTCTCTGTTAGACACATTGGGGCGCGGCTTGGCGGCATTCTACGCGGATATGGGCGCGGGGATGCGCAATGTGTCGCTGGTGACGATGAGCGAGTTCGGGCGCACCGTGGACGAGAACGCCAGCAGCGGCACGGATCACGGTCATGGCAATTTCATGTTGGTGATGGGCGGCGGCGCGGCAGGCGGACAGGTCTACAGCCAGTGGCCCACGCTCGATGAAATGGCGCTTGATGAAAGCGGCGATCTGACTATCACGACCGATTACCGCGACGTGTTATCGGAGATCATTCAACATCGGCTGCACAATCCGGCATTGGGCGACGTGTTCCCGAACCACACGATCACGCCGCTTGGCTTGATCCGTCCACGCTAAATCATGGACACCGTATCTGCACATTCGACCGAAGCGACGATTAAATCGAACGCGCCCACGCTGGCGCGCGAAAGGACAGAACACGATGAACCGCTCTCTCAAACACGGGTTGAGCCGCGCCGCGTTTGCGCTGGCACTTGCGCTGGCTGCGTTATCGCCGCTGCCCAGCATCGGAACAGCGTCCGTCCACGCCCAAGAGGATGAGGCGTACCTCAACGCCGTCGTCCAAGTGGCGGCGGCATCGGAAATCATGGCGGATTGGCTGCCCAATTTCGAGAATTGGATCGGCAATGCCAGCGAAACCGAATACCCGGACGTATATTACGTCGAGTTCTACGACAACGCCGAAGAAGAATGGCTCGGCTATGTCACCATCAACGGCACGACAGGCGAAATCTACGACGCATTCGCGCCCAAGCCGCTCCCGCCGGATGTGTACGCCGAACAACTGCCGTTGGTCGAAGAAATCGTCAAAAACGATCCCGAAGTCGCCGCCATCTTGGACAACCCGATCTTCTGGGATGTTTACACCGATTACAACCGCTGGGAACGGCTCTGGGAAACGCGCTTCTATCGTGGCTTAGAGGGCATCCTCGTGCGGATTTACTTCGATGCCGAGACCAACGAGTTTTGGGTGGACAGCATCATCGACGAGAACCATCTGAGCGAAGAACAAGCATTGAGCGACGCCCGCGACCGCGCCATCAGCCTTGCCTACGAGGCGGACGGCATCGACAGCGCGCTCAACGGCATCGACGATTGGACGACGATTGTCCAGCACATGCGCGGTTCGCAGTGGAGCGTCTCGTTCGTGACGACCGAGCAAGAATGGTTCTACGCGCTGGTCGATCTGGCAACCGCGCGCGTGGTCGAGAGCGCAGCGCGCTAAACACGCACTCCGCATCGGTGTACGGGCGATCCGCTGGATCGCCCGTTTTGATCCCAGATAATTTTAGACAATCCTAAAAATCAGCCTTTTGATGGACTTGACAGCGCCTCGAATTTCCACGTAAAATTAGACAAGTCTAAAATTCATATTGGACGCGGCAAAAATCCGCGCGAGAGGATACCCCACAATGAAGCACCCCCTAAAACAGCGCGCTATCGCGTTGGCAGTCTCCGCAGGCTTGACCTTGAGCGCATTCGTCGGCACGAGTCACGCGCAAGACCCGATCAATGTCGTGACGACCGTCGGCATGATCACCGATGTGGTCGCCAACGTCGGCGGCGCGCGCGTGACCGTGAACGGGCTGATGGGCGCGGGCGTCGATCCACATCTGTATCGCCCCACTGCCAGCGATGTCGGCACGCTGCAAGATGCCGATATCGTCTTTCGCGGTGGGCTGCATCTCGAAGGCAAGATGGACGAAATCTTCGACCGGATCAGCACGCGCATCCCGGTCTACGCGATGGCGGATGATCTCACCGTCGATCAACTCCTCGACTTCCCGCAGTTTCCCGAATTTCATGATCCGCATATTTGGTTCGATGTGAGCCTCTGGTCAAGCGGGGTCGGTGTGGTGGAACGCGCATTGTCCGAGTATGATCCAGTCAATGCCGCCGAATACGCCGCCAACGCCGCCGCCTATCAAGAAAAACTGACCGCGCTCGACACCTATATTTTAGAGGCGGTCGCCACCATCCCCGAAGGGCAGCGCACGCTGATCACGGCGCATGACGCCTTCAAGTATTTTGGGCGGCGCTACGGCATCACCGTCGAAGGCTTGCAGGGTATCAGCACGGAAGCCGAAGCGGGCGTCCAAGATGTGCAAAATCTCGTTGCGCTGGTGGTCGAAAACCAAATTCCAGCGATTTTCGTGGAAACGAGCGTTCCGGCGCGCACGATTGAAGCCGTGATCGAAGCGGCGCGCGCGCAGGGTTGGGACGTCCAAATTGGCGGTACGCTCTACAGCGACGCACCCGGCGATGCAGGGACGCTCGAAGGAACGTATATCGGCATGGTGCTGCACAATGTCATTGTGATGGTCACGTCGCTCGGCGGGGAACTGCCGCCGCTGCCGGACGCCCTCGCGGATTATCAACTGATGCTCGAAAGCTAGACCTCACACCCCCGTTCGCAACGCGAACTTCCCCCTCTGCATATGGAGAGGGGGACTGAGGGGCGAGGTTGTTGAATAAGGATGAATAGCATGACGCCCAACCCCACCACGAACGCGCCCGCGATTGCCGTCAACGATTTGACCGTCGCCTACCGCGAAAAGCCCGTTCTCTGGGACATCGATTTGCAAATTCAGCCCGGCACGCTCATGGGCATCGTCGGACCCAACGGCGCAGGCAAAAGCACATTGGTCAAGGCGATTTTGGGCTTGGTCAAGCCTGCCGCTGGCGACGTGCGCATCTTCGGCAAGCCGTATCATGAACAACGTCAGCTCGTCGGCTACGTCCCCCAGCGCGGCAGCGTCGATTGGGACTTCCCCACATCGGTGCTGGATGTCGTCATGATGGGCTTGTATGGCAAGCTCGGCTGGGGGCGCCGTCCGGGCAAGCGCGAACGCGCCTTGGCGCTGGACAGCCTCGAAAAAGTTGGCATGGCATCGTTTGCGTCACGGCAGATCAGCCAGTTATCTGGTGGTCAACAGCAGCGCGCGTTTTTGGCGCGCGCCATCGTGCAGGACGCCGCGATCTACCTGATGGATGAACCGTTCGTCGGCGTGGACGCCACCACTGAGCAGGCAATTTTGACGCTGCTGCGCGAACTTCAGCACGTGGGCAAGACCGTATTGGTCGTGCATCATGATCTCGAAACCGTCTCCGAAGCCTTCGACGAGATCGCCATCCTAAACGTCGAGTTGATCGCTTACGGCGCGATGCACGCGACGTTCACGGCGGAGAATTTGCGCCGCGCGTATGGATCGCGGATTATGGCGCGCCTGTCCATGCTCGAACCGGCGTCCGAAGTCGCGCCGGCGAGCGCATGAAAGGCAAATGCTGATGGAACTCGGTGAACTGCTGCGTCAACTGGTGTTCGATTACACCCTGCGCACGATTGTCTTGGGCTGTGCGCTGTTGGGCATTGCCAACGGCGCGTTGGGCGCGTTCGCGCTCTTGCGGCGGCAAAGTCTAATTGGCGACTCGCTGTCCCATGCGGCGCTGCCCGGCGTCTGCATCGCATTTTTGCTGGCAGGCGAGACGAAAAACCCGCTGATTCTGCTCATCGGCGCGGCGATCTCCGGCTGGCTAGGGAGCGTCTTGGCGGCGGTGATCACGCAGAATACGCGCATCAAAGATGATGCCGCGCAAGGGATCGTCCTCGCCACCTTTTTCGGCACGGGCTACGTCTTGCTCTCGCTCATCCAGTCAAGCGCGGGCGCGGGGCAAGCGGGACTCGACAAATACCTATTCGGCAGCGCCGCCTCGCTGATCGAGCGCGATGTGCAGACCATCGCCGTGTTGAGCATCGTGGCGTTGAGCGTACTCGGTTGGTTCTACAAAGAATTCAAACTGCTGGCATTCGACGGTGAATTTCTGGCGAGTCTTGGCTTTCCACGTCGGCGCTTGGAACTGCTGCTGACCAGTTTGACCGTGATTGTGGTGGTCGTCGGCTTGCAGATCGTCGGCGTGATCTTGATGGTCGCCATGTTGATCGCGCCCGCCGCCGCTGCACGCCAGTGGACGAACCGCTTGAGCGCGATGATCGGCATTTCGATGTTCGTGGGCGCAGCGGCGGGCGTGATCGGCGCGGTTGTCAGCGCGCTCGAAGCGAATACGCCGACCGGACCCGCGATTGTGCTGGCACTCACGGCGATGGTCATCTTCTCGTTCGCTTTCGGGGCGGAGCGCGGCTTGGTCTGGAACGCGCTGCGGGCGAGACGCAATCGGCGGACGGCATTGGCGCACGGAAGCGATGCGCCGGTCTATGCGGCAGGAGATTAAATCATGGAACTCGATTCGAGTTTAACCATCATCTTGGTGTGTTCGCTCGTGGCGGTCTCCGGCGCGGTCTTGGGGACGTTCTTGGTCTTGCGGCGCATGGCGATGTTGAGCGACGCGATCAGCCACAGCATCGTTTTCGGCATCGCGGCGGGCTTTCTCGTGTTTCGTTCGCTCGATACGGTGCCGATGCTGATTTCGTCGGGGCTGACGGGGCTGCTGACGGTCATGCTGACTGAACTAGTCTTCAAGACACGCTTGGTCAAAGAGGATGCCGCCGTCGGCTTGGTCTTTCCAGCGCTGTTCAGTCTCGGCGTCGTGCTGATCACGCGCTATGCGTCGGATATTCACATCGACATCGATGCCGCATTGGTCGGTGAGGTGATTTGGACGCCGTTCGATACGATCACGTTGGGCGCGTGGGAAATTTCGCGCGCGCTGGTCACGATGGCGATCCTGACGACGATCAATCTGGCGTTCATCGTGATTTTCTACAAAGAACTGAAGTTGGCGACCTTCGACGCAGCGTTGGCGGCGGCGTTGGGCTTCGCGCCCGGCATCATTCACTACGCATTGATGGGCTTGCTGTCGGTGACAGCGGTCGGCGCGTTCGATGCGGTTGGCGCGATCCTGTTCATCGGCTTCGTGATCGTGCCACCTGCCGCCGCTTATCTGCTGACGGAACGGCTGTCGCCGATGATCGTCGTCGCCGCCATCATCGGCGTGGTGGGGAGCGTCGTCGGCTATCAGATCGCGCTGGTGATCGATGCGTCGGTATCGGGCTGTATGGTCATGACATTGGGCGCGATCTTCCTGTTGACGCTGATTTTCGCGCCCAATCGCGGCTTGTTGGCGGGCTGGCGGCGGCGGCGGCGGCAAAAATGGGAGTTCGCCGTACAACTGCTGACGATGCACCTGCTAACGCACGAGGGGCAGCCCGAAGAAGGCATCGAGTCGAGTGTGCGCGCGCTGCCGGAGCATCTGAACTGGGGCGCGGACTTCACCGGGCAGATCGTGGCACGGGCGCGCGCGTCTGGCTGGATCGCGCAAGACGGCGACCGCTTGCGGCTGACGGACGGTGGGCGGGCGACGGCGCGGTCGCTGCGGATGGGGGCGGCGTAGCAGCCTCCCCCCACGCTCTATGTGGAAAAGAGATTTAAGGCTTGTCCGGTATTCGATTTCGTGCTGTTCCGCTATTTCCGCCAGTGGCTTCGAGCCACTGGCGGCGCTAACTTGGCAGCATACATAAGGCGTGATGCGCCATGCCTATACAAGAGAAACATGCTCAACTGCGCAGCCTAAACTTATAAATCACATCGATTTAATCATCTAACCCCTTGACAGCCCCTCCCCTTTCGCGTTATCGTGTAATCGTTGCTGAAAATCATGCGAAATGACTGACTGTGAATTCGTTCCGCGCGCTGTGTTGTTCGATGTGTTGTATGACCACTGCCAAATTAGGCTGTAGTCGGACTGCGCATTGCTAGGAACATTACTCCTGTGAATTGCGCGCCCTGTCTACAGCGACGGGGCGTTTTGTTGTCTGCCGCCCGCCCCGTCCTGTTCGACGGGGCGTTTTTATGTGTGGAGGACAATGATGGACAACGATTTACGCTGGCTCAACCGCAGTTTCGAGGCGCTGTACCCGCAAGAAATTCTCCAGTGGGTGGTCGAACAGTACGGCTGTCGGATGTCCGTCGTGACCAGCTTTCAGCCGACGGGGATCGTCACGCTCCACATGCTGCACGAACTCGGCGCGGATATCGACGTGCTGACGCTCGATACCGGGCTGCTGTTCCCCGAAACTTACGCGCTGATGGACGAACTCCAAGCGCGCCTCGACTTGAACATCGTGCGCGTGCGTCCCGGTCAGACTGTGCGCCAGCAAGCGCTCGCTTACGGCGAAAATCTGTGGGAAAGCGACCCCAATCGGTGCTGCAATCTACGTAAAACCATCCCGCTCGGCGCGGCGCTGTCGAAGTACGCGCTGTGGATCACGGGCTTGCGGCGCGATCAATCCGACGGACGGCGCGGCGTCCCGATCATGGCGTGGGACGACAAATACAACAATATCAAATTGTCACCGCTGGCGACGTGGACGGAGGACATGATCTGGACTTATATTCAGGCGCACGATCTGCCCTACAATCCGCTGCACGATCAGCAGTATCCAACGATTGGCTGCGCCCCGTGTACGCGCGCGGTCGAAAGCGGCGGCGATCAACGCGCCGGACGGTGGGTCGGTCAGTCAAAGACGGAATGCGGCATCCATTTACCGAATGCAGCCGTACAACCAGTCCTATAAGGAGAAAAACTCCATGCAACGGTTCGCTCGAATTTTCGTTCTCGCATCCTTAGTGGGAGTCGTGAGTCTATCCGTGGTAAGCGCGCAAGATGCGCCCATCGAACTGACGTTGGCGGGCTACGCTGTCCCGCGCGAAGCGTTGGGCGATATCATCCCTCTGTTTGAGCGCGACTGGCAGGAACAGACCGGGCAGCAGGTGATCGTCTTGGAGTCGTATCAAGCTTCGGGCGCACAGTCGCGCGCGGTGGCGGGCGGCTTCGAGGCAGATATCGTCGCGCTCTCGCTCGAACCGGACATTACGCGCTTGGTCGATGCGGGCTTGGTCAGCGCGGATTGGAAGACCGACAACGATTACAACGGCTTCGTCACACAGTCGGTCGTCGTCTTGGCGGCGCGCGCGGGCAACCCCGACAACATCAACGGGTGGGCGGACTTGGCGCGCGATGGCGTCGAGGTTGTCACGCCCGATCCGGCGACGAGCGGCGGCGCGCAGTGGAACATTCTCGGCGCGTATGGCGCGGCACGACGCGGGTTCGTGGAGGGATACGACGCGGGCGACGACGGCGCGACCGCGTTCCTGACCGGGTTGATCGGCAACATTGGCGCGCTGGATCGGGATGGGCGCGAGAGCTTCTTGACCTTTGAGCGCGGCATCGGCACGGTGGCGATCACCTACGAGAATGAAATCTACGCAGGGATCGCGGCGGGCAGCGACTATCACGTCGTCTATCCCACCTCGACCATTTTGATCGAAAATCCGGTCGCCGTGGTCGATACGTATGTCGATTTGCACGGTACGCGCGAGGTCGCCGAAGCCTTCGTTGAGTTCTTATGGACGCCCGACGCACAGCGCATCTTCGCCAACAAGGGTTTCCGTCCGGTCAACCCGCTTGTGCGCGCGGAATATGGCATCGTTGATGCAGGCGTCGAACTTCCAACCGACACCGCGCCCGCGACGGTTGAGCGGGACGAAACGATCAGCTTCCCAGTGATTGACGATTTGTTCACGATTGCAGAGTTCAATGGTTGGATTGAGGCGCGCGCGACGTTCTTTGGCGACGAAGGGCTGTTCACGCGGCTGCTGGCAGGAGGGCAAAGCTAAAGCAACGCACAAGTAGGGGGTTTGGGGCGGGCGACACACACGTACCGCGCCCCTACAGCGTTGTAGCGCTATAAAAAACGGATCGGGAACACCCGATCCGTTTTGATTTATGAGGATAGCTGGTCTTCCAAAGCCTTCAAATGCTGCATCGCTTGCGCGCGGCGTTCTTTTTCGGAGGTTATCTGCTGCGTCAGCGCCGTGACGCGCCGTTCTGATATCAAACGTGCGCTCTGCTCCAACACCAAGCGTTCTTCGAGCAGCAAGCGTCGCGCTTGTTCTTCCAAAAGCATCTTTTCGATATATACGCGAATGCGTTGTTCCGACAACCATTTTTCTTCGATTTGCATTCGCTTCTCGCGTTCCGACAGCGCCTCAAACAGGGTCGCTTCGTCCGACACCGTGTCCACTACAAACGGCGGCTGTTTTGCGCTCAAGTCAACCGTGCCATCATTGGCATCCGTATCCACGCCGAAAGTCGCGCGCTTCATCTCGGTTGTGTCCATCGAGAACAACTCGCGCACGCGCTCTGGCACATTCGAGGTCGGCGCAATGTAGGCTGCGCGACGGTGTACGGAACGCACGGCGGGCGTCGTCGATGTGTCGATCACGGACGGTGCGCGCGGCGGCTTGGTGGCGTCAAGATCGGCATCCGTCAAATCATTCATCAGCACTGACAAGAGGCTGTCCACATCCAAATGCGGCGTTTCCGTTGCGCCTTGTGGCTGCTCAATGTTGCGCGTTTGCGTCATTGGGTCTGGCTCCCTGTCTTATTCGCGGGCAATCTCTGTCAACCAGAAATCGCTTTCAAATTTCAAAAGTCGTTCATGATTTACGTTCTTCATCCATCTTAGGGGGTGTCCAGTGAAAACAAAAGTCTTTGTAACAATACTGAGAGACGACTTTCGTACTAGCCACGCGGAGACGTACCATTGACATTACAATGTTCATACATTAAATGACCAGTAGAGCATGAGATCAGGGCAATCGCATCAAAAGTATTTATTCACCTACCCGTGCAGACCGCATTTTGCCCCAGTCCTATTGGGTTCATTATGTGTTTCTTGGGTTCAAATTTGTGGATTTTGAGCTTAATCCCATGGATAGGTGAATAAATACCATCAAAATTAGTTCTTGGCTCAGGACGGGTCACATGCTGTTGTAGGGACGCGATTTTTCGCGTCCGCAACCGTGGACGGCAAGAATATTGTCCCTAAAAACCCGACATGACCTTTTGTTGACCGATCAGAAATTTGAAGCGATTACCCTGAGTATGAGATTGCCTCGCTGGCGATCTCCCCCTCTCCACATGGCGCTGAGGGGAGGACATGTTTGGTTTTCTCCCTGATTCACCTCACCCCCCAGCCCCCTCTCTACGCAGTGGAGAGGGGGTCAGGGGGTGAGGTTCTTGAAAAGGTGTCCTCTCCTCAGCCACATGGCGGGGGTGAGGTTGGTACTTTTCAAGGGGCTTCTAAACGCGATATCGATCCGGCATCGGTTCTTCATCCACGCGATACACGCGGAAGCCGCGCTTGAGATAGTTGGACAACGCTTGCGGCGCGTCATTATTGCAGGTATGCACCCACAGACGGCGTGCGCCTTCATCCCACACGCGCGCAATGCCGATGCTCAATAAATATTTGCCCAATCCGCGCCCTGTAAAGCGCGGACGCAGCCCGAAATACACGATTTCGGTGCTGTCCCCCTGCTCTGCGAATTCGATATAGCCTGCCGGGACGCCATCGGCGTACAGCACATCGATGCGAATGCTCGGATCGCTGATCGCGCGCATTAACTCTGCGTCGGACAGCAGGCGGCGGTCACGCCATGCCCATTGCTCGCCCACCGTGTCGTACAAGAAGCGATAGAACGGCACATCTACTTTTTCCATGAGCATTACACGCACATTCCCCGCGATATCGTCGGCGCTATCGGGCTGGAATTGCGCCCGTTCTGTCATTTCCAAGTAGGTCGTCACCAACATATCGGGGATCGTGCGGGCTAAACTCATACTCATTCCTCGTCGGGAAAACATCGGTTATAATCGTTGTTAAGATTGTCATTAAATTCACGCCCCGCTTCGATAGCGAGAATACACTAAGGATTGCCGTCGTGCGCCGTGAATTTTCACCAACGTTGATGAATGAGGCATCATGGATTTCAACCTGAACGAAGAACAGCTTCAAGCGCAAAAGATGGTACGCGATTTCGCCGCTAAAGAAGTGATCCCCGTGATTGGCGAGTGGGATCGCAAACAGCAGATGAACCCGGCGTTTTTGCCGCGCATGGCGGAACTGGGCATCTTGGGCATCAGCATTCCGGTACGTTACGGCGGACAAGGGTTCGATTATGTAACGTTAGGCTTGGTCTGCGAAGAATTGGAACGCGGCGATACGACTCTGCGCGTGATTATGTCGGTGCATATGGGATTGAACAGCCTGTCGCTGCTCCAATGGGGAACGGAAGATCAGAAACAGCGGTTCCTCATCCCGCAAGCGCGCGGCGAAAAATACGCGGCGTTCTGCTTGACCGAACCCGGCGCGGGCAGCGATGTTGTCGGCATGACCTCCACCGCGCGCCGCGTCGGGGACAAATACATCCTCAACGGCGAAAAGATGTGGATCAGCCTCGCCACGAAGGCGCATCACTTTCTCGTCGTCGCCAAATCCGATCCCGAAGCGGGGCATCGCGGCATGTCAGCCTTCATTGTCACGCGCGATATGCCCGGCGTGACGACGGGCGACATTCACGGCAAGCTCGGCGTGCGTGCGGGTTCGACAGGGTGGGTAGCGATGCAGGATGTCGAAGTTCCGGTCGAGAATCGGCTTGGTGAGGACGGCGAAGGCTTCAAGATTGCGATGGCAGCGCTGGATAACGGACGCTATACCGTCGCGGCGGGCGCAGTCGGCTTGATCCGCGCGTGCTTGGAGGACAGCCTCACTTATGCCAAAGACCGCAAGACGTTCGGCAAGCCCATCGCGGAACATCAGTTGATCAAGCAGAAGATCGCGTATATGGAACAGTCGTATCAGGCGGCGCGCTTGTTGGTCTTGCGCGCGGGCTGGATGAAGAACGAAGGCATCCGCAATACGAAAGAGACGGGACTGGCTAAGTGGTACGCGACCGACGCCAGCGTGCAAGCGGCGCTCGAAGCGGTGCAGATTCACGGCTCGTATGGCTTCAGCGACGAATATCCGGTCGAACGCTACTTACGCAACAGCAAGGGCGGCGTGATCTACGAAGGCACGAGCGAGATTCACCAGTTGATGCAAGCCGATTATGCGCTCGGCTATCGGCACGATGGCGCGATCCGCTGCGAACTGCCCGCATATGATGCCGAAGCGTGGCAGGCGGAAGGCGACGCCCTCGCCGTCGGGGACTAAAAGAAGAGGACGGAGTGCTGAGTAAAAGACGATTTGAAAAGCACCAACCGCACCCCTAAGTCCCCTCTCCATGTGGAGAGGGGACTTGAGTCGCTTGGCTGGTTCGCTATCACGTATAATTATTTCATGAGGGCATTCGTGCGCGGACGCCCCTGTTTTGACCATGAGTGCGAGGGAATGCGATGCAAACCGTTCCGGAATCCGTTTCGATGGCTGAAGCGCCCACCACGCCAGAGACGTTTGAACTCATCATCCCGCCGAGCGGCGAAATCGTCGCCCGCGATGTGTCTTGGGAAGATTTTTTGGCGAACAAAAATTGGGAGCATGTCGAGTGGGTCGATGGATGGGTGGTCAAAATGGCGGGCATTGAATTATCACATGACGGATTGACCGGCTTCTTGCGCTTGCTGTTCACGGCATTTCTAGAGCTAACGGGCATCGGCGGGCGCATCTTTCAAGACCCCGTCTTGATTCGGTTGAAATCCATTCGTGCCGGGCGCGCGCCCGATTTGATGCTCCTGCTGCCCGAAAATGACGCCGAATATGTCCATAATTATGTGCGCGGCGCCCCTGACCTCATTGTTGAAATCGTCTCACCGAGTAGTGACAAGCGGGATCGGGTCGATAAATTCCGCGAGTACGAACAGGCGGGCGTCCGCGAATATTGGATCCTCGATCCGCGCTTCCGCGAACTCGCATTTTATCAATTGGATGACAACGGTGAGTACGAACGCATTGCGCCTGACGAGAACGGCGTTTACACCAGCCGCGTGCTGCCGCAATTCCGTTTGGAAGTCGCCTTGTTGTGGCGCGATCCGCTGCCGGGGGTACTGGAAACTCTCGAAATTTTGAGGGTGATGCTCGCCGCCCCCGCCGCTGATACAAAGCAGGAGGAATAATGCAAACCGTGCCAGAACCCGTTTCGATGGCTGAAGCGCCTACCACGCCAGAGGCGTTTGAACTCATCATCCCGCCGAGTGGCGAGATCGTCGCCCGCGATGTGTCGTGGGAAGATTTCTTGGCGAACAAAAATTGGGAGCATGTCGAATGGGTCGATGGATGGGTGGTCAAAATGCCGGGCATTGAACTTTCTCACGACGGATTGACCGCTTTTTTGCGCCGGCTGATCGAATTTAGCTTGGATATGTCAGGGCTTGGCGGACGAGTATTCCAAGACCCCGTTCTCATTCGTTTTCGCGGCGTTCGCGCAGGACGTGCGCCCGATTTGATGATCTTCCTCCCTGAAAACAACGCCGACTATGAACATAACTTTGTTCGCGGTGTACCCGACTTAATCATTGAAATTGTCTCCCCAAAGGGCGACAAACGCGACCGCGTGGAGAAGTTCCGCGAGTATGAAAAAGCCGGTGTGCCTGAATATTGGATTCTGGATTCGCGGTTTCGTGACGCTGCATTCTATCAACTCGATGAAGCTGGCGAGTATCAACGACTCATCCCCAATATTGATGGCGACTATGCCAGCGGAGTCATTCCGAAACTGCGGTTGAAGGTCGAATGGTTATGGCGCAATCCACTTCCTAGTCCGGTCGAAACAGTTCAGATGGTTGAAGCGATGCTCGCCGCTCCCGCTGCTGATGCAAAGCAGGAGGAATAATGCAAACCGTGCCAGAACCCGTTTCGATGGCTGAAGCGCCTACCACGCCAGAGACGTTTGAACTCATCATCCCGCCGAGCGGCGAGATCGTCGCCCGCGATGTGTCGTGGGAAGATTTTTTGGCGAACAAAAATTGGGAGCATGTCGAGTGGGTCGATGGATGGGTGGTCAAAATGCCGGGCATTGATGAAAAACATGACGCGCTCAATGGGTTTCTCTTTCTGCTGTTGACCGCCTACCTGCATCTATCTGGATTGCGCGGACGAATTTTTCAAGACCCCATGCTGATGAAACCGTTTCCGCATTTGCCCGGACGCGCGCCCGATTTAATGCTTCTGCTCCCCGAACATTTGGATCGGATTGGTGCAAAAGCGGTCGAAGGCGCGGCTGATCTGGTGATTGAAATTGTTTCTCCGAAAGGAGAGCGACGAGATCGGATCGAAAAGTTCCGCGAGTACGAAAAAGCGGGAGTCTTGGAATACTGGATTTTCGACTGGCGCTTTAGCGAAGCCGCCTTTTACCAACTCGATGAAAACGCGGAATATCAGCGCATCGCGCCCGATGAAAATGGTGTTTATACCAGCCGCGTGCTGCCAAAGTTCCAATTGAAGATCGATCTATTATGGCAGCGGGAGTTTCCCGACTATTTGGCGATTGCGCGCATGGTTGAAGCGATGCTCGCCGCCCCCGCTGCTGATGCAAAGCAGGAGGAGTAATGCAAACCGCTCCAGAACCCGTTTCGATGCCTGAAGCGTCCACCACGCCAGCGCCGTTTGAACTCATCATCCCACCGAGTGGCGAGATCGTCGCCCGCGATGTGTCGTGGGAAGATTTCTTGGCGAACAAAAATTGGGAGCATGTCGAATGGGTGGATGGATGGGTGGTCAAAATGCCGGGCATCAACGAGCGACACGATGGGCTGCAAGAATTTTTTCATTTTTTGCTGCGCTTTTTTCTTGAGTTGAGCGGTGTGGGCGGACGAGTGTTCCGTGATCCGATGCTGATGAAACCGTTTCCGCATTTGCCCGGACGCGCGCCCGATATCATGGTGCTGTTTGGAGACCGTCTCCATTTGGTTGGCGAAAAAGCCGTCGAGGGTGCGGCGGATATCGTCATCGAAATTGTCTCTCCGAAGGGGGAAAAGCGCGACCGGATCGAAAAATTTCGGGAATACGAAGCCGCTGGCGTCAAAGAATATTGGGTGATCGATTATCGCTTTCACGACGCTGAATTTTATGTCCTGAACATAGATGGCGTGTTTGAACGAGCAATGTTAGAGTCGAATGAAGTCTATCGAAGCCCACATCTACACCATTTCGGGTTATCCATCAATATCCTTTGGCGCGAAGTACTCCCAAATGCGCGCGAAACCCTAGCGATGGTCGAAGCGATGCTCGCCGCTGCCGATACCATGCCATCCGTCGAGTCCGTCGAATGAAAATCGCCTTGCTCGGAGACAGCTTGACGTGGGGAGGCTACGGCGGGAACTATGTCGAGGCGCTGCGTCCCCTGCTCCCCCAACATGAATTGATCAACGCGGGCGAAGGCGGCAACACCGTCTTGAACCTGCTGCGGCGGTTGGATCGCGTCTTGGAGTCACAACCAGACGGGGTATTCGTCATGATCGGCGGCAACGACGCGATATCTTTTTGTCAGCCGGGAACGCGCTCGTATTATCGCAACGCGCAGAAGATCGACGGCGGCATCGTCACCATCGACCAGTTCGAGGCGGGCTACCGCGACCTGCTCACGCGGTTGCAATTGGCGCAGATCGTGACATGGATTGGCTTGACGCCCATCGAATACAATCCGCTCGTGGTCGAAACGATGCAGCAGTACAACGCGCGCGCCGCCAGTGCCGCCCGCACATTCGGCGTGCCAACGCTTGATTTGCTCGCCGCGCTCAACCCACCGACGATCCCCGCGCGCTCAGACTTGGATATCAACTATATCCTCACCATCGGATCGCGCGCGAAACGCGGCTGGAACGATTATGCAGGCGAACGCGCGCGCGGCGGCTTCAGTTACAGTTTCGACGGGCTGCATCTCACGCCGGAGGGCGCGGGGCGCGTCGCCCAATTGATTTCCGCTTTTATCGACTCGTAGTCTACGCCTGCGCGACGATCCACGAGCGCCCTTTCGGAAACAATATCCCTAACAACGCCTCGCTCCGTCCATTGAAACTTGTATCAGGCAGGATCGCGCGAATTTCGCTCACGTTGTGATGCCCCAAAACAACGTTGACGAACATTTGATACGGGAAATCGCAGTCGTTTTCGCCCGTTTCCGGCTCCATGCGCGCATCCGATAAGCTGCCACGCTCGAATTGCAGCGCCAGCCGTTCCCGTGCGAACAAGCCGACCGTCAGCGTTCCCGTCCAATTGTGCGCGCCCGATCCGTGCAAGCGTGTTTCCATGACGGACGCGACGCGACGCATGAAGGCGGGCAAGTCCGCGATGCGCACGTACCAAGCGTAACGATTGTCGCGGAGTGCGCCGCCCAACTGACGCTTGATCAGCGTGTCGAGTGTCGGATGCAGCCCGGATTGGAACAGCGCCAGATGCGGCGGCGCGCCCCCACCCGCCGCGTCTCGAAAGTCGAGCGTGATTTGGCGAAGTTCGCGCATCACATCGGAAAATGTATCCAGATACGAGGCATCGTCCCCGACGACGTAACTCGTCACGAACAACGCGCCGCTAAAGGTCATCGAGCGCAACGCTACATAGCCGACCCCGCGTCCATCCGTGTCGAGGATGATGAAATACTGTTTATGGTAGCTATGTCCAGATGAGATGCCGAACATCTCGTAACGCCATTCATCGTGTGTTCGCGCAACGCTGATGAGCAACGCGCGCGCATAGTCGTTCGTCCAGCTTGCGATGGCTGGAAGATCATCTTCGGCGGCAGTTCGCAGGGTGTAACGTGGCAGCGTGCCTTCTTTGAGCGGCGCGGCGCTGGCGAGCGGAACTTGCAGTGCTGAGGTGATATCGAGCGCCATACTGTAGCCGAATTGACGATAAAAATGCTCGATCCCATAGATGACTTGCAGCAAATGCCCCGACGCGCGGCTGCGTTCATGCAGCGCATCCAAGACAGCTCGCACGAGTCCGCGCCGCCGATAATCAGGATGCGTGGCGACCAATTCGGGGCGTCCGACGCCGAATGAAATCGCTTCATACTGCCACGTCTGCGGAATCAGCGTCGTGGCAGAGACGAGCAAATCGTCTTTCGCTGGATCGACCACCACAAACACATCATCGTCCGTCACCGTCGGGTGTCCGTGCAGCAGATCGCGCTGCCAGACGCCGAGTGTTTTTGCAAACGCCGGATCATCGAAGGCGGTGCCGAAGGTCTGTTCGATGAAGTCGGGCAGTTGATCGCGGTCGGCGGCGTGTCCTTCGCTCAATGTGCGCAGGATCAAGCCGTCGCGGAGGGGTTTTTGCATCGATGTGTCCTCGATGATAATGATAAATAAAAAGGGGCGTGTCCGTTTCGCTATCCGAAACAATGACACGCCCCATGATAATCAAGTCAGGGTTACTTCGCGTATTGGCGCTTCAAGTTCGGTTGCAGCGACTCGTCGCTGTGTTCGATCTGGGCGCGCTGCTTATCGGCTTCGCGCTGGCTCGCGCGTGCTTCGCGGACGAGCCGAGCGTGTTCGGCTTCGCGCAGCAATTCTTGACGGTGTGCTTCACTGACTTGCGAATTCAGGTTGAACATGATCAGCCCCTCCATTCTTGGATTTCGACGCGCGCGTGTTCATTCGCACGGGTCGTTGATGCTTCTATTTCACCACATTCGCGGCGAAACGAAACGCGGCATCAGGCTGATCTTCGGCTCAGATGTTCGTCTGAGCCGATCTACGACTTTAGGCGGAGTTGTTCAAAACGGCGCAATGTCGTTAAGAACGGATCACGATGGCTTTTTATGGTTCACCCCTGCGCTTAATCCTGATGGAACACTTCTTCCATATTCGCCCACCATTCGCCTTCCGCGCGCGTATCGAGTGGGAGCTGCATCGCCTTCGTAATTGTCCACCATTCTTGCATTCGCGGCGCGTTGCCGAGCGCCTCCATCCGCGCGTCGAATTCGGCGTCGGGTCCCTCGTACTCGTAGTAAGCGAACATCCAACCATCTTTGAGGTAGATGCTGTAATTACGGATGCCCGACTCGCGGATGGCATCCGCGATCTCGTCCCAGATTTTGACATGAATCTGTTTGTATTCGGCTTCGATTTCGGGGCGCAGCCGCACAACCTGACCAAAACGCTTCATCATGAACTCCATCGCTTGCGTATCGCGTACAAAAATTTATCGAGAAAGCGTCTTAAAACCCCCGCCTTTAGGTGTGGGGATAGAAGGCGTAAAGGGTTGTGTTTCTCGCTCAATTCAGGTTAGAATACCAAATTACCAATCGCGGACGGCAATCCCACTAACTCTCCGACGTATTGGATCAGAGCAAAATGAATTGTAGCATCGTCCGTCGAACCTACAAATACCGTCTCTATCGCTGCGACAAGCGCGATCAATTCCTGCACGCCCAAATCAACAGCGCTGGTACCGTCTGGAATCATGCGCTGGCGTTGCAAAAACGGTACTATCGATTGACGAGCGAGTCCATTCCCCTTTCCAGATTGAAAGCCCATATCGCCAAACTGAGACGCCAAATCCCGCGTTACGCTTTCTGGAAGCAAGTTGGCTCTCAAGCGGTTCAGGATGTGTTGGAACGTCTCGATGACGGATACATACGCTTTTTCAAACATCTGGCAAAACGTCCGCCAAAGTACAAGAAAGTGCGCCAGCGCAAATCGTTCACCCTGAAACAGTCGGGGTGGAAACTGCTGGATGGCAATCGGATTCAAATCAGCGGGCGCAAGTACAAATACGTCAAGCATCGAGCGTTGCACGGTGCAGTGAAAACTCTCACCATCAAACGGGATGCCGCGCGGCGATTGTGGTTGTTTTTCAGCGTGGTTGAAGAAATGCTCATTCCGAACGAGGTCATGCCGGGTAAAGCCGCAGGCTTCGATTTCGGACTGAAAACATTTCTGACCGACCATACTGGAAAAGAATACCGTTCCGGTCTGCCCTATCTGAGCGCCTTGCGTCGATTGCGAACGATTCAATCGCGCAAAGA
>Ga0163154_10000588_pt1 | contig 56357 bp, 54 predicted proteins | sample OliLakLV19MP9P1_FD_148649 | JGI IMG/M metagenome (GOLD analysis project Ga0163154, IMG submission 148649) | Freshwater microbial mat bacterial communities from Lake Vanda, McMurdo Dry Valleys, Antarctica - Oligotrophic Lake LV.19.MP9.P1 | ecosystem: Environmental > Aquatic > Freshwater > Lake >...
GACATAAGTGCCCCTAAGCGAAGGCATTTTGTGCCCATCACACCTTCATCAACCCACTCTGCTCACTCCTCCAATCCGCTTCGATTCCTCTCCACAACGTTTGCTGTCACAACGCTACTTTTTTTTGGTGTATCAGTTTCCCTCTATGTGGACAAGGAGCGAATGAGTCGAACGAACGTTGCACTTGCCTCGGAACTCGAGCAGGAGAAGGCGAGCCGTCTTCCCCTCAATAATCAGGTCCAAGAGGGCAGCAAGGAGTTGACTGATGCCCGTGCCTCCTTGGCTGCGGCCCGCTCCGATTTGGAACAGGAAAAGCATCGCCCTCGCACAATGTCAATTACGAATTCGGCGCTGTCTTTTGCGAATGAAGGTGACGATGTTTGGATCGACTGGGTCGTTGTGACGTCGGTATCGCCAAGCGGCATCTCGACCTCCGTCCCCCATTCTTTGGACGATGGATTGGGGTGGAAGCTTTCAAAGGGAGGAACAACACATTCGTTCGGAAGCGGAAGGTCCTACGTGTTGGAGGTCCAGCAGGTTGGCGGAGCGAAACGTAAAGTCCTTCACGGCAGCATTCCGGTTAGCGGACCGGTCGTGGTGCGGGTTCAATGGTAAAATTGATGTCTTTGAATGCCTTCGTGCTTGGTATTTGACGATGTCTTCGTGACCGTTGTGGGGTGTTGATAGGAACCCTCTATGATGGGACTGCGCGCCGCCTGCATGATGGCCATCAAGACCGGGTGCGCTCGCATTCCGACCGTGATGGCCATCACGTAGGCGGCGCGGGACGGCTCCGAGGTGATGGCCATCACCGCCCCGAACCGCTGAACTGCCTAGGTGATGCCCATCAGGAACGATGATCGTGCCCCCGTGCTCGTTTCGGGCAAGGGGCTCGTCCTTGCCGCCCTCGCCATGCTCGCCGCAGCGGCTGTGCGTGGCTGCGGGCGGCTGCGGGCGCCCCCTTGCCCTTCGCTGCGCCCGAGGGCCGCAACGTGGTGCGGGTGATGGGCGGAGGGATGTCTCCGGCGGGGGCTCCGAGCTCGGGATGATGTGCGCTGCGGTACGCTGACGTGGGCAGTGTGATGGCCATCATCCAGGCGTCTCGGCAAGGGCGTCGTTTCCCTCATAGAGTTCGAGCGCTAACATGGGGTCTATCCGCGAGGGGGCGTCGATCTCTACTGATTCTGCCTTGTAAGCGCTAGGGGTGGCGGAGGTTCGATACGCCAGTCTGGATCGCGGCGAAAATAACAGGTCGGACATTGCTGCAACGTCAAAGATGCGCCCTGACCGAGATCGCTAGTCCTTTCCGCGCGGCGAGGATTTCGCAATCATTCGCCCGAAGCTCCCAATCGCGTACATCGGGAGGCACAAAAAGGCACATGGCACCCACATTGTGAAATAAATTCCGAGTGCTACAGTGAATGGCATCGCCTGAACAGAGTCGTCGGTTTCGTCGATCTGATCCCGCGCGTTCTGGACAAGGCCCCACAAGAAATGGGTGGCGACAGCGATCAAACCGTAGGGCCAAAAAATGGCTTGCACAATGATTGCGGTCAGAAACACACTTCCGGCAAACAGCGCGGGTATGAAATTTCTGCCTGTGAACTCAAGTTTCTCCACGAGCGGCCACGTCGCGCGGAGTGAAACCGTGAGCGGGTTTTCGATGACCTTCGGTATTCTTGGATGTCCGTCCACCGTTCAACTCCATCGAGTGGGCGATGCTATGCCAGTTATGGGTCTGAGGCAGCACTTCCTTTCTTGTCGGGATGCGTTCCTCCCGTAAATAGTCGGATGAACATCGTCTTTCATATGCGTGTGGTGAGTTGTTGTTCTGTTATTCAACACTGGGACGTGGCCTTTCGTAAGGGGACGCGGAGCCCCCTTTCGTACGAACTTCCTCCAGCCTGGTCCACCAGGTAAAAACCACGTCTTAAAGCGTGGTTTTTTCATTGCTATGACTTCTCAAATCCCTTGGGAACAAAAAAGCGCATCCTGAGAGCGAGGTGCAGACTTTCCGACAAGCCCACGCACCTTGAGCACCCTCCGAAGTGCGAGGAACCATAGCTTCGCGCAGTTCTGGCTTCCAAGAAGAAAGACTCGTCCAAGGCTTTCCCACTGAACCTGGGCGAAGGGGAGTCGATGATGTCCTAGACTGAGGCCTCGTTACCATTTTGTATGCAAATAGTCAGTGGTGACTAAATGGCTTAAAACAAAAAAGACCCCTTCTCAGAAGAGGGGCTTTGTGAGGACAGTATTTCGACGCGGACAGATCGCCTCCCAGTTAAGGGGAATCTGTTGTCGTAGCTTGTTAAAGACGAGACCCTGGAGAGAGAGGCACTCTTCGATCTCATAGATCGGAATATGCCAGAAGCCGGTGTTCAAAAGCCCAGGCAAGGCTTCGAGCTTGTAGTATTCATTGTAATCGCAAACGCGTTCGAAGACCGTTTGCTGTTCATGCCATTCAAGCGTGCTGAGTTTGGACGAATCTGGATCGCGAAACAGGATATTGAAGTCTGGTCGTACTTGTTGCGAAGATTTGATCTGCATCGCGAGCACGAGTGGGGGATAGCCCACGGGGCCACACAGCAGGTCTACCTTGTAGAGCACATCGTCCACACAATCCGGAAACCAGACCGCCATCCCACAAGCCAAAAAGGCAAACGCAGATCTCGCTATCGTAATAGCTGCCATGCTACAGCTCCGCCAAGCGCCAATTCCGCACTGCAGGGTCTCTATCTTGAAGAACAGTTTTCGACGATAGTACGGAGAGGTGGCGACAAAGGCCAAGGCCCAGTGCTGCAGGCCAAGTGCTAGCAAGCTATGCGTCAAAAGCGATGAAGCGCCGTGCTCCCGTTGAAGTGCCTGGGCGGTGATCCGCAGTCCATAGGCGACGACAATTTCGCCGCGAATATCTGCTGCTGAACATCCCTGAAGAATAGCCTCTTCAATCGCAGGAATCTGTTTACATTCCTCAAGATCATGACCCGTCCTATAGATCGGGATCACATGCGTTTTGCACCACGTATATATCAGATCCAAGCGATCAGTAAGATCATCTTGAAGCGGAGCCTGGCCTGGAGGTAGAAATGCGCGCACAGGAATCAAGGGTCGAATGCTCGGCTCCTCAAGATCATCTTCCATGGATTTCCTCTTTCAAAGGGCGTTGTGCTCAGGTTTTACCTGATCGTATAGAAAAGTCAACGAAACAGAGCAAGTGCCTCTAGATTACAGAGCTGGATTGAGAGCTGTTTTGCCAGATAAAACGGCCAAAATATTCTGCGCCGCCACCATCGACATCGCCTCACGCGCTTCGATGGTCGCGCTCGCAATATGTGGAGTTAAAATAACATTTGAAAAAGATTTCAATTCCAAATGGTCAGCGATATCGCAGTCGATCGAGGGTTCACATTCAAAAACATCTAGAGCTGCACCAGCGATTCGTTTTGTCTTCAGTGCACGTAATAAGGCCTTCTCATCCACCACCGGTCCACGGGCCGTATTCACGAGAAAAGCCGTCTTCTTCATCAGACTAAATTCATCTGTTGAAATTAAATGCTTGGTGCTCGGGAGCAAGGGAACATGCAAAGAAACAAAGTCCGCGGTCTGCAGAAGCTTATCCATCGGCATTCTTTGTCCTTTATAGTCACGTTCAATTTGAAGATTCTCATGGCCATCGGCATAAACGAGCTTCATGCCAAACCCAGACACCGCGCGTCTTGCCACCGCGGATCCAATCCGTCCCGCACCAATAATCCCGAGCGTCTTTCCAAACATATCCGTCCCAATAAAATGCGTTGGTGACCAGCCAGAGTATTTTCCAGCTTTCGCAAAAGCATCTCCCTCAGGAATGCGATGTGCTAAAGCCAGCATCAAAGAAAAAGCATGTTCTGCCACAGATTCATTCACCGCGTCTGACGGCGCATTGGTCACCGGTATTCCACGTTTTTTTGCAGCAGCTAAATCAATATTATCAAAACCAACGGCATAATTCGCGACAATTTTTAATTGAGGTCCAGCAGCATCTAAAATTTCTCCATCAATCTTATCCGTCAATAAACAAAGAAGCGCATCACAGCCTTTAATATTTTTCAATAAATCTTTGCGAGGAATAACCTGATCATTAGGATAAACCTCAACCCGCATTCCAGCCTTTTGAAGTGCCTGGATTCCACTATCTGCAAAATGACGCGTCACATACACAAAGGGCTTGGAAGACATATCACACCGAGTGTATCACGCCCGGATCGATGCTCTCTCCGTTTCATATCCTCCCCCTTAGCAACCTGTCCCGAACGAAGCTTCGGGAGGGGGAGTTAGAGGGGTCTCGTCCGAATAATGGTCCAAGATCAAAGGAGATATGCCGTTCGACCGATCCCGGCGAGTCAGTGGCGCGCCCCCACGCAGTTTCGTCTGCTACAATCTCTCATATGCCCGGCTTCGAAAATCCTTTCACTAAACCATCTCCCCGCAAGGCCGATGCCTCCGAATTAATTGGCGCCTTGCTTGGCGAAAAAGAAAAGCAAAGATTTAAAGAGATGATGGGGGAGGATTCAACAGAAGATCGAGAAGAAAAAGTTGTTCCGGATGTAACTTTAACAGATGAAGAACAAGGCATGTTGATTGGGAAAGAAGCTTGGCAGCGTGAACGGATCAAGCAGGAAACAAAAAAACTCTCTGATTTTTTTGGAAAAGATATTTTAGTTCCAGAATTTCCTAAAGAGATCACATCCGAACGACTCGAACAATGGGAGCGACAGGGCTTTGAGTTGCACTATCTGCCTGCGATGGAGATGGGTAAAGACATGGACTATCCGGGTTGGGAAAAGAAGCCTAATGACTGGTTCTATGCAGAGTTACAAGCAGGCAAATTGTCTTCAGATGCTGCTACTCTTAAACCTGGTTGGATTCTCATCGATGCCAGGGACAAGCCAGTGTATGAAGGAGGAAAACAGATGTATGAAAATGATCCATTTAAACAAACGATCGCTCAACTGAGACAACAGGGTCAGATTGCCGAAGGTCCAGAAGGTCAAGATCCAGGTTCCCGTTTCTCGATCTCTTGGGAAGAATGGAACAAGGCAGAAGTGAAACAGGCTTTGGCTCAAGTTCTTAAAATTCAACCCGAACAACTTTCACTTCCTCGGGCGATTGAATTCAATGTTTTAGGCAATCTTCATTATCCATCTTGGGGTATAACGAATACCTGGGAATGGTTTTGTGATAAGCGCGACCGTAATTGTTTGTATGGCGGTTGCGGCGGCATTGGTGGTTTTTCGTTGATTGCTCGCGATTCCGTCAGTTCTCGCGCTGGCTACCTGGCTGCGCGCTTGCTCGTTCGCTTCTCTACCTAGCTCGCTACAACACAATCCCTAAAAATTTGGCCCTTCAGTTCGTCGCTCCGGAAACTTTTTCATTTCCGCGGTAATCCGATTTCTCGCCAGCCATTTAATTGGTGGAAGCAATGCATTTACCCCCGCTAAAATAATGAGCAAACGTGGAACGACGCCATAGGCTTTAAAGAATTCGCCACCAACATATAAAGCCAGCGTATTATTCATATACACCATGCAGAGGCTTAACGTGATCCGTTCTGAAGCATTGCGCCAACCAGTCAAACCATAGGCAAGCCATGATAAGCCGCCCATGTAGACAATCATCACAATCAAGATTCCAACCTCATCCCAACCCAAGCTCACAGTTTCGCCTTGAACCGTATCAGCCACCGACGCAGCGACTAAGAGCACGAAGAGCGCTAATGAAATCTCACGCCAAGTCGTATCGTGTTTTTCCGTAAATGCAGACGCAAATCTTTTTGTGATCATTGCAAAACAAAACGGAATCACGATGGTGAAGAATAGGGACAAGAACAATTTTCCGATCGGTAGAGGAATGCTTTTGCCAATCGTAAGATAAAACACGAGCGGAACCGTGAATGGCGCCAATAAAGATGTCGTTACCGAAACCAACATCGCGAGCGAGGTTTTGCCGCCAAAAAGGTCAGCAATGAGCGCCACCGTTAATCCCGTCGGCATTGCGCCGACAATCAAAAAAGGGAGAGCCCAATCTGGCGCAAAGATTTTTAACGGAATAAACATCGCAATCGGAATAAACAAAAGCATGACAAAATTCGCGATGGTAACCATGCGTATATCTTTGGCATAGCCCATGAGCTCGCTGATCTGTAAACGTAAACTCGATGTAAAGAAAATCGCCATCAACATCGGTGTGGCGAAGGGACTGATTGGTTTAAAGACATCTGGGAATACCGCTCCCGCAATCAAACCAGCCAGCACCATGATGATCTGATTATCTCCCAAAAACCTCTTTAATCGAATGGTGGTGTTCATACGCGCGTAATCTCACGAACCTTCGCCAATGCAAGATCACGCCCCGCTGGACGATGCATCAAGATTCCACGCTTCGCACCCATATGAGTGACGACGCCGAGCGCATTCAAAGCCCCAACCTTCAAGGCTAACTCAAGATCAGCATCTTTGATCAAGCTCGCCGTAAAGCCGCTACCAAATGCATCGCCAGCACCGGTTGTATTGATGCGATTGCCTTTGATCGCTGCCACATGCCAGGTCGATCCACGTGTTGTTGCATAAGCTCCGCGTCCACCATCCGTAAGCACCAAGGCCATTTTCGGAACATGACCGAGCTTCATTAAAATATCGTCTAACATTCGTGGCGCCGTATGGGCGAGCTGAGCAGCTTCTTCACGATTCATGATTAAAATATCTGTCTGCGCCAAAAAAGGAGCGAGGGTCTTGAGACCATATTCCAACTCGCCATTCCCAGGATTCCAGGCAATCAGGCATTTTGCAGCTTTCGCCGCAGCAAAAACTTCTTTCAATTGCGTCATATGCCCGCCCAAACTCGTCAGATAGATCCACTTCGCTTTAATACCTTTTTTTAAGACGCTCGTCTGCACATGCTGAGATGCACCTCGGGCCGTCAAAATACAACGGCTTCCATGGCCAGATAAGAAAATGATTGAGGTCGCTGTTCCATGTTTTGTATCCCACTGAACATGTGATGTATTGATTTTCTCGCGCTCCAATTCATGGACGATGTCTTCACCGGCAGTATCCGTCCCCACCCGCACCAAGCATCCGGTCGAAAAACCAAAGCGGGCAAAAGTCACGGCAGCATTCGTCGCCCCGCCACCTGAAGAGGTTTCCATCAAATCAACGGCAATTTTGCTGCCCATTGGTAAACAAGCGCTAAAGCCATCCGGCGCAACGGCAGAAACCACCCTTTCAAAGTGCGAACTCGCAACAAAAATGTCTTTGGTTGCGGCCCCGATGGTAAGAACGTCAAGTTGCTTCCGACTAGCTTGTTTCATGGCCGTATTCTACCATTGAATCATATATGAAACGACTGCTTGCCGCCTGCCTCCTTGCGCTCTGTTTACCGCAGATCGCCTCTGCCGCCGAAATCATCCATCGCTATGACGTGACGGCCGACATTACTACAGATCGCATGGTGACGATCGAAGAAAAGATCGAATATGACTTTGGCCAAGCCGAAAAACACGGAATCATGCGTGATATTCCGACGATTTACTCCCGGAATGGCGGAAAATACAATTATCGCTACGAAATGATCGATGTTTTGCGTGATGGAAAATCCGAGCCCTATGAAAAATCAAACACGAGCAAATCACTCCATCTCAAAATAGGTGATGCCGATATCACCATAACCGGAAAACACACCTACACGATCCGCTATCGCACAGATCGCGCCATTAATGATTTTCCCGAACAATCTGAGCTCTACTGGAATGTCATCGGCCCAGAATGGACAATTCCCATCGAGCAATCGACCTTTAAGGTGACCCTTCCAAAAGATGTTGGCATCACCAATGTGAGCTCAACCTGTTTTACCGGAGTCTTAGGTTCCCAAGAGCGCTCATGTCAGGCTCAAGAAACCGGTTCAGGCGCAACATATAGCACAACCAGAGTCTTGAGCGCTTATGAAGGCTTTACCGCCGTTCTCGGCTTTCCCGTCGGAACAGTCACGCCATTAACCACGACGGATAAAATCGGAAACACGCTTAAAGACAATGCTGTGTTATTTTTTCCTCTTATCGCTTTCATCCTCATGTTCTTCCGCTGGTCGCGTCATGGCCGTGATCCAAAACTAGGTGCCATCATTCCAGAATACGAAGCCCCAGCTGGCTACGCCCCGGCAACCCTCGCTTCCGCCGCCACTGAAGGCAGCGTTCCTGATCGCGCGATCACAGCCACGATTATCGATCTCGCTAGCCGCGGCTATCTCAAAATAAATTTCGGCGAAGAAAAAGGTCTCATCTTCGGCGCAACGCCAACCTATACCTTTATCAAAACGAATAAAGATCCAAATGAACTCAAAGATTTTGAGCGCGATCTCTATGATGGCATCTTTAAAGATGGGGACACCCAAGAATTTAAAGATCTCAAAAAAGAGGGACGCGGATTTTATCAAAATGTCCAAAGCTTCAAAAAGCATGTCCAAGCCGCCGTTGATGGAAATAAATTGTTCGCTGCTAACCCGCTCTCAACTCGCGCGATCTATATCTTGCTTGCTTTTGGCGTAGGTTTTGGCCTAGCTTTCTTCAGTAATGGCCCATTGCATACGGCCGCTGCCGTGGCGACAGGTATTATTATCGCTGCTTTTGGTTGGATTATGCCAAAGCGCAATCAGCTCGGAACCGAACTCCTGCAAAAAGCCAAAGGTTTTGAATGGTTCATGTCCGTCACAGAAAAAGATCGTCTCGATTTCCACAATGCCCCAGAGCGCACTCCACAACAATTCATGGCTGTGCTCCCTTTTGCGATTGCCTTTGGTCTTGAAAAGAAATGGGCTCAACAATTCGCCTCACTCAATATTCCGCCACCAACCTGGGCCGAAGGCGCAATTCTCGCAAATTTCTCCGCAACAAGCTTCGCTTCGAATCTAAATACATTGAACACGACAACTTCATCCACAATTTCAAGTGCGGGCGGCGGAGGATCCGGATTCTCAGGCGGCGGTTCTGGTGGCGGTGGAGGCGGCGGCGGGGGAGGAAGTTGGTAAAACAAAAAATCCCACCGAGCGAATCGCCTGAGGCGATCCGAAAGGTGGGAAGAGATAAACCCTTCGAAGCCGGAGGGTTCTTTTCTTTTACTACGGTCTGATTACTCGGCGATTCCCGTGGAATAGCCAAGCACATCGGTGGAAGGGGCGGAGGTCCTGACGGAGACTTGCCCTTTGAACCATGCGAGACCTTCGATACGGGGTCTATCAACATGGTAAAGGTGCGTCCAGCAGGTCCTGAACGACATGCGGAAGACTTGAGAGCGACGGCCCCTCGCAAAGAGGGTGCTTCCTCAACATCACCATCGGACACAATCTCATCACCTTCACCGAGAACGACTTGGGTGACCGAAGTCTCAGGCTCAGATTCAGGCTTCTTTGAATCCACCAAGGGATGGTTCAGTCGCAGCTGGTTTACCGCCATCGTCGGAGGGCTGGCTCCATCATCAGGCTGCAGTACCGGAGGGAGCGTCGTCGATATCGGGTCTCTGGACAAGGCAGATGAAGGCTTTGAAGTCGGAAGCGATATCGTCGAGACGGGAGCTGGAGCAGCGGATGAACTCGCGGGAGCTCGTGGAGATTCCCAACCCGGTTCATCCGGTTTTTCCGCCGGCATCGCAATCGCACTCGCCGGGGTCTTTGCAGACTCCGGAACGGCTGGCACCGAGGCCGGTGGAGTGCTACTCCGGCGCGGCAGATCATGTCGCGTCGGCGGTTCGGCCTGCTCCGGAAGGGGAGCGGCCGTTTTGGAATCGGCGGCTCCAAAACCCATACGCTTCTCTGCGAAGACAAAAACAGTTCGCAGATCAGCCGGGGCAAGTTGGTTGACGAGCATGGCCGGCGGAACGATCGAGAGGATGTCTTGGGGCGAGAACGGAATCGTTCCTTCCATGACCGCTCTCTCGAGAAACGTCGCATGGATCTTCGCTCGCAATTCGAGCGAAACCTTGGAGCTCCAAACGGAAGCATCGATACTCGTCAGGACTTCCAGCGCCGTCAGCACCGCGCCGCTCGGCGACCATTCGGTCACTTCGCGTTTCGCTTGAAGGAGAGCGTCCAAAAGTTTCCCCAACACCTGCCGGTCGCTCACTCGCGTGGAGGTCCAAGGAAAAGACGCCATGAATTGCCGCCACATGGCTCCCGCATCCCCATAGCAGACGAGGTCTGCAGGAGGCGGTTCGAATGCGCAAGCATAGGCTGTCATATCATGCGTTTCCGTAGCGATACGGATCATCTGGGCCTGCATCTCAAGCGGAAACGAGCGTGCCGAGATGGATGCTTGCATGTTCAATGCATGCACCACAAATCGTTGTCGAAGATCAGGCCTTTGTGCCAAATCTTTGATTCGCTGCTCGACCGGATAGGCCTCGAGAAGCTTGCTCGGCAATAGCCATTCCGGCTTTTGATGCAGAACGAGTTCGATGAGCTGCATCATCACCTGCAAAGGTGGATGGCTCTTGAGATGCGCTCTCGCTTCTTCCTCAAGCTGAGCGTCTTTTTTATCTTCAAACGCTTGATGACTGAGTCTGAAATCCATGATCGCCTCCACACGGGGACAGAGATAAATGCAAGGTACCTCTTGAACCTGCCAAAAAATAGCCAAAAAGTCAAGTCAAAGACCCTTAAGAATCATTGACAAAACAAGCTAAAAAAGCTATGAAAGCGCCATGATCGATGTCCTTTGCCGTCTTTTTCTACTCCTCAACCGCAATCGAATATCGCTCGAATCTCTCAAAGAGTTCATCGCTCAGCACGAGTCTGTTGACGGAAAGCTCGAACCCTGGAAAGACTTCGAGCTGGATCGCCACCTGGTCGAGTACGAGTTTAGTTTGATTCGACATGCGCTCGCAGAAGGAGGCAACCTTGTCGATGCCTCAAAACTCCTCGGGATAAGGCCACGGAGCCTGCGCTCTCGGATGGAAGCGCGAGGCGCATCCCTCGAACAATATCGCGCAGAAATCAAGCGCCTCAGTATCGAACGCTAGCTTCTTACCCATCCGCTTCGGATGGTTTTTTGTTTGCTTATTTCACTCTCCCCGCACTCCCAAACAATTTCATCTTGCGCATTGCCACTTCGCGCATGAGGAGATTTGCCGGTTCCAATAATTTTCGCGGGTCAATCACTTTTGGTAAATCATCGATCGCTTCTCGAATCCCTGCGGTAAACGCCAAACGCATATCCGTATCAATATTAATTTTCGCAATACCGAGCTTGATGGCTTGCTTAATATCTTCATCTAAAACGCCACGCGACTCGCCAAGCTTCGCACCATGTTTTTCTGCAATCGCCTTCACATCTTCCAAAACGCCAGATGCGCCATGCAGCACTAAAGGAATTTTGACGAGTTTCGCAATCTTCTTTAAACGGTCGATATCCAAATGCGTCTTCTCTTTGAATTTATACGCTCCATGCGCCGTCCCGATCGCAATCGCTAAAGCATCGCATCCTGTTTCTTTTACAAAGCGCAAGGCAGCTTCCGGATTTGTCAGATGCGCATCCTGTTCTTCGACGCTGACAAAATCTTCAATCCCCGCAATCGCACCAATTTCTGCTTCAACGCTGGCGCCCTTTGCATGTGCCATCTTTACCACCTGTTTGCTGATCCTAAGATTGTCTTTTTCCGACAATGAAGATCCATCAAACATGACGCTCGTATAGCCATTTGCTAAAGCCATCTTCACATATTTCAAATCTTTTCCATGATCTAAATGCATCGCCACCGGAATTTTTCCCTTTGCAGCAACACGAATGATCGCAGCGAGATATTCAATTCCTGCGTATTCAATCGCACCTTCCGACGTTTGGATAATCACCGGTGAGTGCATCTTCTCCGCTGCAGAAATAACCGCCTGGACCGCTTCCATATCATTCACATTCAAAGCTGGAACGGCATAGCCTTTCGCACGAGCTTCAACCAATAATTTCTTTGTCGTAACAAGCATAGAAAATGATTAGACGAGGTTTGGCTTAATACTTTTATGTTTGTTTAAACGCTTCTGCAAATCCTTTTCTTTCAATAATCCTTTTTGTGGACCAACATGCTCAACCACACTAGCTGCCATTCCAGCGCCAGCGCGCATCGCTTCTTCAAATGATGTTCCCTTTAATAACATCGCAGCTGCGGTTGAAGCAAAACTGTCTCCAGCACCCGTTGTCTCAAGGAGCTTGCTCGGAAAAGTTGGCATGAACCATATACGCTCACCATCACTTCCATGCGCACCATTTTTTCCATCTGTAATGATAACTCGTTTCGCACCGATGCGATGGAAGGCTTCTAAGCGCGGGAGAACATCATCACCATCACGCAGAAGGGAGGACGCTTCTTCGCGATTCAAAATAAATAAATCACTCCGCGAAATTAAACGTTTAAAAAGCGGCGTCAGTCCTTCAGCGACATGCGTTGTTCCAGGTTGAAAGGCAAAGAACATTTTTGGATGAGCTTGAAGATATGCTGAAAGTTTTTGATCCAAAGCCTGATGCTTTTTTCCCATGGCCGAATAATATATAGCGCGAGCTTGCGGGAGTTTTGGAAGGACATATGAACGAGGTTGAAAATAAACGAGCTGCGTTTTCTCGCCTTGAAAATTCAAAATCGTAGATTCAGATGTTGGATGTTTCTTATCCGTCATCACGAGCTTCGTGTCTACCCCTTCTTGCTCCAAATGCTCTTGAATATTCACTCCAGCAGCATCATCACCAATCCAGGTAATGAGTGCGCTTGAAAGACCTAAACGTGAGGCGCAAACCGCGGCATTTACGCTATTTCCGGCTGCCGGAACCTTAACAACTTGTTCCACCGGGATTTTTTCAGAATACTTTAGACAAAGCAGGCAAGAGCTCTCGTCGATCGTGCATTGAACGGTCGCCTCATGCATCAAATAAAACACATCACGCAGCGATTCGCCGATGGCCAGAAAATCAATCGATCGAGGTTTGGATGGCATATTGAGCCTCAGGATAGCAGTCTTGCGCCAGCCCGAAAAATATGATTGCCTATAGCCAGGTCCTTAAACCAAAAGGAGAGAGGGATGTCGGCCTATCAGTATGCACGAATGATTGCGAGACGCCTTGGAAAAGTCGTTCAAATGCAGCAGATCATGGAGGATCTTGTAGAATCCAGGAAAGATCAGCTCACTCCCTTCCTCAGTACGGCTGAAATCTATCGTTCATTGATAAGCGTTTGTTGTCGTGTTCAGCCTTCTGGAGAAAGGGGTGAGTTGAGACAGCGGCCTCTGGATAAGAAGCAGCCGGTGGTTACAGATGAGCTGGAGCAGATGATTGCCCAGGTTCTGAAAGGCATGACCGGTCGAGAACTGGCGCAGTGGCTCAGAAATCTCGCCTGGCGTCGATCGGGAAGCCAAATTGTGATCGATCAAGACGGCCGACATGTCATCATCCATGAAGCCGTAGCTTGTGAGATATTTAACTGGCTTTTGGATGAATGGTGCATCGAGTCTATCGCAAAACAGGAGCGGACACCCAGAGAGGACTTGCTCATTCGCTGGGGAGAGCAGATGGTCTTGGCGAATCATATCCGCATCATCAGCCGCAGCGTGGAGAATTTGAGTACTGAGGCGGCACGGGAACTGATTACCAGTGTTGTCGCCACGGTTGTCTCAAATCCACCCAAGAGCACGGCTGAATTTGCGGCCATCGTCCAAGGCTATCACAACAAGACGTCTCGACCCTCCCGTTCGTCCAACTAGTCCAGTCCTCGGAATGTTCTCCGAGGGCTTTTTTGTTTATTGCCCAATCCAGAAGAACGGCGCTATGCTACGGCGCGAATATGAGCTGGCTTTCTGAGGCATGGACGGTCCCATCCGAATTCAACGGAATCGTCGAATGTCGCCGTGCCCTCGGCCAATGGACAGTTACCGTCAATGGCTGCAGCGAAAGCTCTGGCTACATGTATGGACTTTGGAAGCAGGGGATAAAACATCTGCCAAAAAAAGCTCCCATTAAACGCATTCTCATGCTCGGCTTAGCCGCCGGTTGTTCGATCGAAACCTTGCATCGGCGTTTCCCGGGCGTGCACATCACCGCCATCGAATGGGATCCCGTCATGATTCAAGTTATGGATCGTCTCAAGCTCTTCCGTCCCATCCATCGTCCCGAAATCATCATCGGAGATGCTGCCCATGTCATACCAACGCTGAATAAAAAGTTCGACCTCATCCTATTCGACCTCTATCAAGGTCCCACCTCTCCAGAAAACGTCAAACATCAACATTTTTTTAAAGCCCTCCAGCCGCTCCTCCAGCGCGACGGTTTTTTAATCGTCAATGCATATGCCCAGACCGAAATGTTTGCAACCGCTCGCACTTCTTTCGCCGAGCAATCGCATTGGAAATATCATTTGAATTATCTCGCGCTCTATCGAGCTTTTGGTGCCGGAACCATTGGAGATCCGCTTCCAAAAGGGTATGTCCAGTTTCGAAGCAATCATGGGTATCTCGAGCGCGATCTCACCACAAATAAAAATAGTGCACTCGTCGGAACAAAAGACGCTCCCGGTTTCCGCCGTTGGAATGGCCCTTGCTGTATAGAAAAATACTACGGAGATACCGAGCCCAAGATCGATCCAAAAGGTCCAAAACGACTCATAATCTGGCAACCAACACAACGTTTAGATAAACCAGTTCACTGGCGCCGTTCCCTTATCCAAATGAATGCGCAAATCACCGGCTTTGTAGATTTGAATGGAGGACAGGATCCTTTTACGACCTGGACGCCACACGCACAAAGACATTTAAAACGTTGGCTCGCCCAATCAAATGAATGGGAGTTCATAAAATTGACGCTCGAACAATTTATTCCGATCTACATGTCGAGCAGCATGAGCCCTTCATTAAAAGAACTACATCGAGAAATCATCGAACGTAAATCAAAGGCACATGGAGACATATTCCATCTCTTCGGATTCAAGCGAAAGTCTACAGGCAAGATCGAAGCCGGTTTAGCCACTCTCGATATCCCAGAATTGAATCAATCAATTCATATCGCTTCTTTCATTCTCGACTCCGCCAAAAACGATCCCATCGGCATCGGTATGATCGAGCTCTGGTTCAAAGACGCCCAACAAAGAAAAATCCGATTTCTCGATTTCGACCTATTCCGTGGCCCCGGCGATCCCAAAGAATGGAAAGGCTTCTCAAGATTCAAAGCCCAATTCGGAACCTATTTCATCCGCTATCCAAACCCACTCATAAGATGGGAAGGGACATGGAAGGAGTATTTGAAGCATTTCCGGTAGGGGCGCATGGTCATGCGCCCTGATCGGCATATCGGCCGGCCGATGTCCCGACCGATTGACAAAACCGGCGTTTTTTGATACTTCTGAGGCCTGTGATTCTTGTCGCAGAAAGGAAAAAGAACGTGGAACTTGTTGGCCAGTCTTCAAATGACAATATCGCTCTCCCCCAAGATCTCGATGAACAAGAAGTGCGAAAAGTGCTGAAGCGCGATGTACGCACCGCTCGAGCCATGTGTATCGCGGGGCTCATCGCATATCTCCTAGCGATCGGGATGTTCTTTCTTGAGGAGCATAAGCACAAAGAAGCCATCCGGAAGCATCAAATTGAGCTTCAAGAAGTGAAGCAGCAGTTGGCGGATGCGCTCAAGGGAAGATGATTTATCTTCCCTTATTTTGTTTGCGCGAAATCACTTTCTTCACGGCTTCAATAACATCTTTTGCTCGCATGCCATACGTTGTCAAAAGCTCATCTGGTTCACCACTTTCTCCAAATGAATCCTGCATCCCAATCGATTCCATGGGCACCGGGAAATGTCGACCCAAGCTTTCCGCAACCGCACCCGCAAGTCCGCCTGTCACCTGATGTTCTTCAATAGTGACCACTCCTTTTGTTTTCCGCACGCTTGCTTCCAGAGCGATATGATCAAATGGTTTCAAGGTATGAAAATTAAGCACTTCCGCTTCGATTCCATCTCGTGCTAATAAATCTGCTGCCAGGAGCGCTTCATGGAGCAGAGGGCCGCAACCGGCAATCGTTACATCCGCTCCTTCGCGCACGATCAGAGCTTTTCCAATTTCAAACGGGGTCTCTTTCGTCGTAATAACGGGCGTCTTTTCACGCGCAAAACGGAAATAGCATGGACCCACAAATTTCGCGACAGCTAATGTACACTTTCTTGTCTCTTCCGCATCACAAGGAACGATTACCGTCATATTCGGCAGCACGCGCATGATCGCAAGATCCTCCAGCGCCTGATGCGTCGCACCATCTGGCCCAACAGAAATCCCGGAATGCGCTCCCGCGATTTTCACATTTGTTTTTGAATAGCAAACAGAAACCCGCGTTTGATCCCATGTCCGTCCCGGGACAAAAACGGCATATGAAGAAACAAACGGAATTTTTCCAGCCAATGCCAAGCCTGCCGAAACGCCCATCATATTTTGTTCAGCGATGCCGCACTCGATAAAACGCTCCGGATATTTTTTCCAAAATGCCAAGACGCGTGTTGACTCTGCCAAATCACCAGTTAAAACCATCACATGCGGATTGCTCTCGCCGAGTTCTAAGAGTCCATCCCCATAGCCATTACGCGTTGGGATTTTTTCAACATGAGGGGAGAGGAGATGGGGGTTGAGGGAAGGATGCAACATACTATTCGTGTTCGCTCTTAATCTGTCCGGCTAAAGTCCGCAATTCACGCAAAGCGATTTGTCCTTCTTCTGCATTTGGTGGTTTGCCATGCCATTCAAAGCGATTCTGCATAAAGCTGACGCCTTTGCCCGGAATCGTATGACAGATAATCACCGTCGGATTTTCATAGGTGCTCTTCGCAAGTTCCGTCGCCGCAACAACAGACTGGATATCATGTCCATTAATTTCAATCACCGACCAATTAAACGCTTTGAACTTATCCGCTAAAGGTTCCAATGGCATAATGTCTTCTGTGAAGCCATCAATTTGAATATTATTGCGATCAATAAAAATCGTGAGCTCATTCAAATTCAATTTTCCAGCCAGCATGAAGGCTTCCCAGCATTGCCCTTCATTCAACTCACCATCACCCATGAGGCACCAGGTATGCCAGGTTGGACGCGTCCCTTTGTCTTTTTCATTTTGTTGAAAATTTGACCGACTCGCGATCGCCATTCCCACGGCTTGAGAAATGCCCTGAGCTAAGGGTCCGCCACAGGTCTCAATCGGCACCTCTGGCCAAAAATGATTGCTCGAATGTCCTTGCAGACGCGACCCCAATTTTCGAAGTGTGGTTAATTCTTCGCGCGGAAAATATCCACGATTCGCCAAAGTTGAGTACAAGACCGGACAAATATGCGCATTTGATAAAACAACACGATCCCGATCCGCCGCCTCGCGCGTCTCCGGCGTAATTTTTGCAATCTCAAAATACAAAGCCGTAAACACATCCGCCATCCCCAGTGGCCCCGCGCTATGTCCACTTTTCGCCGCTAAAAGGGACGTGATGATGTCTTGGCGAATTTGATTCGCCGCTAGCTCCAGCTCACGCAATCGAAGGTCGGTTAACATAAAGGGAGTATAGCATTGGAGATCCCCGTAGGGGCGCATGGTCATGCGCCCTGATCCGATCCCTGATTCGGCTGAAACAAAAAAACACCCCGTGGGTGCTAAGGTTTATTGGTCCGAGCCGCATTCCGATACGCAGTGGCTCGTTCTAGACCAGCTTCATACAGATGAATGATCACCTTACCAATTTTTATCTCAAGGATATCGATCGGCGGAGGCAATCCGAGCTTGCGCTTGGTAACCGGAATCACTCTGGATTGAAGCAACTCATAGGCCTTGGTCAGGTTATCGACCCAAAGTTCGATATACCCAGATGGCTCGCTAAGTGGATCAAAGGTCAGCGTGGTGTTGCAGGGCGAAATTCCCAGCGAAAGCTCGTCATCATCAGACAGGTGGATGGGATTGACGATAGGCGAAGTTCCCAAAACATTGTCCCAGAGTTGAGCGAACAAATGTCTGTTGAGCACGCCCACCGATAGGCCTTTGATGCCAAGGAGCGTGAACGCCGAAGCTGGATGCGTAGATATCGAAAGGGTTTCAGTTGCCATGCGAGCCTCCGGCCAGACCTTAGACATTCAAGAGGGGAGCGTCAAGGTATGTCCATTTTTCCACCAAAACAAAAGCGCCCCGACGAATCGGAGCGCTTTTTAAATTGTCTTGAACCTTAGTTCACGACATTCACCGTACCTTGCATCACAGGGAAGTTTGAATCCTTATAGTCAAATGAGCCAACGGTTGTGAAGGTCTTCGAGTAGCTTTCATTGTACTTAAGCATGTTCGAAGCCCAGTTGTTGCCAGTCACATTGTGCTCTGTACCATCTGAGTTGGTCCAGGTGATGGTCGTACCCTTCTTAACGGTAACCGTCGTAGGAACGAAGCCATTGTCCTTGGTACCAATGGTGATCGTCATCTTGGTTTCATCCAATTGCTTGTCCATGTTGATGGTCGTTGTTTGTGCCGTCACATCAGCTGGCTTGTAGTCCGAAGCGGTCTGGATACCTGTTCCAATTTTGTAATTGGTGAAGAATGCATCAGGCACATCATCAATACGGTTCTTCCAGCTCAAGCCATACAATGTTTCAGCTAATTGTTCGCTACCGACATGGCGCAAGACACCGCCTTGGTCAACAGCGTATGTGCGAGGATCGGTTGTGATCTTCACCATTTTCACGCCTGGACGATAAGTCACATTTCCACCAATTGGGATGGTCGAAAGAATTCCATCTGGTAATTGCTTCACGGTTGAGAAGTCGGAGTACCAAGTGAAATAGGTTTTGTCATTTGCAAACACATAGCGTCTGCCATTCAATGCAAAATAATACACAGCATTACCTGAACCCTTGATAAGGTCACCAGGTGAGAACGCGGTTGTCGTTGCAGCAAATGAGGCGATTGGCGCGAGGAGGAGACCAAGCGACGAGGCCACGGCCGCAGCACGGACGAGAGACTTCTTCATAAAACGAAGATGATATTGTTAGGAGTAAGCATGAACAGGATGCCACTGTGCGCATCGAGCGTCAATGTAACGGTCATTAAAATCAAAAGCCCACCGAACAGTGGGCTTTTGATAGTCTGAAATGGTGTTCAATTACTTTGCGATGACTGTGACCGCCTGCATCGCTGTGCTGCTTCCCATTAGGCCTAAAGCATCCGTGGCACTTCCCGAAAAGAGAAGAGTCGTGCTCGTTGTATTCCAAGGGCCCGTCATAATCGTGCAAGGTTGCGCACTCGAGCAAGTCTTAAGAATGACGCCATCTTTTAAAATTCGGATACTTGAGATGCCATCATTGTCGCTAGCAGTTACCGTCACATCAAGTGTCTCGCCAACATAAATTTGGGTCTTTGCAGGTGACACCACGACGCTTGGGGAGTCATTACTTCCAATGGTCAGGGTCAGTACTTTTGAATTATAGATACGTCCAAGCGTATCAGTAACCTTCGCAAAGACAGGCATGGTCTGACCAATGCTTCCATAGACATAGTCACTCCAAAGACAGAGACGTGAGCCATCGGTGCAACTCTTAACGATAATTCCGTTCACAGAAATATCTACGTGTGAAATTGTAATATCAGGTTGTATCGTTACCGTTACCGAAGCTGCCTGATTTGGGCGAATCGTTTCTTGTCCTAATGTCACTTCGACTTTGCTAGAGACGCCCGTTTCAACGAGAAGATTCTGTTGTTGGGTATACACATTCTGATTGACGCTTCGAGCAATTGCTTTGACTTCATAGCTCGTCTTCGTCCCAGAAGTTGGAACTTGGGTCTCCCCCGAGCAAGACACGGTGGCTTCACAGCGTTTGATTAATATTCCATCAAAAAAAAGTTCGATCTGTGTGATTCCAGTTGAATCACTTGCCTGAGCAATGAGGCCAAGAATATCCCCTGGCTGCAAGGTTGTTCGAGATGCACTAAGCGTGACTTGGCCCGTCACTGGTGTCGGGCTGGTGCTGGTTGGCGTCGTCGGATTTGGGTTCGGGTTGACTGGAGGAGTTGTTAAGTCTCCGCTAATCTTTTTATCCGTATTGATATTGATAGCCGCTTCCGTCTGAAGTGCTGGTTGATAGTCCGAAGCATTCTTGATCGACGCTCCAGCAGTGTAATTGATAAAGAAGGTGTCAGCGACATCATCAATTTTGGTATTCCAGTCTGCGCCATACAGGTCTTTCGCTGCTTGCTCCGTTTCAATCCAGCGCAATGTTCCACCTGAAGCCACGGCATAGGTGCGAGAATCGGTTGTAATCTTCACCATCTTCACGCCTGGACGATAAGTCACATTTCCACCCAATCCAATCGCAGCTAGTTCACTCGCCGTCAATGTTTTAACCGTAGAAAAATCTGAATACCAAGAAAAAAAGACTTTTGAAGTAGGAAAAACAAGACGCTTTCCATTTGCGGCATAATAATAGACCGCTTCGCCCGGACCTTTAATCAAATCGCCCGGACTTAAACTTGCGGCTCGCACCGGAAGAGCGAGTAGGGGGCTAAGACAAAGCTCGGCCAAAAGAAAAAAAGAGAAAGCGCGTTTCATATTTAGTGAGCATAGCAAATGGGACTTGCCTTGACGATCATAGTAGGGGAGAATAGCGGCTCGATCTTTCGCTTCATTAGCTTCTGTCGTGAAACCCTCTCTAGGAAGTCCCACATCATGCAGCACGCTGCGACCCACGCTCCTACCGCCTCCAATACCTCCAACCCGGCCTGGAAGATCGGCAAGACCCCCGCAACCATCCAGTTCATCGACGAGGCCGAAGCCCTCATGTCTCAGAACTATCCGATGATGCCACGCCAGCGTCGCGTTCTTCAAGAACGCGTCTTCGAACTCAAGCAGGGCAGCAATCCGCTCACCAAAGAGGTGTCGATTCCAGACTACCTCTACAATGAGCAGCTGGCTTACACGGACTGACCTCGCTCAGCCCACCCCGTCCCGCCGTTTGGCTCTCCCGCCAGACGGCTTTTTTGTACAAACAAAAAAACGCCAGACGGCGTTATTATAGAGAGGAGCTGGAGACGAAATATCTCAGCGTTGAGGTTTTTGCTTGCCCTGCTTCTGCTTGCGCTTCAGGGACTTAGACTTCGGTGCAGGTTTCGGCAACACAGCGCCGATCGGCAGATGCGCCAGCTCCATGACCCGAACCGATTCCGGGGCACGCTCTGATACAGGCTCTTCCAAATCCGGCCCCGGATCCCGACAGCCTGGACGCGGTCCATGCGGCAGTGGATCACGCAGTTCGCCAACAGCTCGCTGCATCCGAACAACACTCACAATTTCAGACAAACGAAGCATCTTTTTCGCTCCTAACAAGGACCTGTGCAGCCGAGCCTGTATATCAGATATCTGCAATTTCGACAAGCCCCCGATATGCCTTCTTTGGATTCTCCGCTCCAAAGATCGCGCTAGCCGTACAAAGTCGGCTCACGCCCGCGCGCACCAGCATCGGAATCGTCTTCGCATTTACCCCAATATCAAACCCAATCGCCAGCTCCGGATGATTGGCATGCAGCTCTTGAACCCGATCCACCATCCGCATTTCCAACTCCTTCCCCGAAAATCCTGGAGCCGAACCCATGACCAAAACCTCATCAATCAAATCCAAAAAAGGTTCCAACTTCGTCAGTCGCGTGTCCGGACTAATCGCCATCCCAGCCTGCCATCCCTGATGGCGCACGAGCCGAATGGTATCTAAATGATTTTCCGCTGCCTCGATATGCCAAATCACTCGCGCAATATTCGGCAGCTCTTCAAGTCGCGAAATAAAATCCGCCGGATTTTTCACCATCAAATGCAATTCAAAACTCGACTTCGTTCGTAGCCCATTTAATGTAATCAAATCAAACCAGGTTTTGTTCTTCACAAAAGCCCCATCCATCACATCAATTTGAATCATTGGAGCAATCCCATCAATGCTCTTCAGTTTCGCTAAGAAATCTTTTTTTGTTTTTGCGAGAATCGCAGGAATGAGCTGAGGCATATGTGTTTTGTATTTCGACGTAGGGGCGCATGGTCATGCGCCCTGATCGTTGGTCTGTCTGTCTGTCTGTCTGTCTGTCTGTCTGTCTGTCTGATCCGATCGATCGGATCAGGGCGCATGACCATGCGCCCCTACGTAATTATCCCAACTTCACCACTCGCCGCTTATGCCGCGCTTCCTTCGACGCATTCGTATTCAAAAATGTTTCAATCAACTTCTTCGCTACTGCCGGCTTCACCTTCCAGCCCGACAAAGACATCACATTCACATCATTATGTTCCCGCGCCATCTTCGTTTCTTCTTCGCTATGCGCATCAAAAGCGCGGACATTCTTCACGCGATTCGCCGCGATCGAAACCCCAACGCCACTTCCGCAAACTAAGATCCCACGGCTACCCGAATGTTTCGCCACTTTCTGCGCAACCTTCTTCGCGACATCTGGATAATCATCACCATCCATAAAAACAGGGGAGACATCTTCAATCACCACATTGTTCGGTAGCATGGTTTTCACCTTTTCTTTCAAATCAAAACCCGCATGGTCCGCACCCAGAAAAATCAGAGAAGCTTTCATATGCAGAAAAGCATAGCATCTCGTCAGGGGATTGACTTTTTCGCTTTAAAATGATGAATTCCATCTGCCCACTTGTCGTGGACGCCTGTCCCTGTGCAGCTCACGGGAAGCTTTGCCTCAAGGTTTGTTTCGCATGATGTCTGAATATTTCAGATGGCGTGTGAGGTAGAGATCTGAGGAGGAGAATCGTTCCATGAAAACAGCAACCTTCGATCAGTATCTCGAACTCGGACAGATGATCAAGCGCGGAGAAGTGAGTAAGGAGGCTCTGCAGGCGATCATCGGGCATCAATTCACCGGAGAAATCTCTCACGGCGTCGCCTCGATGCTGAAAACGATTACCGTCCCGGACCTTTCCAGTACCGAGCTGCTGAGGCGAGTAGCTTCATGGCCAGGAAAGACGCCCCAAGATCCTGATCTGACGCGACTAGATCTGTATCAAAATGCGAATGGACGTCCGCTTGAGGGACAAGGCGAAGAATACGAGGTCCTCGTGCTCGCCTTTGCAGTGAAGATGGAGACGAGAGATATCATCTCGCAATTCCAGCTGCGCGGCTTTGATGGAAACTATATGGCTTTTCTTGCCTGGACTCTCGAGTATCAGCCGCTTGGATACTATGCGACCCTTCTTCAAAAGCCAGGCCTGATGTTTTACCAGGGCAAACAGGAATATGGCAGCACCCTGCTGTACTCCCAATTCAGCGATGTTCCGGCGCGCATGACCCTGTGCTCCATGTCGAGCGTATGGCAGCCTCCTTGTAACTTCGTCGGCTTCCGCAAGATCAAGTGAGTCCGAACGCTCAGCCCCGTGCCTAGTCTCCACTAGTCCCGGGGCTTTTTTATAGAGGAATAATTTTGAATTTCACCTGATTTATTTGACCTCCTCTAACTCCTCCTTCGAAAGGAGGAGAACATAATCGACTCCCATCAGAACCCTCTCCTTACGAAGGAGAGGGCAGGGTGAGGTGGCACCCGGCACCCTCCGGCAGAACCTCCCCTTGAGCACAAGGGGAGGCAGGAGGGGTTATGGTACCCGGGCCGGTTGACTTCCCCCCTCCAAACCCCGCATAGTACGAACACAAATTGATATGTCCGAAGACCAAAAGCCGGCCCCAAGTACGCGTCCTGACTTCCCGAAAATGGAAGAAGAAATTGGCGAATTCTGGAAAAAACAACGCATTTTTGAACGTTCTATCGAAGAACGCTCCGAATCCAAGGCTTTCGTCTTCTACGATGGTCCGCCTTTTGCAACCGGCATGCCGCATCCAGGCCACTTGCTCCAGTCAGCTTTGAAGGACGCTGTCCCTCGCTATTGGACCATGCAAGGCTATCGCGTCCCACGTCGTTGGGGCTGGGATTGTCACGGTTTACCAATGGAAGCGCTCGTCCAAAAAGAGTTGAAACTCAAAACGAAAACCGACATCGAAGAATACGGTATCGGAAAATTCAACGAAGCTTGCGCTGGCGCGGTCTTAAAATATGCCGGTGAATGGAAACGATATGTCGAGCGTCTCGGCCGTTGGGTCGACTTCGATGGAGCCTACAAAACCATGGATGCGAATTATATCGAATCCGTCTGGTGGGCTTTTTCCGAGCTCTGGAAAAAAGACTTGATCTACAAAGATCTCCGCGTCTCTTTATATTCACCTTCAAACGGAACGCCGCTCTCAAACTTCGAAGTCGCAATGGAAAATTCCTACATCGACGCCGAAGATCCATCCATCATTATCAAGTTCCCCGTCAAAGGCCAAGATAAAACTTTTCTTCTCGCTTGGACCACGACGCCGTGGAGCTTGCCCGGCAATGTCGCGCTCGCCGTCCATCCATCTGAGATGTATGTCAAAGCTCGCGTGAATGCGACGGGCGAAATTTTCATCTGCGCCGAAAAACTGTTATCAAATGTCTTCCGCAATGTCGCCGAAGGTGAAGTTGAAATCATCGATCAAGTCGAAGGTAAAAGTCTCGAAGGTTTAGAATACGAACCACTCTTCAATTATTCCAATGAAGCATGGTCTGCTTTGGTTGCACGCGAAGGCAAGAAGAAATTCGTCGTCGTCGCCATGGATTATGTTTTAATGACCGACGGTACCGGTATCGTTCATACCGCTCCCGCTTTCGGCGAAGAAGACTTTCAAGCCGCCAACACTCACGGCCTCCCGGTCCTTATGACGATCGATGATGCCGGTCATCAAAAGCCCCAAGTCATGGTCGCCGCTGGCGCTTTTTATCTCGGTTCAGATCCCGCCATCCTTCAGCATTTCACCGATCGCGGTTTGATCTATCGCAGCGAACGCATCAATCACAGCGTCGCCACTTTCGCGCGCAACAATACGCGCCTCATGTATAAAGCGCAGCCCGCTTGGTATGTGAATGTCACCAAGTTAAAACCAAAAATGTTGGAAACCGCCAAAAAAATCAATTGGCATCCAGAACATTTCAAAGAAGGTCGCTTCGGCAAGGGGATTGAGACCGCGCCAGATTGGTGCGTCTCCCGCTCCCGTTTTTGGGGCGCTCCAATGCCGGTTTGGACCAATGCCGACGGGACAGATATCCGTGTCTTCGCATCGATTGAAGAACTAGAAAAAGCAGCCGGAATCAAAATCGACCGCAAAGATATTCTCGCCTTGCACCGCCCACGCATCGACGACATCACCTTCAAAAATGAAAAAGGGGAGGAGATGCGCCGCATCGTCGACGTCTTCGATTGTTGGTTCGAATCCGGCAGCATGCCTTACGCATCCGTCCACTATCCACGCGACAACAAAGATTTCTTCGAAGCAAATTATCCGGCTGATTTCATCGCCGAAGCCCAGGATCAGACCCGCGGTTGGTTCTACACCCTCCACGTTTTGTCGACCGCGCTTTTCGGAAAGCCCGCTTTCCAAAATGTCATCTGTACCGGTTTGATGATGGCTGAAGATGGAAAGAAAATGTCGAAGAGTTTGAAGAACTACCCAGATCCATGGGAAGTGATGACGACCGTCAGCGCCGACGCCATGCGTTTCTACCTATTGTCGTCTCCCGTCGTCCAAGCCGAGTCCGTCAATTTCGCCAAGAAAGATATTGAGACCGTCCAACGCGCCCTCTTCGGCACGCTCTGGAATGTCCGCGCCTTCTATCTCATGGTTTCAGGTGACGATCATCCAGAAATCGTGAAGCCGCGCAGCATGCATGTGCTCGACCGCTGGCTCATGGCCCGTCTCCATCAGACAATCTCAGACATGACGAAAGCCATGGACGGCTATGACATTGTCGGCGCGACGCGTCCGCTTCGTTCCTGGGTCGATGATCTCTCAACCTGGTGGCTTCGTCGTTCTCGCGATCGTTTGAAGAGCGAGGATCAATATGAGCGCCAAGACGCTCTGCGCACTTTGCGTGAAGCCCTGCTCGAAACCGCTTCGATCATGGCCCCACTCGCGCCATTCTTCGCCGAACGCTTGTATCAAGATCTCGCTGGTTCCAAGATGTCTGTCCATCTCGATCGCTGGCCAAAGATTGATGAACGCGTGATCGACCAACAATTGATGACCGATATGCAATCCGTGCGCGATCTCGCCGCCGCTGCGCACGAATCTCGCGCCGCCAACAAATTGCCGGTTCGCCAAGCGCTCGCTTCGCTCACCGCGCATTTCAAAGATGCAGCTGAAGCTTCCCGTCTCAGTCAGCGCGGCGAGTTGTCCGCCGTCCTCCGCGACGAAGTAAATGTCGAACAAGTCCAATTCCACGGCGGTTCCAATACCGGCGACGCAACCTGGACGGTCGAACTCGATCTCGTCATCACCCCAGAATTAAAACGCAAAGGCATGGTTCGCGAGCTCGCGCGCCAAGTCATGAATCTCCGCAAAAATCTCGGCCTAACCCGCACCGACGCGATCGGGGTCACGGTCGCCGTCGAAGACATCGGCCTACGCGAAACCCTGGAACAGCTCGGCGAACAGGTCTCCGCCTTGGTAAATGCCAAAGCCTTTATGACCGGCGAAGTCCTGACCGGATCCGAAGAAGCGAATGAAGAAATCACGCTGGATGGTCAATTGATCAAGGTTGGCATCCATCGTTTGGCATAAAACTGCAGAGTTAAGCGAAAAAAACCGGCTTCTATCTTGACAAGAAGCCGGTTTTTGTGTAGCTTCAAATATCGCTCCTTGCGGGTAGATCCTTTACATCCCGAGTTAAAAACAAGAATAAGGAGGTCGGCAGATGACTGAGCTAGAAGGTGTCATTCACAGCGTAACCGCCAAGTACAAGCTGGGCATAAAGCTCGGTGAAGGCGGCATGGGGCAAGTCTTCCTCGCGGAAGAACTGCCTGTTGCAGGGAAGCCTACCCAAGCGACAAGAAAGGTCGCTCTCAAATTTCTGAATATCCAGGATGCGGCGCAGAAGGTTTCGATAAAGGATCGCGCCGCTTTTGTCGCCGAGCTCACCGAGCGTTTTGTCCGCGAAGGGAAATTGGGTTTTCGTCTCGATCATCCGAGCATCGTCAAGGTACTAGATTACGGCGTTGATACCGAGGAGCGTCCCTTTCTGGTAACTGAATTTATCGAACATGCACGCCCACTCGCTGTGCTGCGAGATGAGGCGCTTCTCGATGTGGAGCAAGGCTATAACAAGGCGCCCGATGGGCGTATCTTGCATAGCTTGATTGGTTGGAGCAGCTTGATCGCGATCGGTCGTCATCTCGCGGATGCGCTCGCATTCATGCACCAACAGAATGTGATTCATCGCGATGTGAAGCCGGAGAATGCGCTCTATACCGGGTCAGGCCGTGGAACAAAGATCCATCTGCTCGATCTGGGAATCGCAAAGATCATCGATGCGCAAGAGCCGAATTTGACCATGGATGGTCGCATCGTGGGTACGCTCACAAGCCTCCCCCCAGAACAGATTGATGTCTACACCGATAGCCAAGGGAAAGAATGGAGAGTCGGAACCTGGTCTGACATCTACGCGTACGGCACCGTGCTGTATGAGCTGATGACCGGCCATGTCTGCTATGAATACGATGATTCCCTTTCTGAGTGGAAATTCCTGGAACTGGTGCGAACTGCACCCCCAACCTCGATTGAAAAATACGTCGCAGATCCGGACCAATCGCTGGTTGATCTCGTGATGCGATGTCTCTCAAAAGATCCGGGGAGTCGCCCAACAGCGCTTCAGATTCGCGATGAACTTGATCGGCGGCTTCAGCAACCGAGCATGTTCCCTGAGCCGGAGATTCGCCTGCGACGCAAAGCGCTTCGCAGCGATCCTGATGCGCCCACGCTCGATGTTCCACCTCCGCCCAGACTTCCGCAGAATCTAGCGGTAACCAAGCTCAGGCGGAGAAAAAGCGATTATGAGCCACCGGTGAATATCCGCTGGAAGGTCGCGCTCGCACTCCTTACGGGAGCTATCTGTACCGCCGTTTTTTTTCTAGGCCTGTATGACTATGAACGTCATCCAGAACAGTATGATCTGTTGTTCGGATCGAATCAAAAACCGGTTCCGATGGTCGCCTCGATTTCCACCTCGGCGCCGAGCGCTCCTTCGGCCAGCGTTTCTCCCATGCCCTCAACACCGCAGGTCACGCTTATCCCGCCACCAAGTTCAGCTCCAGAGAGTGCCTCGGCGCCAAGCGCGACAGTCTCGGCGCCTCCGCGCCCATCGTCCGCACCGCGTGCCGATTCCATCGATCTCAAGGAGCAGCAGCTGGCTCAGATTTTTGCCCATGGCCAAACCCACTTCAAAAGCGGGGAGTGGAGATTGGCAGAGATCGCCGCACACTCGGTACTCAGGGATCCGAGATTCGCTGATTTCACTCCAGCGATCTTGCTCCGATGCGAATCTCTGCTCCGTCTCAAGCGTGAGTCGGATGCAAAGATTTGCTTCGAGTATTACCTGAGATACCCACGCAGCTCAAAGACAGATTTCACGGACGAAGCCAAAACGTTCATGAAGCCTTTATCACGTCCCCCTATTTCCGCACTGGAAATGGGGGGTCTTTCGTTTTACAGTATGCGGCATATGATTCGATCTCTCCGCGGCCGCATTCTTGAAGTCCACGCCAGCTTTGCCATTCTAGAAGTTAATGGGATCGGCTATGAGATTCGGACGACGAATTCCGTTCTCACGAGCCTCATCGCAGGGAGCGAAAATCTTTTATACATTCACGATCATCTTCGCGAAGATTCGCATGATCTCTACGGTTTTTCCGCCTTCACCGATCTCGAGCTCTTTGAACGACTTCTCTCTGTTTCTGGCGTCGGTCCAAAAGTTGCCCTAACGCTCATGTCCGCCGGCAGCGCCGCCTCCGTCCGCAAAGCCATCTCAGATGGAAATTTAGATTTTTTGACCTCAATCTCCGGCGTCGGAAAAAAGACCGCCCAAAAGATTATTCTCGATCTCAAAGGAAAGATCGTTGAAGAAGAAGGTGTCGGCAGCGCCGACGCCGAAGTGATCGACGCGCTCGTCTCTTTAGGCTACTCGTCACAAGCCGCCCGCCAAGCCGTTCAAGCCTTATCGGTCGATATCGTCGATGTCTCCGCCAGAGTTCGTGAAGCCTTAAAGAAATTATCGAAGACAAAGTAACCTCCGACCGGCCGACATGCCGAGCTGGGCGCAATAAATTGCGCCCCTACGATGGATCATTCGTGTAGGGGCGCAATTTATTGCGCCCAGTCCGACCGATCTTCCGTTATACTACCCGCAATCCCATGCCCCATCTCCAAGAGGTCCAAGACAAAGAACTTTGGGACGCCTTCCAAGCCTCTCAGTCATATTCCCAATTCACTCAGTCTTGGACCTGGGGGGAGTTTCGCATTGCCTGCAATTGCCAAGTCCGTCGCTTCGCTTTTATTGATGATTCCGGAGACTGGCTGATCGCTGTCCAAATGGAAGAACGCCGCCGCCGTTTTGGTCTCGGTTATTGGTTTGCGCCACGTGGTCCCGTTTTTTCATCAAAAGTTCGCATCGAAGATCGAAAAGAGATCATGGAAAAATGCATCGAGGCTCTGCTTGAAAAAAAAGAACTTCGCGATCGCATTTTATTTTGGCGTTTCGAACCGACCGTTCGCCTGTCCGAACCGGATGCAATCTTGCCAATGGCCTTCCTCCGTAATCTCGCACAAAATCCTGCCTGCGCCGCCGTGCTCGATCTCACCCCAGACGAAGCGACCTTGCTCACCAACATGCATTCCAAAACCCGCTACAATATTCGCGTCGCCGAAAAACACGGCGTCAAAATTCGCGAAGGAGTAGGGGAGAAAGATTTGAATGATTTTCTAGATCTCTACGAAGCGACCGCCAAGCGCGACAGCTTTGTCCCGCAGCCGCGCGATTATGTTCGCCGGACTTTTGATACGATGAATGAAGCCGGTCTCGCTCGTCTCCGTCTCGCCGAATTCAACGGAAAAATCCTGTCCGCTAATCTAGAAATCGGTTTCGGCGACACGATCATGTATCTCTACGGTTCATCTTCCGACGAACATCGCGAAGTTATGGCGCCTTATGCTCTCCATTGGTCCGCCATCCGCGACGCCAAAACCCGCGGTTTCACCCTGTACGATTTTGGCGGCGCCAATCCGCAATCCAAAGCAATGTTCTATTACAAAGCTTCTTGGGACGGTATCACCAGATTCAAACAAAACTGGGGCGCAAAAGTCATAAATCTCGTCGGAACTTGGGACCTTCCATTCAACGGATTGATCTATCGCCTTGTTTTTATCAAACGATTTTTTCGAGGGTAGAGGCCTGGAGGCCCTTGCCAAAATCATCAAAATATGGCAGATTGCGCGCAGTTCCTTTTCAGGTAAATTTCGTCCACCCGACAGGTTAAAAAAACATGGCGATGAACATGGTGTCAGATGGAAAATATCACATCATACGGCGAGTTGCGGAGGAAGAGGTGAGCGACGCAACTCAGCTCACGAATATGTTGCTAAGATTTTTTTCATCGAAAGAAAAGGTATCCCTGATCTACGTTTCAGATACGCGTGGAGGACTCGAGTTCTTTGGTGATCCAATGGCGGCCTTCTTGAAGCAGAACGTGGCTCGTGCGAAGGAATTTATCGAGCGTCTCATTATCGTTCTGAATGAGTCGAACTTCAAGAAAGCTGGATCCCGAATGGGGTTTCAAGGCTTGAAGCTTCTCCATTTTCGTAATAGTTTTGAACTTTATATAAATTCAGACCTAGAGGAAATGCTTAAAACGTTTCCGAAAGAACAGCTACCCAAGCTCCAGGCAGTGCTCGATGCTGCGCGACGCCGAAGGATCGTCTCAATGGAGAATGGAAAACTTATTCTCCCGCCCCTGAAAGTTGGTGTGAAGCCATAGGAAAAAGATACAACCCGCTTTATCTACAAACGCGGGTTTTTTGTTCCAAAAACTTTTTTATACAAAAAAGACGCTCCCTTTCGGAAGCGTCTTTTTTGGTGCGATGGCCGGGGATCGAACCCGGGACCTTGGGCTTAAGAGGCCCCTGCTCTACCAGCTGAGCTACCATCGCCTAGTTTATTTGTGCCGGGAATATATCCCGTGACCTCAAAAACGTCAAGGTGAAAACAATCAAGAAAATGGCCAAGCTGACAAGAAAACCGATAAAAGCAGAATTGACCAGAGCCTTCCGAACGCGTAGATTATGCGAATCCTAAGCACCCATAGCTCAGCTGGATAGAGCGCTTCCCTCCGAAGGAAGAGGTCAGACGTTCGAATCGTCTTGGGTGCACCATGTAAAAAGCCCTGGCTCGAAGCACAGGGCTTTTTACGTGGTTTTTTTAAGCCGAATGCGTGGGTATTGATTCGCTCGTCATTTTCTGGTAGCGTGCTGAAATAGCCTCAAGGTCGCGTTCCGGACGACGAAATAGGACGGAAGTTTCAGTTCTATCTCCTCGTTTGGAATGCCACAGGACATCCTGCAGGCTTAGGTCCCAGAAGGAGGGGTTATCATGGCCGTCAAGCTCATAGTCATGTATGGATACCTGTTCATGCAGTGGCCGAGCCACGAAGATGCCGATGTCGCAACGCTTGCGTCCAAGATTCCGATGTTTCATCGAGATCTAGCGAAGGAAAGTCCGGGGAAGAAGTTCATCGTCGTTTCCGTTGCGGTTCCCGGAGCCGTTCTGCCGAGCGCGGAACTGTCCAGGAAACTGCGAACGATCTTGGTAGAGCTAACACCAAAGTACTTCCAAGAAGTTCACATTGTCATCGAGGCAAAGGACACCTATGGATCGCTCATGCGAACGATTCTCGGGTTCTTCCTCACCTTGAAAATGGGTGCGCCGGTCCATATCTATCGATCCGTAACGGATTGCTTGGAGGCCGTGCCCAAGAATTGGTACACCCTGCCAGGCGCGCTGACCGCAGCTGTGAAAGCCGGGATGTTCACCGGTGAGCAGGTCAGGCCCTTCATCTCCTCGCGATATAGTTCGCAAGCGAGTCCATAGACCTGGAGGAAAAATATCGCCCGTAGATGCACCTCGCAACTACGGGCTTTTTTGTATAAAAAGTATTCACAACAAAAAACGAGCGATCCCGAAGGGTCTCGCTCGCGAGGGTGGACTAAGCGCAGATGCGCTCAGTTCAGGTATAAGTTGAAGTCGCTATCATCGTCGTACACATGGCCGCTCGGGAAGCAATCCTTCTTCGGATGCTTCCGCATGCATTTGCGCATGTACGCGATCGCCGCCATGCTCTTCTCGGGCGTGATCAGGAGCGGCGTGAGATCGTCGGGCGTGAGCGGCTGAAGGCCGAACACGGTCGCTTGGAACAACGGCTCATAGAAGTCGCTCATGACCAGTTCGAGCGTCGGGACTCCGCTGTGGAAGTACGACAGCCCAGTCTCATCGCGATCACCGATGTCCCACAAGCTGGTCGTGGTGAACACGGAGTTCGCCGCCGGACCAGTCCTGATCGGGAAGTTGTTGATGATGCAGATCGTCGGATCCAGAGCACACCAATCCGCATTGCCATTGGCATCGGGATTGAGGAGAGCTCCCATATCCTCCGAGTCCTGGACGCGGACTTCCTGCACCGGATTGCCGAACTCATCGAGCTGGGGCTGTCCAGTGAGCGGGTTCACGTACATGACCGGAGCGCCATTGGCGTCGACCCGGTGCCAGGTGAATCGATAGAGCGGCCGGCCCGTGCGGGGCTGGGCCGCACCAATCTGATTCGATTGGAAGGGGTTATTCCCCGGCGTCCCGAAGATCTTGTTGACGATATTGTCGGGGCCCGTCCTATCCAGGTTGGGTCCCGCGTGGCAGTTCGCACAAGCCACGACGATTACCGACCTGCCGAGCTGAAGCTCGTCGTTCCCGCCAGGTGGCAACGTACGCGGCGTGCCGTTCTCAGCCAGCAGCTTCATCTCCTTGGCGGAGAACAGGCCACGCTGGAAATCGACCATCTTCTGCTGCTGAACGGGCGTCGGATCAAACGCGTTCGGCCCATTGTGGGTGTGAACGGCGTCGACCGACTGCTTGAGGAAGTTGAGTCCCTCACGCCCGTCGAACATGAGCGCAGGCTTGTGCGCGATGTTCAGCGTCGACGGAATCCGCCGCGGGAAAAAGATGAACCTCGTTGTAGTTCCATCCGGATTTGTCCGAAGACGGACCGGAGGAGCATCCTCGAGCGGCACCACGTCCACGTTGTTCGGAATGTCGATCGGAATCGGCACCCGGCCGCGCGCGAACAAGTCTGAGAGATCCGTCGAGATCTGCGCGCCGTTGATCGGCAGGCAGAGAGGATCAGTCGGATCATTCGTGCAGATGTGCTGAGCCCGCGAAGGGCTCACCGACATCATCTGGTTGGCCTTGTGGCAGGTGCCACAGGACTGACCATTGCCTCCAAACGTCTCGTGGTTGAACAGCTGCTTCCCGCTCTTGGCCTGTGCCGAGGCAGGAGCCAGGACCGCCACGAGGGAGGTCAAGGCGAAAAACCTGGAGATGAAAGAACGAGGAGCCATCGAAACCCTGCTTTCTCACTGACATGAACTGCCATGTCTCTTGGGTTGCCCCATGAGGTAGCGAGATCATACATTTTTTCAAAAAACTTGTCTAGATGAAGCTCAGATAGTATAAAAGTTCGAATTGCGAGTCTGGCTCGATGAACAATCGCTCCACGGCGAAATTCGTTCCGAGAAATTAGCCGACACGACCTATCACATCTTCGAAAGAAATCATCGCTTCTATCGCGACCCTGAGTCCACTCTTCATTATCGTGGTAATCAAGTCTAGCGAGAAGTCTTAGAACGAAAAACTGATCGTCTCCTCGGTGAAGAAATGGTTTGTGCAAATTTCTGCGAAATGAAATATCAACCGCCAGAAAATGTCGAAGTTTTGGAAATGAATACGACGGGGTAGAGCCATCGACCGGTCGACCGATCGGAGCCACCTCCCCCTGCCCCCTCCTTCGCTAGGAGGGGGTTATGCGATTCTTCGAAACATATTTTTTTAAACTAAAAAAATAAATTTAAAACATAAGAGACAGAAATAAAAAGATTAAATCAAATACTCTCCCCCTAGCGAAGGGGGAGATGAAAGAGGGGGTTGTCGTCCCCATGTTTGACATCCTCCCTCATCTCCCCCTAAACTGCCTTCAAAGCGTTGAACGGGTCCCCAGCCCTGGAGCTGCCTACGATAAGTAGTGCCGGTCACTCTCCGTTATCAAGAGCCGCGACTCATTCGATGAGCGCCTAAGTCTTTCGCCGCAAGGCCAAAGAAAAGACAAGGTGGTACCACGAGAAATCTCGTCCTTGTCAGACACAGTTCTATTTCTGTGTTTGATAAAGACGAGATTTTTGTATAACTCAAAACTCCCACAGACTCCTATGAAAATGTCCCAACTCTTCACCAAGACCTCCAAGTCAGCCCCATCCGACGCCGAGACGGCGAATGCCAAATTCCTCCAGCAGGCTGGCTTTGTCCATCAAGAAATGGCCGGCGTCTATTCCTGGCTTCCACTTGGTCTGCGCACGCTTCGCAAAATCGAAAAAATTATCCGCGAAGAAATGGACGGACTTGGCGCGCAAGAAATTTTCATGTCCGGTCTCCAGCCAAAAGAAAATTGGTTGACCACCGAACGTTGGGATAAAGTCGATGTGCTCTTCAAGATCGAAAGCCAAACCGGAAAACAATACGCCCTCGGTCCAACCCACGAAGAAATCGTGACGCCTCTTGTCGGCAGCTTCCTCCGTTCCTACAAAGATCTCCCAATCGCCGTCTATCAAATTCAATCCAAATTCCGTGACGAATTGCGCGCCAAATCCGGCGTCATGCGCGGTCGTGAATTCGGCATGAAGGATTTGTACTCATTCCACGCGACCCAAGAGTCATTAGAAGAATTCTACGCCAAAGCGATGGAGGCCTATTTGCGCGTGTTTTCCCGTTGCGGTCTGCAAGCCAAAGTCGTTGAAGCCTCCGGTGGTTCATTCACCAAAAAGTTTTCCCACGAATTCCAAGTTCTCACCGACGCCGGTGAAGATCTCGTCCTCGCCTGTCCGTCCTGTACCTTCGGCCAAAACACCGAAGTCGCAACCTTGAAAGAAGGGGACAAATGTCCACAGTGTGGATCAATCTTGGGGATAAAAAAAGGTGTCGAAGCCGGAAACATTTTCGACCTCGGAACCAAATTCTCCGAAGCCTTCAAAGTCGGATTCACAAACGAAAGCGGTGAACGTCAAACCGCGCTCATGGGTTGCTACGGTATTGGCGTGACGCGTCTTGTCGGAACCATCGTCGAAGCCAGCCACGATGATCGCGGCATTATCTGGCCAAAGTCCGTCGCTCCATTCGACGTCCATCTCGTCATGTTAAATTCCAAAGATCCAGAAACCCAAGACCGTCTCCTCGAAGCCACCGAAGACATGCACGACAAACTCCGCGAAGCCGGCCTCGACATCCTCTGGGATGACCGCCCATCCAGCCCCGGCGAAAAACTCGCCGATGCAGATTTAATCGGCATCCCGCTCCGCATTCTCGTCTCCGAAAAAAGTTTGAAAGAAGGTTCCGTCGAATGGAAATTACGCGCAGAGAAAGAAGCGAGACTCGTGAAGATCGAAGACGTAGTTGAGCAAGCGACGACTGTGTAAGAAAAACAAACCAACAAAATACGCCCGCCTCTAGGAGTCCTAGGGCGGGCGTTGTATCGGATTCAGTCATCCTCTTGAGCAAGAACTCTCTCAATATAGATGGCAAACATGTTCCTGATGATGCTCTCGACCTTGTATGGGTCAACCAGAGTGAAGCCAGAATGGTCGATATTCCAGTCAGGGTTGGCCCGTTGAATGAGCGGTTGGTCTACGGCTCGAAGCCCCGTTTTATTCGTAGGATTCTCGAGCGAAAATAGCCAACAATCCTGAAAGCTATCGTAGTCCAAGGCGAGAACGAGCAGGGGAGGAGCTACTTGTTGTTCAAAGTTTCGATCGATCTGGATCCGAACGGAATGCCCAACAGCAAGAGCTTCTCCATCATCGCTCAGATCTTGGGCATAGAGTTCCCCATATTCTACGATGAATCTCCATACCGACGTCTCACTCCCATCCCGAAGATGAATATTTGCCCGATGGCTATCTTCCAGCATCGAGCACTCTGGGATACTGCTCAGGATCTTGATGACGCGATTAAGCTGGGTGACGCCACTGTTGAGGCTATCGACGGAGTCAAATTTCTGTTGAGCCATGGAACTTCCTTTTTGACAGGTGCGATGGATGCGCGTTTCGTATCAAGATCAACCCGCTCTGTCAATGAATAGAGCTTCGTCTCAAAAACAAAAATGCCACCTCCGGGCGGGGTGGCTTTTGATTAGATGAGTTCCGGCATCGTCTGGATGAGGCGTTGGATGACCTGATATCCGACCTCGAGCGAAAGGTTCGCCTTGGGCGGACCTGCCCAAGAGGGGAGACGAAGAACGGGCGCAAGGAGCAGTCGCAATCGAGCGAATCGTTTGCGACTCTGAAAAGAATTCGACCCACGACACGGCGTGAGCACGATCCGTTTTTGATGCGGATAATAGGTGACAAAAGCTACATCCAAAGGTTCTCTCAGTGGCCTCTGAATGGACCACATGAGCCAAACGATCACGGACGAGAAAACATCCGATCGACCACCGCCCGTCCGCGGGATTTTTGGAGTCACCCGCAATTCCGCTTTGAGGACAGTACCAGTATCGACATAGACAAAGCTCGTATCGAGCGAGCCAAATGCGATTTGTTGCTGAATCTCGACCTGCGTCTCAATCCCTACCAGGCGCTGAGTGACTTGCGCGCTCCGAATCATCTCAAGCGCATGACAGATAAAAAGATAGGCAGCCGCCAGATCCTGAACCCTCGGTTCAAGCGGTATGGCCGCAGTCTGATGCGTCTTCAATTTTTCCATGCTGAAAAGTTCCTCCGTTGAATGACGGTATAGACAGCGAACCAGAAAAAGCTCAGAAAGTCAATCCCTTACGTCTCCTCCTCAATTTCCTCGCCACCAAATTTCTCCGGATGTCGGCTATTTTTCATCGCGACTTGTGGCGACAATATTCCCTGGTCTACGAGTTCCATCAATTCCTGGTCCATCGTTTTCATCCCTTGTTCCGCCGATGTCATGAGCACATTTGGGATTTGCTCCGTCTTCGCTTCAATAATCAAATGCGCAATCGCTGAATTGTTTAGCATGACTTCACGGGCAGCAACTAAATCTCCACCAGGTCCTGGCAGCAAAAGTTGAGACACGACACCGCGCAAAGAGAGAGCTAATTGCAAACGCACTTGTGTTTGTTGATACGGAGGAAAGGCATTCACCACACGTTCAATCGTCTGCGGCGCGCTATTCGTATGCAAAGTCGCAAAGACTAAATGCCCCGTTTCCGCCAAAGTCAGCGCCGCCTGCATGGTTTCCAAATCACGCATTTCACCGATCAAGATAATATTCGGATCTTGGCGCAAGGCATGCTTCAATGCTTCTTGAAATCCTGGAAAATCACGCCCTAATTGCAATTGCGAAATAATACTTTTCTTTGGCGTAAACAAAAACTCAATCGGATCTTCAAATGTCAGGATATGTTCACTGCGCGTCAAATTAATTTGCTCCAACATCGCCGCAAGCAGAGTTGATTTTCCAGAACCTGCGGGACCGGTAATGAGCACAATCCCTTGTCCGAGATTGATAAAATCATACACCGCCGCAGGCACATTCAAATCTTCCAAGGTCGGAATATGCGAAGGGATAAAACGTGCAGCCAAAGCCGGATTTCCTTTTTCAAAATAAGCGTTCAAACGAAAACGCGAACCATCCTGCATGGTATACGAGGCATCGACGCTCCGATCTTTAAGATAACGCGCATGCAGCTCGGGCAAGAGGATCGCCTGAATATCCGCCGCTAAAGTATTCGCCATCGTCGGCTCAGAATCCGTTACCGCCTCAAGCTCTTTATGGATACGTAACATCGGCGGCAGGCCGACGAGTAGATGCAGATCACTCGCTTGCTCGCTGATAACCAATCGAAACAAATCCTCCAAGGTGCGTCGTACAGGCATAATTGGATTGATTATACGGCTTTGTGAAACAAAAAACCACCGGTCCAGCTGGAAGCGGTGGCAAAAGATCATACCTTCGGAGGTTCTGACGGGGGCGGGGGAGCGCTCGTGACACGTGTCGGATGAACGGAAGAGCGCTTCAAGTAGAAATTCGCAACAGCCGTCAGAATGCGCGGGCAATCCTCAGGTCCAATCCTGAGATCTATCTGAGACCCTTCTTGATGTTCAGGCTGAGCGCCTTGGATGAGCTCCTTTCGAAAGGGAAGGAGCTCATCCCATGACGGTGAATCATCCGAGCTGACATGGGCGATGACCATCCAATGGTCTTTTGCGCCGGAGTACATGAGCTCATACACAATGCGGTCGCCATATCGCAGCGTAGCAGCCGCCTCGATCTCATTGGACTCGCCCCCACCAAAATCAATGTGGACCGCAAGGTGCCAATTCTGATTTGCTCCAGATGACGCCAAGAAGTTATGGAACCCGCGCTGGCTCCGGTCTTCAAACGAGAGGCCGCATCGCTGGAAATGAATGGACATCATTTCCTGCGCCACGGTTGCACGTTTGAGATTGACGGTTCGAAGAAATGGATCGCTCATGATGAAGTCTCCTCCCAAGCATCTTTCACAAGAGATTCGGAACAGTCCAAGAAATGCGTTCACCGATCTGTCGGTGTACCGTCACTTCTCGATTCGTGAGAGCCTGGATCATCCGCGCCATCGCTTTGACGCCAAGGGCATTCACGAAGGTCTCAAGAGATGCGTCGGAAGCCTCTTTGAGAGCTGCTTCCTGCCTCAATTCAGTAAGGCTGATGGTCAGAGGCGAGACCTGCTTCGGGAATTTGAAGTTGCTGCTCACAAAGATGATTGCGAAACCATCTTCTCGCATCTTCAATTCTAGCAAGGCCTGCTGGTCATATTCACGGAAATTTTCCTCAAGCCAGGCCATCCAGCGGCGACCGACTTGGGGATCGATGTGGATCCCTCCAGGAAGGCTCACGGTACACAACCGATTAAGGGTGAATCGTCTCCCGTATTGATCGACGAAGCGCAGATTCTCCTGACTACAGATGAGTTGAACACCGGAATTAATCACGGAAACCCCCTAGGGTGAAAGGACCTTCGTTAGTTCACTTTATCTTCTCTTGATTGTCAACACTTGACCAAGCGGGCGAAAAATGATATTTTGCAATCCCGTTTCGGGATAGTTAGAAACCTTTCGCTCCTTGGAGAATGAATGAGACAACCGACTCTTGTCCAGAGAAGCTTGATGTGTGGTCTGTTGACGCTTCCTTCGATCGAGAAGGGCTGCGAGGACTACCTCGCTCAGCGTGGCCCATTCAGTCGGGCCGGTATGCTTGAGGACCTGATCCATGAACTCAGCGATGGGATATCCAACCTGAGGACGGTTCATGATTATCTCTCGGCAGATTGCAGCTTTTTGAACTTCGTCGATGGGAATCTCGTTGCCCAGTTGCGGGCTGATCGGAGCTTTGCGACTCCTCGGGATGCTCTCGAGGCGAGCAAATTCGTCAAGGAAAACTGTGGCTCAACCACGAATGCGAGAGATCGAGTGAGGGACGGTTTGGGACGATTGAGGGTAGGTTTCGATACCATTAGGACCCGCTTCAGCTATGCCCATGCCAGCCTCGGTCGTTCAGAGAATTTGGTAAAAGAGGCGGATCGTATCGTCTCGGATTGCCGGAGATCTACGGTGCGTACTCTGCGAACGCCTTGGGTAAAAACCGGTCAACTTTTGATCGCGATCTCGCTTGATCCCGACGCGTTCAATTCTATGCCCATGGTCCAAGAGCTGACCTTTTTGCCAGAACCATCTACCGGAAAGGGCACGATCCTTTCTGATTTCTCCTCTTGATACGCAAGACCCCCGGCCAAGTGGCCGAGGGTCTTTTTTGTTTTAGATGAATTCTTTAGACGGCTGGAGTTGTTGGTTCGGAGTCTGGGAGCTTGGCATGCTTGAGCGCATCCTTGAGGCTCTTTCCAGCTTTGAACTTCGGAACAGTGACAGAAGGGATTTGGATCTTTTCGGTTGGACGCTGTGGGTTTACACCTGTGCGACCTTGGCGAGTCTTGGCCATAAAGCTACCAAAACCTGCGATCGTGACTTCATTGCCTTGTTGAAGGGTTGTGATGACAACTTCGACGAAAGCTTCGACCATGTCTTCAGCCTGCTTTTTAGTGACTCCGACTTTTTCGGCAAGATAGGTGATAAGTTCTGCTTTGTTCATATGTGGACAACGATAGCATTTTTTGGCTTAGACATCAACCTTTTCCTGAATACGTCGCAAAGAAAGGGGTTTTCGCGTGTCCAAATCAATCTCCAATAAGACGGCATTTATCTCAACGATGCCATGGTCCGGCGGATCATAGGACTTGGACTCTTTCTTCAAAAAACGGCTAACTGCAGCGATTTTTTCAAATCCAACCACCGTGTCCATCCCGCCATTTCGGCCAATATCCGTCACATATGCCGTTCCGCCTGGCAGGATTTTCATATCCGCCGTTGGCACATGGGTATGGGTCCCAAATACGCCCGCCACACGTCCATCAACAAAATGCCCCAAAGCCTCCTTCTCGCTGGTGGTTTCGGTATGAAAATCAACCAAAATCACGTCAGATTCTGTCCCGTCGGCAAGTAATTTCTCGATCGAAGTAAATGGGCTTTCGACCTCATCTCGCATAAATAGTTGGCCAAGAAGATTGATCAAGCGAACCCGCGTTCCTTTGACTGTTACCACGGTTGAGCCCTTCCCCGGACGAAAAGCGAGCAAGTTCGCCGGCCGAATAAATCGCTCCGCCCAGCGCGGATCAGAAAAACACCCAAGCCCAGCCCCATTCTCAAACACATGATTCCCAGACGTATAGGCATCAATCCCAACCGCATCCAATTCCAGCATCGTTTTCGGTGTCACTCCACGGCCATGCGCCAAATTCTCCACATTCGCGACCACCATATCCGGCGCATATTCTTCGCGCAGCTTCGGCAAGATACGACAAACCCCCGTACGCCCAATCGCGCCGACAATGTCACCAAAAAACAGGATGCGAAATGGAGTCATAGTTTTCTTGTCACGCATATCCTCCTCCTTGCGAAGGAGGAGTTAGAGGAGGTTGTCTCCGGCATGCTGGTCGATCGACAACCTCCCTCATTCCCTCCTTCGTAAGGAGGGAGGTCAAACGTCAAACGCCTACCGTGCCACCTCGTACACCCTTGTCTCCCGAATCAATGTCACTCTCACTTCTCCTGGATGTTTCATATCATTCGAGATCTTCATCGCAATCTCATGGGCGAGCTTCATCGCGCCAAAATCGTCCATAGCTTTTGGATTTACGAACACGCGCAATTCACGTCCCGCCTGAATCGCATAGACTTTATCAACGCCGCTGAACGACATCGCCGCTGCCTCCAATTCCTCCAAGCGTTTCACATACAGATCGAATGAGTCACGACGTGCGCCAGGACGTGCGCCAGAAATGGCATCCGCCGCCTTCACGATCACGGCTTCAAGCGTCTTTGGTTTGTCCTCATGATGCCCAATCGATTGATAACAGATCTCTTCAGGGAAACCAAATTTCTTCATGATCTGATAGCCAAGTTCTGGATGGCCACCTTGCATATCGTGATCGACAGCTTTTCCAATATCGTGAAATAGACCACCCTTTTTACATACCATCACATTCGCGCCCAGTTCTTCGGCCATCATCGCTGAAAGGTTCGCAACCTCGATCGAATGCATGAGCTGATTCTGACCAAAAGACGAGCGATATTTCAAACGGCCCAAAATCTGAATCAATTTTGGATCAATGCCCGTCACCGGAATCCCCAATGAATACAAGGCCTCTTCCGCCGCCTTCTTAATCTCCTTCGCCAAATCCTTCTTCGATTCCTCAATCATTTCTTCCACGCGACCTGGATGAATACGGCCATCAACAATCAATTTCTCCAAAGCCAATTTCGTCACCTGACGACGAATCGGCGAGAAACCCGAAATCGTAATCATCCCCGGGGTATCGTCCACGATCAATTCACAGCCCGTCAAAAATTCAATCGCTTTGATATTGCGACCTTCACGACCAATGATGCGCCCCTTCATTTCATCATTCGGCAATTGCACATATGATGTCGTGGTTTCTGATACGGTTGAAGCCGCCAAACGTTGAATCGCAACCGCGATGATATTCTTCGCTTTGCGTTCAATTTCCTCTGTTTCCATCGCATCCAAATTCCGCATCCGGCTCATGATATCGTCCTGCTTTTCAGATTCAACATGCTGCATGATGCGCTCCAAAGCCTGATCCCGGCTCAGTCCACTCATCTCCTCTAATTTTTTGCTCTCAGCTTGTTTCAAAAGTTCAATCGCTTTTTCTTGTTCCGTGATATGCAAAACCCGGGCCTCCGCCTGCTTCTTGGTTTCTTCAATTTCGAGCAACTTCTTCGCAAACTCACGCTCACGTTCGCTCAAAGACATGCCCTCTCTTTTCAAATCCTCCAGGATTTTTTTCTCCTCCATGCGCGCCTCTTCCAAGATCTTGATCGCCTTCTCCTTTGCCCGAACGAGCACATCTTGCTCCTTTGCTTGAGCAGCTTCTAATAGACGTTTCGCATCAGCATCAGCTTTGGCGATCGCCTCATCCATTTCTTTTTTCTTCTTCCCGGTCGATTGCTTTGCTAAAAATGAACCCACAAGAGCGCCCAGTCCAAACCCGATCAAGAGATACACAACAAGCGGCATAGGTCAGTAAAATGTCCAGCACACGCCAGCGCCTCGATGCCAGATCGAGGCGGTCACAAGCCATCTGCAATTGTCGTCAATCAAGAGAAAAAAATGAGAATCCAGACAGCCGGAAGCGAGGAGAGGAAGTTCAGAAAGACGGAAGCAGGGGCCGACCGCGAAAAAGCGCCGAGCGCAACCAGAACAAGAGTTAAGTGGTCAGTAGTTCGAGCGTAGCAGGGGACGAGTATTGCGTCCAGATTCCGTAGGGGCGCAATTCATTGCGCCCGGCCCGGCATGCATGCCTGCATCGTAGGGGCGCATGGTCATGCGCCCTGATCGACCGGCATTTCGATTCGGGATCGACCGGCATGTCGGTTCGGGATCGACCGGCATGTCGGTTCGAATCGACCGACATGCCGGTTCGGGATCGACCGACACATCGGTTCGGGGATCGAATGGGATCGGATCAGGGCGCATGACCATGCGCCCCTACGCCAATAAAAAACCGGGCGGGGAGAGAATGCTGGCCGATCCCGGCATACCGGCCGATCCGGGCGCAATGAATTGCGCCCCTACGCAACAAAAAAGCTGCCTATTTAGGCAGCGGGGAGAGGGCTCAGGCCTCGCTCATCGGCATAGCCGAGGGCTTGCCTGAGCTGGAAAAGTTCCATGTCGCTCAACGGTTGATCCGAATGAGCTATCAGTCTCAAGAGTAGGGCTCGTCCAATCGCCGGCTGACGATGTCTCGAGGGTTTGCGTGTACTCTCCTGGTCGAGCTCCTCGAGATAGCGCATGAGCGAATCCCTGAGTCCGCTATCCAGCGAGAGACGCTGCTCTTCATAATGAGCCTGAAGTTGCTGATCGATTGTGCTTTCAGAGCCTCTCAGAGTAAAAATCAGCAATACCGTCGCTAGGCATAGGAGGCAAACCAGCACTCTCGTTGATGGAACATAAGCTCCCATCAGGAGAAGGCTACAAATAGTCACGGCCGCGATCACAAGACCTGCCCACATAATGATCGTCCTTGCGCGATCACGGGTCGCCGTCCGTCGATCTCGATTCCGTTCGAGAGCCCCGAGGTACAATTGCGTCTCCACATATGGAGACATCTGAGCGAGAAAATGGTCTGTTTGGTGATACATGTGAACCCTCCTAGAAAGGTCTACCTCTTAAGTATTGATTTTTTCTAGTAAAACGTCAATTTTTGGAAACAAAAAAGCCGCCGATACGGCGGCTGGGAGGGGTATGCGATTCGACCGGCATGTCGATCGATGCAGAATCCTTCACTTCGCAACTACTTCGTTCAGGGTGACAATGTCGGGATGGGCCGACAACTCCTCAATCGTCTTCGCATCCTCAACCTTATATTCCCCAATCCGCGTCCGTCTCAGTCCCGTCAAATAAGCTCCACATCTCAACTTCTCCCCAAGATCCCTCGCCAAAGCCCGAATATATGTCCCCGACGTACACGAGACTTCAAAGCTCACTTCCGGCCACGCATACGACAAAAGTTTGATCTCATGAATCGTAATAATTTTCTTTGGCCTTTTAACCGTGTCGCCCAATCCCTGCCGCGCCAGCTCATACATTTTCTTTCCCCCAACCTTCTTCGCTGAATATAAAGGAGTAATTTGTTCCGAAGTCCCCATAAACATCTGCAGCGTCCGATCAATTTCATCTCGCGTAGGGGCGCAATTTATTGCGCCCAGCCCGACCTGCATGTCGACCGGCGTCGTCACATAGGGGACGACCTCTCCTTCGGTATCGTCCGTGGTCGTCGTTGCACCTAACCGCGCCGTCGCAATGTACGTCTTATCCGTTCCCACGAGCGCCGTCAGTAATTTTGTCCCTTTGTTCACGCCCAAAATCAAAAGCCCCGTCGCAAACGGATCCAGGGTCCCTGCATGCCCAACCCGCCGCGTATTCATAATACGGCGGACGCGGTTCACCACATCGTGCGAGGTATAGTCGACCGGCTTGTCGATCAAAATGAGTCCATCCATGCCCTGATATGTAGCATATGTGCCTCAACCTAGCCAATCATACGGATTGACGGGGGGCGAGTTTTCCTCTAAAGTTAGCCCACATGAATGTAACCGACCTCGCCCGTCGCCTGAAGGTGACCCCGAATGAATTGCTGACCAAGCTCCCAATTCTCGGCTTTGATATTGGAAAACGCGCCATCAAAATCGATGACGTGCTTGCGGATAAGATTTTTAAAAAGTGGATTGATGAAGAGCGTCGCGAGCGTTTACGCAAAGCTTTGCTTGTCGGCTCCCAAAGAGGCGGCGCAAATTCCGGACCTCCGGTGCAATTGAAAGATGTGAAGCTTCCAGCCGTCATTGTCGTCCGCGACTTGGCCGGTAAGCTCAATCTCCCTGTTACCAAAGTCATTCAAGAATTAATGAAGGCCGGTATTTTGGCTTCCCAAAACGAACGTCTCGACTTTGAAACCGCTGCCATCATTTCCGAAGAGCTCGGTTTTAAGGCGCTTCCAGAAGATGCGAAGAACGAAGATTCCTTAGAAATGGTCCAAGCTAGCGATCGTGTCAAAGAAATCATGGACTCTGCCACCGAAGGGGAGTTACAGATTCGTCCTCCCGTCATCGTCGTCATGGGTCACGTTGACCACGGAAAAACTCGTTTGCTTGATGCAATCCGTAATACCAATGTCGTCGACAAAGAAGCTGGTGGAATCACTCAGCATATCGGTGCCTATCAGGTTGTTCGCAAAGATCATCCACTGACCTTTATCGACACCCCAGGTCACGAAGCATTTACCGTCATGCGTTCCCGTGGTGCCAAGATCGCCGACATCGCTATTCTCGTGGTTGCTGCAGATGATGGCGTCCAACCGCAAACCAAAGAAGCCTACAACATTATCAATGCCGCGAAGCTTCCATTTGTTGTCGCTTTGAATAAAATAGATAAACCAGAAGCTGATCCAGATCGCGTTCTCGCTCAACTCGCTGAGCTCGGTATCACAACCGAAGCTTGGGGCGGTCCAATCCCGCTTGCGAAAGTTTCTGCAAAAGCAAATATCGGTATCGATGAATTGCTTGATGTCTTGATTTTTACCTCTGAATTGCACGCCGATAAGATCCGCGCCAACCCAGATCGTTTGGCCGCTGGAACAATTATCGAATCCCACTTAGACAAGGGCGAAGGTCCAGTCGCAACGGTTTTGATCCAAGCCGGAACCTTAAAGCGCAATCAACATCTTGGTATCACCGGCGCTGCCTATGGTCGTGTCCGTGCCATGCGCGATTGGACTGGTAAACAAGTCGACGAAGCGACTCCAGGCATGCCGGTCAAAGTCCTCGGCTTCAAAGTGCTTCCAGCTGTCGGAGATATTTTCGAAGTCCCAGTCGATCCAAAATTGCTCGAAGTAAAAAAGGTGAAGACCGTTCATCAAGTCGCTTCCCAATTGTCCGCCACCAAAGGCGCCGTCGTCGAAACCGAAGAAAGCAAGAATCGCAAAGTTCTCAATGTCGTCCTTAAATGTGACACCTTGGGTTCGCTCGAAGCCTTGCTCGGTATGATCGAAAAACTCCAGCATGAAGATGTTGGCGTGACCGTCATCCAAAAAGGTCTCGGCAATGTGAATGAAGGAGACGTGACTCGCGCCGAAACCGCACAGCCTTCCGTCGTCTACTCCTTCAGCGTCGTCCCAACCCGCCAAGCCTCCGTACTCGCACGCGACAAAGGCGTTGAAATCAAAGAGTACAAAATCATTTACGAGCTTTTTGACGATATCGTCGCTCGTCTCAATGTCCTCGTGCCACCAGAAGTGATCATTACTCCGCTCGGCAGCTTCGAAGTCGTGGCCATCTTCCGCACCGAACCCGGCCGCATGGTCGTCGGTGGAAAAGTCATGCAAGGCAAAGTCATCTCCGGCGAAAAAATCCGCGTCTGGCGCCGTCCTTCCGAAGGCGCTGATGAAGAACCCGTCGGCGAAGGTATCGTCGACACGCTCCAAACCGGCAAACAAACCGTTAAGGAAGCCGCCGGTGGCCAGGAGTGTGGTATTTCCTTCAAAGGAAAAACCAAGATTCTCCCAGGTGATCGCTTCGAGGTCTATCACGAAGAAATTAAAGAACGTAAATTCCAAGTGCCAAGATAAGAATGAAAAAACCCATCAATCCGATGGGTTTTTTGTTCCCGTAGGGGCGCATGGTCATGCGCCCTGATCCGTTCGATCCGGCACAGGGAACCCAATCGCGCATTGACAGAACCCCCCAATTTTGTTATCTAAAAGGCAGAACCTTACAAGGAGGGTTTGAAATGACTAAGACAAATGCGTACGGATACGGTCCCATCAACGGTCATCTTATTGGCCTCGCCATGAAAGAAGCTGTCCGCCGCGCGATCCGAGAAATCCGGAATCAGCAGTTCATCGCCGAAGCGACGTCCAAGACCACGGTCTACAATCCTGACAAGGAAGACTTCGTCACCTCCGCGGACAAAGCCGCGCAAGGGATTTACGTGAAGCTCCTTCGCGAAGCCTTCCCCGGCTACGGCATTGTCGCCGAAGAAAATGATCTCTCGGTTTCCTGCACGATTCCCGGCGAAGATCTGTGGTTCACCGTCGATCCGCTCGATGGAACCAAGGCCTTCATCCGAAGGCAGAGCCATGGAATTGGCACCATGATTTCGCTCGTCAGAGATCACGAAGTCATCGCCGCCTATGTCGGTGACGTGATGACTCAGGAGATATACGGCTACCGTCCGGACTCGGACAAGGTCCATCGAATTGCAGATTCTGGTAGAACGATGCTGTTGGCGGCTGAGCCAAGACTGCCACTTGCTAAGCTGCCGCTTCTGCTGAGCGACGGTCCAGAGGAATACTCATCCCGTGCTCAATTCTTCATGCATCCCAAGAAGCCAGACTCCGGTCTGACAAAAGGGATCCTGGTCGATGGTGGTAGCATCGGTATCCGCATGGCCAGGCTCTGGAAAAACGAAGTTGGTATGATGATTCTACGTCCAGGATCTCAGACGCCGTGGGATCTCTGTCCCATCCTCGGAATCTCGCACAAGCTCGGCTTTCGTTTTATTCGTCTGGTAGATAAGGACAGTCTCCTGTTGAGAGCTATGGCAAATCCTGAGTCTTCTCCGTACAAGGTCTACCGCGAGGTCTATCAAGCGTTCGATGAGGTCCTCGTTGTTCATTATGCTCATTTCGATGAAATCGAAGAGTGCTTGGCACGCATGCGCTTCCTCTAGACTCATCCCCAGAACCGCCCCCCGCGGTTCTTTTTTGTTCCCGCTACTCTTCTTTTTCATAATTTCAAAAACACCCCGCTTGGTCATCCCGAGCGGGGTTTTGTATCTGCGTCATGAGTCACGCCGCGCGAGATAGTTCGCAATGATTAGAATTGCGAACAGACTCGACAAGGAACCGATATACAGCATAAAGAGCGCGAGCAAGATTACCGAGCGAATTTCGGGATAGCCGAAGAGGAGCGGCGAAATCAACCAGGTATAGATAAAGTTCAAACAAATGATCGAGGAAAACCCAATTCCAAGCGCAAACATGACCAGACCCTTTGGAAAAGGCCGTATCCTTTTTTCCGATCGAAGCGTATCGGGTTCTTTGCTAAACGCGAGTGGTGGATTCGACGGACTGCCCATGTATCCTCCTCCATTTGCAGGGAGAGCCTCGCATGCGTATCGAAAAGTTGCAATTCAGCCTTCCCAAGGATAGTCTTAGCTAACTATGGAACATGTCTTCACTGATGCAAATTTTGACACCGAAGTCTTAAAATCCCCAATCCCTGTTTTAGTCGATTTTTGGGCCCCATGGTGCGGTCCATGTCGTTTCATGAGCCCCATCGTCGAAGAAATCGCCGAACACGCCGATCCCGCCAAAATCAAAATCGGTAAAATGAATGTCGACGAAAACGGCCAAACTGCAATGAATTATCGTATCATGTCGATCCCAACCTTCCTCGTCTTCCAAAACGGCCAAATCGTAGAAACGATTGTCGGTGGAATGACGAAGGAGGAATTTACAGGGAAGATTCAGAAATATCTGTAATCATCCATACGTTTTTGCATCGTAGGGGCGCGATTTATCGCGCCCGGCTCGACCGGCATAATCCGACCGGCATAATCCGACCGGCATAATCCGACCGGCATAATCCGACCGGCATAATCCGACCGGCATATCCAATTATCGAATCGGCATGCATGCCGGGCAGGGCGCAATAAATTGCGCCCCTACGATGAACAGAACGCGATCCATTTCTATATGCCCGAACCAAAAAATGTCGTCATTATCGGCTCCGGCCCAGCCGGCTGGACCGCCGCGATTTACGCAGCTCGCGCCAATCTTTCCCCGGTCTTATTTGAAGGCGCCGAACCCGGTGGCCAACTCATGACCACCACGGATGTCGAAAACTTCCCAGGTTTTTTGAATGGCGTCATGGGCCCAGAGCTCATGCAAATCATGCGCGATCAAGCCAAGCGTTTTGGAACCGAAATCATTTCCAAAGTCGTCACTTCTATCGATCTCTCGTCCAAGCCATACAAAGTCACTGCAGGGGATATGACAATCGAAGCGAAGACCATCATCATCTCAACCGGCGCGACCGCCCGTCGTCTCGGTCTCGAATCCGAAAAGAAATTGTATGGCCACGGCGTTTCTGCCTGCGCCACCTGCGATGGATTTTTCTTCCGCGGAAAAAAGGTGATCATTGTCGGTGGGGGAGATAGTGCCATGGAAGAAGCTAATTTTCTCACCCGCTTCGCCGACGAAGTCACTATTGTCCACCGCCGTGATTCATTCAAAGCATCAAAAATCATGCAGGATCGCGCCTTGAATAATCCAAAGATCAAAGTCATCTGGAATGCCGCGATCGACGAGATCCTCGGCGTCGAACAAGGTCATGTTACTGGCGTCCGCTTGCTCGATACGGTCACCAATGAAAAACGCGAAATGCCCATCGACGGTGTCTTCGCCGCCATCGGTCATGAACCGAATACTTCTTTGTTCAAAGGTCTTCTAGATCTCGACGAGAAGAATTACATTAAAACCATCCCAGGTTCCTCGCTCACCAATGTCCCCGGTGTCTTCGCCGCCGGTGATGTCCAAGACGCCAAATATCGTCAGGCAATCACCGCCGCCGGCTCCGGCTGCATGGCCGCCCTCGACGCAGAGAAATTCCTCACCGAACACGAATAGAACAAAATGGCAGGTACAAAAGGACACATCTAAAAAGATGCGTCTTTAAGTTTTCCCCCTCCTCAGAACCCCCTCTTAAGTATAAGAGGGGGCAGGGGGAGTTATCTTCGTGTATACTTCCCCTAATATGTCCGAACGCGTCCTTTCCGCCGAAAAGCCAACCACGCTCGACGATGCAAAAGCCTGGGCAGAACGACAATATCGTCGGTTCAAAACTCCCATCGCAAAATGGACGGCGATGACGATGCTTGCGCTTTCAACCGAAGGTTGCGCGACCCTTAAGAATGGCGCATATACCGTTGCCTCCGTTGCAGGTTTTGAGCCAGAGGCCGAACTCGTTAAACCAAGTATAGGCATTGCTCCAAGTTTGAAACGCCCCACCGAAGAGGGCGTCTCTGCGAGAGAAGAATCTTCTTTAAATGCAGATCGCGGAGCAAGTGGGATGCTTCAGATTGGTATTGCGACGAAGCCTGAAGGTCCAGGCGATCGACAGTGGTGGAATAAGGGGACGGGTCTATATGATGCGCGCGAGTTCAAAGATTTAAACGATGCGAGTGATACAGGTACAGCTACTCCGGAGCAGAAAAGAAGACGACGAGCATTTGTTGGAGGAGAAATCGCCGGCCATCTCCATTATGGAGAATTCGAAAAGAGACCGACTCAAACCATCGCGATCGCTAAATTCGAATTTGATCCGACAGAAGTTTTGCCTACAGAAGCGATGGACCTCGAAAAAGGTCCACGAAGAACAATCGCTGACAGCCCACGGAAGGACCAAGAACCTAGAATTGATGAAAAGCTTGAACAAAAAAAGCAGCTCCAAAATGAAGTTCGTATTTTGAAGCTGATGAAGGCCTATGATCAAGGTCTCGGTCTACTGCTCCCAAGGACCAATGCAGAGTCTGGCGTTCGTATTGTCCCGCATATCGAACGTCGCTGGTCATCAGCAAAAAGAGTAGCGCCGGGTATTGGAACAGAGGAGAAAATAGTAGAGACAGAACACCATGGGATAGAGCGAGTCGCTCTGCGTTTTGAAGAGATTGCTACGATCGTTCCGAAAGATTCGGAGTCAATCAATTCGCCCGAGCAAAACTTCTTAAAAAATGCATTCACCTGGAATGACGATAAGCCCGTCTTTGAAGGTCATGCCGCCTTGGAGGACGAAAATCAAAAAGCAATTTTCAGCCGCATCGCCCTCACAGATAAATTTTTGGAACGAGGACAGAAACTAAAAAGTTTTGAAGAGATTCTACCTTTCACAAAAGAAATCAGAAAACTTCAGGAGACACTCCGTGCCGATCCATCGGACAGCAATCTACAAAAACTAAGCGAAGCCCAAAAAGCCTTCTCTAGTTGGAAAGCAGATCTTACTGAGGCAGAATATAAAGTCATCCCAACTGCAGGGATGGAATTCCCAGCCAGACAGGCCTTCAAGCTTCAGAAGATTTCTCCCATTGAAGCTGATCTCAATCTAAGCCGAAATAATCTGGATGAGATGACGCATCAGACGCGTAATCTTGGAAAAGATGGGAAAGGCAGTCCGCAAAGAGATGTGCGAGTAATGACGCCAGGTAGCGATGAATGGGCAAAATATGTTGTATTGCAGCTGCATATCAAAGAGCTAGAATCCGAATTGGTTCGCTTGTACGCAGAAAGAGATAAGATTCCTCAGGCTAAAAAAGTAGTGCTGCCAGCGGGATTTACGATCGTTGCCGCGGATCAAAAAAATACCAAAGCAACTCAAGAGGCAAATAAGAAACTGCAGCAAACCGTTGAAGAATGGGAGACGCTCTCCCGAGAAAGATCCAGTCAATTACGCATGGTGCGCGACGATGCAATCAAATTTGCGGTGCGTGAACTTGCTGCGACATCCGCAAAACCAATGCGCTTTCATGTCGTCATAAATGAAACGGAAGGAGTAGTCGCTGTCATAACGGTCATGGAAAAGAAATAATATGCGCGCAGACATTATCACCCAAGCCGTTCCGCATGCGGATCCAGACTTCCTCCGAATTCTCGATCGCATCCCAGACCCCTCGCCAGATTCTTATGAGATCAGTATGCGCGTCCTTCCGCGCCTTCATGAATTATTTTTAGAAAAACGTGAGGCAGCAAGCAAGAATGATGGCGAGCGTTTCATGAAAATCGTTCACGCCGAATTGAAACTTCTAGAAAAACTTGAACAGAAAACTGCTTAGTAGAGCAAAGGGAGGGGATAGCGTAACAGAGAGTTCCATTTCAGGTATGTAAAGGTACAGTCATCTACTCATTATCATTTTTATGAAAAAAACACTTTCCCTTCTCACCATGAGCTCCATGGCTTTGGCCTTGGCTACGCCAGTAGCGACCTTCGCTCAAGACGCCGCAGTTTCCGTCACCACCACATCCGCTGTCGTCTGCGACTCACGTACTGCAGATCTTCAAATCAATCTTGAAAAAAAGCGTGCGGAGCAAGAAGCTCGTCTCAACAATCTTCGCATCGAACATGATGGGAAGCTCTCCAAGTCATTTGTTGAAAAGACACAGTGGTTAACCATGCGCTTTGATGAAAAAGATTCTCGCAAAGGTACCGAACGCGCTGAGCGTGATGCAAAGAAAAATGGATCTGAAGCAATGAAGACAGCCGTGGTCGCTCATCGCACAGCGATGGACGCAGCGATCAACACCTATCGCTCCACGCTCGAAGCCCATCGTACCAAGTTTCAGGCTTCCGTGGACGCAGCCTTAAAGACACGTCGTGCAACGGTCGATGCAGCGATCAAGACGCGCCAAGCCTCCGTCGACGCCGCTGTCGCTATTTGGAAGACGCGCTGTGCCGGAACTCCAGCCGAACGCGAAGCAGCCAACAAAGTCCTCCGCGAATCCATTGCCGCCGCTCGCAAAACCTACAGCACAACGGTCGAGAGCGCCTTTAAGACCTACAAAGAAGCGACCGCCGCCGCCCGTGGAGTCAAAAAGACCGCTGACGAGGCTGCTCGTGCAACCTTTAAAACAGCCGTGAAAGCTGCTGAAGCGACATTCGCCGCCGCCAAGCTCGTTGCCAAGGCCCAGAAATAAAAGGGAGTCATTCATTTCAAAAACACCCCCGATATCCTTCGGGGGTGTTTTCTATATGGAAAAATACCTCCATATCGTTTACTGTAGTCCTCGTATGGGAATATTACGCGTTTTAGCGATCGAAACCAGTTGCGACGAAACCTCGGTCGCCTTATTAACCGTCTCCGGTTCCAATTTCCGCCTGACCCATCACGAAACCGCGACCCAAATCCCAATCCACGCCCGCTATGGCGGAGTCGTTCCCGAAATCGCCGCCCGTACCCATGTGGCTGAAATTATCTCGCTCTTGGAGCGTGCCAAGGTTTTCTCCAAAAAATCCCCAGCCAAATTTGACGCCATCGCCGTCACGCGCGGTCCCGGCCTCTCAACCGCTCTCCGCGTCGGTATCGAAGCCGGCCGGACCATCGCTTTTGCAACCGGTAAACCCATTGTCGGCGTGAACCATCTCGAAGGCCATCTCGCCTCCGCCTATCTCGTTCCAGAAAATCGTAAACGCTGGAAATTCCCAATCCTCGCCCTGCTCATCTCTGGCGGCCACACTGAATTGGTCCTCATGAAAGACTTCGGCAAATATCGCGTCATCGGCCGCACCAGAGACGATGCTGCTGGCGAAGCCTTCGACAAAAGCGCCAAACTCATGGGCTTAGGTTATCCAGGCGGCCCAATCATTTCAGAATTAGCGGCGACGGCTCAACGAGCTCAGCCCCCATTCGGTTCAATGAAACTTGAAGCACGAAGATTCATCCTTCCGCGTCCAATGTTAAACGACGCCTCGCTCGATATGAGTTTCTCCGGTTTAAAAACCGCCGTACGCCAAACCTGGTCCGCCCTCTCAGACAAAGAGCAGAAGGATAAAAAAATCATCGCCGAAATGTGCGCCGAAATCCAGGATGCGATCTGTGATGTCGTGATCGCCAAGACCTTGCGAGCCGTAAATGCACATAAGCCAACCGCTGTGTGCGTCGTCGGTGGTGTTTCCGCAAATATCAACTTGCAAATAAAATTAAACGAAGCCCTCAAGGCAGATGCGTCAAAAGTTCATTTCTTAAAACCGGCCAAAGGCCTCCACACCGACAATGCAGCCATGATCGCCGCCGCAGCCGCCTGGCGCATCCTCCACGGAAAAATCGACAACTGGAAAAATCTCGACGCCAAACCCGAATGGGACCTATGAAAACCGGCCGCCAAGTACACCTAAGATTCCCCAACGGAAAAACCACCTCTATCGACGTCCCAACCGTCGAAAGTTGGAGTACCGTCGTCGAAGCCTTAATGCCATCCCTGAAGCCCGGCAGCATCCTCGCCCTCTCGGGTCCTTTAGGCGCCGGAAAAACCACCTTCGTCCAAAATCTCTGCGCCAGTCTCGGAGCCAAACGCCCAGCCCAAAGCCCAACCTTCGCCCTCATGCGCAGCTACCCAATCAAAGGCCCCAAAGGAATAAAACGCATCATCCATGTCGACGCCTATCGCATCGAAGACGAAAGAGAAATGGTCGTCCTCGATCTAGACGAAGAAATGGGGGACGGAGAGAGTATATTGGTGGTAGAATGGCCGGAGAATATGATGCAATTTGTGAACAAAAAACACAGCAGTATCACAAGCCTCAAAATTGAGGCCTCCTATGCCTAGCTTCCAAAAAGAAACTCCGCAAAAAGCGACAAAAGAAACAAGCATCGAAGCAAAAACGGTGAATCCTTTTATTGAGAATAGGAAAATGACGGAAGAGCAGATGAGGGAAAGTGATAAAAGGGCTACTGAAAAGGTGATTAATATCCTGTTATCTGAGTTATTGAAGCATAATGCAAAAAAGATCAATGAAGGGAATAATGGTGTAATTTTTCGTCTTGATATTCGCGCGACCACTCCTCAGTCTTTAGAGATTTTGCGTGAACTTGGTCTTGAAAGCGGTTCAGAACAGGCTGCAAAGATACTAAAATTTGCTGTTCCTGGAACGATTGACCAAGAGGTGGAGATGCAGAGATATGCATACGAAGCTATCCAAAAAGAACCAAAAGACAAAAAAATAGCTCGGGTTCCTAAATTAGCTTCTTTTCGCAAAGTTCCCGTAGATGAAGTCTTGAAATCAGTTCTTGAGAGCCAAGGAATTAAAATTCAGGGAGATGAGGTGGAAGTGATTATCATGGACTTAGTGAAGGGCGATGATTTGGGAACAATTCTCTATCGCGAAATTATTAAGCATCATCCATCTGGAGAAGTTTTCGCAAGAGAGGTTGAAAACATGGATTATTCCGAAATGGAGAAGATTGTTGCTCGTCTTCTACAGTTCGACGGCGCAGGAGGTAAGGCGCGTCATGCAGCAGAGCGGACATTCGAATCATTAAAAGTTTCAAGAAGTAATCAATTAAAGGTTTTTCAATTCCTTGCTCGTAGCGGACTCCAGCTCCATCCATCTATTCATGGGCAGCTCCAAGCAGGTGTTCAGGCATTGCATGTAGAGGGCTTGGCGCATCGCGATCTCCATTTTCGAAATATCATGATAGAAGGTGATTATAGAGCGGATGCAAAGGAAGAGCCGCAGGTTTATATGATTGATTTTGGGCTTTCAAAAAAATTCACCGGAGAATATACAACAGATAGGCTGACCGATGAATCAGGGAAGGGGACGCATTTTGTCGATGATAACCAGGTGGTGCAGGATGTGAAGAAGTATTTATCGACATCTTTTTTTGACCAGCTTAGTGAAGAGCGTCGTTCCAAGAATTTTGAAATTACAAAACTACTCGAAAAAATGAAGAAAAATCAAGCCAGAAAAGCTTGGTTAGATTCAGTGCTGAAAGCTAAAAACCCAGTTAATTTAGAGTTAGAGTTTTCACGGGCTCCAGGACCAAAGCTAGAATCATTTTTAGCTCTCGCCTTAGAAGCAATGGATCAGAAAAAAGTCAGCACCGATGAACTGCAGCATTTTCTAGAACGGAAGGCCCAGTTAGTGACTCCGGCTGAGGCGCGTACACTTAATGCATTCGTGAGTACGTTGAACTAAAACAAAAAGACCACCAGTGGTAGTTCTGGTGGTCACATTGAAAGGGTAGAGATAGCAACTTCGCCTATCAAGCGGCCAGTTTCAAGGTTGTAGAGGACGAGCGAAGGGGAGTCCTGCCCTGGCTCTGTGCGTACATTCTCCTTCTTGCATTTATCTAGAAAAGCTACGATTCGCGCTTGCATTTCAGGCGTCTGTTGAGCCAAGAATTCGTCCATGGCGATGTCAGCCTTTCTATCATGTTTTGTCATAAAAGTCAAGCCCTCCAGCCCC